>ENA-OQEL01000220-OQEL01000220.1-human-gut-metagenome-genome-assembly--contig:-NODE-220-length-21923-cov-3.249495_pt1 | contig 21923 bp, 26 predicted proteins | sample MGYA00242796_ERZ504637 | MGnify/ENA primary metagenome ERZ504637 (study PRJEB26092, sample SAMD00036306) | human gut metagenome | host: Homo sapiens | study: EMG produced TPA metagenomics assembly of... | reverse complement strand
TTAAATCCAAACGTATACGATTGCGTTCATAATCTAAACAATTATTCGTTTCATCTAAACAAGGATTGATATTTTCAGCTGAACAATATGCTTCAATTTCCTCACGATATAAACATAAAAATGGTCGTATAATATCTTCATTTTTAGCTTTCATACCGCTAAGACCTGCTGTTCCTGCACCTCTTAAAAGATGCTGTAATACAGTTTCTGTGCTTGGTCATTTAAATGATGTGCTGTTACTATTTTTGTGGCATTTTGTGCTTTCGCTATTCTGCGTAAAAATTGATAACGCAATTTTCTAGCCAAAGTTTCCACAGATAATTTTTCTGTTTTTAAGATGCTCTAATACATTTAAATGTTCCATAAAAAAAGGGAATATTTTTTTGCTCGCAATAATTTTTTACATACCATGCATCATTTAATGAACTTTCCTTGCGAATACCATGTTCAGCATGAGCTACAATAATCTCTAATTTATACTTAGCACTGAGTTTTTGGAAGATATCCACAAGTGCCATGGAATCTGGCCCACCGGAACAAGCAATCAATAATTTATCATGAGCCTTAAATAAATCATATTCTCTAGCAAAATTTTCTACGCGCTCAATTATTTCCATTATATTTATTACATCTACATTATTATTTACACTCATAAAAAATTACCTCAAGATTAAATTCATATTCATATAATTTTCCAGCTATTAACAAAAAGCACTCTTTTAAAAAATTAAAGAGTGCTTCTTAGTTTTATTCATATTTACGAGAACCGCCACCACGGCCACCACGTTTAGAATCTGTCTTACGACGTAAATCAGTAAGTTTTTCATCACTATCTTTTAAAAACTTGGATAATTTATCTTCAAAAGAAGCGCCGCTATTATTGTGTTTACGGAAGTCATTATTAAATTGCTTACGAGGAGCAGGACGATAATTACTACTCTGTGCAGGACGAGTATTTTGTTCTTCGACTTTTTTCTCCTGTAATTGTTTAATAGATAAACCTATTTTTCCATGGTCATCAACACTTAGTACTTTAACTTTGACTTTGTCTTTTTCTTTCAAAAAATCATTTACATCTTTAACGTAAACATCTGCAACTTCAGAGATATGTACTAAACCAACTTTTCCACCAGGTAATTCAACAAAAGCGCCAAATTTAGTAATACCTGTTACAACACCTTCTAGGATATTGCCAACTTCGATTGACATACTACTTTTATGTCCTCCTTAAGATAATTAGCTTTAAGCTTTTATTATTATAACCTTGCTAAACAAATAGTGTCAATAAAATGTTATTCTTTTTCTTCAGAAATATATGGCACTTCGCCTGGTTTTGTCATACCTAGCTCTTCACGAGCTACTTTTTCCACATATTCGAGCTTATTTAAATTATCTTTTTCTCTACTTAATTCTTCATTTATTTGCTTTGCTTTATTTAATCGCTCTTCGGCTATAATAGTCTGTTCTTCTACTTGGCTTAAATATACTTCTTGTTTAATAATTATAAATCCCAGATAACCAATCATTATCACAAAAGCGAATATTATAAACCGCTCCATTATTTTTCTGAACATATTTTCACCTATTAATTTATATTTCCCTAATACTAATCTAAACCTAACATATTTGCAATAACATCTGCTATATTATCGGAAGCATATGGTTTCTTTAACACCTTAGCATTATTTCTAAGTTTTGGCAAAATAGTTGCATCAGATAATACTTCACGTACTACCGCATCTAAGGTATCTTGATGTTTCACCCAAATGGCAGCTCCATTATCAGAAACAAATTTTGCATTATCCACCTCTGGCCCTGGTATTGGGTCATGTAAAATCATTGGTAATTCTCTAGTCAATGCTTCACTTATTGTAAGCGCACCAGGTTTACTGATTAAAAATGTAGCTACAGACATAAATTCTTGAATATTATGCGAATATCCCCATACGAAAATTTTATGTTTAGAATGCTGTGCATATTCATTCATCTCTGACCAAAGCGCTACATTTGCTCCTGTAATTACGAGAATTTGAATATCTTTTTTCAAGCGTTCTAATTGGCAAAGTGCATTTTTTACGCCACCTAAACCAAGACCGCCACCCATAATCAAAGCTACAGGTTTATCTTTTTCCAATTTGAATTTTGCCAATAAATCATCTCGATTATAATCTACACGGAAATTATATCCCACAGGTATACCTGTAACAAAAATGCGTTCTTCTAATAAACCTTGATTTACCATTTCTTTTTTCAATAAATCATTAGCAGTAAAATAAATATCAATATTTTTATATAACCAAAATTGATGTACACAAAAATCTGTCATCACTGTGATTAAAGGAATATTTATTTCTCCTGTTTGCTTTAAATAAGATGCAGCTGCACATGGAAAAGGATGAGTACAAATCACCATATCAGCTTCATATTTTTTTATAAGTTCACGCATATCTTTTTTCATAGCATGAGCAAAAACAGATTGTATTGTACTTCCTTTTGTAGAATCTGATGTAAATTTATAGAAAAATTCATACACGCTTGGTGTATGGTCGAGCATCTTTAAATATATATCTTTAACTAGACTATTGAAATAGGCTGTTTCTGTTGACATAAAATCAATAACATTTATTTTATTGACAGGATATTTTCTCTTTATCGCCTCTGCAACAGCATTGGCAGCCTTATTATGACCAGACCCCATTGATGCTGTAACCACTAGAATATTTTTACCTGACATATATTTTCCCCCAGATTATCAACTTAATTCAATCATATTTTAATTTCCAATTTGTTAAATATGTATTAAAGTCTTCTTATTACTTGCAATAATTTACATTTTATCATATTCATTTTATACTGTAAAACAAATAGCTATTAATTATATGTAAAAATAAATTAAATACTATCTATAAAAATCAAGTATAGGAGGTAATATTTATTTATGAATAAACGTTGGGAAATTCTACCCATTGATGAAAAAAAACAAATCTTATTAGAAAAGAATTTGCATATATCTTCTAGTCTGGCTGAAATTTTAACTAGAAAAAATCTTGATGAAAACTCAGCTAAATTATTTCTCAATCCCACAAAAATTCCCTATCATGATCCTTTTTGCTAAAAGATATGGAAAAAGCTTGCCAAAGACTTTTATTAGCCTTAAAAAATAAAGAAAAAATCTGCATTTATGGTGATTATGATGTAGACGGTGTCAGCTCCACTGCCCTTTTAATGACAGTTTTTACTAAATTAGGCTTTAATATAGACTATTATTTACCTGACCGCCATAGTGAAGGCTATGGTCTTCATATCGAATCCTTACAAAAATTAATACCTAAATACGATTTATTAATCACTGTTGACTGCGGTATTACAGCTCTTGATGAAGTTGATTATGCCAAAGATAAAATCGATATGATTATCACAGACCACCATTTACCTCGTGAAATTCTTCCTGACGCCTTTGCTATTATCAATCCTACACAAACACAATGTAATTATCCCAATAAAAATCTTTGCGGTGTAGGTGTAGCCTTCAAACTTTGTCAAGGATTATATCAAAGCTTAAATAAAGATATTCATGAATTAGAAAATTATTTAGATATTGTAGCTTTAGGCACTATAGCTGATATTGTACCCCTTGTTGATGAAAATCGTCGCATTGTCAAAAAAGGATTAGCTAATATTCAAAACTTAGGTATAAAAACTTTAATTGAAATCTGCAATTACGATGAAAATAATATAAATACAGGTCATATTGGTTTTGGTGTAGCTCCTCGTCTAAATGCTGCGGGAAGATTGACTCATGCTAGTATTGCTGTTGAATTATTATTAGCCACTGATAAACAAACAGCTCGTCAAAAAGCATTATATCTAGATGAAGAAAATAAACAACGTCAAGAAATTGTAGAAGATATTTTCCACGAAGCTGTCCAAAAAAATTGAAGAAAATAATCTTCCAAAAAAATAAAATCATTATTGTTGTTGGCGAAAATTGGCATGAAGGTGTTATCGGTATAGCAGCTTCTCGCCTACAAGAAAAATATTATCGACCTATAATAATCATAGCGACTAAAGATAATATTGGTAAAGCCTCTTGCCGTAGCATAGATGGACTCCATATGAAAAATGCCCTCACTTATTGTGAACAAGATTTAATGGTTTATGGAGGTCATTCCAAAGCAGCAGGTTTTACGATTGATTTAGCTAAATTAGATGATTTTATTTCACATATGCAAACATATGCTAATGAACATTTAACAGATGAAGATTTAATACCAATTTATCAAGTAGAAACAGTTTTAACACCTCAAGATATAACCATGGATTTTATTGATGAATTATCTTTACTTGAACCTTTTGGCATGGGAAATCCTAAACCACAATTTGTCTGTCAAAATCTTTTAGTCACTAAAAGCATGAAAATGGGCAAAGAAAATAATCATTTACGTTTTAATTTTGCTTATAATAATACACAATATACTGCTATTGGTTGGCATATGGCAGATGTTGCCGATGATATAAATAATAAATATGTAGATATTTTATTCCAGCCTGAATTAAACCACTGGAATGACCATACTTATCTACAATTTAAATTAAGTGATTTATGTCAAAGCAAACGAAAAATTTCTTATCTAGAAGAATTTCCTGCTTATGACTCAATCGGTAAAATATATCTTTGTCTACGCAATCAAGAAAAAAAATTATGGTCAAAGTATATTTTCCCTTAAAGATTGTCAAGCTTTATTAAAACAAATTTACAATCTAAATTTATCTGATTACAGTATAAAACAATGCCTGATTATTTAAGTGAAATTAACATTTTAACGATAAATCAAGATAAAATTAAATTATTATCTTTACCTAATCAAAAAATAGATATAAAAAATTTCCCCAACTTTTGCATAAGCGATTTAATCTACAAAAGCTTTAAAAATCCTTGATAAATTGACTTGAAATAATTTATTATATATTAATTATAGAAGTTTTTTATTAGTAAATAATCAAAAATTTCAACTTAAAATATTGGAGGTAGATTAGTTTGAAGTATATGAGCGGAAAGAACTCCGTAGAAGATACCTTGACATTTTTTGTCAAAAATGGACATTTAGAACTTCCTAGTGCATCTTTAATTCCAAAAGATGACCCTAGCTTATTGATGATTGGTGCTGGTATGGCTCCTTTCAAAGCTTATTTCACAGGTAAAATGACACCACCTTGCACTCGTATCACTACAAGTCAACGTTGCGTTCGTACTGGTGATATTGAAAACGTAGGTCGCACAGCTCGCCATCATACTTATTTTGAAATGCTTGGCAACTTCTCCTTTGGTGATTATTTCAAATATGATGCTATTAAATGGGCTTGGGAATTTTTAACTGGAGAATTAGAACTTCCAAAAGATAAACTTTGGGCTACAATCTATCCTGATGATGAAGAAGCATATAAAATTTGGACAACAGAAACTGACATCAATCCAGAACATATCGTTAAATTAGAAGATAACTTCTGGGAAATTGGTAGCGGTCCTTGTGGTCCTGACTCTGAAATTTTCATTGACCTCGGTGAAGAACGTGGTTGTGGTAGCCCTACATGTGGCGTTGGTTGCGATTGTGACCGTTATCTTGAAATTTGGAACCTTGTATTTACTCAATTTGATCGTACTGAAGATGGAAAATACAATCCACTTGTACATAAAAACATTGATACAGGTTGTGGTCTTGAACGTCTTGCTTCAGTATTACAAAATAAACCATCTAACTTTGAAACAGATTTAATGTTCCCTATCATTGAATATGCTAGCAAAGTTGCTAATAAAGAATATGGTAAAGATAAAGAAACAGATATTTCTTTAAAAGTTATTGCTGACCATGCTAGAAGTATTTCCTTCATGGTTATGGACGGTATCTTACCTTCTAATGAAGGTCGTGGCTATGTACTTCGTCGTTTATTACGTCGTGCTGTACGTCATGCTCGTATGCTTGGCATCGAAGATAAATTCTTAGCTGGCGCTGTTGATGTAGTTGCTGAAATCTACAGTGGTGTTTATGATGAACTCACAAATAGAAAAGATTACATCAAAAAAGTAATCAGCTTAGAAGAAGACCGTTTTGCAACTACATTAACTCAAGGTATGGATTTATTAAATGCTGAAGTTGAAAAACTAAAAGCTGAAAATAAAACTGTTCTTGATGGTGAAGTTGGTTTCAAACTCTATGATACTTATGGTTTCCCTTGGGAATTAACAGATGAAATTCTCCATGAAAATCATATGACTTTAGATAAAGAAGCTTTTGATAAAGCTATGGACGAACAACGCACTCGTGCACGTAATGCTCGTGGCGAAAACAAACGCATGGATATTCCTGATTTACGTGATAGCAATATCAGTGAATTAAAAGTTGATGAAACTGCTCGTCAAGCTAAAATCGTTTGCATTTGGAAAGATGCTAAAACTACAAATAGCCTTGAAGACGGCGATGAAGCTGGTCTTATCTTAGACGTTACACCATTTTATGCTGAAGGTGGCGGACAAGAAGGCGATATTGGTAGCTTAAAAACAGATATGGGTAATGCACAAGTTATTGATACTAAAAAATTACCTGATGGTTCTGTTTATAATATTGTTCATGTAACTGAAGGTAGTCTTCATGTTGGAGATACTGTAGAAATAACTGTAGATATGGAAAATAAACTCGCTTCTGCACGTAACCATACAGCAACACATCTTTTACAAGCTGCTTTAAAACGTGTTGTTGGCGACCATATCAATCAAGCTGGTTCTGCTGTAAATGCTCATCATTTACGTTTTGACTTCTCTAGCTTTGAACCAATCTCTGCTGAACAATTACAACAAGTAGAAGAAATGGTAAATGCTGAAATTTTAACAGGTAAAGATGTAGAAATTTCTCATATGAACCAAGAAGATGCTAAAAAAGCTGGTGCTATGGCATTATTCGGTGAAAAATATGGCGATATCGTTCGTGTAGTTACTGTACCTGGATTTAGTATGGAACTTTGTGGTGGTAGCCATGTTAAAAATATCGGTCAAATCGGCATGTTCAAAATCATCGGTGAATCTGGTGTAGCTGCTGGCGTTAGACGTATTGAAGCTATCACTGGTAAAGCTGCTATTGATTATATGAATGCTAAAGCTAAACTTTTACAAACAGCTATAACAACTTTAAAAACTAACGAAAGCAATCTTTGCGATAAAATTGCAAACCTTCTTCAAGAAAATAAAGAAATGAAAGCTGAAATTGCTAAAGTTCAAGCTGAACGTGCTAAAGCTGATTCCAATAAATTATTAATGGCATTAAAAGAATATAATGGTGTTAATGTAATTGTTGGTAAAATCCAAGCTGCTAACATGGATGAACTTCGCAACAATGCAGACCTTCTTTGCAACAAATTCGATAAAGCTGGTGTAGTTGTTCTCGGTGCTATACTCAACGATAAAGTTAACTTCGTTGTAAAAGTAAATAAAGACGGTGTAGCTCGTGGCTTACACGCTGGTAAAATCGTAAAAGAAGTAGCTATGGTGACTGGCGGTAACGGTGGCGGTCGTCCTGATATGGCTCAAGCTGGTGGTAAACAACCAGAAAAATTAAATGATGCTTTTGCTAAAGCTCATGAAGTAATTCAATCTCAAATTAAATAATTATATTTAAACTAGCAAGGGGGGCTAATTATCTAGCCTCCTTTTGTTTTCTTAAAGTAATATTGACTGTCTTTAAAACTATTTTTTTGTTATAATTAGTACATAGATTATAGATTAATCTACTATATGACAATATATAGATATTTTGAGGTGATTATTATGTCCAACATTAAAGATGAAACTATGATGTTTAATTTTGGTGCAGATGATGATAAAGCAGCAAAAGCACTTTGCTTATCTTGCCGTGCTATGCTCGAAAAAGGTTACAGTCCAATCAATCAATTAGTTGGTTATCTTTTATCTGATGACCCAGCTTATATCACAAGTAACAAAAATGCTAGAAATGAAATTCGTAGATTAGGACGAGATGAATTGCTAGAAGAACTTGTACGTTTCTATTTAGAAAACAATGAGAATATAAAAAAAGGTGAATAAATATTTATGAGAATAATGTCCCTTGATATCGGTGATAGAACTGTTGGCATTGCCGTAAGCGATGAACTTTTATTTACAGCACAAGGTGTAGAAACAATTCGCCGTAAATCTTATAAACACGATTTAGCTCGTATTCGTGAATTAAGCAATCAATACGAAACTAAAAAACTTTGTCGTTGGCTTACCTAAAAAATATGAATGGTACAGTTGGCGAACGATGCGATATTGTAAAACATTTTACAGATAAAATCCTAGAAGATATTCCTGATGCTGAAATTATCTTTTGGGATGAGCGTTTATCTACTGTTGCTGCTGACCGTTATTTATTAGAAGCTGATGTCAGTCGTGCAAAACGCAAAAAAAGTTATTGATAAAATGGCTGCTGTATTTATTTTACAGGGCTATCTTGATAGTTTAAAATAACTTAAATTTTATGATTTCATTTGGAGACTTTTTATTTATATGACTAGAATTGATAGACGAAATGCAGACCAATTGCGTCGTTTTAAAATAACAAAATACTTTCAAAAATATCCAGCTGGTTCTGTTTTAATTGAAACAGGCAATACTAAAGTAATTTGTGCTGCTACTATTCAAGATGGCGTTCCTTCATTTTTACGTGGTAGCGGTACAGGCTGGTTAAATGCTGAATATTCCTTACTTCCATCAGCGACATTGACCCGTTCTCCTAGAGAAGCCTCTCGTGGTAGACAAAATGGCAGAACACAGGAAATCCAACGCCTTATAGGACGTTGCCTTCGCAGTGTTATGGATTTTAAAGCTTTAGGTGAAAGAACAGTCATTATTGACTGTGATGTAATTCAAGCCGATGGTGGTACGCGAACAGCTTCAATCACTGGAGCTTTTGTAGCATTAGCTGAAGCTTTAGCCACTATCTACGACCCTAAAAAACCATTTCCATTAAAAGATTTCATGGCTGCTATAAGCGTAGGTATCTCTAAAGATAATGAACCTATATTAGATTTATGTTATGAAGAAGATTCTACCGCTATAGCTGATATGAATATCGTCATGACAGGCGAAGGCCATTTTGTAGAAATTCAAGGTACTGGTGAAAAACAACCTTTTACACATGAACAATTCAGTAAAATGCTCGCCTATGCTCAAAAAGGTATTGATGAATTAATCTCTTATCAAAAAGATATTTTAGGTAATGACTTAGTTTGGAAAATAGGAAGGATTCCATGATGAAAAAAATTATTGTAGCTACAAAAAATCAAGGCAAAATAAAAGAAATGATAAATGCATTTAAAAAATTTACCTGTAGAACTTCATTCTTTAAGTGAATTTGGTCCTTTACCTGATGCTGTTGAAGATGGTACTACTTTTGAAGAAAATGCTATCAAAAAAAGCAAAATTTTACGTTCAAAAAAACAGGCTATGCTTGCTTAGCAGATGATTCAGGTTTAACCACTGATATTTTAGATGGAGCTCCTGGTATTTATTCAGCTAGATTTGCTGGTTACCATGCAGACGATTTAGCTAATAATAAAAAAACTGATTGAAGAGCTACAGAAAAAAAATTGTAGAGCAATCACCTGCTCAATATGTTTGTTCTTTAGTCTTTGTAGATACTGATGGCAAAACATTAACTTGTACTCAAAAATGTGAAGGTATCATTCGCATTTTTGCTCAAGGAAATAATGGCTTTGGTTATGACCCATATTTTTTTGTTCCTGATTTGCAAAAAACTATGGCTGAATTAACTATTGAAGAAAAAAATAATATTAGTCATCGTGGCAAAGCACTACGTGAAATGGAAATCCAACTAGGTGAATATTTAAAATGAAAATAGGAATTATGAGTGATAGTCATCATGATCTATCTGCTATTGATGATGCAATTTGTCTAGCTGACGATGTAGATTGTTGGCTTCATGCTGGCGATAGTATTGATGATGCTGGCTATTTAGCTGATGTATCTAAAAAACCTGTATATGCTGTTCCTGGTAATATAGATTGGTTTTCCACTAAGCCAAAAGAAATATTAGTAGAAATTGCTGGCAAAAAAATATTTTTGACCCATGGTCATAAATATAATGTAAAATGGACAACTAAATATCTATATGAACAAGCCTCTAAATTAGGTGCAGATATAATAGTTTATGGTCATAGTCATGTAGGTAACGAAGAGCATGTAAATGATAAAATAATCATTAATCCAGGAAGTGTTTCTGAACCTCGAGATAGTCTAGACCCTTCTTTCATGATAATTGATATAAATAATGAAAAAATAAATCTTCAACGCATATTTTTAAAATAAAAGTTTTTTATATTTAAGATAAATATTTATAATGATTTTATATATTTATTTAATAAAATTATGTACTAAAATAAATAACTTTTTATATTTTTTAGTCTATAAATATATTTTATTTATAAAAGTGAACAGCCTTCAACTTTAATAATATTAAGGCTTCCAGCCATTTTAGGTGTTGAAAGACATTCAAAAATATGCTAAAATTTTCATTACATGAGGATATTTTATCCAATTTGTTCGTGATAAATCCCCACTACTTTTAACCAGTGGTGAGAGTTAATTTATTAGAGATGGGACAGATCTCAAAATAGATAAATTCTTATTTATTTAAAAATTTTCTACTTAAAAATATATACTTATTAAGTAAAAATATGTCCTTAACCGTTAGTCATTAATGGGGATTGCCTAAATTTAGGAAGTTTAATAAAACGAATGACTAAATATTTTAATCCATTGGAGGGGTTATGGTGCGTAGCAAATCCAAGCAGAACAAATCACTCAAGAAGTAGCGCAGATGTGTAAAGAAGCTGCCTACTATTTACCAGGAGATGTGTTTGCCGCATTAGAAAGAGGTAGACTTAGTGAAAAATCTCCAGTAGGAAGAGAAGTACTCGACCAAATTATCACAAATGCAAAAATTGCAAAAGAAGAAGACAGACCTATTTGCCAAGATACTGGTATGACTATTGTTTTTGTTGAATTAGGTCAAGATGTTCACATTGAAGGCGGCAACTTAAATGACGCTATCAATGCTGGTGTAGCTAAAGGTTATACTGAAGGCTATTTACGTAAATCCGTTGTAGCTGAACCACTTTTCGATCGTAAAAATACTCAAGATAATACACCAGCTGTTATCTACACAGAAATCGTTCCTGGCGATAAATTAACTATCCAAGTTGAACCAAAAGGTTTCGGTAGCGAAAATAAATCTGGCTTAAAAATGCTTGTACCAGCTGATGGTGTAAAAGGCGTTAAAAAAGCAGTTATGGATATTATCCTTCATGCTAGCTGCAATACCTTGCCCCACCAAATGGTTGTTGGTATTGGTATTGGCGGTACTATGGACCGTGCTGCTGTTATGTCTAAAAAAGCATTACTTCGTCCAACTAATGTTCGTAATGCTCATCCTGAATATGCAAAACTTGAAGAAGAGCTTTTAGAATTAATCAACCAAACAGGTATTGGTCCACAGCTCGGTGGTACAACAAGTGCTCTTGCTGTTAATATCGAATGGGGTCCTACTCATATCGCTGGCCTTCCTGTGGCTGTAACAATTTGTTGCCATGCATGCCGTCATTCTAAACGCGTATTATAATTTATTCGGGAGGTACATTTAAATGGCTGATAAAATTCGCATTACAACACCTTTGACTGAAGAACAGTCTCGTAAATTAAAAGTAGGCGATAGCGTTCTTATTTCTGGCGTTATCTATAGCGCACGTGATGCTGCTCATAAAGTTATGACAGAAGCACTTGCTCGTGGTGAAAAACTTCCAATTGATTGGAACAATCAAATTGTTTATTATCTTGGACCAACTCCAGCTAAACCTGGTAATCCAATTGGTTCTTGCGGTCCTACAACTTCTGGTCGTATGGACGCTTATACTCCTACAATGCTCGAACAGGGTATTAAAGGTATGATTGGTAAAGGTTCTCGTGATAAAGCTGTTATCGAATCCATGAAGAAAAATGGTGTTACTTATTTTTGCTGCTGTTGGTGGTGCTGCTGCACTTATTTCCAAATGCGTAAAAAAATATGAAGTAATCGCTTATCCAGAACTTGGTCCTGAAGCACTTGCAGCTCTTACTGTTGAAGATTTCCCTGCAATCGTAGTTATTGACTCTGAAGGTAATAATTTCTATGAAATGGGTCAGGCTCCATATCGCACTTTAGATATGGATAAACTTTAATAATTAACAAAATCCTGAGCTCCTTTATTATCTTCTAGGAGGAGCTCAGTTTATTTTGCGAACCGTGGGACACACGGGGATAGCCATCTATCATTTATATTACATATAATTAATATATGGAAGCTTTTTTAAGCATGTCATAAGGTGTGTAAATTTTCCCTATGAAAATTAAAAAGTACAGGAGGTTCAAGGATGATTCACACAACATTTTATATTCGCAGATTACATTCCCTCTGCGGTATTGTTCCTGTAGGTTTATTCTTACTCGAACATATCTTTACAAACTCTATGGTATTAGGTGGACCAGCTCCATTCAATGCAGCAGTTGAGCATCTTGCATCTATTCCACATGAAATTATGCTTCCTTTGGAAATTTGCTTCATTTTAGTTCCATTCCTTTTCCATGGTCTTTATGGTTTGTACATTTTAATGCAAGCTAAAAATAACGTAAAAAGCTATGGTTATGCTCGCAACTGGAATTTCTATTTCCAAAGAATAACTGCTGTTATTATCTTCCTTTTCTTAATCTGGCATGTTGTTTATCTCCGCATTATGGTAAAAGGTGGCGGTACTCCTATTTCCTTCGAATTATTACAAGCTTATTTCCAAAATCCGCTTGTATGGGGTGCTTATACAATCGCTATGATTGCATCTATTTTCCACTTCTTTAACGGTCTTACTACATTCACTATGACATGGGGTATTGCAAAAGGTCCTCGTATCCAGACTTTCTTCTCTCGTGTATTCATGGCAATCTTTGTAGTATTATCCCTTTTAACAATTGCTTTCATGAGCATGTACTGGTTTTAATCTATAAATTCTGATATAAGGAGAGACTCACGTGAAATCTACAAAAAAAATCATCGTTGTCGGTGGCGGTTTATCCGGTCTTATGGCTACGATTAAAATTTGTGAATCTGGCGGTATTGTAGACTTATTCTCTTATTGCCCAGTAAAACGTTCCCACTCCCTCTGTGCACAGGGTGGTATTAATGCTTGTATGGATTCCAAAGGTGAACATGATACTGTTTGGGATCATATCGATGATACAATTTATGGTGGCGACTTCCTTGCTGACCAATTAGCAGTTAAAGGTATGTGCGAAAACGCTCCAAAACTTATTAAAATGTTCGACCGCATGGGTGTTCCTTTCACTCGTACACCAGAAGGTAACCTTGACCTTCGTAACTTCGGTGGTGCAAAACATAAACGTACTTGCTTCGCTGGTGCTACTACTGGTCAACAGCTTTTATATGCTCTTGATGAACAAGTTCGTAAACTTGAAGTAAAAGGCAAAGTTAAAAAATACGAATTCTGGGAATTCGTTCACATCATTAAAAACAACGAAGGCATCTGCCGTGGTATCACTGCTCAAAACATGAATTCCATGGAAATTGAAGCTTTCCCAGCTGATGCAGTTATCTTAGCAACAGGTGGTCCTGGTGTTATTTTCGGTAAATGTACAGCTTCTACAATCTGTAACGGTTCTGCTGTTTCCGATGTATACCAAGAAGGTGCTTACCTCGGTAACGTTGAATTCATTCAGATTCACCCAACAGCTATTCCAGGTGAAGATAAAAAACCGTCTTATGTCTGAAGCAGCTCGTGGTGAAGGTGGTCGTGTTTGGACTTACAAAGATGGCAAACCTTGGTACTTCCTCGAAGAAAAATATCCAGCTTATGGTAACCTCGTTCCTCGTGATATCGCAGCTCGTGAAATTTATCAAGTTTGCGTACACATGGGTCTTGGTATCAATGGCGAAAATCGTGTATACCTCGATCTTTCCCACATTGATGCAGATTACTTAAACCGTAAACTCGCTGGTATCATGGAAATCTATGAAGAATTCGTTGGTGACGACCCTCGTAAAGTTCCTATGCAGATCTTCCCTTCCGTTCACTATTCCATGGGTGGTATTTGGGTAGACCGTAAACACAGAACAAATATTCCTGGTTTATTCGCTTCCGGCGAATGTGACTATCAGTACCATGGTGCTAACCGTCTTGGTGCTAACTCCCTTCTTTCCGCTGCTCACTCTGGTACTGTTTCTGGTCCAGAAGCTATTCGTTGGGCTAACGGTGATTCCGCTTGGACAATTGAAGGTAAAACTATTGCTGAAGATAATGGTGCTGCTCTTACTGATGCAGAACTTGCTGCAGCAAAACAACAGACTGTTGATGAATTTGAAAAAATCATGAATATGAAAGGCGACGTTAACGCTCATAAACTCCATATGGAATTAGGCGAGCTCATGCTTCGTTACTGCACAATTGAACGTATTAACAAAGACCTTGAATATTGCTATGAAGAAGTTAAGAAAATCCTCAAAAAATGGGATCATATCGGTCTTACTGATACTAGTCGCTGGGCCAACCAAGAAGCTATGTTCGTACGTCAGCTTCGCAACATGATCATCTATGCTCTTGCTATCTGTAAAGCAGCTCGTATGCGTGATGAAAGCCGTGGTGCTCACTTCAAACCAGAATTCCCTAACCGTGATGACGAGCATTTCTTAAAAACTACACTTGTTAGAATGAACCCTGAAACTTGTGAACCAGAAATCAGCTATATCGATTTTGATCACTCCTTAGTTAAACCTCGTCCACGTCGTTATGATGTTACTAAAGGAGGCAAAAAATAATGGCAGATACTAAAAAAACTGTTCATTTGATTATTGAACGTCAAGATAGCCCTACTGGCAAACCTTACACAGAAGAATTTGAAATTCCTTATCGTCCTGCACTTAACGTAGTTGCAGCTTTAATGGAAATTCAGAAAAACCCTGTAACTAAAGATGGCAAAAAAACTACTCCTGTAGTTTGGGAATGCAACTGCTTAGAAAAAGTATGTGGTGCTTGTATGATGGTTATTAACGGTCGTGCACGTCAAGCTTGTGCTTCTCTTATCGACAAACTTCCTCAACCAATCCGCATTGCTCCAGCTCGTACTTTCCCTGTAATCCGTGACCTCTTAATCGACCGTAGCGTTATGTTTGAAAGCCTCAAACGTATCCAAGGTTGGATTAATGTTGATGGTAGCTGGGAAAATCGTGAAGCTCCAATTCAAAACCCATATACTGCTGCTACAGCATATGAAATTTCCCACTGCATGACTTGTGGTTGCTGCTTAGAAGCTTGCCCTAACGTTGGTCCTCAGTCTGACTTCATCGGACCTGCTCCAACAGTTCAAGCTTATCTCTTCAATTTACATCCATATGGTAAATTTGATAAAGAAAAACGTCTTAATGCTCTTATGGAAAAAGGCGGTATCACTAGCTGCGGTAACAGCCAAAAACTGCGTAGAAGCTTGTCCAAAACACATCAAATTAACTACTTACCTTGCTCAGTTAAACCGTGATGTAAATAAACAAGCTCTTAAAAATATCTTTGATAAATAATAGAAGATATATCAATCAAATAACAAAAGGAGTTAGTTTAAAACTAACTCCTTTTTATTATCAAAAAAACAGCACCTTAAAAGGTGCTGTTTTCTATTTCATATCTTATTGTCTAAAGTAATGATAATTGTCTTTTATCTCAACTAATTCATCTAATTTTACATTTAAAGCTTTTGCAATAGACGCTATTACTAAAAAAGTTGGTTGGCGTTTATCATTTTCTATAAAGCTAACCATAGCTGTACTAATACCTGCTCTCATAGCTAATTGTTTCTGAGTCATCTTTTTTTTCATGTCTTTTTTCGCAAATATTATATTTAATTGTCATAATACAAAGCTTCCTTTCAATATTGGATAATGGGGTGAATAATCCCAATTGCAAATAAAAAGTAGCTTTGTTTGTAATCAAAAACATACATCTCATTATTTAAATACTAAATAATATTTTATTATTTATGGTTTTAGTATAGCACAAATCAATAAACTATGGTTATTTATTAAAAAAAACTTATAATTTATAAAAATTTTAACGCAATGTTAAATTCATGGCACAACGATTAGCTTCATATTTAATTTTTTCTTCATCAATAGTAGTAAAAGCTCTATTTTCTAATAAAACTTTACCATCTACTAATACTGTATCAACCATTGAGCCATTCATGCTATATGTTAATAAAGATACTAAATCATGACGTGGATAGCATTGTGGAGCAGACATATCAAATAAAACGATATCTGCTTTATATCCTTCTTTGATTAAGCCTACATTATTTAATCCTACAGCTTTAGCACCGTATTCTGTTCCCATTTTTACACCCTCAAGAGCTGGCACAGCTAATGGGTCTAAAGTATTTACTTTATGCAGTAAAGTTGCTAAATTAATTTCTTCTAGCATATCAAGATTATTATTACTAGAAGCTCCATCTGTACCTAAGCCTACACAAACTCCTGCTTTTAATAATTGTGGAACTGGAGCAACACCGCTAGCAAGTTTCATATTGCTTCCTGGATTATGCGCTACACGTACATTATATTTTTTCATAATTTGAATATCTTCATCTGTTAAATGAACACAATGAGCAGCTAATACGCCACGGTCTAAAATACCTACTTCTTCCATTAAAGCTATAGGTGTTTTGCCATATTCTTTTAAACAATTTTCTACTTCACCTTTAGTTTCTGCTAAATGAATATGAATTTCTCCATTATATTCTTCACTAGCTTTCACTACTTTTTGTAGAAAATCTGGAGGACAAGTATATGGTGCATGAGGACCAAACATAACTGTTATTTTACCATCATTAGCATTGTTAAAATCTCTAAATAAGATTTTATTTTCTTCTAATGCCTGATTGCCATTTGGTGCTACACCAATAATACCACGGGAAAGCACTGCTCTAATATCTGTATCAATACAAGCCTGTGCTACTTGGTCCATATCGCCATACATATCAGCAAAAGTAGTTGTACCGCTTTTTATCATTTCAGCGATACCAAGCATAGCGCCCCAATAAATATCTTCTTTTTTCATTTTAGCTTCGATTGGCCATATTTTATTTTCTAGCCAATCCATAAGCTTCATATCATCAGCATAGCTACGCAATAAAGTCATGGATACATGTGTATGCGCATTAACAAAACCAGCTGTTGCTAATTTATCTGTACCATCAATTACTTTTTCTGCTTTAAATGTTTCTGGTATATTTTCTATAGCTAAAATTTCGCTATCTTTAATTGCAATATCTGCAATTTTTACTTTACCATCAGCTAATAAAACATTAGCATTTTTTATTAAAATATTCATATTTAAACCTCTTAATTATGCTTTTGCTAAATATGCTTTTTGTTCTTCTGTCAATTCATCAAGTTCTACACCAAGAGCTTTTAATTTAATTTGAGCAATTTTCGTATTGATTTCTTCTGGCATTAAATATACTTTATTTTCCATTTCTTGATGATGATTCAAAATATGAAGTGCGGAGAAGAATTGTACACCAAAGGATAAATCCATGATTTCTGCTGGATGTCCATCACCTGCTGCAAGGTTAACTAAACGGCCTTCAGCTAAAAGATATAATTTGCGTCCATCTTTTTGTACATATTCTTCAATATTTTTACGAACAGGACGATGAGATACAGAATTTTTGAGTAAATCCACTTTGTTGATTTCCACATCGAAATGTCCAGAATTTGCCATCATTGCGCCATCTTTCATAAGTGCAAAATGGTTTTTCATTGATGACATTATCACAGCCTGTAAGAGTCAAGAAGATATCGCCAATTTTTGCAGCTTCTTCCATAGGCATTACTCTAAAGCCATCAAATACTGCTTCAATAGCTTTAATTGGGTCAACTTCAGTGATAACTACATTCGCACCAAGACCTTTAGCACGCATAGCTCCACCTTTACCACACCAGCCATAGCCAGCAATTACTACTGTTTTGCCTGCAATTACTAAATTTGTAGTACGCATGATGCCATCCCAAGTAGATTGACCTGTACCATAGCGATTATCAAATAAATATTTACAATATGCATCATTTGCTGCAATCATAGGGAATTTTAATTTTCCTTGTTCAGCTAAAGCTTTTAAGCGAATAACACCTGTTGTAGTTTCTTCACTACCGCCAATAATTCTATCAATTAATTCAGGACGTTCATTATGAATACGTGCTACTAAATCGCCACCATCATCAATAATCATATCTGGATTGCAATCTAATGCTTTATCAATGAACATATCATATTCTTCATTTGTGCAATTATACCAAGAATATACTGTTACGCCGTCTTCAACAAGTGCAGCTACGACATCATCTTGTGTAGAAAGTGGGTTACTGCCTGTAGCGATAACTTCTGCTCCTGCATTTTTAAATACTAAAGCTAAATATGCAGTTTTAGCTTCTAAGTGCATAGTGATAACTACTTTTTTACCAGCAAAAGGTTTTGTTTTGCTATACTCTTCATCTATAGAACGAAGTACAGGCATAAAGTTTTTTACCCATGCAATTTTATCATGACCTGATGGTGCAAGTTTAATATCTCTAATCATTGATTCCATTAAGAATTCCTCCTAAATTATTTAAAGTTTCTAATTTACTAAAATCAGTACGCTCTATCTGTAAAGGCGTAACTGATATATAACCATTTTTTACAACTTCAATATCTGTAAATTCATCATTGCCTATATCTTTAGCTCGCCCTTGCATTTTATACGCTATAGAGCCATCATCTAAAATCACAGCATCAAATTCATTTTCATAAATACGACGCCCATGTTTAGTAAATACAAATTTTATTTTATTATCTTTCAAGCTTTTAGGAAAGTTTATATTATACATAAATAATTTATCAGTATCATAAAAAAAATCTAATCCTATCTGCCATTACTTTTGCAATCGTTGAAAATGATACATTTGATTTACTAGATACAGAAACGGCTATAGAAGATATTTTATGATTATATCCTTCTAAAGCCGCTCCTACTGTTCCTGAATAAAGCACATCTGTTCCTAAATTAGCTCCATTATTTATACCTGAAATTATCAAATCTGGTTTTTCTTTTAATAAAAATTCCAAAGCTAATTTAGTACAATCTGCTGGTGTTCCTTCCACAGCATAAGCCGTTACATTTTTCATCTTCATATCCACAGTTTCTACACGCAAAGGAACACCCATAGTTAAAGCCTGCGACATTCCGCTTTGCTCTGTCATCGGTGCTACAATAAAAACTTCATGTTTTAAAGATAATTCTTTAGCTATAGCTTTTAAGCCTTCGGCTTTTATGCCATCATCGTTAACTAATAAAATCTTCATAAAAACCTCATCAATATTATAATTGGTTCATCATTTTATGAGTTTGTGGTATTACTCTAACATTTTTCAATACTTGCATTGCTCTAGTTTGCCATTTGAGCATTTTTTCTGGAGGAGCTTCATGTAATCCTCCTAATGGTGTAATTGGCTGTAAAACTAATAAAATATTTTCATCAATTTTTTTATGATGAATAATGCTTTTCAAAATCTTCAACTGTAGACTCACTGGAAACTACAATTTTTATATAAACATCTTTTTTACTAGCCAATTTCAAAAATTCTTCATGCTCTTGCCAATAAGCTTTACCAATATCGCTCGGCAATTTCATATCCATGCTGATTATATCTATTTCATCAATAACTTGAGCTAATTGTTTCACCAAAGTACCATTTGTTTCCAAAAATAATGGTATAGACAATGGCTTTAGATTTTTAGCCAATTCTAAGATAATCTGTGGATATAATAATGGCTCTCCGCCAGTAATACTGATAGAATGATGTGGCTGTTGTAAACGATAATTGATATAAGGCATGATGTCATTTAAATCCAAAGGATTTTTTAATTCTAAATCGCCTTCATATCCTTCACATTTTTCTAAAACACATGGAACTAAATTACTATGTGCCAATTTATCCGTATCACAATAAGGGCAATCCATATTGCAACCAATAAGACGAATAAATAATTGTCTGCAACCTACATATTTTCCTTCACCTTGAATAGAAGAAAAAATTTCTGATACTCCTGCTTGCAAATTAAGCATCCTTTCTATATATAACTGCTGCTTTTGGTGATTCCCATACTTTTATATAATTTAATTTACAATTAGTTTTAAATAAATCATTTGCTTCAATTGTTTCATAAATATATTTAGCTAAATGTTCTGCTGTAGGATTTAATTCTTTAAATTGAGGTAATTCATTTAAGTATTGATGATCCATAGCATCTAATACTTCCATTAACATAGATTTTAATACTTTAAAATCTGCAACCATACCAATATTATCTAATTTATCTCCACTGACAGACATCTCTACAGTCCAGCTATGACCGTGTAATCTGTTACATTTTCCAGGATAATCTACTAAGCGATGAGCTGCTTCAAAAGCTCCATTTACTACTAATTCAAACAAAAAAATTTCCTCCTTAATAATTAATAAAATTAATATAAAAATTATACCATATATTTATCTACTATAAAAATTTTATAATAATTTATTTATATAGCTAAAAAAGAACTATTAGTTTAATCTAATAGTTCTTTTCTTAAATTAACGAGTCAATTCATCATAACTAACTGCACGAGTATGTTTTGTATGTGACCATTCATGTTTATTTCTATCTAAAAATCCTAAAAATACAATTGGGATCCAACTATAAATAAACACTGGATATAAAATTAAGTAAAACCATGCTTTCCATTTAACATGTATCTTTGCCAAAATAATAATAGGTAAAATATATTGCCCATAGTAATTACAGTTAGCAAACTAGATGGTAAAAATTGATATATATTTGTAAATAATAGGATAACCTAATCCCATCTGTACATATGATAAGATGACAAAGAATGTGGAAATCAAATAAGAAATGAGGCATGTAATAAATGTAGACAACCATCTAAAATACGAATATCACGACGACGAATACCTTCTTTTAACATCTTCGGAATAAAAGCGATGTGCCACGTCAAAATTGACCTTGTGCCCAACGTTTACGCTGGTTCCAAGATTGTTTAAAAGTAAGTGGTTTTTTCATCATAAACAATCGCATCATGAGCCCATGTTGTTTTTATACCTTCTGCTAAAGATTTCATGGTAAATTCCATATCTTCAACAAGGCAAGTAGCACCCCAACCATGTTTTTTCAAAACATCTGTTGTAATACACATACCTGTACCACCAAGTACAGAAGATAAACCAATATTTGTTTTTGCTAAATGCCAGATATGGTCAATAACCCAAAAGGCAATGGCAAAAGTTCCGGAAACCCATGTATCATAAGGATTTTTAGCATCAAGATAACCTTGTACTAATTTATCCCCTTTACATAAGCGATTATTCATCTCTAATAAGAAGCGTTTATCTACTAAATTATCTGCATCAAAGATTGCCACTGCATCATATTTGCGTTTCATTTCAAATAATCTAGCAAACATCCATTCCATTGCAAAGCCTTTACCACGTTCTTTATCATTAAAACGTTCATGAACAATAGCTCCGCAATCGCGTGCAATCTGAGCTGTATTATCTGTACAGTTATCAGCAATTACAAAAATATCATATAGTTCTTTTGGATAATCTAACATTTTCAAGTTATCCACTAATTGACCGATTACTGCAGATTCATTATGTGCTGCCACAATTACTGCAAAAGTTTTTTTGTGGTGTTTAAAAATTTTCTTTTTCCTTTTTTGCGCCACAA
>ENA-OQEL01000218-OQEL01000218.1-human-gut-metagenome-genome-assembly--contig:-NODE-218-length-21952-cov-6.230745_pt1 | contig 21952 bp, 20 predicted proteins | sample MGYA00242796_ERZ504637 | MGnify/ENA primary metagenome ERZ504637 (study PRJEB26092, sample SAMD00036306) | human gut metagenome | host: Homo sapiens | study: EMG produced TPA metagenomics assembly of... | reverse complement strand
GGGACTGTCTAGCCACGGAGGTGTATTCGGCATGTTCGTCGGCATCTGGCTCTATTGCCGCAACATGAAGGTGAGCGGCTGGGTTGTGCTCGATAATATGGGTATCTGCTCAGGCATTACAGCCCACCTTTATCCGTTTTGGGGCAATCGATGAATTCAGAGATTATCGGCAAGGCTTACCCGATGTGCCTTGGGCATTTATCTTCGTTCGCGAAGACCAGTATCCACGCCATCCGGGTCAGCTCTATGAGGCATTGGCTTATTTCTGCTTCTTCCTCCTCATCCTCTTCATCTATAAGAAGAGAGGACCTAAGAGCGTAGGCACCGGTTTCTATTTCGGTCTTTGCCTTACTCTCATCTTCACCTTCCGCTTCTTCATCGAATATACGAAGGAGATTCAGGTGGCATTCGAGGCAGGTCTGCCTATGGATATGGGACAGATATTGAGCATTCCGCTGATCATTGCCGGTGTATGGAGCATCGCTTCCAGCACAAAGAGAGCGAAAGAAAAGAACGTAGAGGCAAAATAATATTAGACGACTTATTTTCAGATTATAAAAATCCCTCCTCGTGCAACAGCATCTGCTGCCACGGGGAGGGATTTATATTTTTATCTTCCCAGCAGAATCTTCTTGATGTCATTGAGTTTGTTCAATGCCTCTACCGGAGTGAGATTGTTCACATCCAGCCCGAGTATTTCATCACGTATCTGCGTCAGTACAGGATCATCGAGCTGGAAGAAACTGAGCTGCACACCATCCTTAGGTTCATCGATGTGCTGTACGTTCGGTTTACCGGCACCGCCAACCCCGGCATTGTCATCCTCCAACTGTTTGAGAATCACATTGGCACGGTTCACTATGCTGCGAGGCATACCGGCAATCTCTGCCACATGGATACCGAAAGAGTGCTCACTGCCTCCCGGTTCCAGTTTACGCAGGAAGATTACCTTTCCGTCCACCTCTCTCACACTCACATTGAAATTCTTGATGCGAGGGAAGTTCTTCTCCATCTCGTTGAGCTCATGATAGTGGGTAGCCAAAGAGCGTACGCGCCTGCGCCTTCTTATCGTTCGTGCAGAATATTCCACGATAGCCCAGGCAATGGAAATACCATCGTAGGTAGAAGTACCTTCTTCCCAGCTCATCAAAGGAGCACCAGCGAGCGCGGAGAAACGTTGTTCAGGATGTTTGCTGCCTCGGTCATCTCTACCATGAAGGTCGATTCGCCGAGCGATATATTGTCGCTTGCACCTACACGTGTGAAGATTTTATCCACCAGTCCCACTCGGGCGCTCTCTGCGGGCACAAAACAGCCTACCTGTGCCAGCAGCACGATAAGGGCGGTCTGGCGCAGCAGAGCCGATTTACCAGCCATATTAGGACCCGTAATCATCATAATCTGCTGTTTCTCGGTATCGAGCAGCACATCGTTAGGTACATAGCGTTCGCCCAGCGGCAGTTGGGTTTCAATCACCGGATGCCTGCCCTGCTTGATGTCGAGCACCTCAGAATCATCGACGATAGGGCGCACGTAGCGGTTCTCGTCAGATGTCTTTGCAAATGACAAAAGACAGTCCATACGGGCGATGAGGTTGGCATTGATCTGTATCTGCGGAATATACTCCTGCATGGCAGCTATCAGTTCGTTGAAGAGCTGTGCTTCCAATACCAGAATCTTCTCATCAGCACCGAGAATCTTTTCCTCATATTCCTTCAGTTCCTGGGTGATATAACGCTCTGCCTGAGCCAGCGTCTGCTTGCGTATCCACTCCTCAGGCACCTTATCCTTAAAGGTATTTCTCACCTCCAGATAATATCCGAAAACATTATTGTAACCTACCTTCAGACTCGAAATTCCTGTCTTTTCTATCTCCCTCTCCTGTATCTTGAGCAGATAATCCTTGCCGTGGCGGCTGATGGCACGAAGGTCGTCAAGTTCGGCATTGAATCCGTCGGCTATCACGTCACCCTTGTTGACCAGCTGTGGCGGATCGGGCTGTATTTCCCTGGCGATGCGGTCTTTCAGGGTCTCGCATACGTTCAGCTGCTCGCCTACCCGCTTCAGAGCCTCGTTCGTAGCATGCTGGCATGCCACCTTGATAGGCTTGATGGCTTCGAGTGCATTCTTCAGCTGAACCACTTCGCGAGGCGAAACTCTACCCACGGCTACTTTGGAAATGATACGCTCCAGGTCGCTGATGCGATGCAGCTGGTCATCGAGAAGCTGACGGAATTCCGGTTCCTTGAAGAAATATTCCACGATGTCGAGACGCTCGTTGATTGGTTTAACGTCCTTCAACGGGAAGACCAGCCAGCGTCTGAGCATACGTCCGCCCATCGCCGTTACCGTACGGTCGATGACATTCAGGAGAGAAGAACCGTCTTCCTGCATAGGGGCAACCAGCTCCAGACTGCGGATGGTAAACCTGTCCATACGCACGAACTTATCTTCTTCGATACGTGAAAGGGCGGTGATATGATTAATCTGTGTATGCTGGGTAATCTCGAGATACTGCATGATGGCACCACTAGCTATCACGCCGTTCTTGAGATGCTCTACACCGAAACCTTTCAGAGATTTTGTCTTGAAATGTCCCAGGAGTTTCTGCAGGGCTGTCTGTTCGGTGAAAACCCAGTCATCCAGCTCGAAGGTACAGTATTTGCTGCCGAAATATTTCTCGAAGTCATTCTTTCGGGCGCGGTCGTAGAGCACCTCTTTCGGCATGAAGTTGCCCATCAGTTTTTCTACATAGTCGTAGGTTCCCTCGCCGGTAAGAAACTCTCCAGTCGAGATATCCAGAAAGCTCACACCGCAGGCGGTCTTGCCGAAGTGTACGGCTGCCAGGAAGTTGTTCTCATTGTAGTTCAGTACGTTATCTCCCATCGCCACACCCGGCGTAACGAGTTCGGTAATACCTCGCTTCACCATCTTGTCCATCTGGCTCAGTCCCTTCTTACCTTTTATTTCGAGTCGTTTCTTCTTCGGGTCTTCCAGCTGGTCGCATACCGCTACGCGCTTACCCGCCCTGATGAGTTTAGGCAGATAGGTATCCAGAGCATGATGAGGGAATCCTGCCATCTCGGTCGTGCCCGTAGAACCGCCATTGTTACGTCGTGTCAGCGTAATGCCGAGTATACGGGATGCCTCCACCGCATCTTCGCAGTAAGTTTCGTAGAAGTCACCGCAACGGAAGAGCAGCAGCGCTTCGGGATGTTTCGATTTCATCTCGAAAAACTGTCTCATCATCGGTGTAAGACCTTTATTATCGTTTGCCATATTCCAAGTATTTGGTACAAAGTTACGAAATATTACCCTAAGGTAAGTTACCCTAAGGTAATATTTAGAGTTTTTTAAATGAATATATGCTGCATTACCATAATAAAGCCGTACTTTTGTACTCATGAAAAAGAAACAATTATACATAGGGGTTCTGTCGGTTGCTTGCTGCGCGCTCGTAGCAATAGGCATCACCTTGCACCTGCTCTATCCCAAGAAACAGATAAAGGACCTGGTGAAAACCCCACCGGTTCTCCGGCTCAAGCCACAGCCTGCAGATACGCTGAAGAAGAAACCAGTGAAGAAGATGGATTTCAATATCTCCGGAACTTTAAGAGATAAGGAAGGAAAGGGAGTGGCTGGCGTCATCGTGAGCGATGGATTCAACTGTGTGAAAACTGATGCACAGGGCAGATATAAGATGAAGCGAGACAGCCTGGCAAAATTCATATACTATTCTGTTCCAGCCGATTGCGAGGTTCCTACCCATTCTAAGACCGATCGCACGGCTTTCTTCTATCAAAAGGTATCCAAGGGGAAGAAAACCTATAACTTCACCCTCACCCGACTGCCGGGCGGCAAGGAGATTCACTATAAGATGATTGTCATCGGCGACCCGCAGGTTACCAATGCCTACAGCCCTTACTATACTTCTCCGGATGATAATCCCATCAAGAAGAGCGATGTAGAAAGATTCACTACCCAGACGATGGCGGACATCAGGCAGACCATCAGTTCGCTGCCTGCCGGAACTCCTGTATATGGACTCAGCATGGGCGATGATGTACAGTATTATGGCGGTTACAACGCCAAACTGGAGCGTCAGATACGCCAGGCATTGGGCTCTTCAGAGATGCGTCTCTTCTCCGTCATCGGCAATCACGACCAGGATGGTAAAGCGCTCTACCGCAGGAAATGGGAGGAGAATTTCGGTCCTACCGATTTTTCCTTCAATCGTGGCGATGTGCATTACGTCTGTATCAACAACTGCTTCTTCCATCGCGGCATGTCCTATTATTCGCCGGGAGAATTACGTGAGCGCCAGGTGAAGTGGCTGAAGCAGGATCTCGCCCTCACGCCAAAGGATATGAAGGTGGTACTCTGTTATCATATTCCTTTTACCTTTGGTAATGCGCCTTTCAGCAAGGCGAAGCCGCTGACCAATGCCCATGAGGAGGGACACTATTCTTCTTCCCGTCTCTCGCTCCTGCTTTCTTTGCTGAAACAGTTTAAGGGAGGATATGAACTCTTCTGCGGCCATACTCATTTTGCCTGCAACCACGAGATCAATTATCAGGGCGAGGATGTGATGGAGCATTGTCATGCTGCCGCCTGTGGCAATATATGGCAGTCGAATATCAACATCTGCGGCACCCCGAACGGATATTATGTATACAGTTTTGTGGGTACCAGCATCAGCAACTGCTATTACAAGGGAACTTTCTGGGATAAGAACAAGCAGATGACCTTGTTCCGTGCGCAGACCGATTTCAACGGCGAGAAATACTCTAGGGATTGGCAGTTGGCAAACAACAGGAATATCCTGGTAGCCAATGTCTTCAATGCTACCAGTCATTGGCGTGTTGTAGCCGTAGAGGATGGCAAAGAATATCTGATGGGGCGCCTCAGCGGAAAGGGGCAGGATGCCTTTGCCGCCGGCTATCATCATAAATACAGCGAGAGTGTATCTTACCGGTTCGTGAGCAAGGGCAACGGTTATCTCATCATGAACCACCTTTATTATTATACTCCTAGGAATCCGAATGCCAGAATCATCATCAAGGCATCCGATCCATACGGAAATACCTATACGGCATCGAGCGATGAGGTAACGACAGAGCCTTTCGCCAACTTTGCCCATTATTACGAAAAAGAGTATAAGGAATATAAGAATAAGAAAGATAAGATGTTGCGGGATTCTATATCTGGCAGACAGAAAGATTCACTTGCTGCAAAGAAGAAAGATAATTAAGGCACGGGATTTATAAATTAGGCACGGGGTTTTATAAATTAGGCACGGATTACACGGATTACACGGATTTATGCGCTAACGCCAATAAGCCATATTTATTCTATGGTAGAAAATCCGTGTATTCCGTGCCTAAAAATTTATTTGTTCAGTTTCCAGGTAACACCATCTTTGGTGTCCTTTACCTCGAAGCCGGCTTCAGCCAGGGCATCGCGAATCTGGTCGCTGGTAGCCCAGTCCTTATCAGCCTTAGCCTTGGCACGCAGGTTGAGAACCATATCCACTACCTTGCCATAAGCCTCTTCACGAGCATCATTGTTGGCTCCCTTCTCACTCTTCAGACCGAGCAGGTCGAAGGTGAAGAGATGCATGGTGTCTGAAAGCTCCTTCAGGTCTTCAGCAGAGATGTTTGCCTTGTGGTCGAGGGCTGTGTTGATTACGTGGCAAGCCTCGAAGAGATAGCTGATAACGAGCTGAGTCTGGAAGTCATCGTTCATCGCATCGTAGCAGCGCTGGCGCAATTCGCTTACAAACTTCTTCACCTGATCATCGCTCTGCTTAGCCACAGGCACACGCTCCAGGTCGTTCAAACCATTCATCAGGCGCTCCAATCCCTTCTGGCTAGCCTTCAAGGCATCGTTAGAGAAGTCTACGGTGCTGCGGTAGTGGGCAGAGAGGATGAAGAAACGGATGGTCATTGGCGAATAAGCCTGCTCCAAACTATCGTGATTGCCTGTGAAGAACTGCTCCAGGGTAATGAAGTTACCCAAGCTCTTACCCATCTTCTGACCATTGATGGTAATCATATTGTTGTGCATCCAGTAATGAACCATTTGGTCGCCCTGAGAAGCCACAGCCTGAGCAATCTCGCACTCGTGGTGAGGGAAAATCAAATCCATGCCGCCACCGTGAATATCGAAGTGGCTGCCCAAGTACTTGCGTCCCATCGCAGTACACTCGCAGTGCCATCCTGGGAATCCATCACTCCAAGGACTAGGCCAGCGCATGATATGCTCAGGTGAAGCCTTCTTCCAGAGGGCGAAGTCAGCCTGGTTCTTCTTCTCGCCGATACCAGCCAGCTCGCGGCTCTCGTTGATAACGTTCTCCAGGTTACGTCCGGAGAGGATACCATACTTATGATCCTTGTTATACTTCTCGATGTCGAAGTAGATAGAGCCATTACTCTCGTAGGCATAGCCATTGTCCAGGATTTCCTGAACCAGTTTCTCCTGTTCGATGATATGGCCTGTGGCATGAGGCTCAATGCTAGGAGGGAGTACGTTCAGCGCCTCCATGGCATCGTGGTAGCGGTTGGTGTAGTACTGCGCAATCTCCATTGGCTCCAACTGCTCCAGACGAGCCTTCTTCTCAATCTTGTCATCGCCCTCATCTGCATCGTGCTCCAGGTGGCCCACGTCGGTAATGTTTCTAACGTAGCGAACCTTATAGCCCAGGTGCTTGAGATAGCGGAAGAGTATATCGAATGTGATGGCTGGTCGTGCATGACCGAGATGCGGATCGCCATACACGGTAGGGCCACAAACATACATGCCCACGTTAGGAGCGTGGAGCGGAGTGAATCTCTCTTTCGTACGTGTGAGAGTGTTATAGATCAATAATTTCTGTTCCATCTTGTATGAACCTTTATTTTATATTGTTTATATTTTGAGTGCAAAGTTAACTCATTTTTCTGATATATCCGACAAATCATTCGCAAAATGTTATTAAATTCCTCAAAAATATCAATGGAACAGATCTTCCATGGTCAATTCTCTCTGTATGATGCTGCTTGTTTTGGCTGCAAATATACAAAAAATGCCACTTAAAGCCAAACGAATGGGTAAGAAAGTGGCTCTAAGTGGTAATTTTAACATACTTAAAGCCAAAAAGGTATTGCAAGAGTACAACTTTTATTCGAAAGTAGAGCCATTTAAGATGATATTTTTTAGGTAGGCTTACACTTTTAGGCAAGAATGTTTGGAGATAAAAAATAAAAGGTGTATATTTGCAGCATGATTACTATTTAAAAAGAGGAGGTAAATATGGATAGATTTCAAATTATACGTATAATTCATGACTATATGTCTAGGAAGCCTGTGCTGAAGGCATGGATCTTTGGGTCTTTTGCTCGTGGTGAAGAAAAGGCTCAGAGCGATATAGATATTCTCTTTGTCCCCGATTTTGAGCATGGTTCGTTTACTTTGCTTACCCATGGAGGAATGTATGAGGATTTGAAGCAACTGCTAGGTCGTGAAGTTGACTTGGTAGTTGATGGCTCTTTGCGTCCGTATGCTCAGGAGAGTGTGGAACGAGATAAAATCTTGGTATATGAGAGAGCTAGTTAGGGATAAAGGAAGATTGGAAGACATTGTGGAGTATTCTTCCAACGTACTCAAAATCATTGATGGGATAGATTTTGAGGAGTTTTCCTCAAATATTTTAGTCTATTTTGCAACGATGAAAAATGTAGAGATAGTAGGCGAGGCTGCTTATATGCTGACCAAGGAATTCAAGGCAAGTCACCCAGAGATTCCTTGGAAACAGGTGGAAGGTATGCGCCATGTTTTGGTGCATGGTTATTCGCAGGTGTTGCCTCGTATTCTTTGGGCAACAGCAAAGGAGAATATTCCCGAAATCAAGGCTCAAGTGGAGAAATACCTGAACGAGATAGATTGGGAACATTATTGTGGGGAATGATGAACTTGTTCTTCTATACTCTTGGGGCCTTAATCGCAACAAGGGCATTTGCAGATTATGTCGGCAAATGCCCTTGTTGGCTTATATTGCAAATTCTTTATTCAACCATTTCCGCATACCTTTTGAACAGCTCAGCTACGCACTCGCTCTCCGTCATCTTGGTGGAGAAGCCGTAGGCTGCCATCACGGCTCGGTCGTTCTGGCGATGGGCTTGTAAAAGCTCCTTCGGCATGAGCGTAGGGTCGTAGAGGTCGGCGAGCGAGGAGTCGGGGTATAGGGCGCGGGCATCGAGTATAGCCTGGGCACTCTGCTCTATCTTTTCCTTTTGCCCGGCAGTGGGCGATGGCCAAGGGAAGTTGTTATACACCACGTCCTTGCTGTAGCGATAGTCGCTCTTCAGGCGACCGCACACCGCTCGCATCCATGCCATGTGGACGTTCGACTCCAAGATGCCGAAGTGGTAGAGGGTGGCGGAAGGGATGAGAAGCACAATCAGGCTTTTTGATTCGGCTATCTTTTTGCATAAAATAAGTAGTTTTTGTATATCTATTCACTATTTGTAAGTTTTTTGCCAATTAATTGCATAAAATTATCAAATTATTAGCGTATATCGAAAATAATGTGTAACTTTGCAGCCGCAAACAGTTATCAATTATCAAGAAGGCGGCTACAAGTTCCGCTAATGAGTATTAAGTTAGAAGAAAATGGCATATACAAGATTGAGTGCTGCCGAAGCGGCAGCGATGATTAACGATCAAGATACAATCGGATTGAGTGGTTTCACACCAAACGGCGTGCCTAAGGCAACCTTCCGCGAACTCTCCAAGAGAGCCGTGGCTGAGCACGAGGCGGGCAGACCTTTCCAGGTGGGCATCCTCACGGGTGCTTCTACCTCGCAGAGTATCGAAGGTGACATGGCAGCAGCCCATGCCATCAAGTTCCGTGCGCCATTTTCTACCAACAAGGACTTTAGAACTCATACCAACCTGGGCGAGATTGATTATGAGGATATGCACCTCGGCCACATGGCTGAGCGCCTGCGCCGTGGTTTCTATGGCGAAATAGACCTTGCCATCATCGAAGTTTCTGATTTGGAAGAAGGCGAAACTACCTGCAAGGCATTCCTTACCTCTGCCGGCGGCATCGTTCCTACCATCGTCCGCCTTGCCAAGAAGGTACTCATCGAGAAGAATACCTTCCACAGTCCAGCTTCCCGCTATCTGCACGATGTATATGAGATAGCAGAATGCCCGTTCCGCACTCCTATTCCTATCATGAACGTAGGCGACAGAATCGGTAAGGAGTATGTGGAGATTGATGCACATAAGATTGTGGGTGTGGTAGAATGCAACATTCCGGAGGAGGCACGTGCCTTCAAACCGCTCGACCCTGTGACGGAACAGATGGGACATAATGTGGCTGATTTTCTGGTCAGCGACCTGAAGAAGGGACATATTCCTCCTCAGTTCCTGCCTTTGCAGAGCGGAGTGGGCGTAACTTCCAATGCCGTTCTTGAGGCATTGGGACAGAACCCTAACGTGCCGGTATTCAGCGTTTATACCGAGGTGGTTCAGGATGCCGTGGTAAAATACATGCGCGAGGGAAGAATCAAGGATGCTTCCTGCTCTTCGCTCACCGTAACAAACGATACATTGAAAGAGGTGTATGATGATATTGATTACTTCAAGAAGCATCTCACCATCCGCCAGAGCGAGATTTCAAACTCTCCTGAGGTCATCCGCCGTCTGGGTGTCATCGCCATGAATACCGCCATCGAGTGCGATATCTACGGCAATGAGAACTCCAGCCATATCTGCGGCAGCAAGCTGATGAATGGTATCGGCGGTTCCTGCGATTACGAGCGCAATGGTTACATCTCTATCTTCACCACACAGAGTACCACCAAGAACGGTTGCATCTCTGCCATTGTTCCGATGTGCAGTCACGTGGATAGCACCGAGCACGATGTGGATGTGATTGTTACCGAACAGGGAGTAGCCGATCTCCGTGGCAAAGGCCCGTTACGCCGTGCCAAGGAGATTATCGAAAACTGTGCCCATCCAGATTACCGCCCAATGCTCCGCGAATACTTGAAGTTTGCCGAGAAGGGTCACGAGCCACAGAGCATGCGTGCTGCCCTCGCCATGCACGATACCTTCCTGAAGAAGGGAGACATGAGATTGACTGATTTCGGAGAATATCTGAAATAAGAGAAGGCCGAAAGGGTCTATATGCCACCTGTTCTTCGTGGCATATAGACCCTTGTCGTTTCCCGTGAGGCGCAATGTGAACCAAACCTGTTAATTATAAGTAATAAAAACAAAAAATCTATCGTTTTTATTACTTATATGAAACAAAAAGAGTATCTTTGCGAAAAGTTTTACTCGTATGAAACAAAAAATATTAGAAAGACTAGGGTATTCCGATCGTATCGAACGCATGTTTGGACGTGGAATGATGATTGCATTGACGGGCCAGAGGCGTGTCGGCAAGAGTTGTGTGATGCGGCGAATTTATAATCACATCGCTGAGAATGAAGAAAATCACATTATCTATATAGATAAGGAGAAAACATCATTTGATATGATAGCCAACTATCAGGATCTGGAGGCTTATGTAGCAGCCAACATCGTTGAGGGTAAGGAAAACTATCTGTTTATTGATGAGGTGCAGGAGATTTCTGATTTCGAGAAAGCACTCCTCAGTATCCAATCGGATGATACCTGCCAGATTATGATTACCGGCAGCAACGCCAAAATGCTTTCGGGCGAACTGGCAACTCGCCTGAGAGGCAGATATATTGCTTATCGCATTAGAGGACTCTGCTATGAAGAGTTCCTGACGTTCCATGAACTGAAGGATGATGATGCTTCCTTGAACCTGTATCTGCAGTATGGCGGTCTCCCTCAGTTGCGCAGTTTAGGATTGGAAAATACGGATTTGGTAGAAGATTATCTTGACAATGTATATAATACGATAGTACTTCGTGATATCATAGAGCGAGAAAACATCAGAAACATACCATTGTTGCGAACGCTGCTGAAGTTTGTGAGCGATAATATCGGTAAACAATTCTCAGCAACGAGTATTGTAAAATTTCTGAAAAGCCAGAACACCGAAACGTCTGCCAAGATGATTCTCACGTATTTGGAGTATTTAAGCAATGCTTTTATTATCGATCGAGTTAACAGATACGACATTCATGGCAAGCGACTTTTCGAGTTAGGCGACAAGTTCTATTTCGAAGACCTGGGAATCAGGAATCATATTATAGGTGGCAACAGGCGTTTTGATATCGAAAAGGTGATGGAGAACGCTGTATATATCCATTTGTGCAGGATGGGGTATAAAGTATATGTTGGTCAGATGTATAAGGCTGAGATTGATTTTGTTGCCGAGAAAGCGGATAGTGTGGCGTATGTGCAAGTTACCTATCTGCTGGCTTCTGAGGAAACGGTAGAGCGTGAATTCGGCAATTTGAAATTGATAAAAGACAGTCATCCCAAATACGTGATTTCTATGGATAGGCTTTACAGTCAAACCAATATTGATGGCATTAAGCACATTCATCTGCGAGATTTTCTGAAAATGACTACCTTGGTTTGATGCCAGGTAGATTATGAATATCTCCATATAATCAAGGGTCTATACGCCACCTGTTCATCGTGACATATAGACCCTTGTTGCTTCCCGTGAGAAAATGGTAAAAGCCCCTGGTGCGTATAGCACCGGGGGCTATAATATTACGGGGGACCAGCGATGGAATCGCTGGGGACGGGGACGAACGGGAGTTAAGGCTCTTTTTACCTTTTTACTTTTTTACTTTTTTACCTTTAAAAGCCTTTTACCTTTTCACACAGTTCCCAGTATCTGTGAGCAAGGTCATGGATGAACTTCCGTCCTCGCTCGGTCCATACGAGATAGGTATGGGTGTAGGCTCTGCCCATCTTCTCCTGTCTGCCATCGCTCTTCGGGTCAAGGAAGGCGCTGTAGCGGGTGCGGCTCTTCGCCAAGCCCATGTGAGCATAATCGGCATAGAGGAGATACTGACCGCTCTGGTAATACTGGATATGCAGGGCACAGAGTGAGCGGTTCAGCTCCTGGGCAGTGATACCGAGTTCCTTCGCAATCTGCGTGGTGGTGAAGCAAGAAACGGAATCGAGCACGTTATCGCTATAGAGCGCTTTAGGCAAAAGATTACCCACCTGATTCTCCAACTGGATGATGTTATCACCATTCTTGGCGATGCGAACCACCTGCTCATCCACAACTCCATTCAAACGGCGAATTTCCGTATCCTGTTCGCCGATAAGCTTCTTCTGCTGCTCAATCTGCAGGCGCTGTTTCTTCAGCAGATTCTCCTTCTCCTTGAGCGTAGCACGGAGAATTTCTTCTGCATGTCGGATTGTCTCCTCATCGCTCTCGCCCGGCTGAACCGGAATATAACCGCCCGTCTTGCGAATCTGTGGCAGCACATCAGCCGTAACCCAGTTCTTGAACTTCACGGCAGTAGAAAGCTTGGAGCCGAGCACCAAAGCATAGAAACCGCTCTCGTTGACGAAGATCATCTGCTGAGTTCGTACTGTTCGGCTTCCATCCTTACGAAGGCTTCCCGATACCTTGACGCCCTGTTTTAGGGCGTCAAGGTGGTTAACCAACTGATTTACAGCGTTTCTTGATTTTTTATACCCCAGTATATCACAGACATCCTTTGCACAGAACAAAGGTTCTCCGTTCTCTTCGGTCAAGGTACGAATCTTACCGAATTCAGGGTTTTCAAACACGACAGCAATTGCTGCCTTTTTATCCATTTCTACTTTATTTGTATTAACTGACTTTACCATAATAATTTGTTTTTAAAAATTAATCACTAAAAATGCAACATTCAAAAATCAACATTCAACATTAAATGATCGTAATCCAAACGCTCTCCTCCCGTTCCCTCGCTGCGGTAATGGCATTCATGAGCCTGTGCAACCAGATGCGGGAATTAAAGACGGCACCCTGTAATTTATTTTCACCTACCAGAATGCACCCCTGCGTATCATCGGGATAATTACCGGCATGAATGCGGATGCCCTCAAAATCAGGAACACCCTGCACCAGCGGAAGCCACTTCTTGAACCTTGGCGATTTCGAGATAACCACAGGATACGAGCCTTCCGGTATCGCCGTATGACCCGGTATCTTGCGGGCCTTCTTGCCCGATACCCTGCTGTACCGTCCATCCTCCTCTTCCGGTTTCAGTTCGACACCCAGGAGGTTTCTCCACGTAGGCTCCAGGGTATCACAGAAGTAATGCTCCTTGTCCAACTTCGCCTTATCGAAGCTGTGCTCAAAGATACGCTTGTCGCCTATTTTTACCCCCGAACGCCAGGTACGTTTCACATCCTTATCGCTCAGGATATAAAGATGCCCTATCGTATAAGTCTTCTTTTTTGCTATTCTTTTTACTACTATTTCCATAACTCAAACTCCATTAAGATTCTAATATTTTTACCTCTTTACCATCCTTGCGGTTACGTAGCTTTTCAAAACTGAATAACTGAATACTGATTACGTCACCCGTTGCACCCTTAGGCGGAATCTTCCGGATATAGTTTCGGTTCACCCAATTACGCAACATCGAAGGAGTGCCCTTCTTGTCCATGCCCAACTGCGAGCGGAGATATTCTGCCTGCTGGAAATTAAAGACATCAGGCAACTGCTGCAACAGATTTGCCGGTCCACGCTTGCTCGATTTCTCGTTCGAAAAGTTCGCCCTCTTGATGGCATCACCAAAGAATCGCATCTTGCAGTAGAGGTCGTAACGCTCGCTCCAGCGGATGAACTCGTCAATCTCCGGCTCCCATTTACAGCCGTTCGCCACATACAGCACACACGCCTTCAGGTAGGCGATGACGTTGGCACGGAAGGAAAGATTCTCGTAAACCCTGTCCTGCGACAGACGTGAAAACTCAGCATTCTCATCCTTCAGCCGGAGGGCAAGCTGGAATGCCTCAGGACAGTCAATCAGCCCCCTGGCGTTGTTCAGATTCTCGATATAAGGCTTCAGCCCCTCTCGGTAAGCATCATCGTAATCACCAAAGACAGGCATTTCATCACCGATTTCACGCTCCGGAATGGTACAGAAATTGATGCGGCTTATCGGACCATCTGTCAAAACTTTCGAGAAGTAACGCTGTCCTTTCTGGATAGTGGTAGATGCGTTCCAGTTGAATCGGATGGTTACACGCTCCGTAACGCTCGATATGCCCACGCGAGTCTGGCCGTACTGGTTGTCGCTATCTGAGGCAAGACACATGATACGGAAATGCTGGTTTCCGGTACCCTTCAGAGCATCAAACTGATCCAGCTCATTGAGCGAAGTGTAAAGAAATCGTCCCTGCGCCTCAGCGGTTCGCATCACGAAAGCCGGATTGGTCATATCGGCATCAATCTCCTGTATAACGAGGTTGTCCGGTCGCTTACGCTTGTCCTTGTTGGCGCCCTTACGCGTCATCTCCTCCTTCCATTCCTTCTCACGTTTCAGATTCTCCGCATCCCGTTTCCGGATATCCTCCATAATATAGCTAATCGGCTTGTTTACAGAAGATTTACCTGCACCCGTACCAGCCAGCAAGCACGTAGACAATGTAGCCTCATGCACTACATTATCAATATACCGGAAGCTCGTCTGCCAGAGGTGCGTAGCGAGCGGTGGGAAGATAGCGTGCGCCACAGCCGGCTTATAAATCTCCGGTGTCCGAGATAACAGCAGTTCCACCAGTTTCGGCAGTTTTTCCGGCATCGCTGGCGGGTCAGGATAATCCTCCTCGCTACTTTGAACTTGTATCATTGAACCTTGAACTGTATGATTTGCGTTAGGGCTATTAACTGTTAACTGTAAACTATTAACTTGTTGGCTGGCCTGTTTTTCCGCCAGCGCATTCACCCTTATCACATCCCTCGACATCGGCTTGCAGCTGTCAGCATATTTCGCATAGAAATCATGTATCAGCTGATGGCAGTCATCCTCCTGATAGTAGCTTGGCATTTTCGTCCTCACCACCTTCATCAGTTCCTCCTCGCTCATCACCCTCGAAGCGCCTGCGCTCATGATAGCGAGCAGCGAAGAGTGCCGAGACCCGACGGTATCAATCGCCATTCCTTCAAGCCCAGCCGACTGCACGAACAGATCAAAGGCTATCAGATTCTTCTCACTGGCCTCTCCCAGTTCACCAGTGCCATAATTGCCCGGAAGTCTATTGTTTTGAACTTTGTCATTACTATTGCCATTAACTGTAAACTGTAAACTATTAACTTTTGCATCTCCTCTTCCGTCCACCGTCAGCCCACGGTCCAGAAAAGCCTGTCTGCGAGCCTGTATCTCGCTCTCCAGCATCACTGCGCACCACATTTTAGACCGGTAGATTTCCGAGTCCTTATCCGTCAGGAAAATCATTCTCTCAGGTGTAATGCAGCTCTCATCATAAGGCACGCCCAGTGCCTCACAATACGCCTTCTGCGTCTCTTCGATGGTCATCCCCACCGGCATTCTAATCCCGATATGTAGCTTCTTGCGAGCGCTATAACAGAGATGCAGCAAACTCCCATTCCAGATACCCGAAGAGCAGTTCAGCTCGCGCGCCTTCTCGATAGCCTTCTCCACATACTCCTTATCATCCACATCGATAATCGTCTGGAAGAGAAAGCTTTCCGGCAAGGCATTCTCCTGTCTGCGCACATTATTTTTGAACATGCCGTAGTGCGGACAGAAGAAAGGCAGTTCGCTCTTCAGCCTCTCCTGCGCCTTCTTCACCGCCTGCGCATCGTTCAAATCCACTCCGTCAATCGGCAATTCACCCCGAATCTGCTGAATCATCTTCTTGATTTCCTCCGACCCGATGACCTTATCATAAGTATCGATATTGTAAGAAAAAACTTTCCCCTTATTTCCCTTGCGATAAGGATTGATTGCCACTACATGTACTGTCTCCATTTTACCTCCATATTTTTATTAATCGAACACTTCGCTATTAATCATGATATACCCTGAGCCATAGCTTACATTGATAGGCAGAATCAGCGAGTTATCAGAAATCTCGTCAACCCCGTTCGCCTCGAAGAGCGAAGCATTCTCGGCATCATTCAGTCTGCTCTTGACGAAGCCTATTACCCATTTTGCCGCAATCTTCTCGGCGGCAACACGCCTGTCTACGAGGTCCTTCACCAGCTGTTCATCGCAGAAGTTGATATCCGCATTCACGTTCTCAGCCTCCGCTTCATTCTTCCCCATTTCCTGGTTCTCGAAGAAGAGGTTATACTTGATTTTCATATCCTTCATCATCACGATGTTCAGATTTTTCAGTTCCCCCTCCGAGTCAGCAATCGTCTCGTAGAGTTTCTGTACCGACTTCTTGAAGATGTTCTTCACGTCCATCAGGCAGTAATAGATTTTCCCGTCAATCACCACCACCCTCAGTTTTCCGTACTGCGGATGAGTAAAATAAAAAGGTTTCATTGCTTTCATCTTATAAATTCCTTTTTAAAACAGTTGGGCGCTCCCACAACGGTTGATGTGCCTATACACAAAAGCCCCCGAAACCCAGACCATATAGGTTCTGAATTCCGGGGGCAAAGGTAGGAAGAATGTTTCTTTACGTCATTTCCGCCGAATACGCGAAATAGCATTTGACGGAAAAAGGAAAAGGGGCAAACCTTTCGGGATGCCCCTTTTAACAGGTACTTTCAATATCTAAACTTTTTTCTTTACGCCAAATAACACCCGTTATTCTGCGTAAGAATCAGACTCGGGTAGCGACATCATATAATCGTCTACCTTCGCCTCAACATCATAATCAATATTCCCCTGAGAGATTTTCTTTCTGATATAATCAGCATAAGATTTACGGGTTACGCCCAATTGCAGATGACAATCCTCATTCAGAAACCGGGCAACAGAGGAGCCATTCGGCACCCCAGGTCGGATATATCCCTCTTTCTGCCAGAGCTGATAAAAAGCTACCACACTCTTGTTGAGCAGACCGGTACTGGTAGAAAGTTGTTCCCCAGAAAGGTGATGCTCTTTAAGATAATTCACGAAATGACAGCCAGCCTTGCCGTCAGCTTTAAATCTTTTTACCATTCTTATCCAGAAAGAGCGCATCTGGAGTTCTACCTGCAGAGGCAGAAGAAGAGACAACCGAAGAGTCAGAACCTGCAGAAGCAGAACATTTCTCCGTATCATCCACCGGTTCGGCATCAACAGGTTCAGCATCTTCATCACTTAAGAAATCTGCCATAATCTGCTGGAGGGTCTCAGCCGTGACATCCCCTCCAATATTTATTTCCTTATGATGGTCGTTGTGTGTGGCACCACCCGCATAATATACATTCATTTTTTATCGTTTTTAGAATCCAACATTTCTTTATTTGATGCATCATTGCCAGTAGTCAGATAGAGCTGACGGCTATGATCTTCATGATTCGCACCTTTAGCATAATAAGCCCCACAATTGATAACAGAAGGTTCAGGTTCTGATTTCTGAATAATCTTCTCAGACAGTTCTGCCTGAATCTTAATCCATGCAGGGTCTTTTGCCAAGATAAAGCAAAGATTACCGAAGATGGTAGATGCCATAGAAGGAGCCATACGCAGCAACTGCTTCTCTATCACCTCAACCGACACGCGCGACTCTACAGCCTCAGCAAATTGCTCCGTAACCTTCTTCATTTCGGTAGCCAACTTCTCTACGGAATCCTGCAACTGGTTAGCCTTCTCATTCAGTTCATCATAACTCATGAATCTGTTTTTCATCATCTCTTCAAAATCAGCACCGAAGATGATATTACACAGCTCATCCAAATCATCCTTCTGCGGTGTAGTCTTCATGATATCTTCCAATCTCGCCATGTGCTTCGCCAGTTTCTCTTTTTTCTTGGAAGTATCAAAGAATTCATCCCTTCGCATCAGAACCACCTTATGGAATATGTGTACATAGGAATGGCAAGACGGTGAAATAGCCACATTATTGATAATCTGCAAGAAGCCTTTGAAATTAGACCCTACGATTCTTCTCACCATAAAAGAATACACATGTGTCAAGTAGCTCCAGTTTTTATCCAGCTGTTTCTCCAGGAAATCCTTATGTGATTCCGACAAATCCGTATGCTCTATCATCAAATATGCAGACATAATGCACAGCAATTCTCCACGCACACTATCCCCACAAACTTCCAGTTTCTCAATCTCTTCATTAATCGTATCCTCTGGCCATTGCTGGATATACGGGCGATAAGACTGCGCCATAATGCTGTGCAACAAACGAAAGAATTCATATGAACCTTTCCCCTTGTAATACGCAGAATTCAGTACATCCAATATATTGCGCTCGCCTACAAGTTTATCTAGCCCATCGTAGGAATACATCCATTGGGCTATAGGGAAGAGTACCTCACCCCTATCGACCTCCTCGGAATAGTTTCCCGACAGGAGCCGCCTATAAATAGGTGTCATCGCTTGATGAAAGATTTTCTTCCAGTACGGGTCATGAAAACAGCAGTTCCAGTCTTCTGCCTTCTTACGAAGATTCCATCCTACTGGTGCTTCTTCGCCACTAAAGATTTTCATTAAGGGTCTTACGAAATGTTCTTCTATTATATTCTCTATCATTTCCATTATCTCAATTTTTAGGCACGAAAAAGCCCCACCAAGTTTAGAGCGCTCAGTCTCATCACCTGGTGGGGCCTTCCGTTCGTTGTTATTGTGGCACAAAAGTAATGATTTTATTTTAATTCTCCAAAAAATATTTCACTTTTTTTTATTTTCACCTCATTTTCTTCGTTTCTCTATTATTTGATACCTACAAATTGGCTCAATGGCATTATTTTCGCGCAAAAGGTATTCAGAGCTTCTTTTAAGTTGGGGACTTTTTTTGCACTGAATGGGTTTTGTTCCATCGAAGAAAAGAACTATATAATATGGAGCATGCTGCGGATGAAAGCCATATTCCTCTAAAGTTTCCTTAGTCCATATCTGAAAAGTGCCTCTTTTCTTCAACTTAAACAGCTGGCAATCAGCTCCTGCAGTATGCAATAACAGATACTGCATACGTTCAAAGCCAGGTGTTACACAAAGCGAACCCTTAGAGTTGCCAGCACGCAGATAACAGATACCCTTTTCTATCATCATCGCTTTCAGATCCTTACGTGCATGATTCACCATCACCATCATCTCTTCAGGGTTTTCAGAAATCTTTAGAAGAATTTTTTCAGCCATATCGGAATTCATAATTTCCTGTTTTCTTCTGATTCCATAATCCAAGAAATCCTTACATTGATCAATACCAATGAAATTTCTATTCAACAAATTCGCAGCAATGCCCGTAGTACAGCTACCTGCAAAAGGATCCAAAATAGTATCTCCCTGATGAGTAGAAGCAAGAATGATTCTATACAACAATCTGAGTGGCTTCTGCGTAGGATGCTTGCCACATTTCATTTCCCAGGAAGACAAGAATGGGATTCTCCAAACATCGGTCATCCGCTTGCCACCATTTAACTGTTCCATTAAATCACAATTAAAGAAATGCTGATGTTTTTCATCTTTTCTTGCCCAAATAATATATTCTGTTGTAAAATCAAAATAGTTGCGCGACAAAGTTGGTTTGGCGTCTGTTTTTTGCCAACAGATAATGTTGAGAATCTTATAACCAAGTTCCTGCATACAGGAAGCTACAGAGAATATATTATGGTAGGTTCCTGTAACGAAAATGGTACCTCCATTCTTCAATCTTTTTCTACATGCCACCAGCCATTGTCGGTTAAAATCATTAATTTTTTCGAAAGAAGCAACTCTATCCCACTCACCTTTTTCGAATGTTTTCCAGACTCCGTTGATGCATCTGGAAATATTTTTCGACAGAAAATAAGGAGGGTCAGCAAAGATAACATCCACTTGCTTACCTACTTTATCAATGAGGTTCATTGAATCTCCTTGATACAAAACAAACTCCTTATTGTCTGAAGAAAATAGGGCTCCGTCATCATATTGCAAAATCTAAATTCAACTGCACAGGTTGCAGAATCTCTGGTTGTTTTACCGCTGCTTGCAGGTCAAAATTGTAAACCAATGCTTCAACCATGGCATGACGGTTTTCCAGATGCCCTCCAGCCTGGTAAAAGTGTTCCTGAGTTTCTACATTAAAATGATTCCAAAAACGTTCCATCATCTCATTTGCTCTAAACTCATTATGATGCCATGTAGACAAAATAAAATGGGCTGGAGTATTCTGCAAGGCATGAAAAAGGGCTTCTTCATCCTCTTCTGTCCATCCATTATAATAGTCCACATAACGACCATAATAAGGTGGATCGCAGTATATCAAATCACCGGTCTTTGCCCGTGCTATGGTCTCAACAAAACCTTGATTATGAAATTCCCACTTTCCAAGATGAATCGTACGTTGCGCAGCACTTATCTGATTGCAAATCTTGGTGATATAGGCAGGTGCAAAACGATTGGGCTTTTTACAGAAAGGAATATTCCATTCTCCCCTACGATTAAAACGCATCATACCATTGAATCCGGCTCTTGAAAGAAAGATAAAGTCAAAGGAACTATGCTCTCTATTAAAGCGATCTCTCACCATCCTGTAATGTGCATACCCATCTTCGTCTGCCTCCAAAAGCATTTTCCCTTCATTCTCCAAATAGCTTCGCATATTTTCGGGAGTAATATCTCCGCTCAAAACAGCATTATAAAAATTAATGATATGCGGATTACTGTCTGCTATATACCTATGCCCCCCAACAGGCGCATTCAAGCCAACCACGCCAGTACCAAAAAAAGGCTCTATCCAATTGGTTTTACCCAAATCAAGCCCCGAACGACGTATAATATCATTAATCCAAGGAACCAATTTTGTCTTGATGCCTTGCGACTTAATAGGAGGAACTATAGTTTTTGTCATATTCATAATTTCTTACTAATTTCACTTATATTATTTACATATTGTTTATATGTATCTAAATTAAAATAATGAGGTGAACCGATACCCGCTTGTCTTGCATCAGTCTTATTGAAATACCCCATCCAGTAATCATCGAACACATCTTCACCATATGGTGCAAAAGGTCCTTGCCCTGCAAGAAGTTTGCTGATACTTGCTATACCACCAATATTTCTGGTATTTCCGCTACCGGGCTTATCACTAGCTATCTTCCACTTGGGCTGCACAAAGAAAATAAATTTCTCGATAACAGAATGAATCGCCTCCAAGTCTTCTATATGATATATTTTCTTTTCATTTTCTTCAATGACACTCTGCTTATATAGCATTCCTAAAACGAGGTGGGATGCATACTCATTATATGCATGATCCATATTCATGACAGAATCTCTATTGCGAAAATATCCCCAATAAGAACCTAAGGTCAACCCATTGATTTTATCATCCTGGTAATAACTAGACTTAAAATCCACTGCAAAAAAATGACCTTCCTCATCTTTAAAAGTTAAGTCTGGATAATAGTTCTGCTTGGATGGCAATTCCAACTCTAATCCGTTTTTCTCGGCAAAAGCTAATAATTTAGGAATAAGAATTATTTCTATAACTTTAGAGACAACTTTTGTGTCGTTGGTAATGGTATAGACATTTCTATCAATATCAATGAACCCCTTGACAATCCAGTCTTCACTGCCTGTCTCTAAGAAACTTTTATATGTTGCAACCTCTTTTGTAAGGAGGTCGAAGAATATCTCTTTAGTCATACGATTCTACTTTTTATTCTAAATTTTCGCCAAAGTACAACAATATTTCGAAACATGCAAGAAAATCAGGGAAAAAGTTTTGGAAAAAGTTACTGGACAAAGGGTAGAATGTTTATAAGTGCGCGAAAATATAAGAAAGATGAAACGGTATCCAGATTATTCGGATTCTTTTGATATCTTCGCGACATAGAATCAAAATGAAAAGAATTATGAAGAAAGTATCAAATGACACCATCCGTATTCAGTATTCAGTT
>ENA-OQEL01000216-OQEL01000216.1-human-gut-metagenome-genome-assembly--contig:-NODE-216-length-21961-cov-7.008336_pt1 | contig 21961 bp, 21 predicted proteins | sample MGYA00242796_ERZ504637 | MGnify/ENA primary metagenome ERZ504637 (study PRJEB26092, sample SAMD00036306) | human gut metagenome | host: Homo sapiens | study: EMG produced TPA metagenomics assembly of... | reverse complement strand
CCATCGGTCGTCGTTGGCAGTTGGGTACCATCCAGGTAGATTACAACTTGCCAGAGCGTTTCAAGCTGGAGTATACAGCTGAGGATAACTCTAAGAAGACTCCTGTGATGATCCACCGTGCACCATTTGGTTCATTGGAGCGTTTCACAGCTGTTCTCATCGAGCATACCGCCGGTCACTTCCCATTGTGGTTGACTCCAGACCAGGTTGCTATTCTTCCTATCTCAGAGAAGTTCAACGATTATGCCCAGAAGGTACGTCAGTACTTCGACAAGCAGGGCGTTCGTGCTTTGGTAGATGACCGTAACGAGAAGATTGGCCGTAAGATTCGTGACAACGAGTTGAAGCGAGTTCCTTATATGGTTATCGTAGGTGAGAAGGAAAGCGCTGAGGGTTTGGTTTCTATGCGTAAGCAGGGTGGTGGCGAGCAGGCTACCATGTCAATGGAAGAGTTTGCTCAGCGCATCAATGCTGAGGTAGCAGAGCAGTTGAAGGCTGCTGAGGAGTAGGTCTTTTCAAGCTGATATATATTAGTCACGCAGATTTCGCAAATTTCGCAGAATTTCTTTGGGTATTCTTTGTTGGGGTACTCGGAAAATCGGCGTAGTTTGGGTAATCTGCGTGATTTTTTTAGGGAAATACTTGTTGTTTCATAGATGACGGGAACCTCATCGCTACAATATACTTAATGCTTAAGAATATCGCAAGAATGAAAAGACTACGTCATCTACGAAATCTGCGATCCCTAAAACAAGCCTTGTAAGTGAATTTTGCGTGATTTTTTTATTACTAGCAGCAAAATATGTGGCAAAAATTAAAAATAACTCTTTGAAAATTTGGAGAGTTGACTAAAAAATCGTAACTTTGCAGCCGTTTAATAAAAAATTGACATTAGAATAGTTAATGAAGAATGACAAAATGAAAAATCAGTATCGCGTAAATGAACAGATACGCGTACGTGAAGTAAGAGTAGTGAGTGAAGGCGGATCTGAAGTGATGCCAACACGCAAAGCCCTTGATATGGCTCGCCAAGAAGGAGTAGACCTCGTGGAGATTTCTCCAAATGCACAGCCACCTGTTTGTCGTATAGTCGACTATTCTAAGTTCCTTTACCAGCAGAAGAAGCATGCAAAGGAAATGAAGCAGAAGCAGGTGAAGGTAGAGACTAAGGAGATTCGTTTCGGACCTCAGACTGATGAGCATGACTATCAGTTCAAGTTGAAGCACGCACAAGACTTCCTTAACGAAGGTAATAAAGTGAGAGCCTATGTGTTCTTCCGTGGTCGAAGCATCCTTTTCAAGGAGCAGGGTGAAGTTCTTTTGCTTCGTTTTGCCAACGACTTGGAAGAATATGGCAAGGTAGAGCAAATGCCTAAGCTTGAAGGTAAGAAGATGTTCCTCTATCTCAGTCCAAAGAAGGCTGGTGTAGCCAAGAAGAGCCAGCAGAAAATGGATCGTGAGAAGCGTGAGGCTGAAGCCAAGGCTGCTGCGCAGGCAGAACGTGATGCCAATGCAGAGAAGAACGGTTTGCTTGCCAACGCTAAGGGTGGTGATGCCCTGAAGAAACTCGCAGAGAACAACGAGGATTAATAGAGAAAAAAGAGATGCGTAACGCCGTGGTATATGCGTTGCCATCCGTTAAATAAATAACAATTTAAATTAAAAGTAAAAATGCCAAAAGTAAAGACTAATTCCGGCGCAAAGAAGAGATTCCGTTTCACCGGTACAGGTAAGATCAAGCGTCATCACGCTTATCACAGTCACATCTTGACTAAGAAGACAAAGAAGCAGAAGAGAAACCTCCTTGGTGAGACTCTCGTAGATCGTTCAAATCTGAAGCAGGTACGCGACTTGCTCTGCCTTCGTTAATTATTAACTTTTTAGTCGAACTTTTAAAGAAAGAAAATTATGCCAAGATCAGTAAATCACGTTGCATCTAAAGCAAAAAAGAACAAAAATCTTGAAGCTCACTAAGGGTTATTATGGAGCTCGCAAGAATGTATGGACAGTAGCTAAGAACACTTGGGAGAAGGGTCTTACCTACGCTTATCGTGACCGTCGTAACAAGAAGCGTAATTTCCGCGCATTGTGGATTCAGCGTATCAACGCTGCTGCGCGTCTTGAGAACATGAGCTATAGCCAGTTGATGGGTGCTCTGCACAAGGCAGGTATCGAGATTAACCGTAAGGTTCTCGCTGACCTCGCTGTAAACAACCCTGAGGCTTTCAAGGCTATCGTTGACAAGGTTAAGTAATCGAGTCACTACATTAAGCTAAAAATAAAAGTTGCATTTCTCACGTTTTATTCGTGGAAATGCAACTTTTTCTTTTAGTATGAAACTACGAGGATGTTCTGTAAATCATATTGTTGTTGTGTGTAGGGGGCTGTTGCTCCTGTCTATGATTGCTTGGATGTTCTTTTTTAAGGCATTTTTGGAAAAAAGTTAATGAAAAATTTGGTGGAATCAAAAAATAGTACTACCTTTGCAACCGCAAATCAGAAATGCAGTTGATACTGTGTACAAGATGAGCCAAAAAGAATATAAACGGGGTGTAGCGCAGCCCGGTAGCGCTCCTGGTTTGGGACCAGGTGGTCGCAGGTTCGAATCCTGTCGCCCCGACTTATTCTTAGTTCATTTATGCATTGTATTTACGGGGTGTAGCGCAGCCCGGTAGCGCTCCTGGTTTGGGACCAGGTGGTCGCAGGTTCGAATCCTGTCGCCCCGACAATAAGGCTAAGAAGAATTTTCTTCTAGCTTTTTGTTATATGTAAATTGATACACTAAATAGTTTTCAGTATGATAATAACAATAGCAAGGCAGTGCGGTTGTGGTGCTGCAAATGTTGGTAAGTTGCTTTCGAAGCATTATGGTATTCCTTTTTATACTCGTAAAAACTTGCTGGAGATGGCTGATAAAAGAGGTATGCTTGACGAGATGGAATCTTTTTTGATGAACGTCCTGTCGATGAGTTGCTCTTTGCCATTTCTTCTTTTGGAGAGAATAGACGAGACTTGACGGAAAAGCCATTGCATGCTCTTGCTGCAATGATAGGAGATGAGGACTGTATCATCATTGGAAGATGTGGTAATTATATTTTCAGAGAACGCAAGGATCTGGTATCGCTCTTCTTGAAAGGAGGTCTTGATGAGCGTGTGGATGCAGTTCAACAGGAACAACATATTTCTTTTGCGGATGCTAAGGATTTCGTAGAACATACAGATGAGTGCCGTGAGGCTTATCACAAATATTATACGGAGTTGACATGGGGTAATGCTCAGGATTATGATTTGTGTGTTGACAGTGTGCGTTTGGGTACAGAGAAAACAGCGAGATTTATTGAGCAGTATATTCAAGAAATGAAAAAACAAATAATGTTTTCTTAGAAAACCATATAGTTAACAATGAAATATCTCATACAGCTTTTTGATTATCATCGCCTTTTTCTTTTATGGGTGAATTGCTCCATTACTGCCTGCCGTTGCCCATTCCAGCGAGTATTTATGGTATTGTCTTGCTCTTTATGGCTCTTGAACTGAAATGGATCAAAGTGAAGGATATTCGTGAGACAAGCAGCTTTCTGATTGCAGTCATGCCGGTAATGTTCATCCCCGCTGCTGTAGGTCTCATAGATTCATGGTCGGCTATCAGCAATGCCTGGTTGCAATATGTAGTAGTTACTATCGTCAGTACGTTTGTTGTAATGGGAGTGTCGGGAGTTCTGACGCAATATGTTATACGAAAAGGAAAGGAAAAGAAAAATGATGTCTGTATTTCAAGATTCGGTATTTTTCGGTGTGCTGCTTAGTTTGGCATCTTACAGCATTGGTCTGGCTTTGAAAATTAAGACGGGTTGGTCTTTGATGAATCCTCTTTTGATATCTATCGTGTTGGTAATTGTGGTTCTGTTGATAACAGGTGTCAGCTACTCTTCGTATAATGCCAGCGCCAATTGTATCAGTTTCCTTCTCACTCCGGCAACCATATGTCTTGCTGTGCCTTTGTATCAGCAGGTGGAACTATTGAAGCGTAATTATAAGGCAGTGCTGATAGGAATCTCGTCGGGTGTGCTTGCCAGTTTGTGCTCTGTATTGATTCTGGCAATACTTTTTCATTTCGATCATGCCGCTTATGTCACGTTCTTGCCAAAGTCAATCACGACGGCGATAGGTATTGGTGTGGCAGAAGAGTTGGGAGGACATGTCTCTGTATCGGTAGTAGTCATTATCATTACAGGAGTGTTGGGAAATATCTTTGCTGAGGTCTTCCTTAAGCTGTTGCGTATAGAAGAACCAATTGCCAGGGGTATAGCCATAGGTTGTTCGTCTCATGCACTTGGTACAGTCAAGGCCATGGAAATGGGAACGATAGAAGGAGCTATGAGCAGCCTCTCTATTGTGGTATGTGGTGTGATGACCGTTATAGGCGCTTCTATCTTTGCCTTGTTCTTGTAGGGTAAGTTGGTGGTGAGTGCACGAAGGGAACTTTTGGTGTGCATTATTTCTTAAATAGCCTTAACTTCTCACATGTGAAATGTCATAAAGCAATAAGATGGGAATTTTTTCGTTATATAGATAATGAAAAAGATTAAAGCTATATTTTATATAATATGTGTAGTCTTCGGACTGATGACAGCCTCGTGTGTAGATGATGACAGTTTTACAACATCTGCAAGTGATGTGCTGTCTTTTTCCGTGGATACGTTGAGTCTGGACACAACATTCTCTAACGTACCTACACCTACTAAGACCATGTGGGTTTATAATCGCGCGGGCAAAGGTATCAGATGTCAGTCTGTGCGACTGGAAAGTGGTAATCAGAATGGTTTCAGAGTCAATGTAGATGGTACTTATCTTGGACAGACTTCTGGTTTTCAGACTCAGGATGTGGAAATACGCAAGGGAGATAGTATCAGGGTGTTTGTTGAGCTTACTTCCAAATTGCAGCATACTGATGCGCCCAATCTGGTAGAAGACAATCTGATATTCCTGCTTGAGAGTGGTGTGCAACAGAAGGTGAACCTCAATGCATATTCCTGGGATGCCGAGTTTTTGAAAGATAAGATTATTGCCAAGGGGGTAAACGAAGTCTTTTCGAATCAGGGAAAACCGATTGTCGTATATGGAGGCATCAAGGTAGACAGTACTGCCACATTGACAATCAAGCCAGGTGTGAAACTTTATTTTCATGAGAATGCCGGACTTGATGTATATGGAACACTGAAGATAGAAGGTGAAAAAGGCAACGAGGTTTTGTTGAGGGGAGACCGCATCGACAATATGTTTGACTATCTGCCTTATGACCGTACTCCTGGTCAGTGGAAAGGCTTGCGACTTCGAAGTTCCTCGGTTGGAAACAAAATTCAGTTTGCAGATATCCATAGTGCGTATAATGGTATAATGGTTGATTCTTGTCATGACGAGACTGTCTCAAATTGTCAAAATTAGAACTGTTGCAGTCTACTATTCATAATTGCCAGGGATATGGAGTTATGGTAGACTCTGCTGCCATAGTCAAGATAGAGAATTGTCAGATATCCAATACGCTGAATCATTGTCTTTATGTCTATGGCGGTTCGGTAACTATGAATTATACTACCTTGGCTCAGTTCTATCCATTTGATTCTCGCCGTAAGTCGGCATTAGGATTCAAGGCGCCTGTATATCAGTTGGATGTAACCAACTCTCTTGTCACGGGCTATGCTGATGATGAAGTGGTATGGACGCCAGTAGAGGAACAACCTCTGAAAGCTAACTTCAGTTACAGTGTATTGCGTACAGTGGAGATGAATGACAAGGATAAGGAAAAGTGTCCTGATGTAGTCTTTGGTGACAGTATTCTCTATGAGAAAGGTGATTCTATAGAGCGTGAAGGTAAGTACATTTTCTTCGGAAAAGAACATTTCGTGAAATTTGATACAGATAATTTAGTATATGACTTCCGTCTTCTAAGTAAGTCGGCAGCTGTGGGATGGGCAAATCCTAAGTCATCGACACCTGATAGAGACGGCACAGAACGAGAACAAGAAAAACCTGATGCAGGTTGTTATCAGCATCGGGAAAAGGCAGAAGAAAGCGAAAGCGGCAAATAACAGAAATTGGCAAAGGAAAGGACATATATGCAGAACTTGCTATATAAGAGCAAAGGGTTGGCTACGAGATGGCTAACCCTTATTGCTTTTGTTTTCGTTTGTCTTTTGACACATGCCCAAAGCGCTCCAACCCACAACAAGCAAAAAGATGCAGAGCTATTGGGTAAGGCTTTGGAATACTTCGCTTCTCAGAAATATCATGAGTGTCTGCTTATCCTACAGGGACTGGATAAGCAATATCGTCTGAACCCTCGTTATAAAGCATATTTGGGTGTATGCTATTATTACGAGTGGGACTATGAGAATGCCGTAAAACATCTGACTGTCGCAATTCCCAAGTTGGTGAACTTCGCACCCCATGAGCGTTCTTTTTACTATTGGGCCTTGGCTGAGAGCTATTTTAATCTCAGGCATTACGAGAAAGCTGTACCCTGCTATCAAGATATGCTCAAACTGTGCTATGAAAAAGAGCGTGCCGAGGCATATTACCGTTTAGGTTTCTGCTTTCTGTTTGGCGAAGACTGGGCTGATGCATGGAGCAACTTTTATGCAGCGCAGAACAGTTTTCGTAAATATCGGCCAGGCGAAGAACCGGCTCGTATGGCGCAGATAGGAAATATGCTGAAGGCACTGAATGGCAAAGTGGCAGGCGAGGCTTTAGTGCATATTGGCATCAACAAAGCTAAAGGGAAGTAAGTCCTTGATGCTTTCAAACACATAGATGCCCTCTGTGCCGTATAGCAAGATGCGTACAGGTCGCTGGTAACGGTCTTCTATCTCGAGTACTACTTGTCGGCAGGCACCGCAAGGTGATATGGGCGACTTCAGCAATCCATTGACATTTCTTGCGGCTATGGCAAGGGTTGTGATAGGCTGATCGGGATGATTGGCCTGTGCGGCAAATATGGCTGTACGCTCAGCACACAGTCCAGAGGGGAATGCTGCATTCTCCTGATTAGCTCCAATAATAACATTTCCGTTTTCTAACAAGCAGGCTGCTCCTACGTGAAAGTTGCTGTATCGTGCATATGAATTATTTGTCGCGTCAATGGCTTTTTGTACCAATGCTTGTTCTGCAGGGGGCAGTTCGTCGGGTTGTACTAATAGATAATTGATGGCTGTTGTCAGTTTTTTCATATCAGTTTTCTCGTTTAATGGTTACTTAAAGGATTTTTTCTTTATTTGGTATAGAAATCTATGACGCGGCTGATAGCCTGTTGGCAGACTGGGCAGAACTCAGGATTCTGATTGGTTCTCATGCGGCAGTCTTGTGTGCCTCGGTATACGCCTTTGAGGCTGTAGCCAGCTCCTTCGTAGACGCCTACTTTGGTCATCACGTCTTTGGCTTTGCGTGAGAGTGGGGTAGGAATAGGCGTGCCAGGCTTGATCAGGTTTTCCCATTTTCCTTTGAAATCGACCAGTGTTGTGATGTTCGATTCCCATGGTTCCACATCGTGTGGATACATCGGAATGGCCTCGTCCTCGTATGCGTATTCATCAGCCAGTCCGGCAAAAGAATGTCCGAACTCATGTACTACTACGGGCTTGAACCATTCGTTGTGGGTCATTGAGAGATTGTAGGAGTTCAGAATTCCGCCTCCGCCATATTTCTCTGTATTTACTAATATAATAATGTGTTCGTAGGGAGTGCCAGCAAGCCAGTTGTGTACATCTTTGAGATGGAGTGTGGTAAGATATCTGTCACTGTAGAACGTATCGAAATGTGAACTGAGTGCAGTGTTCTTCCAGATGCCTTTGGATGGCTCGCTTGTTCCGCTTTCTTCTGAATCCGACTTAACGGCTATGATGTTAAACTTGTCTTTCTTGCTTTTGAATGGTTCGTGCGCAAACAAAGCATCGGTAGCTGTCTGTGCATCTTTAATGAACAGTCCCATTTCTTCCTGCTTGTAGCCTTCTGCCAGATAGGCAATATGGATGCAATTGGTGGTGTCGGCTGCTTGATGAAGTGTTACAAAGGGAGTTGGATTCTCGCCTTTGTGTCTTATCAGGATGTCGTCGGGCACTATCTGATGGGTGAGTGTACTCATGATTTCGCGACGGTTGTTGCGCAGGTCGATGGTTACATCAATCGTGTCTTTAGGCATGGGTACTAAGAAGATGTTCTCGAAACTCTTGGTCTGCGTTTTGGCTTCTGGGTAGGTGAGCCATTCCTGAAAGAGTGTAGAGAAGGAATTGCGATAGATTATATTGCCGGATTGATGGTCGCGGACCGTGATTTGCCCATTACCTTCCATTGGCAATTCGTTGAGCCGATGCCTCTTCCCATACCATCGTGGCATGACATTGAGCTCGTCGACTGCAATCATCTGCTTTTGTGAGTTGCCGGCAAAGATATAGTCGATTCGTAGAGTTTTATCTACGAAGTATTTGCCAAAGTCCTGTGCACTTGTGATGCCTGGCATCATTGTGAGGATTATGAGAAGTGTCAATATGCTTTTTTTCATCAGACTGTCTTGTTATTTTTGTTTATCTTTATCTTACTTTCAACTGTGCGCCCGGACGGATTTGGTAGTCCGGAGACAGATGGTTCATCTTGTACAGGTACTTCAGACGTATGCCGTATTTCTGTGAGATGGTGTACATGCTCTCACCAGGCATTACTGTATGAGGACGGCGCTTGTACTGTTTGGGTGCCTTTTTGCGTTTCTTCTTCAGATAGATGACATCGCCCTTGTGCAGAATGGCCTTCTTGTCTCTTTCGTTGTATTTAGCCAACTTTCGCCAACTGATGTTCACTTCTCTTCCTATGCTTTTGAAGGTATCGCCTTCACGGGCATAAAGATAATAGTTGTCGTTGAAAATGTGTATGGGGTGTAATGTCCCTTCTGCATTGATGGGAACATCTGTTCCGCTGTGAGTTGCCATAAAGCGGTCGAAGCTTTTGGCTTTGTCATAGTCTTGTAGCCTGTAAAGTTCTATGATTTGAATGAGTTTGTTGGCATATTGGGGATTAGTGGCATAACCGCACGACTTAAGTCCATGAGCCCATCCTTTGTAATCTGTGGTGTTGAGACTGAAAAGGCGTGAATAACGAGGTTGCTTGGCCAAAAAACGGCTGTGGTCTTCATAACTCTCTTTGGCATCCTGATACACTCTGAAGCATTCGCCGTGTGCATCGTCATCGTGGTATTGGGTAGGACCTGTCCAGTTGTGGCATTTGATGCCAAAGTGGTTGTTGCCTTGTCTTGCGAGATCGCTCTGTCCAGCTCGGCTCTCAAAGAGTCCCTGGGCAAGAGTGATACTTGCGGGTATGCGGTAACGAAGCATCTGCTCGATGGCGAGATCCTTATACTGGTTGATGTATGTCTGATAGCTTTGATTCCATTTCATTTGTGCGCTACTGGTAGCGCACATAAGTAGCATGGCGAAGCTTATGATATGTTTACGAATGCAGTTCATATTGCAAAAATATAAAAAAATACGGATAACAGGTGTTTTTTTTAAGTATTTTCACTAACTTTGCACAGCAAAGAACCAAAAAGGTAACTATAGTGACAAAAATTATCATTTCTTTGGGATCTAATACGTTTCCCGAGCAACATATAGAGCAAGCCATCTGTTTGCTGCGACAAGCTTTTGGTGAACTCATGGTTACTCGCCAGCTGTGGACAGAACCTATCGGAATGGAGTCTTCCTGTAAGTTTTTGAATATGCTGGTGATGGTTTCTTCTGCAAGGTCAATGCAGCAGGTGCAGGAAGAACTGAAGCGGATAGAAGTTCTGTGCGGAAGAAAACCTGAAGATAAGGCTAAGGGGACTGTGGTTGTTGATGCAGACTTGCTGCTTTACAACGACAAGCGCTGCCATTTGAATGACTGGCAACGCGATTACGTGAAAATATTGATGGCTGAGTTGGATGCTTCCTATGCAGATTTTTCAGCAAGCAATGATATTGTGTGATGTGTCTGTCAGAGTTGTGGGTTAGGGTTGTCTTTTGTGAAGATGAGTTCTACTACTTCACCTTTTTCCAATGACTTTCTGACATTGATGATGCGCTGATTACTGCTGCCACGGAAGAACAGATCTTCATCGCGCAAGTCTTTGATGAAGGGACCGTCTACCAGTACATCTATCTGTTGGAGCAAGGCGAGTTGCTTGGGGTTTTTCAGTAAGTTTTCATATTTGTATCCTGTAAAACACCAAATGGTTTTGTCACTTTCTTTGCGTATCGCTTTTGCCAGTTCTGTAAATCCTTCTGCCTGGAACATAGGATCGCCACCAGAGAAAGTGACATTGGCAAAGGGATCGCTCATGATTTCTTTCATGATGTCGGCTGTCGATGTCATGGTTCCGTTTTTAATGTCCCATGACTGTGGGTTGTGGCATTCGGGACAATGGTTAGGACAACCTGCACAATAAATAGAGGTCCGGAATCCCGGACCGTCTACCATTGTGTCGTGTACGATGCTTAAAATGCTAATCATCTTTGTGTTATGCAATTGTCAGAATTTTCAATTTTTGTATCTTCATCACTTATTGCTTGGGTGTGTCAATATGGGTTACGCGGTCATGGAGTTCGGCCAACTTTCCGCTGTTCCAACGATCGGTAGTACCTACAAGATAACCGGTAATTCGCTGAAGCTTGTCGATGTGGTGGCTTCCGCACTTAGGGCATACTTCCAGATTGGCATCTGCATTCTCATATCCACAGTCAAGACAGCGATTGCGGTTGTGGTTTACTGATCCATATCCCATGTTATATTTGTCCATCATATCAACTACACTCGAGATGACAGAAGGATTATGTGTTGCGTCACCGTCAATTTCTACATAGAAAATGTGTCCACCACGTGTGAGGTCGTGATAAGGCGCCTCAATCTGTGCCTTTTTCAAGGCTGTGCACTTATAGTATACTGGAACGTGGTTGGAATTAGTATAGTAGTCGCGGTCGGTCACGCCAGGGATAATACCAAACTCCTTGCGGTCTTTCTTTGTAAACTTACCGCTGAGTCCTTCGGCTGGTGTGGCGAGAATAGAGTAGTTGTGATGATACTCCTCGCTGAATCCATTGGCTCTGTCGCGCATATATGTCACAATCTTGAGTCCGAGTTCTTGTGCTTCCTCGCTTTCACCATGGTGGTGACCAATAAGGGCTACAAGGCATTCTGCCAGACCGATAAAGCCTATACCCAAAGTTCCATGGTTGATGACACTTTCTATAGATTCTTCTGGTTTCAGTTTCTCGGCACCTATCCAGAGATATTTCATCAGCAGCGGGAACTGCTTGGCCATTGCTGTCTTCTGGAACTGGAAACGTTCATCAAGTTGCTTGGCTGTAATCTGCAGGATGTTGTCCAATTTTGCAAAGAACATGTCGATGCGTTGCTTTTTGTCCTCTATGCCCATGCATTCGATGGCAAGTTTAACAATATTGATGGTAGAGAAACTGAGGTTTCCACGTGCAATACTTGTCTTTTCTCCCCAACGGTCTTCGAACACGCGGGTGCGGCAACCCATTGTGGCAATTTCCCACTTGTAGCGTTCTGGATCATCTGCATGCCATTTCTCATTCTGGTTGAATGTGGCATCGAGGTTGAGGAAATTGGGGAAGAAGCGACGTGCTGTCACCTTGCAAGCTAATTGATAGAGATCATAGTTGCGGTCTTCTGGGAGATAGTTCACGCCACGTTTTTTCTTCCAAATCTGGATAGGGAAGATGGCTGTCTCACCGTTGCCCACACCTTCGTAGGTGCTTTCCAGAATCTCGCGCATGATGCAGCGGCCTTCAGCACTGGTGTCTGTACCGTAGTTGATGGATGAGAATACTACCTGGTTTCCACCACGTGAGTGAATGGTGTTCATGTTGTGGATGAAAGCCTCCATTGCCTGATGTACGCGGTTTACAGTCTTGTTGATGGCATGCTGTTCCAATCGCGCGTCTCCTTCCAGTCCCTCGAGGTCTTTCAGCAGATAATCGTCAATCTCTATATTATAAAGGTGTTTTAAATCCTTTCCTGTCAACTTTTCGAGATTTTTCACCTCTTCCTGATACGACATGCGTACATAGGGAGCAAGATAGAAGTCGAATGCAGGGATGGCCTGACCTCCGTGCATCTCGTTCTGGCATGTTTCCAGCGAGATACAGGCCAGGACGGCTGCTGTCTCTATGCGCTTGGCAGGACGGCTTGAGCCATGACCGGCTGTGAATCCATGCTGCAAGATGACATCGAGTGGATGCTGTACGCAGGTAAGACTCTTGGTGGGATAGTAATCCTTGTCGTGTATGTGGAGGTAGTTGTGCTTGACGGCGTCGCGCGACTCTTCGCTCAGAAGATAGTCGTCTACAAATGGTTTGGTGGTTTCTGAAGCAAACTTCATCATCATGCCGGCGGGTGTGTCGGCATTCATGTTGGCGTTTTCACGGGTGATATCGTTATTCTTGGCATTCACAATACTCATGAATACATCGCGAGTCTTTGCTTTTCGGGCAATACTACGCTGGTTGCGGTAGGCAATATAGCGCTGTGCCACGTCCTTGCGGGCGCTCTTCATCAGCTCCAGTTCTACTGCATCCTGAATGGCCTCTACGCTCATCTGGCTTTTGCCACGATAAGCCACATGGTCGGTTATTTGCTCAATGAGGGTGCTGTCTTCACCCTTGTCGGTATGGAGCATTGCCTTGCGGATTGCTGCCATGATTTTTTGTTCGTTGAAACCAACGATGCGTCCGTCGCGCTTAACTACAGTTTGTATCATTTTCTTGTTTTACTTTAAGGTATGTATTTAATTTGCTTAATACTAATTTATTACGTCAAAAGAAGGTGTAGAAACCTTAGTTTTGGACAATGCAAAGATAGTAAAGAAATTCTAAAGTTGTACGTTTTGGACAACTTTTCTTGTGTTAAAATATGTCAAGTCACTGAAAATCAGATATATAAAAAATCGTTTTGGACAACTCTGTAAAATGGCGGTTGTCCAAAACGAATAACTTCTTGTTTATCAGTCCTTTCCTGTAGATGTGTATGGAAGAGGGCTTTGGTTGAGGTGTTTTTATGCTCTATTTTTGTTGACGCTTGTAGTCGAGTGCCGCACCTATGGCAGTGCAGAATTCAGAATACTTGGGTACATGGAATCTTACTCCGTACACCTTCTCCATAGCTGGATAAACTTCCCGGCACAAGGGCAAAAGCGACAGGTTGCCTATGAGTACGAAATCTTTGATGCCCGATTCGAGCGAAGACAGAATAGTGGCAGAACCAATGCATTGCAGCACCATCCAGATAAGGCCCTTTGCGATGTCTTCTCGAGAAGCATTGGTCTTGGCATTGCTGAAGAGTGACGCCACGGCACTCATGGGAAGTCCAGGAAGAGGTTTGGCGCTGATGTCTTTGATCAGGAGATTGATTTTTGATACATCTCCGTCTTTTGCAAGGTTCGTTATCTGTTTTATGTCATCGGTTTTAAGCATTATTCGGCTCAGACCGGCAAGTGTGCCTCCACCGATTCCTATTCCTCCGATGTGCTTGATGTTTTCACCATCGCATTTTACCAAAGAGGTGCCTGTGCCCATGCTCACAACGATCATTCGGTCAAGTTTGCTTTCGTATTTTGCTCCCAATCCGTCTGCTATGAATTCTTCGCTTTTTGAGGTGGGCAAGCCGTATATGTGTTCGTCAATATATGCTGCGCCTACTCCGGTAAGCATGACATGCTCTATTTCGTCCAACTTGATTTTGTTGTCGTGCAGATATTTGCCAAAGGCTCCGTAGAGCGAAGTGATGGGGTCGGTTGCCTTGATACGGATAGGGCTGATCACCATGCCCTTCTCGTCAATTCCTACAATCTTTGTTGTTGATATTCCAACGTCAATTCCGATTACTATTTTCTTCATTCGTGACTTTAAGTTTCTTTTTTTGCTATTTACAAGACTCCCATCTTGCAGAAAGTGATGAGTACAGCATATCCTATAATCATACTGATGACTCCTATGCTGAGACCTGCCTTCACCATGTCGGTTTGCTGTATCAAACCGGTAGAGTAGGCAATGGCATTAGGAGGAGTGGAGATTGGGAGCGACATGGCGCATGACGCGGCAACAGCCACACCTATTATAATGGTAGAAGTGCCACCTATGGCGTCGAGCGAATGTCCCATACCGGCACAAACCACGGTAAGGATAGGTATCAGCAATGCTGCTGTTGCCGTGTTGCTGATAAAGTTACTCAGGGTAAAGCATACGAGTCCTGAAACTACCATGATGACAAATGGGTTGAATTCGCCGAAAGGAATGCTCTTAACTGCTGCTTCGGCAAGTCCTGTTCCGTTCATGGCAAGTCCAAGTGCAAATCCGCCGGCAACCATCCAGATCACGGCCCAGTCTATTTCCTTCAGGTCGTTGGCTGTAATTACTCCCGTGAAGGCAAATACTGCTATTGGCAGCATGGCCACGGTGTTGGCGTTGATGCCAAGATAGTTCTTGCCGAAAATCCAAAGCAGGATAGTGAGTACAAAGGTGCCTGCCACAACGATTGTTCGCCAGTTGAACTCGATTTCGCCTTCAATCTTCAGGTCGATGGTTCTCTGTGAGAATGGGAACATCTTGCGGATGATAAACCATGCAATGACGAGCATCACGATCACCATCGGGCACATAATCATCATCCAGTCGCCGAAACCGATATCGAGGTTCAGACCGTCTGGAGCTGTCAGTACCTTATAGGCAAATGCGTTAGGAGGTGTTCCGATTGGCGTTCCCATACCGCCCAGGTTGGCTCCGATGGGGATGGCCATGGTGAGAGCTATGCGCCCCTTGCCATTGGCAGGAAGAGCCTTGAATACCGGTGTCAGGAAAGTAAGCATCATGGCAGCGGTGGCGGTGTTGGATATAAACATGGAAAAAATACCTGTGATGAGCATGAAGCCCAAAAGCACATTTTCAGAACGCTTGCCGAAAGGAGCGATGAGTGTCTTGGCCATAAGTACGTCGAGGCGACTTTTGGTAGCAGCTATGGCCATGATGAAGCCTCCTAAGAAAAGGATGATGGTTGGGTCGGCAAAACATGCCATGATACCTTGGTATTCCAGCAGGTCTCCGTATTCGCCCTCAGAACCTTGCATGATGTTGAAGGCTGAGTTGGACGCGCCAAACAGCAATACGAAAATGATGACCACGGAAGTGGCCCATGCCGGTATGGCCTCTGTCAGCCATAACATCACAGCCATCACAAAGATGGCGATGATGCGTTGTTGTACTACGGTCAGGCCTTCAATGCCAAAACAGTCAATAGGCAGATTCCATACCAAGACAGTAAGTAGGGCTGTGATGAGGAACATGAGCCCTTTCTTGCGATTGAAATCGCCTGTCAATGCTTTTTTACAGTTTCTTTCATGTTTATAGTTGAATCTTTATGTTTCTTATGGACTTCGACTATGTATTTTTAGTTTAGGGGCAAAATTACATATATTTTTTTGATATAACAATAGAAAAGTATTTTTTTTTGCTTTTTTTGTGTGATGTATGTGGAAGTTTGAAGATAATTCATTATATTTGCAGCGACAAGTAATGCTTTGGGCATTGTTGAGAGAATGTGAATATCTAAATTTTATAAACAATTTATTAACTGTTATATATCATGAGCAATTCGAATTTGATCCTCTTAGTGGTTTTGGTAGTAGTCTTTGCTATTATTGTTTTCTCTTATCTTCACAAGCGTCATCATGAGTACAAAATGGCTGATATAGAGAAGGCGGTTCGCAAGGCATATGTTGGTGAGGCTACCTCTGTTAGCAAAGAGGAACTTGTCAAGGTGGTTAAGACTTATTTTCACTGCTCGTCTAAAGAGGCTTTATATATAATAGGTGTAGCTCGCCGTAAAAAGATCGTTGACATTGCTGACGGAAAGGTTTCGCTGCTTTAAATCGGGTGCAGTAGGTTTTTGCAGGCTTTTTCGAGGCTGTTGCATTATTTTTTAAGAATGACAATACATGACGGGGAAGTTTTCTTCGGCCATAAAATTTTTTGGCTTTTACTGATGGGTGTTTTTTGTATTCTTTGACGGAATGATGAGGCTTAATAGATGACAGGTCTTGGTCTTAATAGATGACAGGCCTTGGTCTTAATAGATGACAGGCTTTGGTCTTAATAGAAGGCTTGCTTTGCCCGTTATTGTTGTACGTTTCGGTCTTAATAGACAGATTTAGTCTTTGTTTGGCTGATTTGGCTTAACAGAAATGTTTTAAGATCTCGCAACAAATCCAGAAAAAGGTGACAGGAAAGCTTTTGTATATTTATTCGCCAGTAAGCTATACTTAATTGTGAAAAAATAATTTTGTAGTTGGGAAAAAATATTTTTCCAGTTGGGGCGATATTGTTTTGCAGTTGAGATTTTCATTTTTTTGCAATTACTGCATGAATATACTAATGACACTTTTTGCCGTTAACCTCCCATGAAAAACAAAATAATGCTAAATTCGTGCTTTTTTTCGATTTAACGGCTTTTATTGAATTATTATTTGTACCTTTGTCGGAAATTAGCATTTGGCAAAAAGCGCTTAGAACGCAAAAAAATAGCCTTAGAGGCGATTTTGCCGCAAAAATGAAGAATAAAACAATTAAAAATACAACGTTAAATTTAAATGGACGAAAATCAGACTCTTGATCATGACAGAATCATGAAAATCAACATCGAGGAGGAGATGAAGTCATCCTACATCGACTATTCCATGTCGGTGATCGTGGCTCGTGCCCTTCCTGATGTGCGTGATGGTTTCAAGCCTGTACATCGCCGTATCCTATACGGTATGTTGGGAATTGGAAACACCAGTGACAAACCTTATAAGAAATGTGCCCGCGTAGTAGGTGAGGTGTTGGGTAAGTATCACCCTCATGGCGACTGTTCTGTTTACGGTGCCCTTGTTCGTATGGGACAGGAATGGAACATGCGTTATACCCTTATCGACGGACAGGGTAACTTCGGCTCTGTGGATGGCGACTCACCTGCAGCCATGCGTTATACAGAGTGCCGCCTCTCCAAGATGGGAGAACACATCATGGACGACCTGGACAAGGAAACCGTCGACATGATGAACAACTTTGATGACACCCTGCAGGAGCCTACAGTGATGCCTACCAAGATTCCTAACCTCCTCGTCAATGGCGGTAATGGTATCGCCGTAGGTATGGCTACCAATATTCCTACCCACAACCTGGGTGAGGTGATTGACGGTTGCTGTGCCTACATCGACAATCCTGATATCGATACCGATGGATTGATGCAGTATATCCCTGCTCCCGACTTCCCAACAGGTGCTACTATTTATGGTATCCAGGGAGTGAAGGATGCTTACGAGACAGGTCGTGGTCGTATCGTGGTTCGTGCTACAGCCGAAATAGAGTGTGGCGACAGTCACGACAAAATCGTTATTACCGAGATTCCTTATGGTGTCAACAAGGAACAGCTCGTGATGGCCATTGCCGACCTTGCGAAGGAAGGCCGTGTAGACGGAATCGCCAACGTGAACGATGAGTCTGGTCGTCAGGGTATGCGTATCGTGGTAGACGTGAAGCGTGACGCCAACGCCAATGTTCTGCTCAATAAACTCTTCAAGATGACTGCGCTACAGAGCTCGTTCTCTGTGAATTGTATCGCCCTTGTGGGTGGCCGTCCTCGCCTGTTGAGCCTGAAGGAGTGCGTGAAGTATTTCGTAGACCATCGTCATGACGTGACGATCCGTCGTACTCAGTTCGAATTGAAGAAGGCACAGGAGCGTGCTCATATCCTGGAAGGTTTGATCATCGCCTGCGACAATATCGACGAGGTGGTACATATTATCCGTGCCAGCAAGACTCCTTCTGATGCTCAGCGCAACCTGGAGAAGCGTTTCGAGTTGGATGAACTGCAGAGCAAGGCGATTGTGGATATGCGTCTGAGCCAGCTCACAGGCTTGCGCTTGGAGCAGTTGCACAACGAGTTTGACGAGTTGATGAAGACCATCGACTATTTGAACCAGATTCTCAATGACCCTGAGCTTTGCAAGAAGGTGATGAAGGACGAACTCAACGAGGTGAAAGAGAAGTATGGTGACGCACGCCGCACCATGATCAAGCCCGACGACCACGAGTTCAATCCAGAGGATTTCTATCCCAACGACCCTGTAGTCATCACCGTGAGCCATCTTGGCTATATCAAGCGTACTCCATTGTCAGAGTTCCGCGAGCAGGCAAGAGGTGGAGTAGGTGCCAAAGGTGCCCGCACACGCGACAAGGACTTCACCGAGTATATTTATCCTGCCACCATGCACCAGACGATGCTCTTCTTTACCAAGAAGGGACGATGCTATTGGCTGAAGTGTTACGAGATTCCTGAGGGCGACCGCAACTCTAAGGGCCGTGCCATCCAGAACCTTCTCAATATCGACAGCGATGACCAGGTGAATGCGTTCCTCCGTCTCAGAGGTTTGAACGATGCCGAGTTCATCAACAGTCATTATATTGTATTCGCTACTAAGAACGGTACGGTGAAGAAGACTTGTCTTGAGGCTTACTCACGTCCTCGTGCCAATGGTGTGATTGCCATCAATATCGTAGAGGGCGACGAGGTGGTTGACGTTCGTCTGACCAATGGTCACAACGAGCTGATCATGGCCAACCGCAATGGTCGTGCTGTACGCTTCGATGAGAATACTATCCGAACGATGGGACGTACCTCAACGGGTGTTCGTGGCATGCGTCTTGATGGTGACGATGATGCGGTAGTAGGTATGATCGTTGTCAACGATCCTGAAAAGGAAACCGTCATGGTGGTGAGCGAACGGGGTTACGGCAAACGTTCGGATGTGATGGATTACCGTGTGACCAACCGTGGCGGTAAGGGTGTGAAGACCCTGAATATTACCGACAAGACCGGCCGACTGGTAGCTATCAAGAATGTGACCGACGAAAACGACCTGATGATCATCAACCAGAGCGGTATTGTTATCCGACTGGCTGTGTCTGAGTGCCGCGTCATGGGACGTGCCACACAGGGCGTACGCCTCATCAACCTGGCCAAGAAGAATGATGTCATTGCCAGCGTATGCAAGGTGATGAGCTCGGAACTTGAGGCTTCGGTAGAGGAGGAGAGCAAGGCTGCATGGGCCAAGAAGAGCGAGGAGATAGAGGGTGAGACTGCATCTGCAGAGAGCGAGGAAACTCCCGATACAGAGGAAACTCCCAACATCGACTTCGAATAATGTGAATTAACAAATTAACACAAACTTAATTGATAAAGAACATGAAAAAGTTTATTGTTGCTGCTATGTTGGTACTAGGTGCCACATCAGCTTTTGCTGGCGACAGCGATGCTCTCAAGGCTGTGCTCAGTGCCAAGAAGTATTCTGAGGCCAAGGAATTGGTAAAGCAGAATCTTGCTTCTATGGCAAGCGACGCCGAGAGAGCCAAGGCTTACAACTACCTGGTAAAACTCAGTATGGATGCCTTCAACAAGGAGTCTGCCAAGGAATTGGAAGACCAGATTAAGAAGACAACTACAGCCGACAAGGAGTCGATGTACAAGAATGCCTACAATGCGCTTACCTCTGCCATTGAGTGCTACAAGTACGACCAGCTCCCTGATGCCAAGGGTAAGGTGAAGCCTAAGTATAATGGCAACAAGGATCTCGTTTGGCCAGCCCGTATCCAGCTCGTTAATGCCGGTCAGGATGCTGCCCAGAAGAATCAGCCAGAGAACGTGCTCAAGTACTGGGGTACGTTCCTCGATACAGAGAATGCTCCTCTCTTCGATTCTAAGGTAAAGGAGAAAGAGGCAGAGAAGGATTACCTGGGTCAGGTGGCTCTCTTCGCCGCTCGTTATGCTTATCAGGCTAAGGACATCAAGCGCTGCGAGAAGTATTGCGACATCGCTATGAAGGATCCTGAGCAGGCTAAGGATGCTCTCAACCTGAAGCTCTACGTGATGAAAGACGCCTTGAAGAATCATGCTGACTCTCTGGCTTACGTCGAGAAGTTGAAGGCTCTCTATGTCAACGACGAGAATAATGATGTGATTCTGGACGGTCTGAACAGCATGTACTCTTCATTGAAGATGGAGAAGGAGCAGGTCGAGTTGCTCGACGGTGCTATCGCCAAGAATCCAAACAACTTCGTTGCTTTGGCCGACAAAGGTATGTATTATATCAGCAAGAACGATGCCGACAAGGCTATCGAATGCCTGAACAAGGCGCTTGCTGTACAGCCAGACAACGTGGTTGTGATGACTTATCTCGGTGCCTGCCTCAACGTGAAGGCTTCTAACCTTAGCAAGGAAGAGGGTAAGGCTGTTTACGAGGAGTCTATCAAGCACCTCGATAAGGCTAAGGAGCTCGATCCAAACAAGGAGAAGGCCAACTGGGGCTACAACCGCTTCCAGGCTTATTATGGTCTCTACGGTCCTAACGACGCCAAGACAAAGGCTGCCGAGGAGGAGAGCCACTAAAAAGTGACGAAAAAGCGATAAAATCGCTCTGAAACCGTGATATTTACCTCGCGTTATATCTTTTTGGGATATGGCGCGAGGTTTTGTTTTGTAAAAAAATCATATTAGATTTGGGAGGAACATATTTTTTTGTAACTTTGCGCGCAAAAGAAAATAAACAATATAATATATAAGGTAATATGGCTAAGAAATTTGCCGAACACAATGGTCTCAACTTGACAAAGACCAACAATGACGTACTTGCAGAGTGGGAGAAGAATGATATCTTCCACAAGTCTATTGACGAGCGTGAAGGCTGCCCTCAGTTTATCTTCTTCGAGGGACCTCCATCTGCTAATGGCCACCCTGGTATTCACCACGTGCTGGCGCGTAGTATCAAGGATACGTTCAACAGATACAAGACGATGAAGGGATTCCAGGTTCACCGCAAGGCTGGATGGGATACTCACGGACTACCTGTTGAGCTTGGTGTCGAGAAGGAACTCGGCATCACCAAGAAGGATATCGACAACAAGGCTTCTGAGAAGTATATCTCTACAGAGGACTATAACCATAAGTGTCGTGAGAATGTGATGAAGTTTACTGCCGAATGGCGTGAGCTGACCGAGAAAATGGGTTACTTCGTGGATCTCGATCATCCTTACATCACTTACGATAACAAGTATATCGAGACACTCTGGTGGCTCCTCAAGCAGCTCTACAACAAGGGTCTGCTCTACAAGGGTTACACCATCCAGCCATACTCTCCAGGCGCAGGTACAGGTTTGAGTTCTCACGAGTTGAACCAGCCTGGTTGCTACCGCGATGTAAAGGACCTCACCACCACTGCCCAGTTCCTCATCAAGGATCCTAAGGCTGAGTGGACCAAGTGGGGCAAGCCATACTTCATCGCATGGACCACTACACCTTGGACTTTGCCATCAAACGTGGCTCTCTGTGTAGGTCCTAAGATCGACTATGTAGCTATCGAGACCTACAACCTCTACAATGGCGAGCCTATGACACTCGTGATGGCTGAGGCGCTGGTAGGTTCATATCTGAAGGCTGACCAGGAGTGCAAGGAGGGCGATCTCCTTCCATTCGACAAGGAGAAGAAGCAGTGCCCATGGCGTGTTATCGACCACATGAAGGGTACCGACCTCGAAGGCATGCACTATGAGCAGCTCCTGCCATGGGTAAAGCCATGCGAGAAGGTAGATGCTTTCGCTCCAGCTTTCGTTACAGAATATGCAGCAGCTCATCCTGAGAAGGTATTTGCTTCTGAGGATGGTCGCGATAAGTTCGTAGAGATGGATAGCGAGGCTTTCCGCGTGATCCTCGGCGACTACGTTACTACCGATGACGGTACAGGTATCGTTCACATCGCTCCTACATTTGGTGCTGATGATGCCAAGGTGGCTAAGGATGCCAACATCCCTGCGCTTTACCTTATTAATAAGAA
>ENA-OQEL01000214-OQEL01000214.1-human-gut-metagenome-genome-assembly--contig:-NODE-214-length-22022-cov-3.504407_pt1 | contig 22022 bp, 24 predicted proteins | sample MGYA00242796_ERZ504637 | MGnify/ENA primary metagenome ERZ504637 (study PRJEB26092, sample SAMD00036306) | human gut metagenome | host: Homo sapiens | study: EMG produced TPA metagenomics assembly of... | reverse complement strand
GGCCCGCGACCACGCCCGAGCCGTCGGCATTGCGCAGGCCGCGCTTGACATTGTGCTCTTCGAACAAGCCCTCGTCATAAGGGTCGGTCGGCAGGCCGTGGTAGAGGCTTTCGCTCTCAGACGAAATTGCACGTAAAGAGGAAGTACATCATGCTAAGGAAGAGGGAGTATCTTTGATCTCCTTGAGAACCCTACAGAGATTCTTGTTGATGAGAATGGCTGGGTTAAGGGTGTTAAGCTTATCAAGATGGAGCTTGGAGAGCCTGATGCATCAGGACGTAGAAGCCCTATTGAGATTGCCGGCTCTGAGTATGAGATGGAGTGCGATACAGTGATCATGTCACTTGGTACATCGCCAAATCCACTTATTTCCTCTACAACAATAGGTCTCGATACAAACAAGAGAAAGTGTATTGTAGCAACTGAGGATACAGGTGCAACCTCAAAAGAGGGTGTATTTGCAGGTGGAGATGCCGTAACAGGTGCAGCAACGGTTATTCTTGCCATGGGTGCAGGAAAAGCAGCAGCAAAGGGTATTGACGAGTTCTTATCTGCAAAATAATATAGAGCTTAAAGCATATTCTATGTTTTACTTTATAAAAAAAGCTTCCGGCTGGATTAAATCCTTCCGGAAGCTTTTTTAGCTACATCATTGTGTAAGACAATTAATAAGCCTTGTGTTGTCCTCTGGCTTCATTATACAAAATTCGTATGAACCGCTCCTTAAGTCCGGGAAAGGTAGAGCAGTCCCTTATCATCATGCCCTGCCTTATGGCACGCTCAAATAGCATATGTGCATCCACGCCTTCATCAAGTATCTTAAGCAGATAGAAGTTGCTGTAGGATGGATAAAGCTTGAATTTGTGTGATTCTTCAATCAATTGCCTGCATCTGGTTTTCTCCGAAAGTATCAAGCTTCTTGTTTTATCTATATATTCTTCATCCAAAAACATTGTTTCGCCTGCAACAACGGCGAGAGAGTTAATCATCCACGGATTTTTGTTTGTGTTTATGTCTGTAAGAATTTGTGAATTTGATGTGATGGCATAGCCCAGACGAAGTCCCGGAGATGGCAAAAAACTTGGATGTGCCGCGTAAAATAATCACATTGTCAAACAATTCAGTCAGAGGTATTGCTGAAAGCTCATCAACATCCGGCACAAACTCTATATATGTCTCGTCTATCATCACATAAGTATTTGTCTCTTTACAGTGGGTTAAAATTGTTTTGAGCTTATCCGGTGCGATAAGACTGCCGGTCGGATTGTTGGGATTACAGATGATGACAAGGTCGGTATCAGCTGTGATTGCAGAGATGAATTCATCTGAATTAATCTTAAAATCATCCTTTCCTTAAGAAAATAGTAGGAGATATCACTGCCGTTTATCCTTAAATCACGCTCGTACTCAGAGTAAGTCGGACCAAGCAGAAGTGTTTTTTTAGGAGCTGTAATCTGAATGAAAAGTGAGATGAGCTCCGTGCATCCGTTTCCGACTGTTATGTGATTGTAATCGCACTTGCAGTAGCTGCCGATAGCCTTTCTGAGAGAAGTATACTCCCTGTCGGGGTATTTTGTGATTGCATCAATGCGCTCAGACAACGCAGTCTTTAGTTTACCGGACTCACCGAGTGGGTTGACATTCGCTGCAAAGCTCACAATATTTTCTTTCTTTACACCGTATATTTTTTCTATTTTTTCAAGGTCACTGCCGTGAAAATGCTCCTTTTGTTCTATCATTAGCTGTAATTTCCTTTCTATTTGCATTGCAACAGCATTGCAAATCGTATATAATTTACATTATATAATAAGTGTATAAAAAATCAACATTTAACGTAAACGGGGTAACAATTGTGCGAGCACGTATAGGGCAGATAGCTGCCGGCAGATTTAATGGCACGAAACCGATTTTGGCGTTTTCAGAGGAGACAATAGACCTTTCGGTCATTGAGGGAAGAAGCGAAGCGGGAAGCTTTGTAATAGAAAGTACGAATCAGATAAAAATCTGTGGCATAGTTTATTCGACTAATCCAAGGATGGAGTGTCTGAATCCGCACTTCGAGGGCGAGAAAGTCAGGATTCGTTATCAATTTAACAGTAAGGGCCTTACGGAGGGCGATACCTGCGAGGGCAAATTTGTGATTGTATGCAATCAGATAGAGTACAGTCTTTCTTTTTGTGCAAGAATCACAAGGCTCTATGCGGAAGCATCCACCGGAGCTGTAAAGAGCCTTGATGATTTTACAAGGCTTGCGGTATCTAATTGGGATGAGGCTTATCATCTGTTTTATAATCGCAATTTCTTAAACACAATTCCTTATGACAATGTATATGAGAGGCTGACCTATGAGGGCTTTGCCTGCGCCAGACCATCCGGTCAGAATATGGAGGAGTTTCTGATTGGCGTAAACAAAAAACAGCCTGTTTCCATTAGTGTAGACAAGTCAGAGGAGATTTTTTATGGCTTCTAAAGAGCCACAGAGTGGATGCTTTACTATAACAAAGGATAACTGGGGATATACCGAGATACGCCTGCGCACGGATTGTGAATTCATAAAGCTGTCTAAGCCTGTTTTAACGCTTGATGATTTTATAGGTAAAACATATCTGTATGAGTATATCATCGATGCATCTGCGATGCATGCCGGACGTAATTTTGGCCGCATATATATTGATGGTGTATATCAGAGCTTTACAATAGATATCACGGCCGGTGTAAGAGATGATGATGGCAGTATAAGTGATATAGCTGTGACAAAGGACATGAAAGGAATGCATGGTCGGAATCATGGAGCTTTATACCAGTTTCAGGCTGAAGCGGATAGTGACCGGGGTATGGGCAAACGAGACTATAAGCATATTAAACCACCTGCATGCACTTGTGCCGGATGAGCATATGTATGAGCTGATGAAGGCTCAGGCATTTATTATCAACAGGCAAAGGCAGGAAGCTAAGTGGATTCTTGATGATTTCAAGCACAGTAATCCTGATAAGAAAGCTCCAATCTGGGGCTATTATCTGTATCTGATGACGCTGTTAGAGAGAGAGCCTTCATACGTTGACAATATGACACACGAAGTGGAGCTGATTTTTTATGAAAATCCTGACTCTGTGCTTTTGTTCTGGGTACTTTTATTTTTGAGGGATCAGTATTTTGATGACAGTGCCGGTAAGCTTAAAGATATAAAATACTGGGTACTGCGAGGCTGTTCGTCTCCGTATTTGTATATTGAAGCTTATTATCTTATATCACAGGATCCTTATCTGATAAAGGAGCTGTCGGTATTTGAGCTTCGCATCCTAAGCTGGGCCGTAAAGGAAAAGGCTCTGACAAAGGAGCTTGCCGGAGCAATCTTTGAGGCGGTTGATCTGGCAGGCGGGTTCGATAACAGAGTATATGAGCTTCTTACAGCAGCCTATGAGATATGTCCGGAGGCAGAGTATGTCGGCATCATATGCAGCTACCTGATTAAGGGACACAAAAATGATACCTGTTTTCATAAATGGTTTGAGCTGGGTATCGAGAATAAGCTGCGTCTGACAGGCTTGTATGAGTCGTATCTCCTTACGATGAATGACAGGCAGATTTCCCCTGTGCCAAAGATCATCCAGATGTATTTCAGCTTTGATAATAAGCTGCCATACCGAAAGCTTGCAGTGCTTTACAACAATATAATTGCTGCCAAGGAAACAGAGCCTGAGGTCTACCACAAGTACAGGAAAGCTATGGGCAGGTTTGCCATGGACCAGGTACAGCTTAGGCATATTGATGACAATCTGGCTGTTTTATACGAGGATATGCTTGAGTTGGGATTTATCAATGAAGAGCTGTCGGCAGCTTTTTCAGATATTATATATACCCATAAGCTTATTGTATTTGATAAGCGCATAGTAAGAGCTATCATATATCAGAATGAAATGAAAGAGCCTCAGATAGTTCCGGTTACAGACCAGTGTGCTTATTTTGAACTGTTTTCAAACGACTATGTTATACTTTTTGAGGACTCAAGGGGCTATAGATATGTTAAAAGCATCTCATACAGACTGCAGAGGCTGATGGATGCCGAGAAATACCTTGACAGGTGTATAAGCCTCTCGCCTGACAGACCACAGTATATAGTGTCACATTTTAAGCATGTAAGGGATTATTCTGATTTTACAAAGGATGATTTGAAGCTGTTTAAACCTGTATTTTATAGTGAATCCTTTTCTGATTCCTACAAAGCTGTTATGGGATACAGAATTTTAAAATATTGTCAGCTTCACGATTATGAGGATTACGTCAGGCCGTTTTTGCAAAGCATTAATTTTGATACCCTGCAAAAGGATGCAAGAAAATATCTTATTGACATGCTTGTATCAAACCGCCTCTATGAAAAGGCATATGATATGGCCATGGAGTATGGAATAGACATGCTTGCTGCCGCATCAAAGGTGGTTTTGTGTGAGAATGCGCTTAAGGTGCAGCATGTAGATGATGATTTTATGGTGCAGCTTGCCATATCTGCCTTTAAAACAGGCAAATACAGTGACCTGGTGCTTAAATACCTGTGTGAAAACTATACCGGGCCTACAGACGAGCTGATTAATCTGTGGCATGCCGCTGATAAGTTTTCAATATCTTCCATGAAGCTTGATGAGCGTATTCTCGAACAGGGTGTTTATACGCAGATTGAGCCTGAAAAGATATCGGATATCTTTATGGAATACTATAAAAGAGCCGGAAATGAAAAGCTGATTTTAGCTTATATATCTCTTGTGGCACATGGATATCTGCATAGTGGCGGGTGCAAGGCTGATTTTATTTTTGATATTATCGAAAAGCGATTTATTGGAAACAGAACATTAAATGATGCCTGCCAGTTAGCCCTATTGAAGCATTTTGCTGAGAAAACGGATATCACTCAGGCTGAGCTTGAGATAGAAGATACATTGCTTAAATATTATATATATAACAATATGTATTTTGATTTTTTTTGCGAGGCTTGATTACAGACTGCTGGAGAAGTATTTCCTCTATGACAAGGCATTTTTACAGTATGAGAGTACTCCGGGGACTCATGTTGTGCTGCATTACATGCCGAGACGAGGATGGCGAAGAGTTTAATTCAGAGGATATGGTTGAGATGTACGACGGCATATATGTAAAGACATTTGTCATATTTTTCGGTGAGCTGATCAGGTATTATATTACTGAGGAGCATGACAACAGCATAGAGGTGAAAGAGAGCAATCGTCTTACGTGCAACAATATACCGGGTGACAATGATCACAGCCGCTATAATCTGATTAATGAGATGATAATTTCAGATACACTGTCTGATGAGACAACCTTAAAGAGCAATATAGACGAATATAAAAGGCTGGATGCTGCGACTAAGCAGCTGTTTAAGCTGATTTAAGAGGATTTATAATGGGACATAATGGCAATTCATACTATATAGGCATAGACTTAAATGACAGCTATGCTATGGTTAGTTTTTTTCCAACAGAATATGAAAGAGCCGGAGACTGTCAGCACTGTTGCGGGCAGTGAGGAGTTTCAGATTCCTCTTGTACTTGCACGCCGTAAGAGCATTGGCAAATGGTATTATGGAGATGAGGCAAGAAGACTCTCTAAAAGCGGTGAGATGGTGTGTATTGACCAGCTGCTTAAGAGAGCACTGAATAGTGAAAAAATAGTCATTGATGATGATTCATTTATGGCAGAGGAGCTTTTGGCCTTGTTTCTTAAAAAGGTTATGGAACTGCCATCCAAGCTTGGTAATCCTTCATCCTTTGACAGGCTTGTTATATGTGTTGACAGGCTGACAAAGGAGAACGTGAGCATGTTTTATGGCATGGCGGTCAGGCTTGGCATAAATTCCAGACAGCTTACGGTCATAGACCGAAAGGAGAGCTTTTATTATTTTGCACTGAACCAGGACAAGTCACTGTGGCTTCATGATGTGGTGATGTTTATGCAGGAAAAGGAGAGTATATTTTTTTATTCCCTAAAGAGGGATCTTCGCACAACGCCACAGGTAGTATCTATAGATGAAAGCATAAGCTATACTCTGGATAAAAATGATAAGGACAAAAGCTTTTTGGATATAATAAATGAGAGCTTTAAGAATCAGATTATCTCAACGGTCTTTCTCGTGGGAGATACGTTTGCTGAGGGCTGGATGAAACAGTCTGTTGCACTTTTGTGCAAGGGAAGACGAGTGTTCATGGGCAATAACCTCTTTACTAAGGGGGCATGCTATGCGGCAGCCACGAGGGATAAGGAAGCAGAATGGCCTTTTGTATATATGGGCGAGAATGAGATGAAGTTCAATCTGAGCCTTAAGGTACATGATAAGGGAGAACTGTCGTTTTATAATCTTATCAGTGCCGGAAGCAACTGGTTTGAATCCAAGGGGCAGTGTGAGGTTATAATTTCAGGCTCTTATGAGGTGGATTTCTGGAAGCAGCTTCCTAAAAGCAGGGAGGCAAAGATTGAGACACTAAGACTTACGGATATGCCGCCCAGGCCGGATAGGGCTACACGCATCAGAATTACGGCGACACCTGTATCTGATGACAGGATAGATATAGAGATTAAGGATTTAGGCTTTGGCGAAATATTTATGAGCTCGGGCAAAGTCTGGCACTATGAGATGACTATGTAGGAGGGCATATGGGAGAATTATTACTGTGTAATGAAGCTATAGCAGCCATGCCCTATTACATAGAGGGTGTGTCTATAAATGTTTACTCGATAGAGGAGCTTAATTATTATATAATCAACAATACATATCTTTTGGATGATGACTTCATGAGTCTTGAGCTGTGCACCTGGATTGAAAACCATGCACATCTGCCAAAGCTTGCCATGCATCTTAGAACCATTATATCCACAAACGGCAGACTGTCTGCTTTTGTGACTGAGCTGCTTGAGTACAGCGGCTACTGCACTAAGGAGGAGCTTAAGAACACACATGATGCACTTAAGGAGCTCGAGGAAAAGAGCGAGTTTGAGTGCTTGAAAATCAGGGCAGACAGACTGATGGAGAAGAAAAAGTACACTGCAGCAATTTTTGAATACAAAAAGCTGCTGTCATGTGAGGATGCAAAGCATACTGAGCGTGTATTGTACGGAAACATATATCACAATCTGGCTACAGCCTATGTGCAGCTGTTTTTGTTTGATATAGCAGCGGATTTATATCTTGAGGCTTTCAGGCAAAATGGGGACAGAAAATCGCTGTGGTCTTGTCTATATGCCTATAAGCTTGATAATAACGATATAGGATATGCGCGTATTGTCAGGGAATATAGTGTTACAGAGCAGGAAATAAATAATCTGGACAACGTATTAAAGGGCGTATATGCAGAAGCTTCAGATGGTTGCGATGAGGGCAGAAAAAAAGAAACAATTTTGAAATACAAAGAGGATTACAGGGCGCATGTTATTTAAACGCAGAAAAAAGACCGATGATACACAATTACATATTGAGAGTATACCGGATGAGAGTACTAAAGGGTTCAATGTAGTTGAAATATGTGAACAGATGGTTGATGCCGCCAGAGAACTCGAGGATAACAGAACAGAGTATGCACTTGTCACAAATTATCTGACTGACATAGAAAGGATGGAAAATATGTCAGAGACAGATAAAAAGACCATGAATGATGCGGCTGCAAACATATTGACACTCGAAAAGACCAGAAGTGATTTTTTAAAGACCAAAAACCGCATATCAGACAGCCAGTATGCGCAGATGCAGCAGCTGGAGGATGAGATTCCGCGGGCAATAAAGCGTCTTGAAAAAAACGAAAGCAGTCTGGATGTAATTAATAAAGACCTGAGGTATCTCGAGGGAGAAAAAGTGCAGTTCGATATAGATGGTGAATATGCCAAAAGCAGACAGCGGGCATTTAGGGTGTACGCAGTGCTTTTAGTGGTATTTTTTGCTGTAGTGGTAGCTGTATGCACGCTGATGCAGATTGTATATGGAGCCGATACCACTATCTTTATGCTTATCGGGGCACTTCTTTCAGCGGTTGCAGGCTCGTTTGTGCTTTTGACATATCAAAGCTATTCAGATGAAGTAAAAGCGCTGCAGCATCCAAAAATAAAGCAGTAGCTCTTGAAAACAGAGTGAAGATCAAGTATGTAAGTATAAAAAATGCTGTTGACTACACATACGAGAAGTATCATGTGAAGAATTCAAAGGAATTTGTATACAACTATGAGCAGTATCTTCTCGCTGTAAAAGACAAGGAGCGCTTCAGAAGGACAAACGAGGATCTGGAATACAACAGCAAAAAGCTTGTTTCGGTGCTTAGTAAAAATGACTTCTACGATGCCAGAGTATGGCTCAACTACACAAACGCTATTGTGGATCACAAGGAGATGGTTGAGCAGAAGCATGAACTTATAGTCAGGAGACAAAAATTAAGGGGCAGGATGTCCTGCAATGTGGAGACTATAACCAGGCTAAGACGAGAGATTTTATCACATAGGAGCGAGCTTGGTGACAGAATCCACGAGGTAAACAGAATTTTAAATAAAATCGCAGAGCTTGATATGGAAGTTCAATCTGAGGATTGATAAAATTTCCATATTGTTATATAATTTCAAATTGAAAAATGACTAAAAAATATTAATATAGAGGAGCACATTTTAAAATGAGTAAGATTAGAACAAGATTTGCACCAAGCCCGACAGGAAGAATGCATGTAGGAAATTTAAGAACAGCACTGTATGCTTACCTGATTGCAAAGCATGAGGGCGGTGATTTCATTCTCCGTATAGAGGATACAGATCAGGTACGCCAGGTGGAGGGTGCTGTTGATATTATAAACAGGACACTCGAAGAGACTGGACTTTTCCATGATGAGGGACCTGACAAGGATGGCGGATGCGGTCCATATGTGCAGAGTGAGCGTGTGGCACAGGGTATCTACATGAAGTATGCAAAGGAACTTATTGACAAGGGAGAGGCATATTACTGCTTCTGTGACAAGGAGCGTCTTGACAGTCTTAAAACAACTGTTGCAGGAAAGGAAATCTCTATATATGATAAACACTGCTTACACCTGTCAAAGGAGGAGATTGAGGCAAATCTCGCGGCCGGCAAGCCATATGTTATCAGACAGAACAACCCTACAGAGGGCACAACCACATTTGAGGATGAGATTTACGGAGATATCACAGTAGATAATGCAGAGCTTGATGATATGATTCTTATCAAATCTGACGGATATCCTACATACAATTTTGCAAACGTAGTAGATGATCACCTGATGGGCATCACACATGTAGTCAGAGGAAACGAGTATCTTTCATCATCCCCTAAGTATAACAGACTTTATGAGGCATTTGGATGGGATGTACCTGTATATGTACACTGTCCGCTTATCACAGATGAGGAGCATCATAAGCTTTCAAAGAGATGTGGTCACTCATCCTTTGAAGATTTACTGGATCAGGGATTCCTTACAGAGGCTATTGTAAACTTTGTAGCGCTTCTTGGCTGGAGCCCTTCAGACAATCAGGAGATCATGTCACTTCCTGAGCTTGTTGAGAAGTTTGATTATCATCATATGAGCAAATCACCTGCTGTATTCGACTTCACAAAGCTTAAATGGATGAACGGAGAGTATATAAAGAAGCTTGATTTTGACAAATTCTATGAGATGGCATTGCCATACATTAAGGAGGTTGTCACAAAGGATTATGACCTTAAGAAGATAGCAAGAATGGTTCAGACACGTATTGAGATATTCCCTGATATCAAGGAACATATTGATTTCTTTGAAGAGCTTCCGGATTATGATATTGCAATGTATACTCACAAGAAGATGAAGACAAACCCAGAGACATCACTTGAGGTATTAAACGATGTAGTTCCTATTCTTGAAAGCTGTGATGATTTCTCAAATGATGCACTTTTTGAGACTCTTAAGGCATATGCTACAGAAAAGGGCTATAAGATAGGCTATGTTATGTGGCCAATCCGTACCGCTGTTTCAGGCAAGCAGATGACACCGGGCGGAGCTACAGAGCTTATGGAGGTGTTTGGCAAAGAGGAGTCTATAGCCAGAATTAAGAAAGGCATAGAAAAGCTTTCTAATAACTAATCTATTAACAAAGGGTATTTTATGAATTTTAACAAAGCCCAGCTTGGCGCCATCGAACACAAGGATGGCGCTATGCTTGTTTTAGCAGGACCGGGTTCCGGTAAGACCGCAGTTATCACACACAGGACTAAAAATTTAATAACAAAGCATCATGTGAAGCCTTCTGAGATTTTAGTTATCACCTTTACCAAGGCTGCTGCAAATGAGATGAAGGAGCGTTTTAATTCACTGATGAAAGACGAGAGGGTGAACGTATCTTTTGGTACTTTTTCATGCTGTCTTTTTTTACGATACTCAAATATGCATATCGCTTTACAAGTGCCAATATTGCTGATGAGTCTGTGAGATACGGCTTTATCAGGGAAATTTTATCCTACTACCGCCTTGAATACAAGGATGAGAATGAGTTTATAGGCAATTTACTTGCTGAAATCAGTCTGATTAAAAACAGCCGCATTGATATAGAAAATTTCTACTCGGGAGTGTGTGGTGAGGAAATATTCAGGGATATATATAAAAAATATGAGACAAGGCTTAAGGAAAACAGGCTTATTGATTTTGATGATATGCTCTCGTATACTTATGAGCTGTTTAAGGAAAGACCTGATATACTGGCATTGTGGCAGAACAAGTATAAATACATACTGATTGATGAGTTTCAGGATATTAACCGTCTGCAGTATGAGATTATAAAAATGCTTGCCGCTCCACAGAACAATCTGTTTATTGTAGGAGATGATGACCAGTCAATATACCGCTTCAGAGGGTCAAAGCCTGAGATAATGCTTGGGTTTGAGAAGGACTATCCGGATGCAAAAAGAATCCTTTTAGATACTAATTACAGATGTGGCAGATATATAGTGGAGGCCTCGCTGAATCTCATCTCGCACAACAGGGAGAGATTTGATAAGAAAATCATTGCGGCAAGCAAGTCAAAGGCGCCTGTTACGTTTGCTGATTTTGAAAACAGAAGAGACGAAAATATCTTTCTTATACGCGATATAGATAAAAAGATAAAGGCGGGAGCTGTATTCAGCGACTTTGCGGTGCTTTTCAGGACAAATACCCAGCCAAGACAGCTTATAGAGCAGCTTATGAGCTATAATATCCCATTCAAAACCAAGGATAATATACCTAATATATATGAGCACTGGATTGCCAGAGATTTGTTTACATACCAAAGAATTGCAGGAGGCAGCAGAGACAGAGCTGATTTTTTGCAGATTATGAACAGACCTAAGCGGTATCTGTCAAGAGACAGCCTGTGTGATGCAACTGTGGCATTTGATGAGTGGATTAAGCTGTTTGATGAGAAGCCGTGGATAGCTGAGCGGATAGAAAAGCTTGAGTATGACATGAAGCTTATAAGCCGGATGAATCCATATGCCAGCATAAACTATATCAGAAGAGGGATTGGCTATGACGACTTTTTAGCTGAATATGCCGAGTATCGAAATATAAATAAAGAGGATTTGTTTGATATACTGGATGAAATCCAGTCAGGAGCCAAGGGCTTTGCTACATATGAAGAGTGGTATGAGCATATAAGGGAATATACAAAGCAGATGAAGCTTATGGCTTTATCGAAAGAAAGTGACCCTAATGCCGTGACACTTGCAACCCTTCACAGCTCAAAGGGGCTTGAATTTGAAAACGTGTATATAATTGATGCAAATGAGGGATAATGCCGTATAAAAAGGCTGTGCTTGAAAAGGACATAGAGGAGGAGCGAAGGCTGTTTTATGTCGGCATGACCCGTGCCAAGACAAGCTTGTCTGTTTACTCGGTCAAGTCGGTAAACGATAAATCAGCCCAAGCCTCCAGGTTTGTCCGTGAAAGTAAAGAGCCTAGACAAAATAATAGTAGAGATGATTAAATATCATCAAACATTTCGTCATCCAAAAGCTCATCGAATCTGTCGGCAGCAGCCTCGTACTCGTCGTCGGATTCGATGTTTTCTATTCTCGGAAGACCTTCCTCGTCCTCGAAATAGCGATACAGATACACTTCTCCACTCTCATTCTCGTTGCCATTTTTCGTCTAACGGTAGAAGAGCTATGTAATCCTTGTGATCTGCATCAAAAATTGGTGATAATCTTGCATTCGACACTTCCGTTGTCCAGATCAAGTGTTACGCGGATATCGTCTGCCTCATCAGGTGTAACAGGTGTTGCTTTTTCTGCCATATTGTACCTCTTTCTTTATAGTAATCTAAAGTAACTATTATATTATATCAAATTATTCTATACAAAAAAAGTCAAACTAGTATATAATAAATAACTAGAATTATTGATTGGATGGTGTTGCATGAATTTTCGACTAACAAAGGGAAACTTTTTAAAAACAGGTGCTTATATTGAGGGGGATAGTGCAGTATTCACCTTTGCAGCAGAAAAAGAGGATGAATGCAGCATTGTTTTACTTGATAAATCGGGAAATACTGCCTGTGTGATTGATATACCTGCCGAGTATTCGACAGGCTCACTTTACTCTGTGAGACTTCATGGCCTTTTTGCGGGAATGAGTATGCATATTATTTTAGAATTAATGGCAAAAAGGTGCATAGATCCCTATGCCACAAGAATTTTCGGCAGAGAAAAATGGAATGATAAAACAAGAAGTGATAATGGCTACGAAATAGCCTGCGGGATAGACAGTAGTGATTTTGACTGGAAATATGACAGCTTTCCTGAGATAACCAGGGACCGGATGAAGCTGTATAAGCTGCATGTTAGAGGTTTTTCCATGGATGTTTCAGGGAACAAAAAGCATAAGGGCACCTTTGAGGCTGTATCGGACAGAATAAATTACATCAAGAAATTAGGCTTTACTTCAATTCTTCTCATGCCTGTATACGAGTTTGAAGAAATGACAATCCCTGTAAAGCACGATATTCCGGAATATGCAAAGCCGAAGTATTCCTTAAAGGATGAGCAAAGTGTGCATACAGAAAATGACAAGGTCAATTTTTGGGGCTATACCTCCGGCAATTATTTTGCCGTAAAAGCATCATATGCCAGTGACGCTTCAGATGCCTCCAATGAGCTTAGGCGTCTAGTTGAAAGGCTGCACAAAAATGGCATGGAATGTATCGTAGAGATGTATTTTCCAGACAGAACTGACCACAATCTGATACTCGATGCGCTCAGATACTGGGTCATGAGCTTTCATGTAGATGGTTTTAAGCTGCTTGGGGACAGGCTGCCTGTTACTGCGATTGTGCAGGATGCTCTCCTTAGCCGGACAAAGATACTCTATGATGGCTTTGATATGTCGGTTGTACCGCAAAACAGGACATATGAAAATCTCTATATTGACAAGGAGGAGTACCAGTTTGCGGCGCGTATGATGTTAAACCATATCAACTGCAATATGTATGAGCTTTTAAACCAGCAGAAAAAGCAGGGAGAGAATGTCGGATTTATAAACTATATATCAAGCAATAACGGCTTTACCCTGAGCGATTTATTCATGTACAATGACCGCCACAATGAGGCCAATGGTGAGAAAAATGCTGATGGTCCTTCATGGAATTTCAGCAATAATTACGGTTGTGAGGGTCCTTCGCGAAAGAGGTTTATCCGTGAGATAAGAAAACTTAAGTGGAAGGATGCCATGCTTCTATTGTTTTTGGCACAGGGAGTGCCTATGATTATGGCAGGTGATGAGATCTGTAATTCACAGGATGGCAACAACAATGCTTACTGTCAGGACAACCCTACAGGCTGGGTGAACTGGTCAAATGAGCAGAGCAGAAGGGAAAACATCAGGTTCTTAACCAGACTTATCAAATTCAGGGATGAGCATCCTGTTATTTCCTGTCCAAAGCCGTTTAAATTCAGCGATTACAAGGCTGTTGGGTATCCTGATTTATCCTACCACTGCAAGAATGCCTGGATAGGCGAGTGTGACGCCACAAAGCTATGTGTAGGTGTGATGTACTGTGGGGATTACAATGAAGTGAATAAAGACTATGTATACGTAGCTTACAATTTTTATTCATCCAGGGAGAAGTTAGCTCTTCCTAAGCTAAAGAAAGGAATGAAATGGTATAAAGTCTGCGATTCTACGCTCAAAGAACCGTTTTATGACACTCCGGTGCTGTGTGAAAACCAGCAGTATGCAGATGTCTCACCGCAGTCGGTATACATCCTCATAGGCAGATAGACATATGAAAGCAATAAGGCATTTTATAACAATTACACATCACAAGATTTTAGTCATGCAGGGGTGCTTTAGGATAGGGCTTTATAAACAGGGACTTCTTCATGACATGTCAAAATATTCACCAACTGAATTTCTCGTCGGCTGCAGGTATTACAAGGGGTATATGAGCCCGAATAATGCGGAGAGAGCCGACAGGGGCTATTCATCTGCGTGGCTTCATCACAAGGGACGCAATAAGCATCACCTGGAGTACTGGATTGACTATGCTGTTTCAAAGCCGGGGGACGATAAAACACATACAAAAATGGAGGGCATGAAAATGCCCATAAGGTATGTCTGCGAGATGTTTATAGACCGTGTAAGCGCCTCAAAAAACTATCAGAAAGAAAAGTACACCGACAAAAGTGCACTGGAATACTATGAAAAAAGCGTGGATCACTACATGATTCATCCCGATACAAAAGCAATGCTTGAGTATCTGCTTGTCATGCTCTCTGTAAAGGGAGAAGAATATACTTACAGCTACATAAAAAAAGAGGTTTTAAAAGGGCATATCCCATACGAAAAGGATAAAATAAACCAACTAGAACAGGGACTTCATGTCTGATGGAATATCAGATATGAGGTTCATTTTTTGTCCTGTGACAGGGTGCGTGAAAACAAGACGCCCTGAGTGCAGTGCTTGTCTGGATATATATGTATAGTCGGGATTATATAAAAAGTCACCTATCAGTGGAAAACCGATATACTTCATATGGACGCGTATCTGGTGAGTGCGTCCGGTAAGAAGTCTTAGCTTGACAAGCGATAAATTATTATCCGGGTTATATTTGATTCTGATAAAGTCGGTTACTGCATATTCACCGCGTTTGAAATCAACACACCGCTCTATGGTGGAAGCATCCTTTCTTGCAATCGGAGCACTGATGCGCATGCATGCAGGTGTACACCCACTGCATACGGCGTAGTATGTCCGGTGTATGGCACGCTTTGCGACAGCGTTGCCAAGTATCCCGCCTGCAAGTGCATGCTTTGCGACAATTGTAAGCCCTGTGGTATCTCTGTCCAGCCTGTTTATGCATCTGTATACAAACGGCTTGTTCTGACTGCCATAGTAGTACATGAGCGCATTTGCAAGCGTGTTGTCATGGTTTCCGGCAGAGGGATGGGCAGGCATATCAAACGGCTTGTTTATTACGATGATATCATCGTCTTCGTATGCTATATCAAGAGGTAGATTTACAGGTGATATATTATCCGAGCATTCGTTTTCGACAATTTGGACTGTGATTAAATCATCCTTACACAGCCTTTCATTTGTATAGGCCCATATACCGTTTCTTAGTATGCCATGGTCTGTCTGCTTCAGCCTGACAAGCACTGATGTGTGTAGCCATGCTCTTTCAAAAAGCCTTCTACTAGTTTTTCCTGTATCATTTTCATTGATTTTGTAGTCTATTTTTCTATTCATGGCAAAGATTATATCACAAAATACAGATTTTGAACATAATATATTATAAGCAAATAATGACAGGGTGCTATGTGAATACATTTTTATCACCTCTTAGTTTAGAACGTGAGACGGAATGTCTGAAAAAAGTGGCTCAAATGATAAAGAAGCTAAGGATGAGCTTATATTACACAATATGCGCCTTGTGGCACATGTTACAAAAAAATATGCAGTAAGCGAGGATGAGATGGAGGAGCTCATATCCATAGGTACTATAGGACTGATAAAAGCAGTGTCATCATTCAAGGCTGATTACGGAAATCGTTTTGCGACCTTTGCAATCAGATGTATCGAAAATGAGATTCTGATGCACTTTAGAAGCCGTAAAAGAGCCGGGGTGATGTGTCCATATTTGAACCTATAGGCACTGACAAGGAGGGAAACCAGATTCATCTGGTGGATGTGATTGAGAATGGACAATCTGATGTGGTATCGGATATAGAGGTATCTGAGTCACTTAAGATTTTAAGGCAAAATATGAGAAGCGTTTTATCGGACAGAGAATATTATATTATTACGAAACGCTTTGGCCTTGACGGTGAAAAAGAGCTGACACAGAGACAGATTGCTAAAACGCTCAGCATTTCGAGGTCATATGTTTCAAGAATTGAAAGGGCCGGTTTGAAAAAATTACGAAAACTGCTCGAATAGGTGTTTACAAAAGGCAAAAATATGTTATCATAGAGCCATGTCTTTTGTGCATTTGTCTATGCATTTACCCCAATTGGAATAGGAGTATATATGTACAGTACAGTCAGAACGGCTGTTTTGGATGGAATCAGTGCGATTCCGGTACAGGTGGAGGTTGATATTTCAACCGGTATGCCTGTTTTTGATATGGTTGGAAATCTTACCTCAGAGGTGAGAGAAGCAAAGGAGCGTGTTAAAACAGCGCTGCACAGCGTGGCATTATTTTGCCTGCCAAGCGTATCACAGTAAATCTATCGCCATGTCAAATATTCAAAAGACCGGAACATGGCTTTGATCTGCTATAGCTGTTGCTATTTTAACAGCTATGGGGGTGATTGACGCTGATAGCATAAAGGACTGCACACTTGCAGGCGAGCTGAAATTTTAAACGGTGAAAATTTTTGCCGGTCAGCGGTATTCTGCCGATTGTATTTGATGAGTACAACAAAGGCATTTGGAAAGTTTATTATTCCAAAGCAGAATGAAAATGAAGGCAGACTCGTCTGCGGTGCAAAAATATTTGGGATAAGCCATTTAAATGATGTAATTGCACAGTTTGATGAGGCAGCATTTTACGTGTCAGAAAACCGCATGGCACATGAGGTGCAAATGGATGAAAAATACGCCGATTTTTGTGATGTTAACGGACAGAAAATTTATTAAAAGAGCATGTGAGGTGGCTGCGGGTGGTATGCACAATATACTGCTTGTCGGACCTCCCGGTGCAGGCAAGACAATGATAGCAGAGCGTATGCCGTCCATTCTGCCTCCTCTTAGTGAAAATGAGAGGCTTGAGCTGTCAAAAATATACAGCATCTGCGGTCTTTTGGACAATGACAGCTCCTTAAGAGACAACAGGCCATTCAGAAATCCACACTATTCCGTCACCCAGGCCGCATTAATCGGCGGAGGAACGAGAATTAATCCGGGCGAGATATCGCTTGCACACAATGGCGTTTTGTTTCTGGATGAGCTCGCTGAGTTTAAGGGCGGCCTGTTGGACCTGCTCAGGGCTCCACTTGAGGAGCACTGCATCAGGCTTTCAAGAGCCGGCAGAAACGTGACTTATCCGGCTAATTTTCTGCTTTTTGGTGCGATGAACCCATGCAGCTGCGGCTATTATCCCGATATGCAAAGGTGCCGCTGCTCAGAGCCGACTCTGCGCAGATATTTTGATAAGGTCTCACAGCCTATAATAGACAGAATTGACATATGTGTGGAGGCGTCACCGCTTAGCTTTGAGGATATAAACAGTACTACATCCAATGAATCATCTGCGGACATAAGAAAGCGTGTTATGCACTGCCACGAGCTTCAAAAAGAAAGGTTTAAAGGTGAGAGCTTTTCGTATAATTCAAAAATATCAACTGACAAGCTGGAAAAATACTGTTTCCTCGGCAGTCGAGAGAAAAGCTACATGGAAAATATGTTTGACAAGCTTGGACTGACGGCACGCACATACCACAAGATACTTAAGGTTGCGCGTACAATAGCTGATCTGGACGGCTGTGAAAGCATAAAGACAAAGCATCTCAACGAAGCTATATGCTACAGAAGCATCAATGAGAAGTTCTGGGGAGGTGCTGTATCATGAAGTTCAAATACTGGCTTACAAGCCTTACAGATATAAGCAATGCGAAGAAAAAGCTTCTGCATGATTGCAGTATAACGGCAGAAAAGCTGTTTTTTATGCCAAAGAATGAGCTTTTTGATATTTTGTTTTTCACAGATGATGACAGAAAAATAATCCTTGAATCAAGAGCTTCCTATGACGTAGAGAAGGAGTGGATATTATTTCAGCAGAAGGATATCGGCTTTGTAACAATGGAGGATGAGGCTTATCCGGACAAGCTTAGAAATATACATAATCCGCCGTATAGTCTTTTTTACATAGGTGCTCTTCCAGACAAATCAAGAAAAAGTGTCGCTATAGTCGGAGCACGGGGCAGAAGCGCATATGGCTGCGAGGTGGCAAAGGTACTGGCAGCAGCACTTTCAAGGCAGGGGATACAGATAATCAGCGGCATGGCAAGAGGAATAGACAGAGATGCCCATATGGGGTGTCTGGAGGCTGGTGGGAATACATATGCAGTTCTTGGCTCCGGAGCAGACACCTGTTATCCGAAAGAGAACCGCTTTCTGTATGATAAAATAAAGCTCTCCGGAGGCATAATCAGCGAGCTTATGCCGGGTACCGACCCGCAAAAGATGTTTTTTCCGATGAGAAACAGAATAATTTCCGGGTTATCCGATATAGTAGTTATAGTTGAGGCAAAAAAGAGAAGCGGTTCACTGATTACGGCTGATTTTGCAATGGAGCAGGGAAAGGACGTATATGTCATTCCGGGGCGTATCACCGACACCTTAAGCTACGGCTGCAACAGCCTGATAAAGCAGGGCGCAGGCATTATTTATAATATTGATGAATTTGTCTCAGACATTACAATGACTGGGTTTACAGAGTGCACACAGATGGATTTCAGAAAAAATATACTTGATAAAAAAGAAGCATTGGTGTATAGTTTACTCGATTTTTGTCCTATCGCAATCGGGACATTGTCTCAAAAAGTGCCGTATGAATTATCGGAACTATTTGAAGTGTTAGAAGATCTTATACAAAAAGGATTTGTTAAGGAGACAATTCCAAATTACTATATAAGGAGTTTATAATGGCTAAATATCTGGTTATCGTAGAGTCGCCTGCAAAAGTAAAGACTATAAAGAAATTCTTGGGAAAAAACTATGAGGTAATGGCATCAAACGGTCATGTGAGGGATCTGCCAAAGAGCAGCCTTGGAATAGATGTGGACGGAGATTTTGAACCAAAATATATCACAATCCGCGGAAAGGGTGAAATACTCGCTAAGCTTCGCAAGGAGGCTAAGAAGGCCGATAAGATATATCTCGCAACCGATCCCGACCGTGAGGGAGAAGCCATCTCATGGCATCTGCTTCACGCACTTAAACTTGAGGGCAAGGATGTCAGCCGTATCAGCTTTAATGAGATCACGAAGAATGCTGTCAAGGAATCATTAAAGCATCCAAGAAAAATAGATATGGATCTTGTGGACGCACAGCAGGCCAGACGAGTTTTGGATCGTATAGTAGGTTACAAAATCAGTCCGCTGCTTTGGGCCAAGGTTAAGAGAGGGCTTAGTGCGGGAAGAGTGCAGTCTGTTGCACTTCGCATTATCTGTGACAGGGAGGATGAAATCAATGCATTTATCCCAGAGGAGTACTGGAGCCTTGATGCCACGGTTGATGTGGAGGGTGAGAAGAAGCCGATCACTGCAAAGCTATACGGCAGGGGCGACAATAAGATAGCCATTTCCTCAAAGGAAGAGATGGATAAGGTGCTTAACGAAATAAATGGAAAGGATTGCAAAGTGCAAAATATCAAAAAAGGACAGCGCAGCAATAAAGCTCCGCTTCCTTTTACGACCAGTACTTTGCAGCAGGAGGCTTCAAAGGCTTTGAATTTTCCGATTTCAAAGACAATGCGTATAGCTCAGCAGCTCTATGAGGGAGTAGACATAAAGGGACAGGGTACGGTAGGTATCATCACATACCTGCGTACCGATTCTGTGCGTGTATCAGATGAGGCTGAGGCCATGGCAAAGGATTTTATTTCAAAAAGCTATGGAGACAAATATCTTTCCACCGGTGAGGGAACAAAGAAGAGCAGCAAAAATATCCAGGATGCCCATGAGGCAATCAGGCCAACTGATATAAACAGAGTGCCTTCTGAGATTAAGGAGTCACTGTCGAGAGACCAGTTCAGGCTTTATCAGCTTATCTGGAAGCGTTTTACTGCAAGCCGTATGGCAAAATCCGAGTACGAGACTACTACAGTAAAGCTTTCAGTCGGAGATTATGTATTCAGCTTTGCTACCTCAAGACTGTTATTTGATGGTTTTGAGCTTGCATATACTGCCGCAGACGATGCAAAGAAAGAAAAGCAGCCTGTTCTTAAAAATCCTCTGACAGAAGAATCGCTTCTTACAGTTGAGGAGCTTTTGCCTAAGCAGCATTTTACCCAGCCCCCGGCACATTACACTGAGGCTTCTTTGGTAAAGACGCTTGAAGAGCTTGGAATAGGACGTCCGAGTACCTACTCTCCAACAATATCTACAATACTTGCCAGACGCTATATTACCAAGGAGAGTAAAAATCTCTATGTGACAGAGATAGGAGAGGTTGTTAATTCTATTATGAAGGAATCATTTCCTACTATTGTCGATGAGCATTTTACAGCCAATATGGAGTCACTTTTAGATGCGGTAGCAGAGGGGAAGGTTAACTGGAAGACAGTTGTTGAGAAATTTTTATCCTGATCTTAAAGATGCAATCGACAAGGCTGAAAATGAGCTTGAGAAGGTTACAATACATGATGAGGTGACAGATGAAATCTGCCCTGAGTGCGGACGCAATCTGGTTATAAAATACGGACCTCACGGCAAGTTTTTGGCATGTCCGGGATTTCCTGACTGCAGATTCACTATGCCTTATCTTGAAAAAATCGGCGTCAATTGCCCTAAATGCGGTAAGGATGTTGTGCTTAAGAAAACAAGGAAGGGAAGAAAATACTATGGCTGTATTGACAACCCTGAGTGTGATTTTATGAGCTGGGGCAGACCAGTTGCAGAAAAATGCCCTCGTTGTGGAGGATATATGATTATAAAGGGAAACAAGATTGCCTGCGCAGATGAGCAGTGCGGCTACGTAACAGATAAAAAGCCCGAAAGAGAGGAATAACAATTAATGGGAGTACAATTATTAGATAAGACACGTAAGATTAATAAGCTTCTTCACAACAACAATTCATCAAAGGTTGTGTTCAATGATATATGTCAGGTGCTCACCGGGGTGCTCGACTCAGACATACTTGTAATCAGCAAAAAGGGCAAGGTGCTTGGCTCAAGTATCTGCAAAGGCGTGGATGAGCTTCATGAACTGATAGTAGATGAGGTTGGTGGCTATATTGACACTGAGCTCAATGAAAGACTTCTTGGCATACTTTCAACAAAGGAAAATGTAAACCTCGAGACACTTGGCTTTGGTGAAGATACAAGAATGTACAAGGCTATTATCACACCGATTGATATAGCCGGCGAGAGGCTTGGAACTCTTTTTGAGTACAGAAGTGACAGAGAGTATGACATTGACGATATCATTCTTACAGAGTATGGCACGACAGTGGTTGGGCTTGAGATGATGAGATCCGTGAATGAGGAGAATGAAGAGGAAAAGAGAAAGGTAGCGATTGTCCGTTCGGCTATCAATACACTTTCTTATTCTGAGCTTGAGGCTATTCTTCACATCTTTGATGAGCTTGACGGCAATGAGGGTATACTTGTTGCCAGCAGAATAGCCGACAGAGTAGGCATTACCCGCTCGGTAATCGTAAATGCCCTTCGCAAGTTTGAGAGTGCAGGCGTTATCGAATCACGCTCATCCGGCATGAAGGGCACATATATCAAAGTAGTAAACGATGTAGTTTTTGATGAGCTTGACAGAATCCGAAATAAAAACAAGTAAATAAATT
>ENA-OQEL01000213-OQEL01000213.1-human-gut-metagenome-genome-assembly--contig:-NODE-213-length-22045-cov-3.858016_pt1 | contig 22045 bp, 21 predicted proteins | sample MGYA00242796_ERZ504637 | MGnify/ENA primary metagenome ERZ504637 (study PRJEB26092, sample SAMD00036306) | human gut metagenome | host: Homo sapiens | study: EMG produced TPA metagenomics assembly of... | reverse complement strand
CCGATACCTACCGGAAAAAGTAATGCGAATGAGTTACCAGAGACAAAAGAAGTATGGAATGCCCAACTTGATTGAAGTCCAGAAGGATTCCTATGACTGGTTCCTGAGAAGCGGACTCAAGGAAGTCTTTGATGACATTTCACCAATCTCCGACTACGGCGGACGGCTGAGCCTTGAATTCGTAGACTTTACACTGTGTGAAGATGACGTAAAATACTCAATCGAAGAGTGTAAACAGCGTGACGCTACTTATGCGGCACCGTTAAAGGTAAAAGTAAGATTATATAATAAGGAAAAAGACGAGATCACAGAGCACGAAATTTTCATGGGTGATCTGCCGTTGATGACAGCAACAGGAACATTCGTTATCAATGGTGCAGAGCGAGTAATCGTCAGCCAGCTGGTACGTTCCCCTGGTATTTATTACGGCATCGCACATGATAAGCTCGGAAAGAGACTGTTCTCCTGTACCGTAATCCCGAACCGTGGAGCATGGCTGGAGTACGAGACCGATTCCAACGACGTCTTCTATGTCCGCGTAGACCGTACCAGAAAAGTTCCGATCACAGTCCTCATCCGTGCACTTGGAGTAAGCTCCAATGCAGAGATCGTAGAGCTGTTCGGTGAAGAGCCGAAGATTCTTGCAAGCTTCACCAAAGATACTTCCACCAACTATCAGGAAGGTCTTCTCGAGCTGTACAAGAAAATTCGTCCGGGCGAGCCTCTCGCAGTAGAAAATGCAGAGAGCCTCATCATGAGCATGTTCTTTGACCCGCGTCGCTATGACCTGGCAAAGGTAGGCCGTTATAAATTCAACAAGAAACTTGCACTGCGCAGCCGTATCCGCAACCAGATCCTCGCTGAGGATGTTGTAGATCCGTCCACCGGTGAAATCCTTGCAGAAAAAGGCACCACCGTTACTCTGGAACTCGCAGACAAGATTCAGAACGCAGCAGTACCGTATGTATGGATTCAGACAGAGGAGAGAAACGTAAAAGTTCTTTCCAACTTAATGGTAGATCTGAAAGCATGGGTAGATGTTGACGAGGAAGAACTTGGCATCAACGAGAAAGTATACTATCCGGTTCTGGAAAAGATCCTGGAGGAAAATACCGATATCGAAGAGATCAAACAGGCGATCAAACGTGACATTCACGACCTGATTCCGAAACATATCACAAAGGAAGATATTTTCGCTTCCATCAACTACAACATGCATCTGGAATACGGCGCAGGAAATGCCGATGATATCGACCACCTGGGCAACCGTAGAATCCGTGCCGTAGGTGAGCTGCTTCAGAACCAGTACCGCATCGGTCTGTCCCGTATGGAGCGTGTGGTACGTGAGCGTATGACAACACAGGACATCGACGGAATTTCTCCGCAGTCCCTGATCAATATCAAACCGGTTACAGCTGCAATCAAAGAGTTCTTCGGATCTTCCCAGCTGTCCCAGTTCATGGATCAGAATAACCCGCTTGGAGAGCTGACGCACAAGAGACGTCTTTCCGCCCTTGGACCTGGCGGTCTGTCCCGTGACCGTGCCGGATTCGAGGTTCGAGACGTACACTACTCCCATTACGGAAGAATGTGCCCGATCGAGACTCCTGAGGGACCGAACATCGGTCTTATCAACTCTCTGGCATCGTATGCGCGCATCAACGAGTATGGCTTCGTTGAGGCTCCATACAGAAGAATTGACAAATCAGATCCGAAAAATCCGCGTGTTACCGACGAAGTAGTCTACATGACCGCAGATGAAGAGGATAATTACCATGTAGCACAGGCAAATGAGCCGCTGGATGCAGAAGGACACTTCCTCAACAAGAACGTTTCCGGACGTTATCTGGATGAGACCCAGTCCTACGAGCCGCACATGTTTGATTACATGGACGTGTCTCCGAAGATGGTATTCTCCGTTGCTACGGCGCTGATCCCGTTCCTTCAGAACGACGATGCGAACCGTGCGCTGATGGGATCCAACATGCAGCGTCAGGCCGTACCGCTGATGATCACCGATGCTCCTGTAGTAGGAACCGGTATCGAAGCAAAAGCAGCCGTAGACTCCGGTGTCTGCGTCGTTGCAAAAAAAGCAGGAACCATTTCCTATTCCTGCTCCAACGAGATCCGCATGAACAATGATGACGGAACAAAAGATGTTTACCATCTGACCAAATTCATGCGAAGCAACCAGAGCAACTGCTACAACCAGAAACCGATCGTATTTAAAGGTGACCATGTAGAGGCCGGCGAAGTAATCGCAGACGGTCCGTCTACCTACCAGGGCGAGCTTGCTCTTGGTAAAAACCCGCTGATCGGATTTATGACCTGGGAAGGATATAACTACGAGGACGCCGTACTCTTAAGCGAGCGTCTGGTACAGGATGATGTTTACACTTCCATCCACATCGAGGAGTACGAGGCAGAGGCCCGTGACACCAAGCTTGGACCGGAAGAGATCACAAAAGACGTTCCGGGCGTCGGCGATGAAGCCTTAAAAGACCTGGACGAGCGTGGAATCATCCGCATCGGTGCAGAGGTACGTGCCGGTGATATTCTGGTCGGAAAAGTAACTCCGAAGGGAGAAACCGAGCTGACCGCAGAGGAGCGTCTGCTCCGTGCCATCTTTGGCGAGAAAGCAAGAGAAGTACGTGATACTTCCCTGAAAGTACCGCACGGTGAGTATGGTATCATCGTGGACGCCAAAGTATTTACCCGTGAAAACGGCGACGAACTTTCTCCTGGAGTAAACCAGGCAGTCCGCATCTACATCGCACAGAAGAGAAAAATCTCTGTCGGCGATAAGATGGCTGGTCGTCACGGAAACAAGGGTGTCGTTTCCCGTGTACTTCCGGTAGAGGATATGCCGTTCCTGCCGAACGGACGTCCGCTGGACATCGTGCTGAATCCTCTGGGTGTGCCGTCCCGTATGAACATCGGACAGGTGCTGGAGATCCACCTGAGCCTTGCAGCAGCAGCGCTTGGATTTAACGTATCCACCCCGATTTTCGACGGCGCAAACGAGAAGATATTCAGGATACCCTGGAACTGGCAAACGATTATGTAAACATGGAATGGGATGCATTCTCCGAGAAATATAAAGATATTCTGCTTCCGGAAGTATATCAGTATCTGGAAGAGCATCTGGATCACAGAGAACTGTGGAAGGGTGTTGATATCGCAAGAGACGGTAAGGTACAGCTCCGCGACGGACGTACCGGTGAGCCGTTCGATGGAAGAACGACAATCGGACACATGCATTACCTGAAACTGCATCACCTGGTAGACGATAAGATTCATGCCCGTTCTACCGGCCCATACTCCCTCGTTACACAGCAGCCTCTGGGTGGTAAAGCTCAGTTCGGTGGACAGCGTTTCGGAGAGATGGAGGTTTGGGCTCTTGAGGCGTACGGTGCATCCTACACGCTGCAGGAGATCCTGACTGTGAAGTCTGACGATGTGGTTGGCCGTGTGAAGACATACGAAGCCATCATCAAGGGCGACAATATTCCGGAGCCTGGTATTCCGGAATCCTTCAAAGTATTGTTGAAAGAGCTGCAGTCCCTGGCACTCGATGTCCGCGTACTGCGTGATGACAATACCGAAGTTAAAATTATGGAATCAGTTGATTACGGTGATACCAACCTGAACCACATCATCGAGGGAGACCGTTACTCTGACAGAGAGGACGAGAGATTTGGTGACTATGGATTCTCCAAGAAAGAATTTGACGGAGAAGAAATGGTAGATGTGGAAGAGGATGAAGAAGAAGACGCTTATCTTGATCTGGATGAAAGTTCAGATGATGACATGTAACTTGTAGATCTTCGCTTTGCGAGGAAAGGGGTAATCAAATGCCAGAAACAGCAAAAAAAGAAAATTACCAGATGAGCTTTGATGCCATCAAAATAGGACTTGCCTCCCCGGAGAAAATCCGGGAGTGGTCCCATGGCGAGGTGAAAAAAACCGGAGACCATCAACTACAGAACGCTGAAACCGGAAAAAGACGGTCTGTTCTGTGAAAGAATCTTCGGACCAAGCAAAGACTGGGAGTGCCATTGCGGTAAATATAAGAAAATTCGCTACAAAGGCGTAATCTGCGACCGATGCGGCGTAGAAGTAACAAAATCCAGTGTGCGCCGTGAGCGTATGGGACACATTGAGCTGGCAGCTCCGGTATCCCACATCTGGTATTTCAAAGGAATTCCGTCCCGTATGGGACTGATCCTGGATCTGTCTCCGAGAACTCTGGAAAAGGTTCTGTATTTCGCAAACTACATCGTTCTTGATGCAGGCGATACCAAATTACAGTACAAACAGGTTCTGACCGAGAAAGAATACCAGGATGCCAGAGAGGAGTTCGGAAACAGCTTCCGTGCAGGCATGGGTGCTGAGTCCATCAAAGAGCTTCTGATGGCAATCGATCTGGAAAAAGAGTCTGCTGAATTAAAGGCAGGTCTCAAAGATTCTACCGGACAGAAGAGAGCCCGCATCATCAAGAGACTTGAGGTTGTTGAGGCATTCCGTGAGTCCGGAAACCGTCCTGAGTGGATGATCCTCGATGCGGTTCCGGTTATTCCGCCGGATCTGCGTCCTATGGTACAGCTTGACGGAGGACGTTTTGCAACATCCGACCTGAATGATCTGTACCGCCGTATCATCAACCGTAACAACCGTCTGAAGAGACTGCTGGAACTCGGTGCACCGGATATCATCGTGCGCAACGAGAAACGTATGCTTCAGGAGGCAGTTGATGCCCTGATCGACAACGGACGCCGTGGCCGTCCGGTTACCGGTCCTGGAAACCGTCCGCTGAAATCTCTGTCTGACATGCTGAAGGGTAAATCCGGCCGTTTCCGTCAGAACCTTCTTGGTAAACGTGTTGACTATTCCGGCCGTTCCGTTATCGTCGTAGGACCGGAACTGAAGATTTACCAGTGCGGTCTGCCGAAAGAAATGGCAATCGAGCTGTTCAAACCGTTCGTTATGAAAGAGCTGGTTTCCAACGGTACTGCACACAACATCAAAAACGCAAAGAAAATGGTCGAGAAACTCGAGCCGCAGGTATGGGACGTTCTCGAGGACGTCATCAAAGAGCATCCGGTTATGCTGAACCGTGCCCCTACACTGCATCGTCTGGGTATCCAGGCGTTCGAGCCGATTCTGGTAGAAGGTAAAGCAATTAAGCTTCACCCGCTGGTTTGTACCGCATTCAACGCCGACTTCGACGGTGACCAGATGGCTGTCCATCTGCCGCTGTCCGTAGAAGCACAGGCAGAGTGCCGTTTCATGCTTCTTTCTCCGAACAACCTGCTGAAACCGTCCGATGGTGGTCCGGTAGCCGTTCCTTCCCAGGATATGGTTCTTGGTATCTACTATCTGACACAGGAGCGTCCGGGCGAGAAGGGCGAAGGAAGCTTCTTCCGCGATATGAACGAAGCCATCCTGGCATACGAGAACGGATACATTACCCTGCAGACCAAGATTACCATCCGCTGCGAAAAAGAGATGGAAGATGGTACTGTAATGCAGCAGAACGTAAGCTCCACACTCGGAAGATTCCTCTTCAATGAGATTCTGCCGCAGGATCTGGGATACGTAGACCGTACGGTTCCGGGTAACGAGCTTGCACTTGAGGTTGATTTCCATCGTTGCAAAGAAACAGCTGAAACAGATTCTGGAAAAAGTCATCAATACACACGGAGCTACCAAAACCGCAGAGGTTCTGGACTATATCAAGGCAACCGGATATAAATATTCCACCCGTGCAGCCATGACCGTATCTATTTCCGATATGACCGTGCCGCCGCAGAAGCCGGAGATGCTCGCCGAAGCACAGGCAACGGTAGACAAGATTACAGAAACTTCAAACGTGGTCTGATTACAGACGAAGAGCGTTACAAAGAGGTTGTAGATACCTGGAAGAAGACCGACGATGCGCTGACAAAAGCACTGCTCGACGGACTGGATAAATACAACAACATCTTCATGATGGCTGACTCCGGAGCCCGTGGTTCCGATAAGCAGATCAAACAGCTGGCCGGTATGCGAGGACTGATGGCCGATACAACCGGACATACCATCGAGCTGCCGATCAAGTCAAACTTCCGTGAAGGTCTTCAGGTACTGGAATACTTCATGTCTGCACATGGAGCTCGAAAAGGTATGTCCGATACCGCGCTTCGTACCGCCGACTCTGGTTACCTGACCCGTCGTCTGGTAGACGTTTCTCAGGACCTGATCATCCGTGAAATCGACTGTGCCGAGGGCAAGGACGAAATTCCGGGTATGTGGGTCAGCGAGTTCACAGACGGAAAAGAGCAGATCGAGAGTCTGCAGGATCGTATCACAGGCCGTTTCTCCTGCGAGACGATCAAAGACAAGGACGGCAACGTCATTGTAAAAGCAAACCATATGATCACCCCGAAACGTGCTGCCCGTGTCATCAAAGACGGCATCAACGAGAACGGTGAGCATTATACAAAAGTAAAATCCGTACCATTCTTACCTGCCGTTCCGGTAACGGAATCTGCGCAAAATGCTATGGTGCCAACATGGCAACCGGCGAGGCAGTACAGGTTGGTGAGTCTGTCGGAATTATCGCAGCACAGTCGATCGGTGAGCCTGGTACACAGCTGACCATGCGTACCTTCCATACCGGTGGTGTTGCCGGTGGAGATATCACACAGGGTCTTCCTCGTGTCGAGGAGCTTTTCGAGGCAAGAAAGCCGAAAGGACTTGCCATCATCACCGAAATCGCCGGTGTTGCACAGATCAAAGACACCAAGAAGAAACGCGAAATCGTTGTTACCAATCCGGAAGACGGCGTATCCAAGACATACCTGATCCCTTACGGATCCCGTATTAAGATCGCAGACGGAACTGTTCTGGAAGCCGGAGACGAGCTGACCGAAGGTTCTGTCAACCCGCACGATATCCTGAAGATCAAAGGTGTACGTGCCGTTCAGGATTACATGATCCGCGAGGTACAGAGAGTTTACCGTCTGCAGGGTGTAGAAATCAACGATAAGCATATCGAGGTTATCGTTCGCCAGATGCTGAAGAAGATCCGCATCGAGGAGAACGGAGATACCGAATTCCTTCCGGGCGACATGGTAGACTTCCTGGATTACGACGAGACCAACAAAGCTCTGATCGCAGAAGGCAAAGAGCCGGCAGAAGGAAAACAGGTACTGCTTGGTATCACCAAAGCATCCCTGGCATCCGATTCCTTCCTGTCCGCAGCATCCTTCCAGGAGACCACCAAGGTTCTGACCGACGCTGCTATCAAGGGTAAGGTTGACCATCTGGTAGGCCTGAAAGAGAACGTTATCATCGGTAAACCGATCCCGGCCGGTACCGGTATGAAGTGCTACAGCAACATTCATCTGAATACCGACAGCATGATCGAGGAAGAAGAGGACGAGGATCTGATTCTGACCGAAGATCTTGAGGACGAAATTCCGGCAGCAGAAGCTCCGGTTGAAGAACCGTCAGCTGAAGAGGAAGAGCCGATGCTTGACTTCGACTTTGAGGAAATGATTCCGTCAAAGGATGATACCGAGGAGTAAACCCTTTCCGGTTAAAAAATAAATATGTCATTTGTGGAAAGCAGAGAATTCCCGGTTCGCCGGGGTCTCTGCTTTCCTTGTATTTTCGGGAGCATTTTGTTACAATGGAGACAGAAAAGAGGGAAGCCTATGTGGATAAAAAAATTACCTGGCATCGTGGCAAAATGCGGCGGTACTGATTCTGAATGTGTTTGCGATTCTGATGATCGTGGGGCTGTTTCTTCATCAGGGAACGACGGGGGAGCGTGTGAAAGAGACGATTACGCGTTTTTCCACGACGTCGCAGGAGTATTATTCCGAGGGAGAGGCATACAGCCAGAAGAGCGACCGGGTGCATACGTATGCGGTGAAAGAAACAAGGTAATTATTCAGAGCCCCATCTCGATTCCGCTTACGCTGCATCTCGATGTGGCTTGTCGCCATATGAAATTCCAGAAAAAAACCTGCTCATTCATGCAAGCATGATTCGCAATTTTTTTCTTCCATTTCGCATGGCTCTGAATAATTACCAAATAAAGAGGAAAAGATGAGGTAAACTATGCTCCAGAAGTGGAAAAAGAAAAGGAAAAAGATTCCGCCATGTGGAAAAAGACGGAGAAGAGACGACGGAGCTTTCTGTGAAAATACGGGCGGCAAAATTTCGTGATCTGCCGATGAGTCTGCGGATTCTGATCGTGAATCTCAGTCTGTTTCTGATTCTGTGCGCCGTATTTTTTTATGGCAGGCGCGTATCTGTATGCGCCGCAGGCGGCAGGACGGAATTACGTGGAAGCATGCCTGGCAGGAGACTGGAACAGTGCATACGATGTATGCCAGTTCCCGGACAGCACGTTTCTGTCGCGGAAGAACTACGTCAATGCAATGACCTGGAAAGCAAAACAGGACGGCACTGACGGGCAGGAAACACCGGAGATCAAGAGCTTTTTCATGCGCAGAAAACAGAATCTTGAGACCGGGGAAAACAGGATTTATACTGTGCGGTACACGTTAAAAGGCATGAGCGACTCGCAGGAAGAAACATTGGAGATCGCCGCCGGGGATACCGTAAAATGGAACTTCAAAGAGTGGTACGTTGTGCCGAAAGACAGCTGCGTGACGGATGTCGAAATCACCGTCCCGGCGGATGCCTCGTTCTATCTGGACGGCGTGCAGGTCGGGAAAAAGTATTTAAAAGAGACGGCAGATAACGTCAGCATCTACAAAATCCCGTATCTCTTCCTCGGCGGCCACACCATTGAACTGACCGAAAAACAGAAAGACCCATACCGCGAGATCGTCCTCGTGCAGGACAACAGCAGCATGGAATTCCTGCCGGATTTAAAACTCAACGATTCCACCGGCAAAACCATCGCCGACCGCGCAGAAGAGTCCCTGGACAAGGTATTCACAGCCGCAGCCGCCGGAAAATCCTTCAGCACCATCAAAAATGAATTTTCCGCCGACACCGCCGTACAGAAAACCGCCAAAGAACAGTACCAGCAGCTCTGCGATGCCTACCTGAACAGCGACACCAACACCGGAATCACCAGCATCACCGTGAGCAGCGTCTCCACAACCGTAACCAACGAATCCAACCAGATGAAGATCGAAACCAACGTGACCGCTGCGATCGAGCGACGAACCCGTTTCCTCCATTTCTTCCGCAAAACCAAAATAGAGACCGTCACCTGGAAACTCGAGTCCGTTGTGACGCTGGAAAACGAAAAATGGGTGATGGGCAGCGATTTCCTGACTAAAATAGGACATGAGGCATAAGGTGTTTGCTTCCGTTGTTCTGGCAACGTTAAAACTTTGCAGTTACTCTTAAGCAGAGAGGATAATCAGGCTGGACAGGTGGAAGACCTGTGATTTGGTGGCAAAGCACCAGAAAGAAACCAGGTTTTTTAAAAGAGAGTGACAAAGAGTGATTTTGTATCCGCTTTTACCATGGGTGCAGAGTCACTCTTTTTTTGTGACAAGATGTTAAGAAACGATAAACATTAATTTACCAGAAGTGGAAAAATGTAAGAATTTGTGCCTTGCATCTTAGGTCAGATCACGTTATGATAGTAAGTAGAAAAATGTCGAAAAACGTTTGTGTTACGATGGAAGAAAGTTCCGCAAAGGGGCGGGACGATGGAGTATAAACAGATCATATGGAAAGAAAATCATTGAAACAGAGAAGAAAGCAGATGCGCCGCAGACAGATGATGCAGAAAGTATCACGGATTTCCCTGTGTGTGGTAATCGGCCTTCTTTTTCTTGCGCTTATCTGGAAATTTGCGGGAGCGCAGCTTGCGAAAAAAGGAATTGTACTGAGTAATGACACAGCCGCAAAGACGGTGAGCGAGACGGCGCCGGAGGCGGAGGACGGATCGGGAAATGCGGGAATTAAGAAGCTTGCGGAGACCACGCCGCCGAATGAGACGCCGGGATGGCAGTACAGCTCGTCGGGCTGGTGGTACGCAACGGATGCCACAACGTACTACGTCAACGGCTGGGCAGATATCGACGGAAACCAGTACCATTTTGATTCCAATGGTTACATAGCGACCGGCTGGAAAGCGATCGGCGGAAAAGGCTGTTACTTTGATGACCAGGGTGTTTACCAGCCAGACCGCAACGGCTCGATGATGGTAGCCCTGACCTTTGATGACGGCCCAGGCGTCTATACCAGCACGCTTCTCGATACGCTGGAGCAGTACGGGGCACAGGCGACGTTCTTTATGCTCGGCAGCAATGTGGAAAAATACGGTGCAGATGTGATCCCGCGCATGGCGGCGATCGGCTGTGAGCTTGGAAACCACTCCTATGCGCATCCGAATATGAAAGAACTGAGCACCGACGACGGCCTTGCCCAGTTCCAGATGACGGATGATCTGATCGCCCAGTACAACAACGGACAGGGTGCAACTGTCATCCGTTTCCCGTATGGAAACAGCACCGATGAACTGCTCGCATCTATCGGCCGCCCGAGCATCATGTGGGATGTCGATACCCTGGACTGGCAGACAAAAAATGTACAGGCAAACATCAGCGCCGTTCTCGACAGTGTAAGCCCGGGAGACATTATCCTGATGCATGATATCCACGAGACGACCGTAGAATCGTGTGCAACGATCGTGCCGGAGCTGATCAACCGCGGGTATGAGCTTGTCACGATTCATACTCTTGCAGCGGCAAACGGCGTGGATCTTGCAGCGGGAGAGACGTATTACGGCTTCCATGGCGGAACGACAAACGAATAGAAAACAGAATAGAAAAACGACAAAGAACCGCCGGTTTACTCTCAAATCAAGAGTGAACCGGCGGTTCTTATGTCATTTTATGAAAATTTATTTCATTGCCGCTCTCTTACGAAGTCTGGAATCCAGCTCTTTCTTACGGATACGTAAGGAAACCGGAGTAACCTCAAGAAGCTCGTCCTTGTCGATGAAGTCCAGAGCCTGCTCCAGGGAAAGGATTCTCGGCGGAGTCAGACGCAGTGCCTCGTCGGAGGAAGAAGTACGGGTGTTGGTCAGGTGCTTCGTCTTGCAGACGTTCAGCTCGATATCCTCGGCCTTACCGTTCTGTCCGATAACCATACCGGCGTAAACCTTCTCGCCAGGTCCGATGAACAGAGTACCGCGCTCCTGTGCGGAGTACAGACCGTAGGTAACGGACTCGCCTGCCTCGAAAGCGATCAGGGAACCCTGTTTGCGGTATTCAATGTCGCCCTTGTACGGTGCGTAATCTTCAAACTCGGTGTTCAGGATACCAGTTCCTTTGGTGGAGGTCATGAAGATTCCACGGAAACCAATCAGGCCTCGTGCCGGGATTTCGAACTCCAGACGGGTGGAACCATCGCTTGCGCGGCTCATGCCGTGAAGCTCGCCTTTACGCTCGCTGAGGAGCTGGATGACAGTACCGGAGAACTCGTCCGGAACGTCAACGTATGCGATTTCCATTGGCTCGAGTTTGCGTCCGCGCTCGTCCTCTTTGTAGATAACCTCTGCCTTACTTACTGCGAACTCATATCCCTCACGGCGCATGTTTTTCGATCAGGACGGACAGATGCAGCTCACCACGGCCGGAAACCTTGAAGCAGTCTGCGGAATCAGTCTCCTCGACGCGGAGAGAAACGTCAGTGTTCAGCTCACGCATCAGACGGTCACGCAGGTGGCGGGAAGTTACGTATTTACCTTCTTTACCGGCCAGCGGGCTGTCGTTTACGATGAAGTTCATGGAAAGAGTCGGCTCGGAGATCTTCTGGAATGGGATCGCAACCGGGTTCTCCAGATCGCCGCAGAGAGTATCTCCGATGTGGATATCCGGGATACCGGAAACAGCAACGATAGAACCGATGCCTGCCTCAGTAACCTCTACTTTTTTCAGTCCGTCAAATTCATACAGTTTGCTGACCTTTACTTTTTTCTTCTTGGTCAGATCGTGGTGGTTTGACCAGCATAACTGTCCTGGTTCACGCGGATCGTTCCGTTTTCAACTTTGCCGACACCGATACGTCCAACGTATTCGTTGTAGTCGATGGTGACTGATCAGAAGCTGTGTGCCAGCTTCCGGATCGCCGGTCGGAGCCGGGATGTATTTCAGAATGGTCTCGAACAGAGGTGTCATATCCTTCGGGGTGTCGTTCAGATCGAGTACGGCATGACCCAGCTTTGCGGATGCGTACAGGAACGGACAGTCAAGCTGCTCGTCGGATGCGTCGAGATCCATCAGAAGCTCAAGCACTTCGTCGATGACTTCGTCCGGGCGTGCCTCCGGGCGGTCGATTTTGTTGATGCAGACGATAACGGAAAGATTCAGCTCAAGTGCTTTTTTCAGCACGAATTTGGTCTGCGGCATAGCGCCCTCGAATGCGTCTACAACCAGAATAACGCCGTCTACCATTTTCAGAACTCGCTCAACCTCGCCGCCGAAGTCCGCATGGCCTGGGGTGTCGATGATGTTGATTTTCGTTCCTTTGTAGTAAACTGCTGTATTTTTGGAAAGAATGGTGATTCCACGCTCACGCTCGATATCGTTCGAGTCCATGACACGTTCCTGAACCTCCTGATTGGCACGGAAAACGCCGCTCTGTTTCAGAAGCTCGTCTACCAGTGTAGTTTTACCATGATCGACATGGGCGATGATGGCAACGTTTCTTACATCTTCTCTCGTTGTTTTCATTTCTTCATTCCTCTTCCTATGGGTTGACCCTGCCGGGTTCAATTTTTCAAAATTTCAAGCCGGCCGGGAATGTTTATCACAGCACAAAGGCAGGTGCCTTGCCGTTTTGTCTCTGCTGGATGCCTGCCTATCTGAACTATTATAGCACAGAACAGAGAAAAAAAAAGCAGGGAAGATGTGACATTTTTTTGTATTGCAATGGTAGAAAATACGAAGCATGTGGTGCGGTTTTTACAGAAACATATACAAAAAATTGGGCAGAATGCTGATTTGAATAGAAATAAAAAAATCTGGAAAAAAGTGGTTCTGAAAAAGAAATGTGGTTCATACATTAGGATTATAGATCAGCAAAGTACCGATCAGAAATCAATATTCAGAAAGAAAAGACAAAGGAAGGGGATTTTCATTATGGCAGACAAGATGATTGAAAACAATCAGGTGGTTATCATGGGAGAGATTGTCTCCCCGTTTACATTCAGCCATCAGGTATTCGGAGAGGGCTTTTACCTCGTCGATGTGATGGTCAAGCGGTTGAGTGAATCGCAGGACATCATTCCGGTGATGGTCTCCGAGCGGCTGGTGGACGTATCACAGGATTACCAGGGTGAGTGGATCTGCATCAGCGGTCAGTTTCGGTCCTACAACCGCCACGAGGAGAAGAAGAACCGTCTGGTACTCTCCGTATTTGCGCGGGAATTAAGCTTCGTGGAGGAAGAGGACGATTCCGTCAAATCCAACCAGATTTACCTCGATGGATACATATGTAAACCGCCGGTCTACCGGAAAACACCTCTGGGAAGAGAGATCGCCGACCTTCTGATCGCGGTCAACCGTCCGTATGGAAAATCAGATTATATCCCGTGCATCTGCTGGGGACGGAATGCGCGGTATGCCTCTGCGTTTGCCGTGGGCGGCCACGTTCTCATCTGGGGACGGATCCAGAGCCGGGAATATATGAAGCGGCTGAGCGAGACGGAAATGGAAAAGCGGACCGCGTATGAGGTTTCGGTGAGCAAGCTGGAATATAGTGAGAGTTAAAGCGCGATCCGCTGTTGACAAGAAAATTTAATGATGCTATAGTAAAAGCAGAACTGAAGTGGATAGAGGTCGCATTACTTCAAGAGTACCTTTTCGGATGCCTCAGCAGCAAAAGAAGAAGAGGAAAAGGGAAGAATGCCGAAGGACATCCGGCGCTGAACCGGTATGCTCCTGGGCGCAGGTTGAAAAAATCTGCGACTGTCATCGAGAGATGGAGAGCTATCTGATCATAGATACTGCGTATGTGTGAATTTGGAGGCGATCTTATCTGGGATGAGGCGCCTCTTTTTTAAACGGAAAGTGAAATTTTCCGTGGGAGATAAGCTCCGGCGACTGATTTCTTATGGTTTTATCTGACACAACATACAGGAGGAAAAGAGAATGTCTATTTTTAAAGGTGCAGCTGTTGCAATTATCACACCGATGACCGAAACACAGGAAGTGAATTACGAAAAACTCGGAGAACTGATTGAGGAGCAGATCGCCGGCGGAACCGACGCCATCGTTATCTGCGGAACCACCGGTGAGGCTTCGACCCTGTCCCATGAGGAGCATCTGGATGCCATCAAATATACCGTGGAAAAAGTAAATCACAGAATCCCGGTAATTGCAGGAACCGGCTCCAACAGCACGGAGACAGCAATTTATCTGTCTCAGGAAGCAGAAAAATACGGCGTGGACGGACTTCTTCTCGTTTCTCCGTATTACAATAAAGCAACACAGAAGGGCCTGATTGCACACTTTACCGCAATCGCAGACAGCGTCAAAGTGCCGGTCATCCTTTACAACATTCAGGGCAGAACCGGCGTAAACATTGCACCGGAAACGATCGTCTATCTGTTCAACAACGTTGAGAATATCGTTGCAGTCAAAGAGGCTTCCGGAAACATTTCCCAGGTCGCAAAAATTATGCAGCTGACCGATGGAAAGATCGATCTGTACTCCGGAAACGACGATCAGGTTGTGCCGATCCTTTCCCTTGGCGGAAGCGGTGTAATCTCCGTTCTTTCCAACGTAGCACCGCGTGAGACCCACGACATGGTACAGAAATTCCTCGACGGCGATGTGGCCGGATCCAGAGAAATCCAGCTGAGAGCACTGCCGCTCATCGATGCGCTGTTCTGCGAAGTAAACCCGATTCCGGTAAAAGCAGCGCTGAACCTGATGGGCAAAGAGGTTGGACCGCTTCGTCTGCCGCTGACCGAGATGGAGCCGCAGAACCAGGAGCGCCTGGCAAAGGCTATGAAAGATTTTGGAATCAAACTGGCTTAAGTTAAGAATACACGAAGTAAAGAAGGAAAAAGACAATGGTTAAAATTATTATGCATGGCTGCAACGGCCATATGGGACAGGTCATCACCGGCCTGGTAAAAGAAGATGCAAATGCAGAAATCATAGCCGGAATCGATATGAACGACAACGGCCAGAACGATTATCCGGTATTCAAAAGCCTGGCAGAATGCGATGTTCCGGCAGACGTAGTCGTTGACTTTTCTTCCTACAAGGCAGCCGACGCACTGCTCGATGCCTGCAAGGAGAAAAAACTTCCACTCGTCCTCTGCACCACAGGCCTCACCGAGGATCAGCTCAAAAAAGTGCAGGAGACCAGCAAAGAAATCCCGGTTCTCCGCTCTGCAAATATGTCCCTTGGTGTGAATACGCTGATGAAACTGGTACAGGCAGCTGCAAAAGTGCTTGCCGAAGCAGGCTTTGATATGGAGATCGTGGAGAAACACCACAAACTGAAATGCGACGCTCCAAGCGGAACCGCCATCGCCCTGGCTGACAGCCTGAATGAGGCAATGGACAACCAGTACCACTATGTTTATGACAGAAGCCAGCGCCACGAGCAGCGTGATCCGAAGGAAATCGGAATCTCTGCCGTACGCGGCGGCACGATCGTCGGAGATCACGACGTCATCTTCGCAGGACCGGACGAGGTTGTTATCCTTTCCCACAGGGCATATTCCAAAGGAGTTTTCGGAAAAGGAGCTGTAGAGGCTGCAAAATTCCTGGCTGGAAAACCGGCTGGCATGTATGACATGCAGGATGTCATTGCTGCGAAATAAGGCAGAAACAGGGAAAAAGTGAATAGAAACCAGAAAGTGCGCAACGAAAATGCGAAACGTTGCGCACTTTTTCTTTTCTTACAACGGGATTTTCGGAATTGAGGAAGTTATTTTGCAGAATATTTGGCAGAATACACAAGAAAAAATACGGAATATCAAAAGAGAACGTGAAAATCGCAAACGGTAATGGAAAAATCAATGCGCAACAAGGTAAAACGCTAAAGTTGCGCATTTTGCACAAAAAATAGTAAAACAGTATATTTCGACAAGAAATATCTTATAAAAACTGCGAATTGTAAACAATATGCCGAAATGATATGATAATGGCACAAAGAAAAATAAAGAGTTGAGCAACAAAAAAGTTGCGCAAACAAGAAAGGGAATGAGAAGATGAAAAAGAATGGTTGGAAAGGGTTTTGCTAAAAAGCTCTACAAGTACCGGGTATTTCTTCTGATGCTTGCACCGGAGTCAATTTATATCCCCTGACTTTTTTCCTACTACCCGATGACATGGAATTGTAATGGCATTCAAAAAATACTCCTACGCAGGAGGTATCTGGGGAAGCCCGTGGAACGGATTTGATAACTTCAAGTTCTTCTTTAAATCAGGACAGGCCGGACTCGTTACCAGAAATACCGTGCTGTATAATCTGGCATTTATTGCGATCAACACGACGATGCAGATTGCCGTTGCCGTGCTTCTGACCGAGATCCGCAACAAACATTACCGTAAGATCACACAGTCGCTGATGTTTCTGCCGTATTTCATTTCCTGGGTTATCGTAGGAGTTATGGCATTCAATATTTTCAGTTCCGACTACGGTTTTCTAAACCGACTGATTGAAACCTTCGGTGGAACACCAATCAAGTTTTACACGACACCAAAGGCATGGCCGTTTATCCTTGTCTTCTTTAATGTATGGAAGGGAATCGGATACGGTTCTGTTATGTACCTGGCAGCGATTATGGGAATTGACACTTCGATTTATGAAGCAGCCCGCATCGACGGAGCAAACGTGTTCCAGCGAATTTTCAAAGTAACAATCCCGATGATCATGCCGACCACAATCATCCTGCTTCTGCTATCCGTCGGAGGCATCTTCAAAGGAAACTTTGATATGTTCTACAACCTGGTTGGAAGTAACGGTCTTCTGTACAACTACACCGATGTAATTGATACCCTGACGTTCCGTGCCTTAATCAGCAGCAACGACTTCGGAATGTCCGCAGCTGTTGGTCTGTATCAGTCGGTACTGTGCTTTATCACTGTCGTAATCGTAAACAAACTGGTTGGTCTTTATGATAAAGACTACACCTTATTCTAGGAGGGATGAAAAGTGGGATCTTCCAGTCATACAAGTAAAATCAAAAGAGGAAAAGATGCGGTTGCACTTGATATCATCGCGTACGGATTCTGCGGAATCATCGCGCTGGTCTGCCTCGTTCCTTTCATCATGATCGTATCCGGCTCGTTTTCTTCGGAATCGGCCATTATCCAGAACGGTTTCAGCCTTCTGCCGCAGGATTTCAGCCTGGAGGCATACAAAACCGTATTTAAAGATCCTATGGTTGTCTTCCGCGCATACGGCACGACCATCGGTCTGACCATCGTCGGAACGGTACTTGGTCTGCTGCTGCAGACTATGACAGCTTATGTACTGTCACGTAAGGAGTTTGAGTGGAGAAATCAGTTTTCGTTTTTCTTCTACTTTACCACTTTGTTTTCCGGCGGTCTTGTTCCGTACTACGTACTGATGACACAGACCCTGAATCTGCGGGACAGCTACCTTGCACTGCTCCTTCCGCTGCTGTTCAGCGTATACAACCTTCTGATCATGAAGAGTTACATCGTGGGACTTCCGGATTCTCTGATTGAAGCGGCCAAGATTGATGGCTGCGGCGAGTTCCGTATTCTGTTCCGGATTGTAATGCCGCTGATCAAACCGGCACTTGCTACCGTGGGCCTCTTCATTGCACTGGCTTATTGGAATGACTGGTACAATGCGATGCTGTATATCAAAGACACGAACAAGTATCCGCTGCAGTATTTCCTGTATCAGCAGGTTAATGATATTGAGGCATATAAAAAGCTTCTTGCAAACAACGCCGCAGGCTCTGCCGTCAGCGCAATCTCATTGCCGACCCAGTCCCTGAAAATGGCACTTACCATTGTAGTAACCGGCCCGATCGTTCTGGCATATCCGCTGGTACAGAAATACTTTGTACAGGGTATCACAATCGGAGCAGTCAAAGGCTGATACAAATCATGTTAATTTAACTGAATCAAGTAAGTCCCCTGTTTCCATTGCGAAAAGCAATAAGCAGGCGGGTGGGGACTTGCTTGTATCAGGAGGAGTGCAAGCTCCTTCTGATAAACTGCGGAGCAGTTATTCGGTTATGAGCAAGTAGCAAAGCGGATTGCGAATATCCGCTTGAATTACACATTATATTTATGAAGGAGGTTCTTTATGAAAAAGAGCACAAAAAAACTGGTATCTGTATTACTTGCATCCGCAATGGCAGCCGGTATGCTGGCAGGATGCGGTTCCGGCAACGGAAAGGGAAGCACGGGCGACAGCAAAAGCAGCTCCGCAGCTTCCGGCACATCGGGAGACAACCTGAGTGCAGACACTTCGGAGCATGTCGATCTGACGATGTATCTGATCGGCGACCGTACCCCGGATTTTGATGAGGTTTACGCCAAAATCAATGAGATTCTGGAAGAGAAGCTGAACTGCTCTCTGAACGTAGAATTCCTTTCCTGGGGCGAGCATGACACGAAATATTCCCTGCTGTTCTCCTCACAGGAAGATTTTGACCTGATCTTTACCGCATCGAGCTGGTGCCATTACGAGCAGACCGTTTCCCTCGGCGGATTTGCACCGCTTTCTGAGGACTTTATCAAAACGTATGCACCGGATATCTGGGAGGTTGTTCCGGAAATGGCATGGGAGCAGGCAAAGATTGACGGACAAATCTACATGGTTCCGAGCTATGCCAACGAGTTTGGTCAGGAAGTTCTGGCAGTGCGCGGTGACCTGATGGAAAAATACGGTATGGATGATATTACATCCTGGGATGACCTGATGAAGTTCTACAAAGCATGTGCAGCAGACGGTATCTATGCAAGTCAGGGCGGACCGTGGTATCCATTCTTCCAGTCCCAGGGCTATTCCACAACGGGCGGAGCACCGAAGGGCGGCGAGCTGATTCTGTATCATACCCAGGATCCGAAAGATCTTGAATTCCAGTACATCGGTGAATGGGATGCGTTCCGTGAGTACTGCCAGGAGATGAAAGACCTGGTAGACGCCGGAGCATGGTCCAGCGACGTATTAAACAGCAGCGATGAGAGACAGACCGGACTTCTGACCGGAAGAACAGCAAGCATGAGCTGGAATCTCGGAACCTGTCTTACCTACGGAAAACAGGCAAATGAGGAACATCCGGATTGGAATGTAACGATGGTAGACCCGAACAAAAACCTGTCGAAAAAAGTAAACTCTTACATCAACAACGGTGTTGCCATCAACGCAAACAGTAAAAACAAAGAGAGAGCCATGATGGTATTAAATGAATTCTACACCAACCCGGATGTTTACGATCTGGCTATGCTCGGTATCGAAGGAAAGCACTGGGAAGCAGTCGGTGATGATCAGTACAAAGTTATTGATGAGAGCGGCTATGGTGTAGCAAGTAACTGCAACTGGGGATGGAACAACTGCACCATCCAGAGAGAGGAATATCTTGAGAACAGAACGGCTCTGGACGACAAGTATGAAAGCATCAAAGATGCCTTCAACAACAACATCAAAGAAGATCATGTTTACGACGGATTTAACTTTGATTCCAGCAATGTAAGTACACAGTTTGCAGCAGTAGAGGCAGCCATCGACAATTATTATAACCCGCTGATCAACGGTCTCGTTGACGATGTGGACGCTTCCATCGATGCCATGAACGCAGCTATGGACAGCGCCGGAATCCAGGATATTCTGGATGAGATGAACCGTCAGGCAGCAGAGTATGTAGCGGAGAAAGAAGAAAAATAAAACAGTAAAATAAAACAGGGAATGGACGCGCTGGTCTGCCAGAAGCTCCGGCGCGGCCGTTCCTTCTTTTAGAGATCAAGTGATGGTTCAAAAAGCTTTGAGGGATGACTTGATTTCTAACAGCATTCGTATTAAATATAAAAATATAGGAATTTTTCAAATTTAACAGAAAGTGACAGGGTATTTTTATGACACTGGAGGAAATTGCAAAAGAGATAGGGGTATCAAAAAGTACCGTTTCCCGTGCACTGTCCGGTAAGGGCAGAATCGGAGAGAAGACCAGAAACCGGATTCTCGAGGTGGCAAAACGGGGAGAAGAGCGGGAGGAGATGGCGCGGACCCGAACGGTGACGCACAACATCGGCGTGGTACTGCCTTCAGACGTTTATTATGGAAGCGGTGTTTATTTCCAGAACTGTCTGCTCGGCGTCTGCGAATCGGCATCGATGCTCGGGTACAATGTGCTGATTACGACGAGCAACGCGCATGATATTTCAGAGCTGCAGTCGCTGGTGGAGTCGAACCGGGTGGATGGTATGCTCCTGACACGTGCGCTTGAGGATGACCGTGCGCTGCAGTATTTAAGTCAGGCAAATTTCCCGACAGCACTGACGGGAACATGCCGGTATGACAACATTATCCAGGTGGATACCGACAATGAGGGTGCGGCAGAGAAAATGACAACGCTGCTGATCGGAAAGGGATTCCGCAGATTTGCGTTTCTTGTCAAGGATATGAGCTATAACGTAGACCGCAAGCGTCACGAAGGTTTCTGCCGGGCGCTGATTAAAAATGGAATTTCCGAGAAGGATCAGCTTTTCTACAATGGTTCGATCCGTATGGAGTTTCTGGATGCGATCATTGAAAATATTATATCCAAAAAAGTGGAATGCATCATCTGTGGCGACGACGAGATTTGTACGATGGTGATGTCCCGGCTCCAGGCGGAAGGCTATCGAATTCCCAAGGACGTCGCGATTGCTTCGCTCTACAACAGCACCAATCTGGAATGCTATTCCCCCTGCAGTTACAGCAGTCAGTGTGGCAGCATCCCAGATGGGAGGCACAGCCGTGCGTCAGCTGATCCAGCGGCTCCGAGGGGAAAATTATGAGAAGAAGACGATGCTGGATTACGACATTTTATTCCGAAAATCGACAAACTAACGTAGCAGGGAGGACAGAACAATGGAATTTCAGAAGGGAATGGATCTATCTTTTATACCGGAGCTGGAAGATGCCGGAGTACAGGTGAAGGACTTTGACGGAACTGTTATGGATCCGCTGGATCTCGTTCAGAAATACGGGGTAAATTCCGTACGGCTCCGTATTTGGAATGCGCCGGAGCATGTCAGGGAGTCCGGCGGATACTGCAGCTATGCGCATACACTGGCGATGGCAAAACGGATCCGGGCACATGGCATGAGCTTTATGCTGGATTTCCATTATTCTGATTTCTGGGCGGATCCCGGTCAGCAGAGAAAGCCGAAAGATTGGGAAAACTTAAGCTTTAAAGAATTAAAAGAGGCTGTTTTTTCTTATACAAGAGATACGCTGACGGCATTAAAAGAGGAGGACGTTCTGCCGGATATTGTTCAGATCGGAAATGAGATCCGAAGCGGCCTTCTGTTTCCGGACGGAGAGCTGCCGGATTATACAAAAATGGTACAGCTTGTAAAATTGCCGGAATCCGCGGTGCGCGGGCTGCAGCCGGAAAAGATGAGATGCAGGTTATGATCCATCTCGACCAGGGCGGACGGTATTTCTATCTGAAAGAGTGGTTTGACTGTTCCTTTGAGGCAGGACTCGAGGATTTTGACCTGATCGGACTTTCCTATTATCCATTCTGGCACGGCACTTTCACGGATCTGAAAGAGACAATGACGAAGCTGATCCAGGATTGCAAAAAGCCGATTATGGTCGTTGAGACGGCGCATGCATGGAGAAAGAGTGACGCTGGGTTTATCGATGAACGCAGGAAAAAAGTCGCAGGATTTCCGGCGACGCCTGCCGGACAGAAGCAGGTGCTGGATCTGGTTGCCAATATCGTTGCTTCGCTGCCGGATGAAATGGGGCAGGGTATCTATTACTGGGAACCGATCTGTGTTCCGAAAGACGGTGAGGGCGGCTGGTCGGAAAATATGGGTCTGCTGGAGGAGAAGGGAACCAT
>ENA-OQEL01000212-OQEL01000212.1-human-gut-metagenome-genome-assembly--contig:-NODE-212-length-22142-cov-3.269680_pt1 | contig 22142 bp, 18 predicted proteins | sample MGYA00242796_ERZ504637 | MGnify/ENA primary metagenome ERZ504637 (study PRJEB26092, sample SAMD00036306) | human gut metagenome | host: Homo sapiens | study: EMG produced TPA metagenomics assembly of... | reverse complement strand
CTGGTATAAATAACTATCGTTCCGAGCGGCACAGCTCACGAACACAACAGAATATGCGGATATGGCGGAATTGGCAGACGCGTTAGATTCAGGTTCTAATCGGGGCAACTCGGTGGAGGTTCAAGTCCTCTTATCCGCACCAAACCATGAAAAATCCGAACCTTTTCTCGATAGGAGAAGGGTTCGGATTTTTGTTTTCTTTGGAAAGCAAAATGAAGGCTCCTTCCCGACGGCTGTGTGTCCGAAACCTTATCAGAAAAAAGACCGTATCACAAAGGTCACAACTGTAAAGGTGCCGTAAGGCAGAAAGGACACGAACATGAAGTACGATGAAAGAGCCTGCAAATTCAACATGGATACCGGGTGTGTAGAGCTGCTACTCCGGGATGGGAGGAAAAATCTCCATCGACTGCACCGGGGTCGAGGATGCACTGGACGTGACCATGGCGCAGAGGTCGGAGTTGGATTATCTTATCTATAATGACCCATTTGGGCTATGCTGATTTGATTCTGAATGGCGATCCGAAGGAATATCTGAGGAATGCGGCTTGGGGAGTCACGGATTAGAAGATTAAACATCACGAAAAGCTGGTAAAAACTGCACTGGGCTTTTGCCAGCTTTTATCAATATATGCCCAATCTTATGCGTAAGCCTTCCTCTCCCGGAATTCCTGTGGTGTCATATGATAAAGCTCGGTAAACTTGCGGTAGCAAAAAAACCAAGATTGTCATAGCCAACCTTCTGTGCGATTTCGTAGATGGGGAAATCCGTATTCGTCAGATAAAAGCAGGCCTGGCACATTTTTTGCAGGATGACCAGTTCTTTGAAGGTGCGCCCGGTTTCCTTTTTGATGAAAGCACTGAGATAATTGGGATGGAAGCCAAAATGGTCGGCGGTGCTCTGCAAGGTGACGGTTAGATAGTTTGCTTCCAGATAATCCAGAATATCCACGATCTTCCACTGGCTTTTGGCCTTTGGAGAAAAGCTCTGGCTGCGGTACTGGCGTAAGATCTCGCAGAACAGAACGATCATATAGGCATCGATCATTTTATCGCTGCAGATCTGTGGGGCGTAATACTCACACAGGATGCTTTGAATAACAGAATGGATCGGAGTTTCTTTCCGGTTGTGGAACAGCAAATATTGGTCATGTGCGGCATCGGAGGAGAGGGCGTTGATCTAAAAAACCGTTGATGATACCGTTGTTGCCCAGACGCTGCAAAAAGCCCTGTGTCAGATATTCCTTTTTCATTTCAATCGTAATGACGATATCGTTTTTGCCCAGGGGCTGGATGCTGTGGGGGACATGCGTATCCAGCATACAGATATCGCCTTGCGCCATCTGTATGCTCTGACCGTTGATTATCTGGGTGCAGTGTCCGGAATACACATACAAAAATTCAATCACCGAGTGGATATGCTCTGGAATAACGGTAAAACGGGATTCCTTGTTGACACAAACCGAACGATTTTTCAAAAGGCTTCCGAAATTGAACTGGTACATCTCCCGCCCGTTATAGACCACTTTGGGGATATTGCGATAGCGGGGCGAAAGCTGCGGTGGCTGTTCGCGGAGATGCCGCTGCTCCGATTCGGTGTACTGAAATAGAAATGTTTCCAGCTGTTGATTGGTCATGGTATCACCTCTCCATCAGCATATCATATTAAGTTTGGTAAGTGAAGTCCTTTTTTGTGGAAATTGAAAATTCTGTCAAAATTCGGTAATATAAAGATGCCGGCAAGAGAAGAAAATGAACTGCAGCTGTATGGTTTCAGTGCTGTACAGCCTCTATGAAAATGCGGCACCCCTGCACAAGGAGGACTTTTTCATGGGTACAACGTCAAAATCAGAATACACTCAGCTCTGCACGGAAATTCTGGAAGCTGTGGGCGGAAGCAAGAATGTAAAGAACGTATTTCACTGCATCACTCGGCTTCGCATCGTTCCGGTCAACCGCGATGCGGTAGATATGGAAAAATTGAGTAAAGTCAGCGGCATTCTGAAAGTCGTAGAATCCAGCGGCCAGATCCAGTGCGTCATCGGCACTACTGTGCCGGAAGTGTACGAAGAGTTTCTTGCAATGTCCGGTGTGGCTGCCGGCGGTGCTGTGGAGGCAGAGCCTGCTACGGATGATGTGCCGGAGAAAAAGCCCAACATCATCACCCGGGGTCTGAATACACTGGCATCCTGTGTGACGCCCGGTCTGTATGCCATTGTGGCTGGCGGCATGATCAAGGGTGTTGTCTCCCTGCTCACTGCGATCGGTCTGATATCGTCCAAGTCGGATATCATCACCGTGCTCAATGCTGTGGGCGATGCACCCTTCTACTTTATGCCGTTCATTATCGGCTACGCAGCAGCAAAGCGGTTCAAGGTCAAGGAGATCTTCGGCATCATGACTGCCGGTATCCTGATGTACTCCACCTTCCTCTCGCCGAAAGAAGGCATCACCGGTTATGCCTTTGGCCCCATCAATATCCCCGCCTATAACTACAAGGGTTCTATCTTCCCGGTTATTCTGTCGGTGTGGATCTTCTCCATCATTTTCCATCTCATCGACAAGCATATGCCCAAAAATCTGCGCATCGTCTTTTCCGGTGCGCTGTCCTTCCTGATTTCTGCACCGCTGTTCCTGGGTTTTGCCGCTCCTCTGGGCAACTGGATCGCCAAGGGTATGACCGGTGGCTTTGCATGGCTGTTCACCCACGCCGGTCCGTTTGCAGGTGCGCTGTTCTGCGGCATCATTCCGCTTACCATTATCTTTGGCATCAAGGGCTGGTCTGCCGTAGAGCTGCAGAATCTGGAAGTTCTGGGTCATGACTATATGCTGCCCAACTTCTTCTACTCCAATCTGGCTGTTTCCGGTGCTGTTCTGGCATGGGCACTCAAGCAGAAGCCCAGTGAGCAGCGTTCTGCCGCTGTTTCTACCGGTCTGGTCTGCATCCTTGGCATTACCGAGCCTGCCCTGTACGGTATTGCACTGCCGGAAAAGAAGCCTCTGTATGCTGCCATGGCAGGCGGTGCAATTGCCGGTGCCAGCGCCATGCTGATGGGTGTTGTGACCTATGCGTTCTCCATGCCCGGCATCACCAGCATCGCCACCTATGTGGATGGCGGCAACAACTTCTTTAAGCTGCTGATCGTTATGGCGATCGCATGGATATCCAGCTTTGTGATCTCCTTTGTGATGAACAAGAAGGAACAGTAAGAGAGGAGCGTATCATGATGAAAACAGGTTTTCCGAAAGACTTTCTCTGGGGCGGTGCTATGGCATCCTCTCAGGCGGAAGGTGCGTTTTTGCAAGATGGCAAAGGGCTGGATACGCAGGATCTGCGGTATTTCGACCCCAATTGGACGAAAGAAGAGCGCGCTCAAAAATCCACCGCCGCATGAACGACGAAAATTCAAGGCCGCTCTTGCAGACCTTGAGGATCTGGACATTATCCGTTCCGTCATGGTATCGATTTTTATAACCGCTGGCAGGAAGATCTGGAGCTGTTTGCGGAACTGGGCATCAAGGTGCTGCGCACCTCCATCTGCTGGGCACGCATCTTCCCCAATGGCGATGATGTGCAGCCCAACGAGGCGGGCCTGAAGTTTTACATGGATCTGTTCGATGCCTGCCATGCCCATGGCATCAAAGTATTCGCTACCATGCTGCACTACAATATCCCGCTGCATCTGGTAACAGAGTACGGCGGTTGGAAGAGCCGCAAGACGGTGGAGTGCTATGTGCGCTACACCCGCACCCTGTTCGAGCGTCTGGGTGACCGGGTGGATTACTGGCTGCCCTTCAATGAGTTCAATGCCGGCAAGTTCAACCCTTACAACGGTGTATGCCTGATCGAAGATCAGGAAGAGGACTATCAGAACGCAATCTTCCAGTGCCTGCACCATCAGTTCATTGCCAATGCATTGACCATTCAGCAGGGGCACGAGATCCTGCCCGGCAGCGAGATCGGCGGAATGATCGCCCGATTCACCACCTACCCTGCCACCTGCAAACCGGATGATGTGATGCAGATGATCCTGGACGACCAGTATTCCAACTGGTTCTATCTGGATGTAATGACCCGCGGCAAGTACCCTGCCTATATGGAACGGTATTTTGAACAGCAGGGCATCCACATCGACTGGCAGCCTGGGGATGCTGAGATCCTGAAAAACAACAGCATCGATTTCGTGGCATTTTCCTACTACTTCTCACAGGTTTCTACGACCGAGCAGGGCTGGGAAAAGACCAGCGGCAACCTGATCATGGCCAACAAGAATCCGTATCTGGAAACCAGCGAGTGGGGCTGGCAGAAGGATCCGGTGGGGTTGCGTGTCACCCTGAATCAGGTGTACGACCGCTACCAGCTGCCCGTATTTATTGCCGAGAATGGTCTGGGCGCTGTGGATAAGGTAGAGGCTGATGGCTCCATCCATGATCCCTACCGCATCGACTACATCAAAGCCCATGTGGAGCAGATGAAGGAAGCTGTCAAGGACGGCGTGGAGTTGATTGGCTATACCATGTGGGGCTTTATCGATCTGGTCTCCTGCGGCAGCATGGAAATGTCCAAGCGGTATGGCGTGATCTATGTGGATCAGGACGATGCCGGTCACGGCACACTGGCTCGCAGTAGAAAAGACAGTTTTTACTGGTATCAGAAGTGTATCGCCACCAATGGCGAAGACTTAGAAGGCTAAATGAAGGCCAGAACCGCAGGCAGGAAACTGTCTGCGGTTTTCGGCGTATTCAGGGAGGGAAAGTTTTTATGAACGAACAGACAAAAGTACAGGTGGAAGCTTATGCAGAAGAATGCCGCACCGAACAGCTGGAACTGCTGCGCACACTGGGAAAAATGCCTGCGCCGACCCGAAAGGAGGATTTTCGGGCAGCATTCTGCCGGGATTGGCTCCGGGCACAAGGGGCAGAAAATGTCCGCATCGACAGCGCTAAAAATGTGATCTGCAAACTGGGGCCAGACACCGAAGAACTGGTCGTTTTTGCCGCCCACACGGATATTGTGTTCCCAGATGTAGAAAATCTTCCCCTGCGGGAAGAGGGCGGTAAGTTATTTGCGCCGGGCATCGGCGATGATACTGCCAACCTCGTCAACTTGCTGATGGCTGCAAAATATCTGATCCAGAAACAAACCGCGCTGGAATATGGTGTGCTGGTGGTGGCGAATGCCTGCGAAGAAGGTCTGGGCAATCTGGACGGTACCAAGGCATTGTTTGCCAAGTACGGCACCCGTATTCAGGGGTTTTATTCCTTTGATATCTACACGCCGCTTTGCTGCAGCAGTGCCGTGGGTTCTTATCGGTATAAGATCACCTGTAAAACGCCCGGTGGTCACTCCTATGCAAATTTTGGCGACCCCAGTGCCATTCAACTGCTGTGTGGACTCGTGAATGAACTGTACCAGATCCAACCGCCGGTACGCTCCCGCACCACCTATAATGTAGGGCGTATCGAGGGCGGCACAACGGTCAACTCCATTGCACAGCAGGCCTCCATGCTGTATGAGTTCCGTTCCACCGCACAGGATTGTCTGGAAGAGATGGAAGAAAAATTCCGTCGTGCTGTAGCGCACTGGAATGGCAGAGGTGGCGATTTTGAGGTGGAACTTTTGGGCATCCGTCCCGGAAACGGCCCAGTGGATCCGAAAAAACTCGGTCAATTTACAGCAAAAAGCAAAGAGATCATCCGTACCTTCACAGGTCGTGAGCCGGACGAAACACCCAACTCCACGGACAGCAACATCCCGCTGTCGCTGGGTATCCCGGCCAATACCATTGGTACGATAGATGGCGGATCGGCGCATACCCGGCAGGAGTGGGTGGACATTGCCAGCTTGCCCACAGGATTGAAAATCGTTCTGGGGCTTCTGTTGGAGTACCAGAAAAAAGAATGATTTTGAAATAAGTGGCGTACGTGGTATTCTGGCGGCAGTAGAGAGGAATTGTGTCAAATTGACATGATTCCTCCTCGTCCGTTCTAAGCAGGGTTTGGGGCAGGCACGCCCCAACAAGATCACTTCGGAAATGCAGACGCATTGCAGAAGCGAAGTCCCGGATGGCCAGGAAATTTTCAAGAATTGAAAATTTGTGGCCACGGGACGGTTCTTGCCCTCTACCGCTGCGCTCAAAACGCATTTTCAACAAATGTTTCCGAATTGTTAAGACGCAAAAAATAAGTAGCGGGGCTCTGCTCATATGATGGGACCACCGTTTGCTCCGAACGAAGTTCCTGCCCCTGTTTTGCAGCGGCGTTGACGAAAAGTCGGTATCACGTCCGGTCGGCTTATGAAATTTTCAAGGTACGTTTCCCCTAAAGAAAAATACCGCCCAAGCAGCGCAGCGATGGATTTTGTCGGGTGAATCGGCGGCAAAATGAATCGGGTGTGTTGCGGGGCGGTAGCTTCTTTCGTGGATTTTTCCTCACTGAAGTGGTGGGTCTCACGGTGATAACCAACCACTTTTGCAGAAGATTTGCAATCAATCTACAAGTTCAGTGGGATTTGTGATAGAGAATATCATGGTTCGTAGAGTACGTCAAGATGATTCCGAAGAAATTATTTATGAATGGAGACAATAGTAAGACTTCTATTATGAATATGATACACTTTACATCATGAAAGAATTTAAGCTGCACAAAGATGATTCAAGCTGATGTGCAATATGCACAATAAGTTTTCTACAGCAAAATACAGATGTGGTCATTTAGCTCTTTTACCAGACAACTTTTTTTGTAAAATAAAAAAATTTGTTGACTTGAAATTGCTTGAAATGTTATCTTGTTGGTAACAAAAGCACGGTGAAGTGCTTGCTACCACACGAAAAGGCAAAACAAAAAAGGAGAGTAAATGATGAAAAAGCGTATTGCGGCGTTGGTCACCGCCGGTGTCCTTGCTTTGTCGATGCTTACCGGCTGCGGAAGCAAACAGGAGAGCTGGAAAGTTACCTGCCCGTGGGCACCGTCTGGTGTAGCAGCGATGGTCAGCCAAAAGGCTGCTGCCAAGTCCCCTGATTATTCTGATAATAAAATCACACTGGTTGCTGAAGCCGTCAAGGGCGATGCTGCTACTGTCAACACTTGGGTGTCCAGTACTAAGGCAAATGATAAGGAACTGGTCTTCGCCGGTGAAGGTCTGTTCGCCATTACCGAGACTCTGGATCCGGCCAAGCTGCAGTTCAGCTACGACGATTTCGAGTTCGTGGAGAACTTGTACTCCTCCGTCTTCGTCCTGTCCGCTGATTCTTCACTGAACCTCAAGAATCTGGACGATCTGGAGGCCTATGTCAAGGCAGGCAACCCCGTATCCGTGGCCGTTAACGGCGCTACCGGCTCCGAGGCTTTCCTGGCAGCGGCTCTGTTCGGCTCTATGGGTGCCGGCGACCAGCTGAAACTGACTCCGTACCAGTCCGCTGCGGAGGCTGCACAGGCTGTAGCTAAGGGTGAAACGAACTTCGCGGTCTCTCACCAGTCTCAGATTCTTGAGACCTACCAGCAGGGCGGCGTTGATGTGGTCTGTGCATTCGATGACAAGGCTATCGAAAACGGTCCCTTCGCAGGTGTTGAAGGCGTTGGCTCCAAGGGCTATCCTTTCTTCCGCAATCGTTGCTTCGTGATGGCTCGCAAGGGTACCGATGCCGCGAAGGTTGCAGAACTGAAGGAGCTGTACGACAAGATCCTTGCCGATCAAGGAATGGTCGAGTGGTTAAACGATACCATGCTGCTGGAAGTTGATACGATGAGTGAAGATGACGTCAAGGCTCATATCGAAAACGTCAAGAGCATCGTTGAGCAGTATAAGGACATCGTAGCCAGGCTGATAAAAGACCTCATAGCGAAAAAGCCGAAGCAGGGGAACGGGGTCATCCCTTCCCCCTGCTTTTACATTTCAAAAAGGAGTTGAAACTGGTGAAAAATCTGATAGAACATACCGCGGCAAAGCTGGATGACTGGGGCGCGAAGCTCGAGAAGAAGAACATCGAGTACCCTGTTGATTTGATCTGCGGCATTCTGTTTCTGGTCATCGGCATTGTGTTGCTGCTCATCATGCCACAGCAGGTACAGATCTCGGAAAAGGACGTTGTGAACGGCCGCGCCTTCCCGACGATGCTGATCTGGCTCATGCTGGCCATGAGTGCCCTTCTGGTGGGCCGCGAGGCATATAACATGGTAATGCACCGCCCGGCCAAGACTAAGACGCTCAACCTTCTGGTGGAGGTCAAGGCTCTGGTAATCGTCCTTATTCTGGTGGTCACTTACCTGCTGGCGGAGGTCACAGACCTGTTTGTGGTGGGTGCTGTATTCTGCGCGGTGGCATTCCTGCTGTTTTTCCGCTGCAAGAAGCCCCTCTACTACGCCATCACCGTCTCGATGGCGGTGCTGATCTGGGTCGTGTTCCACTTCGTGCTGAATGTTAGTTTCTGAGGAGGCAGAATATGGGTTTGTTTGACTTTATCGGCCCGGCCTCCGGGCTGCTTTTTACCCTTGAAAATATCATATGGATCAACCTCGGCGTCTTCATCGGCTGCGTATTTGCCGCCATTCCTGGCCTGAGTGTCATCCTCTGCATCATCCTGTTTCTGCCTGTTACCTACACCATGAAGGCCATTCCCGGCATGATGTTCCTTCTGGGTATCTACTGTGCGGGTGGATACGGCGGCTCGGTGTCGGCTATCCTCATCAACACCCCGGGCACGCCCCACGCGGCGGCTACTATGCTGGACGGTCATCCACTGTCCAAGATGGGCCGCACCAAGGCGGCTCTTAAAATCGCGCTGTATGCCTCCACCTTCGGTGGCATCTTCTCTGCACTGGTGCTGCTCTTCCTCGGCCCGCAGGTGGCCAAAATTTCGGCACAGCTGGGCACGGCGGAGTACTTCATGGTCTGCCTGTTCGGCATGACCATCATCGCAGGCGTTTCGGGCAAGAGCCTCGTCAAGGGCATCATCGCCGCTTGCCTCGGCCTGCTCATCTCCTGCGTGGGCGCAGACCCCATGACCAGCTACGACCGCTTTACCTTCGGCGTCCACCGCCTGTATCTGGGCCTCGACCTTGCCGTTACCCTCATCGGCCTGTTCGCACTGGTGGAGATCATCGGCAAGGCGGAGCTGAAGCGGAGCGAGCTGAACCTCCACGCCGGAAAGATTGGCAACGACGACGGCAAGATTACAAAGGATGAGTACAAGCGGATGCTCCGCCCGGTGCTCATCGGCTCTCTCATCGGCTCCTGCGTGGGCATCGTGCCCGGCACCGGTGCATCGGAGGCCTCTTGGTTCTCCTACAACACTGCAAAGAATATGTCCAAACACCCGGAAGAGTTCGGCCACGGTTCTGTGGAGGGTGTTGCGGCGGCGGAGTCGGCCAACAACGCTGTCTGCGGTGCGACCCTCATCCCCCTGCTGACGCTGGGCATCCCCGGCGACGGCTGCGTGGCCATTATGCTGTCCGCTCTGATGATCAACGGCCTGAACCCCGGCCTCTCGCTCTTTACCACGGATGGTGCGATCATGTACGCCATCATGCTGGGTCTTATCCTTGTGAACATCTTCATGTTCCTGCAGGGCAAGTACCTGACCAGCCTGTTTGCAAAGGTCGTCTCCATCCCCCAGCAGATCCTGACCCCTATCATCGTCATCTTCTGCTTTGCCGGTGCTTACTCGGTGAACAGCAGCTATTTCGACCTGAGCGTTGCGCTGGTGTTCGGCGTGATGGCGTGGTTCATGCGCAAGCTGGAGCTGCCTGCTGTCCCTGTGCTGCTGGGCATGGTGCTGGGCAATATGACGGAGACCAATTTCCGCCGCGCCCTGCTCATCTCGGACGGAAGCCCCAGCATCTTCTTCGGCAGCGTGTACTGCTGGATCTTCATTGCGCTGATCGTGGTGGTCATTCTCGGCATTCTGCGCGGCAAGATGAAGGAAGCAAAGAACACCAAAGCAGAACAGTAAAGGAAGGTAAAACCATGGCATATAATATCATTTTCTATTTCAGTGACCAGCAGCGCTGGGACACCTGCGGCTGCTTCGGCCAGCCACTGAATATCACGCCTAATCTGGACAAGCTGGCGGCAGAGGGTGTGAAGTTTGACAATGCCTTTTCGCCTCAGCCGGTGTGCGGCCCCTGCCGTGCTCTGTTCCAGACCGGCAAATATCCCACCGAGACCGGTTGCTTCCGCAATAATCTGATGCTGCCCTCCAACATCAAGACGCTGGGCGAGTACATGGAAAAGGATGCCGGCTACGAGACGGCCTACATCGGCAAGTGGCATCTGGCTTCGGACGGTGAGCTGGAAAAAAAGCCCACCGTTGACCACACCATCACCGCTGTTCCGCTGGAGCTGCGCGGTGGCTATACCGGTTACTGGCGTGCTGCGGATGTGCTGGAGTTCACCTCCCACGGCTACGATGGCTATGTGTTTGATGAGAACAACAACCGCATCGATTTCAAGGGCTACCGTGCCGACTGTATTAACCAGTTTGCGCTGGACTATCTTGACCAGTATGCCGGCGAAAAGCCCTTCTTCATGACCGTGTCGCAGATCGAGCCGCACCATCAGAACGACCATAATCACTACGAAGGCCCCAACGGTTCCAAGCAGCGATTCGCAGATTTTGTTCTGCCGGAAGATCTGAAGGCTCTGGGTGGAAACGCAGCGGAAGAGTACCCGGATTATCTGGGCCAGTGTGCCAGCCTTGATGAAAACCTTGGTAAGCTGGTGTCAAAGTTGAAAGAAAAAGGCCTGTATGATAATACAGTTATCCTCTATGCTTCCGACCATGGCTCTCACTTCAAGACCCGCAACCGTGACGCGCACCTGAACGGCTATGATGATTACAAGCGCTCCTGCCATGACGGTTGCCTGCATGTGCCGCTGGTCATCTGTGGCGGCCCGTTCAAGGGCGGCAAGGAGATCACCGACCTGGTCAGCACCGAAAGCATTCCCAAAACTCTGCTGGCTCTGGCAGGCGTGGATGTCGGTGATAAGATGATCGGTGAAAATCTGCTTGACGTTGTGGAAAAGAAAAACCATAATAGAGTCAATGAGGTCTATGCACAGATTTCGGAAAGCCGTTGCGGACGCTGCATCCGTACTGCAGATTATATGTATTCTGTCTATGCACCCGGCGTCAACGGCGGCGAGGCTGCGGCATCCGATGTTTATGCAGACGACTTCCTTTACGATATGCAGAAAGACCCGTGGCAGCTGAACAATGTGGTTGCGGATCCTGCATATGCTACGGTCAAGGCGGAACTTCGTGAACGTCTGCTGAATTGGATTCAGCACGCGGAAGGCAGCCGCCCCACTATCACCGACTGAAAAGGAGCGCTTGCCCATGCTCTCGGCTGTTGAGAAAAAATCCGATCAGGTTTATCGCTGGCTTCTGGCTTATATTGACGAAAACAAATTTTCCGGGAACCAGCGTTTGCCTTCGGAAAATGCGCTCTGCCGGAAGCTGGGTGTCAGCCGAGAAACGATACGAGTGGCCATCGACCAGTTGGTAGCAGAAGGACTCGTGTACAAGCTCAAGGGAAGTGGGACTTATTTCCACCGGGAAAAAGTAATGACGCGGGATTTGAACACAGATGATGCCCTTTATAAAATCGGCCTTGTCCTGCAGGGACAGGATACAAGTGCCAATTCGGGATTAATCGAAGGGGTTCGCAGTGTTCTGACGCAGGAGCAGGTTGACCTCCATGTATTTCTGACCGATAACAAATTCTGCAACGAACGCCGTTGTCTGGAAACTGTGGTACATCAGAATTTTCACGGTTTCATCGTGGATGGTGTCAAATCGAGCATCCTCAGCCCAAATCTTGACTGCTACAAGGAGCTTTACCGACGTAAGATCCCGGTGATATTCTACAACAACTTCTATCGGAACTTGCGCTGCCCCCGCGTAACGATCAATGACATCGAATGTGCCCATCAGCTGATAGGACGCCTGATGGATGCCGGACACAGCCACATTGCAGGCATCTTCGTGTACGACAACTACCAGAGCGTAGAAAAGTTTCAAGGCATGGCGGAAGCGATGCGAAATCGTGGTTTGGAACTGAACGATGATTACATCAAGTGGTGTATTTCGGACGAAGCCCACAACGAAAGCTATGTCCGTTCCATTGAAAGATTTCTGAAGAGCATCCCTAAATGCACCGCTATCGTCTGCTGCAACTACATCATCTATCGGCTGGTCATGAAAACCCTGCAGAAAATGGGGAAGACTGTACCCGAAGATTATTCGCTGGTCTGTTTTGATTATTCCGAAGAAACTTATCGGCAGGAGGATGTTACCTGCTCCGTGGAGCAAGGCTTCGAGATGGGACGTCAGCTTGCGCTGCGGCTTATGGAGATGATTTCCACCGGCGAATGCGATGACCGGAACTACACTTATGTCATGAAGCCCATCCTCTACGATGGCCATTCCATCCGGAAGATCAAAAAGGTAAAATAAAGATTCTCCCGGAGGCAGTACTGCTCTCCGGGAGAATCTCTTTATCGGTTTTGTTGTGCCAGAAAATGTGCAGCAGTATGCAGGCGCGGAAGCACATAGGCAAAGAACTGCTTATACGCTGTGCAAAAGCGGTTGCTTCCAGAGGCATCCCAATCTCGCTTGCATCCGCCTCGGCAGAGCAGCTGATAAGCACATGCTGCGCATTCCGTCGGGCGTTTGCGGCCCTGTGCCAGAAATGTCTGGCTTGTGAGAGAATCAAGCGCATCTTCAACGGTACAGTGGCTCAGATTTCCCAGCTTCCACTCATCCAGAACATAAAAGTCACAGGGATAAAGGCTTCCGTCACCTTCTACGGTAAGATAATGTCCACAGGAACCGGAGGAAGCGCAGGAGGTAGGCGGCATTCCCAGCAGGATACGCAGATAGTCCTCAAAATTGCGAACGCTGATATAATTGCCTCGTTGCAGCTGCTGATACCAAGTATCAAAGACGCCGCACAGAAAACGACCATAAAGTTCCGGCGTTAGAGAATATGCCTGCCCTCCAATCGTATCAAGTGGGTCAAGACATGGGATGAATTGCAGATTGTGCTGTCCCAACTCGCAGAGGCTTTTGAAGGCTCGCTGCGGCTTTCTGGCCAGCTGTCCGGTTACAACACAGAGCAGATTCGTTTCGACCCTGTAGGCATCCAGCAGCGCAAGCGCATGAATTACTTTATCCCATGTGCCCTGCCCAGCTGCGTCCAGCCGATAGAGATCATGGTTCTCCTGTGTGCCGTCCAGAGAGAGGCCTACGAGGAAAGAGTTGGCTTTGAAAAAGGAAGCCCACTCTTCATCCAGACAAATGCCATTGGTCTGGATGCTGTGGAACACAGAGATATTGCGCTGCATGGAACGCTCCGTTTCCAGAAAGAACCGGAAGAAATCCAACCCGGCAAGAGTCGGTTCGCCGCCCTGAAACAGAAAATGGACGCTGCCGCCTTCCTCTGTGGCTGCAAAAGCCTTTTCAACCAGTTCTCCTGCCATTTCATGGGAAAGCAGTCCCATATTTTTGCAGGCTCGGCTGTTGGAAACATCGTCATAAAAGCAGTACCGGCAACGCAGATTGCACAGGCTGGACGCTGGCTTGACGAGAAATGTATTATGTTTCATAGAGATTCCCTCCGTGCTTCGCAGTTCTTAAAACAAGGATACCGGAAAATACGGGCTTTCGCAAGCAGTAACAGTTAAAAGCTGTTTGAAATAGTAAGAAAACAAATATAGTTGTCCGAAAATCAAAAAAGGAGAAGAAAACTTGTATGGATGAAAATAAAACATACGGTACACGGTTAGCACGGCTTTGGAAGCTGTTTTTGAGTACGCTGTACATTAGCAGCTTTACCTTCGGCGGCGGCTTTGTCATCGTGACCTTTATGAAGAAAAAATTTGTAGATGAGCTGCACTGGATCGATGAACAGGAAATGCTGGATATGACAGCGTTGGCGCAGTCCTCTCCGGGCGCAATCGCGGTCAATGCTGCAATTCTGGTAGGCTGGCAGGTAGAAGGCTTGATTGGAATGATCGTGGCAGTGTTGGGCACCATCATCCCACCTATGGTAATTCTTTCAGTCATTTCTGTGTTCTACAATGCTTTTGCCACCAATCGCTATATCGCGTTGTTACTCAAGGGAATGCAGGCTGGTGTGGCGGCGGTCATTCTGGATGTTGTATTCGACCTCGGCGGCAAGGTACTGAAGACCCGCTCATGGGTGTATATTGTCCTGATGGTCGCAGCGTTTGTCGCAAATACGGTGTTTGATGTCAATGTGGTGGTGGTCATCCTTGCCGCTGCAGTATTCGGCGTGGTGCTGGCTCTGGTCCAGTGGAAAAAAAGGTGGTGCAAAATGATTTACTTACAGCTTTTTCTCAGCTTTTTGCAGGTGGGTATGTTCAGCGTAGGCGGCGGCTATGCGGCCATGCCGCTGATCCAGAGCCAAGTGGTGGAACAACATGGCTGGCTGACGATGCAGGAGTTTACTGACCTCATCACGATTGCAGAAATGACCCCTGGTCCCATTGCGGTCAACTCGGCAACTTTTGTTGGTTTGCGTATCGCGCAGGTACCCGGAGCCATCATTGCAACACTAGGTTGCATTACACCGGCGCTGTTCTTTGTTTCACTTCTATCCTATATCTATCGTAAATACAAGGATATTTCTCTGCTGCAAAGTGTTCTGGCCTGCCTGCGTCCGGTCATTGTAGCGCTTATCTTTGGTGCAGGTCTTTCTATACTGTCTATGGTGGTGTTCGGAGAGAGTGCAAAGACGCTCGCCAACGTAGACTGGATCGGCATCGGCAGTTTTGCATCGGCATTTTTTGTGCTACGGAAGCTCAAGTGGAATCCCATCCTGACCATGTGCCTGTGCGGCGTGGCCGGACTTGGACTTCACATTTTGCTCGGAATATAATCTTAAGACAATTTGTCTGTTGGAATCATGAAAATAAATCATTGGGCTTGCAATCAGGGCAAAACTGTGGTATATACATTATACGAAACGCTGCTTTAATGAACGTATTACCGTTCAATGACGTATAAAATGGAGGTGCTCGCCATGACCGCCGTGATCTATGCTCGCTATTCCTCGGACAACCAGCGCGAAGAATCCATCGAAGGCCAGATCCGGGAATGCACGGCTTATGCCGAGAAAAACGGCATCACCATCGTCAAGCACTACATTGACCGTGCCATCTCTGCCAAGACGGACAACCGCCCGGAGTTTCAGCAGATGATCAAAGACAGCGACCAAAAAGCTGTTTGACATCGTGCTGGTCTGGAAGCTGGACCGCTTTGCCCGGAATCGCTACGACAGTGCCCGGTATAAGACCCAGCTGAAAAAGAATGGTGTCAAGCTTATGTCTGCCACCGAGATCATTTCGGATGGCCCGGAAGGTATCATTCTGGAATCGGTTCTGGAAGGTTATGCCGAGTATTACTCCGCTGATCTGTCCGAAAAGGTCATTCGCGGCATGACGGAAAACGCCCTGAAAGGCAAATTTTCTGGCGGTGCTATCCCTTTCGGCTACACCATCAACGCAGACCGCCGCTTTGAAATCGACCCACTCACAGCTCCCTTTGTAGCTGAAGCTTTCCAGCGGTACAATGACGGACAGACGATGCGGGAGATTCGGGATTGGCTCAATGAAAAGGGCATCAAGAATAAGCGCGGTGGGCCAATGACTTTCAATGTCATCCAGCACATGCTGAGCAACCGCCGATATATCGGCGAGTTGAAGTACCGGGACGTCCTGATTCCCGATGCGATTCCACCTATCGTGTCCGCAGAGCTTTTCAATGATGTACAGGAAAAGATGTTGAAAAACAAGAACGCCCCTGCCCGTAGAAAGGCAGAGGATGACTACCTGCTCACCACCAAGCTGTTCTGCGGCTACTGTGGGGCGTTGATGTTTGGCGAAAGCGGCACAAGCCGGACGGGCGAAGTCCACCGCTATTATAAATGTGCCACCGCCAAAAAGCATAAAGGCTGCAAGAAAAAGACCGTCCGCAAACAGTGGCTGGAAGATCTGGTGGTCAACCAGACCATGCAGCTTGTCCGGGATGATGCCGCCATGGAATCCATCATCGCCAAGGTTATGGAACTGCAAGACCGGGAGAACACCAATCTTCCCCTCTATGAGAAGCAGCTCCGGGATGCGGAATCGGGTATCCAGAATATGCTCAATGCGATTCAGGCTGGAATCCTCACCAGTTCCACCAAGGAACGATTGGAGCAGCTCGAAGAAACCAAGCGTGAGCTTGAAGCCCGCATTGCGGAAGAAAAGCTGGCAAAGCCCAAAATCAAAGAGGAATTTGTCCGCTTCTGGCTGATGCGCTTCCGCAAGCTGGACATGAGCCTGAAAGACCAGCGGCAGGCACTGGTGGATACCTTCATCAATTCGATTTATCTGTACGATGATAAGGTTTTTGATAACCTTTAATTATAAAGAAGGTACACAGACCGTCACCTTTGGAGAAGCGACAGAAGTTGCATCCGAGGGAAATGGTTCGGATTTTGGATTGCTTTACTGCACCAAGAAAAACCAGTACACAATGTGTACTGGTTTTTCTTTTTCGGTGCGGAAGAGGACTTGAACAGCAACGACGACGACCGCAGCCAGCGGCTGAAACAGGGAGGAGTTGTTGGGGCCGCGTTCTGATTTTTCAAAGCCCTGCCAAGGAGCTGCAGAAAAATCAGCAAACGCAACCCGTAAGGCCCTGACCACCAGATTCCGCTACGGTTCCCAACCCGTAGGAATGTCTACCGGGAGGCTGCCGCTAATTTTGCTTCACCCAATAATTCCCCTTTCGTAGTAACAGCGGATAACATGGATATCGGCTGCGTGGAACTGCTGCTCCGGGATGGGAGAAAAATTTCCATTGACAAAAACTGCCGCTCACCTGCGTAACGGAACGCAGGCGGGCGGCGTTTTGCACTATCGGCTCTGAGACTGCCGGAAATTATGAAAGACTTTCAATGGTAATGATATGTTTTTCCATTAGACTTCTCCTTTCTGGTTCAGTTCACGGTAGGTTTTGAAGATCAGATAGCCTGCAATCAGGAAGGTGAGGATATCAGACATGGGCATGGAGTACAGCACGCCGTCCAGCCCGAAGAACCGAGGCAGCAGCAGGGCAAAGCCCACGCCGAACACCACCTCACGCACCATGGACAGGGCGGTGGATTCCACTGCCTTGCCCATGGCCTGCAAAAAGATGAAGCAGGCCTTGTTGACACAGGCCAGAATGATCATGCACAGGTAGATGCGGAAGGACTTCACGGCAAAGTCTGTGTAGTAGACGCTCTCGTTGGCGGCACCGAACAGGGTGATGAGCTGCCGGGGAAGCAGCTCCACCAGCACCAGTGCAACGGCGCCCACGGCCGCTTCTGCCAGTAGCAGTCTCGTGAACAGCTCCTTCACACGGTCAGGCTTTTTTGCGCCCATGTTGAAACCCACCACGGGGATGCAGCCGGCCGCCATGCCCACCACAATGGAGATGACGATCTGGAAGAACTTCATCACGATGCCAACAACTGCCATGGGAATCTGTGCATACTGCTCCTGCCCGAACACGGTGTCTAGTGCGCCGTATTTGCGGATCATGTTGTTGATGGCTGCCATAGCCGCCACAAGGCTGATCTGGGACAGAAAGCTGGTCATGCCAAGGGTCAGGGTGCGGCCGCAGATGGAGCCTTTCAGCCGGTAGTCGCCCTTTTCAGGACGGATGATCTTCATGTGCAGCAGATACCACACTGCCAGCGCTGCGGTGACCAGCTGACCGATCACAGTAGCCACCGCCGCGCCCATCATGCCCCAGCGCAAGCCGAAAATGAAAACGGGGTCCAGAATAATGTTCAGCACCGCACCCGCAAGGGTGGAGATCATGGCAAACCGGGGGTTGCCATCCGCGCGGATGATGGGGTTCATGGCCTGCCCAAACATATAAAAGGGCACGCCCAGCGTGATATAAAAGAAATACTCCTGGGAGTGGTGGTAGGTCTCGGCGTTCACCGTTCCGCCAAACATGGCGAGAATGTTGTCCGCAAAAATCAGATAGAGCGCAGCCAGCACAATGCTGCTGACCAGACACATCACCACCGCATTGCCGACGCTCCGCTTTGCCTTGGGGACCTCGTTCTGTCCAAGGCTGATACTGACAAAAGCGCAGCAGCCGTCACCGATCATCACGGCAATAGCCAGTGCCACAACCGTAAGCGGGAACACAACGGTATTGGCGGCGTTGCCGTAGGAGCCAAGATAGCTGGCGTTTGCAATAAAGATCTGGTCCACGATGTTATACAGTGCGCCGACCAGAAGCGAAATAATGCACGGGATCGCATACTTCTGCATCAGCTTGCTGATGCGCTCCGTGCCGAGAAATTGATTGGAACTTTCCATGGGATTCACCTTACCTTTCCATTTTGGGGCAAATAAAAACAACGGGCAGCCCTCATGCAACCGGTTTTACGCATGAGTGCTACTCGTTGTACGAAATCATTATAGCCTGCCTGTCTGGAATTTGCAAAGGCAGTTTTGCACAAGAATTGTACTGGGCATTCTGCGCAGATTGCACGAGGAAAACTTTGTGAAAGATGCCCTTTGAAGCCCGCCAACCTACCGTGGTACAATAAAGTAAAGAGTAAAATTACGCTGGAAAGTCTGTTTTTGCAGCCTTTTCATACAAGGGAAAGAGGCAATACCATGTCACGGTTTCAGGCGGGAGCGCTGGTGGTCTACGGAAATCTGGGAGTGCACGAGGTGGAAGGGGTCGGGCTGCGGCGCTTTTGCGATGAGCCCGCCAGAGAGTATTACACCCTCCGGCCCTATTTTTCGGATTCCCACGACCGCAGCTATATCCCCACGGCAAAAGAGGGTGTTCTGCGCCCGGTGACCCCGGCACAGCAGGCAGCAGCCGACCTTGCACGGATCAAAGCGGAGACGCTGCCCATCCCTACGGGAATTCAGACGGCGCTGGCAGAACACTATCAGGCACTGCTCCACACCAATGATTTTTACCAGTATCTGACCCTGTTCAAGGAGCTGGGACAAAAACAGACCCAGCAGCAAAGCCGCGGCCGGAAGATCAACGCTATGGATGCGTACTTTTACCAGATGGTAGAGCGCGTCCTGCGGGAGGAGCTGGCGGTGGCGTTTGGGGAATCGCAGCAGGAAGCCGGCAGGCGTCTGCTGGAGATTTTGCGCTAAAGCTGCATGGGTACTTTTTGGTGCGTATATTCAGTTCAAGGATGTTGTCGTGGTCGGCTCGATCTCCTACATTTATTATTTGGTGTTGATCGATCAATTTTAATGGAATCTTTATACTTCTACAATTTTCTTTACAGCTCTTTTATCTATTCCATGCTAATCTTTATGCACACGGATAGGTAAAGGAGCTTTTATGATTCAATATCCTCGTTACAAGCGGCACCGTTTTTCTTCTTTTCAGGTTATTATTGCAGGTTTTGCGGCAGTCGATCTGGTGGGCGCATTGCTTCTGATGCTCCCGATCGCTGCACAGCAGCGGTGCGTCACACCGTTCCATGAGGCACTGTTTACCTCCACCTCCGCCCTTTGTGTGACCGGACTTGTGGTTCAGGATACCGGCAGCTACTGGTCGGCATTCGGGCAGAGTGTGATCCTTCTTCTGATCCAGATCGGAGGATTGGGCGTCATTACAGTGGGCGCTGCCTTTGCGCTGCTTTCCGGGCGAAAGATCTCCCTCAAGCAGCGCAGCACGATGCAGGAAGCTACTGCTGCCCCGCAGATGGGCGGCATCGTGCGGCTGACAGGCTTTATTCTGCGGATCACCGCCCTGTTTGAATTGGTCGGTGCTGCACTGCTGCTGCCGACATTTTGCGCCGATTATGGTTTGCGCGGGATCTGGTACGCGTTGTTTCATTCCATTTCGGCGTTCTGCAATGCCGGCTTTGACCTGCTGGGAACAGAGGGGGCAAAATTTGTTTCGCTGACACGGTATGCAGGAAACCCATTGCTTACCACAGTGATCGCGGCCCTGATCGTCTTTGGCGGCCTTGGCTTTCTGACATGGGAGGATATTTGTACATATCGCCTTGATTTTCACCGTTACCGGATGCAGAGCAAGGTGATCCTTGTCACAACGGCATTTCTTCTGGTACTGCCGACGCTGTACTTTTATTGCTTCGAGTTCACGGCAGGCTCTGCCCGGCAGCGCATTTTATTGTCGATGTTTCAATCCGTTACCCCCCGTACTGCCGGTTTTAACACTGCTGATCTTGCCTGCGATGGGCAGCACTTCACAGGCATTGATGGTGGTTCTGATGCTGTTAGGCGGTTCGCCCGGCTCTACGGCAGGCGGCATGAAACCACAACATTTGCCGTTCTGCTGGCTAATATGTGGGCGACCTTCCGCCGCAGAGAAGATGCCGAAATTTTTCGGGCGGCGCATAGATGGTTCCGCGGTCAAGAATGCTGCCACGATCGCAGGGATGTATTTGACGCTGTTCTTCCTCGGAGCCTTTGTCATTGCTGCGGCCGAGCAGCTGCCGATGTCAGTCTGTCTGTATGAGACTGCTTCGGCTGTGGCAACGGTGGGTCTGACATTGGGTATCACGCCGCAGTTGGGCATCCTTTCGCAGGGGGTGCTGATCGCACTGATGTTTTTTGGGACGTGTTGGCGGATTGACGTTGATCTATGCGGCATTTGGCAGCAGCCCTGCCCACTCTCGTCTGCCGCAGGAGAAAATCGCAATCGGATAAAGGAGACAAGTATGAAATCGATTCTTTTGATTGGGCTTGGCCGTTTTGGCCGCCATATTGCGCAGGAACTGAATGAGCTGGGTCATCAGGTCATGGCGATCGACAGCAACGAAGACCGTGTGAACGCCGTGCTTTCCTATGTGACGAATGCACAGATCGGTGACAGCACCAGCGAATACTTTCTGCGCTCCCTTGGTGTTGGCAATTTTGATGTGTGTATCGTAACCATCGGCGGCAATTTTCAAAGCTCGTTGGAAACAACATCACTGCTCAAGGAGCTGGGAGCAAAGCTTGTGGTCTCGCGTGCAGAGCGGGATGTACAAGCCAAGTTCCTGCTGCGCAACGGTGCGGATGAAGTGGTCTACCCGGAAAAGCAGCTGGCAAAGTGGGCAGCGATCCGATACAGCTCTGAACACATTCTGGATTATATCGAGCTGCAGGACGACCACGCCATCATGGAAGTGACCATTCCGCCGGAATGGGTGGATCGCACGATCGGTGAGATCAATATCCGAAAAAAGTATAACATCAACATTCTTGCGCTGAAAAAAGATGGAAAACTCGATATGAGCATTACGCCGGATACGCAGCTGTGCCGGGACGAAAGTATGCTGGTTTTGGGAAAATACGCATCGATCCAGAAGTGTTTCCGGCTCTGAAAAGATAGGACGGATCATATGGATGTCGTTTTGTTACTGATGGTTCTTGGAGTCATGTTGAGTGGTTTTTGGGCAGCAGATGCGCTGGATCACATGCGGAAGGAGATCCTTCAACAGGAAGGAAAAAGACGTGGCTGGTGGTCGTGACCATCAAATTGTGCTATACTGTGGGCAAGGCAGGTGATTTTTATGAATCAGAACGACCCACCCACTGAACATATTCTGGCGTGTCTGTCGTCCTCTCCCTCCAATGCAAAGATCGTGCGGACGGCAGCAACGATGGCAAAGGCGTTTGGAGGGACCTTTACAGCTCTGTATGTCCGGACTCCGGATTCGGATCAGATGGGAAAAGAAGACCGTCGGCGCTTGCAGCAGCACATTCGTATGGCAGAGCAGGCAGGTGCCGACATTTCTACGATCTACGGGGATGACATTCCGCAGCAGATCGCAGAGTTTGCCCGGATCTCTGGCATTACCAAAATCGTGCTGGGGCGCTCCAGCGTACATCGCCGCCATTTCTGGAGCGGGCCGTCACTGACTGAAAAATTGACGATGACTGCGCCTAATCTGGATATTTATATCATCCCGGATGCTTCTGCAGAGAACGGCTATGACTCCGGAAGAAAGCTGTTCACCCGTCCACTTCTGCCTTCTGTCCGTGATCTGCTGATCACCGCAGGCATTTTGAGCTGCATCACGCTCATCGGCTTCTTTTTCTTGCAACTGGACTTTGCGCGTTATAACATTATTATGCT
>ENA-OQEL01000211-OQEL01000211.1-human-gut-metagenome-genome-assembly--contig:-NODE-211-length-22301-cov-4.845495_pt1 | contig 22301 bp, 16 predicted proteins | sample MGYA00242796_ERZ504637 | MGnify/ENA primary metagenome ERZ504637 (study PRJEB26092, sample SAMD00036306) | human gut metagenome | host: Homo sapiens | study: EMG produced TPA metagenomics assembly of... | reverse complement strand
GTCCTTGGTAATCTCCATAATGATATCTTTTTATGTTTGTAACTAATTGGATTTCAACTACAAAGATACAAAAAATATCGGAGATTACCAACTTTTTTAGGCACTATTTCTTATCCCGAACTGAGGTCAGTTACATGCGTCAGGCACCGTTTTAAAGGGTTTTTGCACTGTTTAAGGGCTATTTCGAGTTGCTCAGTTACATGCTGGTTACATGAGTTATGCCCAAGTAACGATCTCAAATAGCCGAATAACGACTTAAAACGACTTAAAACGACTTATAACGACCGCAAACGACCGCAAAAACGACCGTAAACGACTGCAATAACGATTGAAATATGATAGCTCTTATGCTCCAAATTCTTCTTCACCTTTTTGGCTTATCATCCATTTTTTTACCATTGGGTGATTTTGTTTGCAGGTTATCTTTTGCCATAGATAGTTACGCCAACAGCACGGTGTTCGTTGTAGATATCGTAATCTGCATTGGAAAGAATCGGTAGCGCCTTCCATCGTATCTTCCAAAAGTTATTTCTATTTTTGCCGATAAATGATAATTTATCGAAGTGTTTGTAGATATTTTTTTATCCAACAATTGAAGGATATACACAATCTTTTGTTGTTCTTCGATTGTTGGAATTTTTATTTCTAGATTTTTAAATCAGACAAGGCAAAACTTGATTGATTAATTGCGTCTTTACGAATACTATCGATACATTTTTTGAAGAATCTTGTCTTAAAAAAATAATATGCAAAGATAGGACTAAGAATTACCTGATTGGTCTTTATTCTTAAAACGTTCATTCCATGTATAATTCGCTCGTTACCTATTTTTCTATACAATACAGTTCTTCCTAGAAAAGTACGGCTATTTATGTGTGACATAATTAAATCCATATCATCTAGTATATAATGCTTGTACTTCTCTTCGTCAAAAATATTAGCATATCCCAATCTGTCTCGATTAAAACAATCGTTAGATAATGTTTCTATACGAGTAATAGGAAGTCCTTTTGCTTCTTTTGATTGCTTGATAACGACACCATTCTCTGCCATAATAAAGCAATCGCCTAACTTGTATTTTTTACTTCCATAAAAGTCTTTATTATTTGTTGTGCTTTATATCGTAATTGGTCAAGTCAGACTTGACCAATTTTACTCATTAACTTTTCCTCCTAACTTTGCTTCCCATTCTTCTATAGTTGGCATGGTTCCTTCCAGCTTCTCTGGGTAGAATTTTTCGAGGTCATACTCTGAGATAGCGATAGGTTGGCTGCTTGATTCCAGCGCATACTGAGCTTGGATGCGGTCTTTCTCCTTGCAAATAAGAAGACCGATTGTAGGGTTGTCTCTTCCTTCTTTGCGAAGAAGATGATTGCAAGCTACTACGTAGCCGCCAAGTTGACCGACATCTGCAAAGGTGAAACTTCCAATCTTGACTTCCAAAACTATATAGCAAGACAAGTTCAAGTTGTAAAAAAGCAAGTCGATGAAGTTCTCCTTTTCTCCAATCTGCAAACGAAATTCCTTGCCAACGTAGGCAAAGCCTGTGCCGAGTTCGGTCAAGAACTTGGTGATATTATTGAGCAAGGCATCTTTGAGGATGCGCTCATTATATGGTTTGGTAATGCCAGTAAACGCAAAGTTGTATGGGTCTTTGGTGAGTTCCTGTGCCAAGTCGCTGTCTATGTCAGGCAATGTGGTTTTGAAATTGTTCAAGGCTTTGCCTTGTCGTTCATATAATTCTGTGCTAATAAAGTTAAGTAACATAGAACGACTCCAACCATTTGAAACAATCTCATGAATATAGAACATAGCTTTCTCTGGATAGCCAAAGCACTTGTCAATCAACACCTTGTGATGTCCCCATGGTACGCAGAATATATCTGAATCAAATGTTGCCCCAACTTGGGGCAAAGTTTCAGTTTCATTTATTGCCCCAGTTTGGGGCAACATTTTGGTCACAGGGGCATAAAGGGCATAGAATTGCTTGCAATAATATATATTGCGTTTGGTTAATCCTGAAACATTAGGTAATGCTTCACGCAAATCTTGTACGAGGCGACTTATAACTTTCTCTCCCCATTTTTGTTCTATCTGTAGTTCTACGATGTCTCTACCCAAACTCCAATAGAATTTGAGCATCTCCGTATTGACCTTTACCGCAGCCTTAATCTGGCTTTGGCGATAACGCTTGCAGAGTTCCTTAACCCATTGCAAGTAATCTTTATCCAATATACTTATCGGCTTGTTCATATCTTTATTCCTTACCCACATTACTATTAAAACTGAGACTTTCGAGTTGTTTCATAATCTCATCTTCTAAACGATGACTTTCTGCGAATTGTTGTGCAAGCGTTGTTTTATAATCATTCATTCGCTTGTTGAACTCCTCTTCCGTAATATCCACGTAGTCTATCTTGATGTCGAAGTACTGACCAGCAGAAAGACTGTAACCTTTCTCTTTGATTTCATCGTAGGTCACAGTAACGGAGAAGTCATCCACAGCATCCTTGTTTTGGAAAGTGTTGACAATCTTGTCAATTTCAAAATCACGCAAGCGGCGTTTCTGGTTGTTACCCTCCTTGTATTCCAAATGATACCACTTTTCACTCCTTTATCCAAGGTATGTCGAATGGCATAAGAGGCAAACATCTGTTGATAGCGCATGATGTGCTTCTGTAGTTCCGTCCCTTGCGTGCCGTCTTCAAGTTCAATCTTGCGTTCTACATAGGCATAACCATAGCGAAGCAAGAAGAGAAAACGCTCCTTGCTCAACATGGAAGTGATGATACGGTTTGTTGGAGTATTGACAGCCTTGTTGGTCTTTTTCTTTTTAACTAAGACCAATTTTAGCAGGTTTAAATCTTCCATAACGTTCAATTTATTGCTTTAGATGCAAATTTAGTGATTTATTTTTATAACTATGTGCCTATAGTGTAATCTTTAACAAGATATAACAAAAAGCGCTTTTGTACTCGCAAGAAATAGTGTGAAAGTATGTAAAATGATACCTTGCTTTTGGCGGTCACTATAGATTAGCATTGAAATATGTTGCCAAAATGTTGGCAATTTCTAGAAACAAAAAATCCTAACCGCTTATTATCAAGTAGTTAGGATTTTCTTCGGTGCGCCTGATAGGACTCGAACCTACACGGCCTAAACCACTAGATCCTAAGTCTAGCGCGTCTACCAATTTCGCCACAAGCGCATTCTTGGGTGCAAAGATACAATAATAATTTGAATAAAAAGAATAAAAATGAAAAAATGATGGTTTTACTTGCTTTTTACGAGAAATAATGGTAATTTTGCAAACAGATACTGTTCTATTTTTATTTTGCAAAAATGAAGGCAGAATGGTAAGGACAGATAAAAACTAAATAACAGTAATATGAAAAAAGTATGGGTTATGATGCTGGCTACATTGATGGTTTCTTCCACGATGATGGCTGGAAATGTGAAGAAATCAACTACTCTTCCTATTGAGGGAGAGATCGTAAAGGCTTCTCATCCGATGATTCAGTATGTTGGGCGTGTGAGCTTTGCTAAGAATCCTGATGTAGCCAGTTTCAATTATCCGGGAACTACGATTGAGGCTAGTTTTCAAGGGTCTTCTCTGAAAATGCTGTGTCGCCCGAAGACTGGATATTTCATGGCACAGATTGATGGTTGCGAACCTTTCAAAGTGGGCTTTAATGCCGAACGCGATTCGGTTGTTACCCTGGCTGCGGCTTTGCCAAAGGGGGTGCATCATGCTAAGGTGATGTATGTGATAGAAGGCTTGTTCCGCAAACCGGAATTCAGGGGATTCGTTCTTGATAAGGGATGTCAGCTCGTTGAGGCTCCGGCTCTCCCGGAACGGAAGATTGAATTTATCGGAAATTCAATCACCTGCGGTTATGGCGTAGAAAGTATCAACATGTCTGATCCTTTTGAGGATGAAACGGAGAACCATTGGCTTACTTATGCCAATATCGTAAGTGACAGTCTGAAGGCTCAGCATACTTCTATCTCCCGTAGTGGTATCGGTGTATATCGTAATTATAATGGTCCGAAGACAGGTGATGCCGATAACATGCCTTGGCAATATGAATATACCTTATTTGACCAGCATGATGAAAAGTGGGATTTTGCCAAGTATCAGCCTCAGTTAGTCTGCATCAATCTGGGTACGAACGATCTTTCTACCAAGAATTATGATATTCAACTCTACGAGAAGAATTATCGCATGTTTCTTAAAACGGTACGTAGCAAGTATCCTCATGCAAAGATTGTGATGTTGACAGGTCCGATGCTCGGCGAGAAGGAGAGTAGCAAGCAGCGAACTGTACTTGATAGAATCTGTGCTGATGCCAATAAAACCGATAAGAACATTTACCGTTTCGATTTCAGTTTCCAAAAAGGAGATTTAGGTTATGGTGCCAGCTGGCATCCTAGTATGTTGCAGCATCGGAAGATGGCAGCAGAATTGCTTCCGTTCCTGAGAAAACTGATGAATTGGAATTAAATGAGACTGTATGTTTCCCAAACAAAATTATATGATAACAATGAATACAAAGAATCTATTATTATTGGCATCTCTTACATTGACGATGCCTCTGACAGCACAGACTCCGCAAGAGGATTTCAAGCGGGATATTACGCTTTCGGGTAGTAACTATGTAGCTTATCGTGGTCCTCAGAAGCAGTTGACTGCGGCTCCTAAGGGTTATAAGCCTTTCTATCTGAGCCATTATGGCCGGCATGGTTCCCGCTATATGATAGGCAAGAAGGCTTATGATGTACCTTATTTCTCTCTGCTCAAAGCGAAGCAGGAGGGCAAACTGACAGCTAAGGGCGAGGAAACGCTGGCTAAGGTGAAGATGATTCGTGAGGAGGCGAAGGGGCGCGATGGCGAACTGACTCCGCTCGGAGCTCTCCAGCATCAGGGTATTACCAGAAGAATGATGGAGCGATTCCCTGAGATTTTTGCCGGTAATACGAATATTGAGGCCCGAAGTACTTTGGTAATCCGATGCATCCTCTCTATGGAGAACGGTTTGCAGCAGATGCTGCGTATCAATCCGAAACTTCATATCTTCCATGATGCCAGCGAGCATGATATGTATTATATGAACCAGGACGACAGATACCTGGATAGCTTGAAGCATAGCGTGGGTATCAAGGTGGCACTGCAGGAATTTGCACAGAAGCACGTTAGCTATAGCCGTGTGATGCAGGAACTGTTCAACGACCCTGCCTGGGTGAAGCAGAATATCAACCAGAGTGACCTGAACAGAAAACTTTATGAGATGGCAAGCTCAATCCAAGGCACGGAACTGAGAGGCAAGGTTTCTCTCTATGACCTCTTTTACGGAGGAGGAACTGTATCAGAACTGGCTGAATGCCAACATCTGGTGGCAGATGGCTTACGGCAACTCGCCTTATACGGGCAATGTGCAGCCATTCTCCCAGCGCAATCTCTTGAGAAACATCATCCAGAAGGCAGATAGCTGCATCGCTTTGCCGCATCCGGGAGCTACATTGAGATATGGACACGATACGATGGTTACTCCGCTTACCTGTTTGCTGGATTTGAATGGATATGGCGAGGAGATTAAGGATCCGGAGAAGATTGCTTCTCAATGGTGGGATTATAAGATTACTCCGATGGCTACGAATTTGCAGTTTGTTTTTTATAGAAACAAGGCGAATGATGTGCTGGTGAAGGTGCTTTTGAATGAAGACGAGGCTACTTTGCCTATCAAGAGCGATGTGGCACCTTATTACCATTGGAATGACTTTAAGGAATACTGCCTGAAAAAGCTGGCGGGGTATAAAAGGTAAAAATGAAGGCTACTGACTGCTGGGGGACAGGCGATGGAATCGCCTGGAACGGGGCAGGAGGGGGACTGGCTTCTTTTTTTGCTGAACGCGAAATGCTGAAACGCCAAATGCAGAAATGCAAATGGCTAGATAATAAAAAATGGGGCTTAAGCTTTTGGGGCTTAAGCTCCTTTTTTTCATGATGGGCGCTTTTCTTGCTGCTTTTCTGCTGCTTTTCTTGCGCTTTCTTTTGCGCTTTCTTTTGCGCTTTCTTAGCGCTTTTTTATTGCTTCGATAACCAGTCTTTATCCTTCTGGTCTTCTTCAAAATCTTTTTCAGAGAAGAGGTTGGTCTGACCGGTCAGTTCGTCAATCACCTGTTGCTCGCTTTTGCCAGCATCTGGATCAAGGTTTTCACCTTCATTTTCTGAGTCAGAACCATCCGGTTCCTCATCATTATCCTCAGAAGGAGGTTCAGGGAATCGGGTTGGTTCCAGTTCCTCGATACTTTCAATCTTCCATGTCGTGAGGCGCTTACCCTTTGCCTTGAAACTCTTCTGCGCAATGAACTGCTCGGCATCGATTTCTTCGGCAGGACGGATGGCATCCACACCGCCATAAGTAACCTTGATGCGTGGATAAACCGTATCGGTAAGCAAGATGAGCTTGCAGTTAGGGTTCTCTCCCATGAAATTCTGATGGCGCTTGGTGGCATCCATCGTGAATCGCTTGATGTATGGATATCCCTGATTGTCGGCATCGTAAAGGATAGCCGTCCAGATCTTGTGCTCATCCCATTTCTCTAAGCGGATGATGTTGTCTTCGTAGTGGTTGTTGACATCGAAATTGGTGATGTAGAATTCACCGTTGTCGAGTACTACCAAGATAGAATCATCATCATTGAATTCGCCCAGGAATCGTCCGTTCTCATCGTAGTTGATGCGGTTTACGTCTGGGTCGAACCAAACCTTTCTGCCTCCTAACGTGCTGTGGCCGTGACTCTTCAGACCGATGCGGCGAATGGTGCGCTTGGTAAGGAGATTACCTTTGGCAGCACGTCCCTTAATCAGAATGTCTGAGAAATCTTTCTCCAGGAAGATGCTCTGGCGCTTCTTCGTTAGGTCGGGCTCCATCGTACACTTGATGATTTCTGCCTCTCCATTCGGGTTGGCGGAGAAGTAGATGACGCGGCTGCCAGGTGTACCCTGGGTGATGTCATACAACTTGTCGCGGGTCATGGCGGTTACGTTGAATCGCTTGATGAAGTAATCGCCTTGTTTGCCGTCGCGGTAAACACAGTTGTAGATGGTGCGCTTGTCGTTCTTCTTGAATACCTGTACATGGAGGATATTCTTACCGACGAATATCTTGTCTGCTACCTTGGTGACTTTAAACTTGCCATCCTTATAGAAGATGATGATGTCATCGAGGTCGGAGCAGTTGCATACGAATTCATCCTTCTTCAACCCTGTACCAACGAAACCTTCCTGACGGTTGATATAGAGTTTCTGGTTAGCCTCTACCACCTTAGTCACCTCAATGGTATCAAAGTTTCTGATTTCTGTTTTGCGAGGATGGTTCTTTCCATACTTGCCCTTGAGATATTCAAACCAGTTGATGGTTACATCGGTCATGTGAGCCAGGTCGTTCTCAATCTCAGCAAGTTCAGCCTTAATCTTCATCAGCAGTTCGTCTGCCTTATCCTTATTATATTTAAGGATTCGCTGCATCTTGATTTCCAGGAGTTTGAGAATGTCCTCGCGGGTAATTTCCCGATGGAAGGCATATTCTACCATACCCTTACCGTCTACTTCGGCAGTAAAGAGTTTGTCCTTGAATGGCTCGAGTTTAGAATCGATGAAGGCAACAACCTCATCCTGACTCTTACTCTGTTCAAACTTTCGCTCCTTGTAGATGCGTTCCTCAATGAAAATCCGTTCGAGAGAAGAGAAGAAGAGCTGTTCCTCCAATTCACCCTTTCTGATCATCAGTTCCTTGCGCAGCAATCCCATAGTGCGGTCTACGCTGTGGCGCAACACATCGCTGATGGTGAGGAAAACAGGCTTGTTGTCTTCGATGACACAGCAGTTGGGCGAGATGTTGATTTCGCAATCGCTGAAAGCGTAGAGTGCATCCATCGTTTTATCTGATGAGGTACCTGGTGCCAGATGCACAAGAATCTCAACATTTGCCGAAGTAACATCGTCTACCTTGCGTGCCTTAATCTTACCCTTTTCTACCGCTTTGGTGATAGAATCGATGAGGCTGCCTGTAGTCTTGCTGAATGGTATCTCGCTGATAACGAGTGTCTTGTTGTCGAGCTTGTCTATCTTGGCTCTTACCTTCAATGCACCCCCTCGCTGTCCATCATTGTATTTGCTTACATCGATGGCACCGCCTGTAGGGAAGTCGGGATAGAGTTGGAATGGCTCGCCCTTGAGATAGTGGACGGCAGCATCGCAAATCTCATTGAAATTATGTGGCAAAACCTTACTGCTCAATCCCACGGCAATACCCTCGGCACCTTGTGCCAGGAGCAACGGGAATTTGGCAGGGAGCGTGATAGGCTCCTTGTTTCTGCCATCATAAGAGAGTTGCCAGTCGGTGGTTTTAGGATTGAAAACCACGTCGAGAGCAAACTTAGAGAGGCGTGCCTCGATATATCGGGGAGCTGCAGCACGGTCGCCCGTAAGAATGTTTCCCCAGTTACCCTGCGTATCGATGAGCAGGTCTTTCTGTCCCATCTGTACCAAAGCATCTCCGATAGACGCATCACCGTGAGGGTGAAACTGCATGGTATGTCCCACGATATTGGCAACCTTGTTGTATCTTCCGTCGTCCATGCGCTTCATAGAGTGGAGGATGCGTCGCTGTACCGGTTTCAAACCATCCTCAATATGAGGAACGGCACGTTCGAGGATCACATACGATGCATAGTCGAGGAACCAGTTCTGATACATTCCGCTGAGGTGATGTACAGCAGAAGCATCGAATCGGTTCACCGGCTTATAATCGGAATGTTTCTCGGTCGAAATCTCCTCGTTGTCATCTTCCGCAGCATCCTGTTCAGATTCTGCAGAAGAATTTTCCAAATTTGGCGATTTTTCCTCTTCAAGACCGTTTTTATCTTTAATTTCGTCGCTCATATATAGCTTTTAATACTTATTTTATTAATTTATGGCAAAAATACAACAATTTTTCGAGAAAAAGAGTATCTTTGCCGAAAATTTAAAAAAATAAGATTTAATCATGGCACAGGAAGATGTTTTTAAGAAAATTGTAAGCCATTGCAAGGAATATGGCTTCGTGTTCCCAAGTAGTGAAATTTATGATGGCTTGGCTGCCGTTTATGACTATGGTCAGAATGGTGTTGAGCTCAAAAACAATATCAAGCAGTACTGGTGGCAGAGTATGGTGTTGTTGCACGAGAACATTGTTGGTCTCGATGCAGCTATCTTCATGCACCCTACAGTATGGAAGGCATCTGGACACGTAGATGCTTTCAATGACCCATTGATTGATAACCGCGATTCAAAGAAGCGTTATCGTGCCGATGTGCTCATCGAGGACCACATGGCTAAGTATGAGGAGAAGATTGCCAAGGAGATTGCCAAGGCTAAGAAGCGTTTCGGCGATAGCTTTGATGAGGCTCAGTTCCGTGCAACTAATCCTCGCGTTCTGGAGAACCAGAAGAAGTTTGATGATCTCCATGCCCGCTATACTGAGGCTATGCAGGGTCCTAACCTGGAAATGCTGAAGCAGATTATCGAGGATGAGGGTATTGTTTGCCCTATCAGCGGTACTAAGAACTGGACAGACGTTCGCCAGTTCAACCTGATGTTCTCTACCCAGATGGGTGCTGCCAGCGATGCTACAAGCAAGGTATATCTCCGTCCTGAGACAGCTCAGGGTATCTTCGTAGATTACCTGAGCGTTCAGAAGACCGGCCGTATGAAGTTGCCATTCGGTATCTGCCAGATTGGTAAGGCTTTCCGTAACGAGGTTGTTGCTCGTCAGTTCGTATTCCGTATGCGTGAGTTCGAGCAGATGGAGATGCAGTTCTTCTGCCAGCCTGGTACTGAGATGAAGTGGTTTGAGTATTGGAAGAAGGTTCGTCTGGCTTGGCACGAGGCTCTCGGTATGGGTAATGAGAATTACCGTTACCACGATCACGAGAAGCTGGCTCACTATGCCAATGCTGCTACCGACATCGAGTTTAAGATGCCATTCGGTTTCAAGGAGGTAGAGGGTATCCACAGCCGTACCAATTTCGACCTTTCTCAGCACGAGAAGTACAGCGGCCGTTCTATCAAGTACTTCGATCCAGAGAAGAACGAGAGCTATGTACCTTACGATGTAGAGACATCTATCGGTGTAGACCGTATGTTCCTCAGCGTAATGTGCCACTCTTACTGCGAGGAGAAGCTGGAGAATGGTGAGACACGTGTTGTTTTGCGTTTGCCAGAGGCTTTGGCACCTGTTAAGTGTGCTGTGTTCCCATTGGATAAGAAATATGGTTTGCCAGAGTTGGCTCACGAAATCGTTGACGAGCTGAAGTTCCACTTCAACACTCACTATGGCGATCCTAAGGATTCTATCGGTAAGCGTTATCGCCGTCAGGATGCTATCGGTACTCCATTCTGTATCACCGTAGACCACGAGACTCCAAACGATCATAAGGTAACTCTGCGTTATCGTGATACCATGGAGCAAGAGCGCGTAGCTATCTCAGATCTTCGCAGCATCATCGAGGAGCGCGTAAGCATCACTAGCGTATTGAAGAAGCTTGGCAAGGAAATCAAGAACTTCTAATTAATCAAATACATTTAGATGAATCTTAAGAGTTTGAAATATTTCTTCTTCCTCATGATGGCAGTGATCACACTGTCATCATGTAGCGAAGATGATGATAATGTCTCGGAATATGCCAACTGGCAGGAGCGTAACGAGCAGGCTTTTGCCGATACATTGGCTTATGCCAGAAAGATGGGCGAAGCTAACGGCTGGTACGTTTATAAGAACTGGACGTTCGAAAACCAGACTCCGACTCTGAACAAGGATCAGAATGGTAATTTAGTGACCCTTACTTATAAGGATTGCGATAATATCATCGTTCATGTTCTGAAGAAGGGAGAGGGTACAACTTCTCCAATCCTTACCGATTCGGTACAGGTGAGCTATCGTGGTCGTTTCATTCCTACTAAGAATTATGCGGAAGGTTACGTCTTCGACCAGAGTTTTACGGGTACTTTTGATGCAGCTACAGCTAAACCTATCCGTAGTGTGGCCGGTGGATTTATCGATGGCTTTACCACCGCATTGCTCAAGATGCATCCGGGCGACCATTGGCAGGTGTTCATTCCATACCAGCTGGCTTATGGCGAGAGAGGTAATTCTTCAATCCAAGGCTATTCAATGCTCCGTTTTGAGATGGTGCTCAAGAGTTATAAGAGAGCTTCTGGCAAGAAGTGGATTACTGAATAATTAGAATAAAGATTTAGAGAAAAGTATGTGCATATGTTTGAAATGATATATGCACATATTTTTTTGTATGAGCGATATACGAGAAATTAATTTATGCTTTATAGCAAGAAGACAGATTATTTGATGGAGTCGATTCGCCTGGGTAGGGAGATGGATCGGCGCGAGAAACTCAATCTTATTGTAGGGTTGAGTATACCTTCTATGTTGGCTCAGATTTCTACGGTGATGATGTTCTTCATCGATGCTTCTATGGTGGGGCATTTGGGAGCAGAGGCTTCTGCCAGTATCGGATTGATTGAGTCAACTACCTGGCTTATAGGTAGCTTGCTCAGTGCAGCGGCTACAGGCTTTTCAGTACAGGTGGCTCATTTTATCGGGGCTAATGATTTTGCAAATGCCCGTCAGGTGTTTCGTCATGCGCTGATTTGCGGTGTGGCGTTCAGCATTTTTGTTTCTCTTCTCTGTGTCGGCATTCATGGTTATCTGCCTTATTGGCTGGGTGGAGGTGCTGATATTGCCACCAATTCCTCTCGCTATTTTCTGATATACGGTCTGGTACTTCCATTCGTTTTCCTTTATCATATATCCGAGATGATGCTGAAATCTGCGGGCAATATGCATACACCTAGTGTGATGGCTGTATTGATCTGTATCTGCGATGTGATATTCAATTACCTGTTTATCTATATCCTGAAGTTGGGTGTTGTGGGGGCTGCCTTAGGAACGGCGATGGCTTATGTCTGCATCTCTCTGCCTAATCTTTATCTTGCAGGTTTCAAGAATAAGATACTGAATCTCCGTCAGGACCATGTCCGTTTCCGTTGGGTCAGGTCGTATGTTCATAATGCCTGTAAAATCAGCATTCCGATAGCCATACAGAACATATTGATGAGCGGGGCGCAGATAGTGAGTACCATGATTGTGGCACCTCTTGGCAATATAGCCATTGCTTCCCATTCTTTTGCTATTACGGCTGAGAGTCTTTGCTATATGCCGGGTTATGGAATTGGTGATGCGGCTACCACTCTGGTGGGACAGACGCATGGAGCTGGGCGAGTAGGTTTGTGCAAGAATTTTGCTTATATGACAGTAGGACTTGGAATGGCTGTGATGGCTGTGATGGGAGCGGTGATGTATGTCTTTGCTCCTGAGATGATTGGCGTTCTTTCTCCGGTAGAAAGCATCCGTGAGATGGGTACCATCTGTTTGCGCATCGAGGCTTTTGCTGAACCATTCTTTGCAGCCAGCATCGTGACCTACTGTGTTTGTGTAGGAGCGGGCGATACCAGGAAACCGGCGATGATCAATCTCGGTACCATGTGGCTGGTGCGCCTCACTCTGGCTTATGCGCTTTCCAAGAGCTATGGCTTGGAGGGAGTATGGATAGCGATGGCTACCGAACTCACATTCAGGGGAATCCTCTTCCTTATCCGCCTCTTCAGAGGTTCATGGATGAAGAGTTTTCATGTAGGTTAGGATTGGTTTTCTGCCTCCAATGTTAGTTTTAGGTTAAGATTTGCATACATCGGGAAGATATTCTCTAAAATGCTTGCAAATCTTTTTATTTTTCTTAATTTTGCATCGCAGACAGTAACCATGTCACAGGTTTTGTCGTTATATATAGGCGAACTTGTTAAGTAGCATGATATATATAATAAGGTATATAGAAAGAATGATATAGAAAACAATAAATATATAAATAATTAAAATCAGATGAAACTAAGAAAGATTTTTGCAGCAGTTGTGCTGTTCCTTTCTGCAGGTACAGCGATGGCACAGCAGATGCCAGCTATTCCGGTAGACAAGAATGTGAAGATAGGTCGTCTTGATAATGGATTGACTTACTACATTCGTCACAACAGTTATCCTGAGCATGTAGCCAGTTTCTACATCGCACAGAAAGTGGGTTCTATCAATGAGGATGATGACCAGCGCGGTTTGGCTCACCTCCTCGAGCACCTCGCCTTCAACGGTACCGATCACTTCAAAGGTAATTCCCTCCAGGATTACCTGCAGAGCATCGGCGTGGAGTATGGTAGAAATCTCAATGCCTATACCAGCGTAGAGAAAACCGTATATTACTTCACCGATGTACCTACTACCCGCCCTACAGCCGTAGATTCATGCATGCTCATCCTCAAGGATTGGAGCAACGGTATCTCTCTTACCAAGGAAGCCATCAATGACGAGCGCGATGTGGTACACAATGAGTACCGTATGCGTATCGTAGGTCAGCAGCGCATGATAGAGCGTTCACTTCCTAAACTCTATCAGGGCGAAAAGTATGGCTACCGTTTCCCTATCGGTTTGATGAGCGTTATCGATGGTTGTAAGCCAGAAACTCTCCGTGCTTACTACCGCAAATGGTATCGCCCAGACAATCAGGCTATTATCATCGTGGGTGATGTAGATGTAAATCATATCGAAGCTAAGATTAAGGAACTCTTCTCTGGTATCAAGGTACCTAAGAATGCCGCTAAGATTGAGAAGGTAGAAGTATCTGATAATGATTCAGCCATCTATGTTATCGACAAGGATAAGGAGCAGCAGGTTGATCTCTTCCAGGTTTATATGAAGCACAATGCTGTGCCAGATTCTCTGAAGGGCAATATGAGCTATCTCCTGAAGGGATACATGGATAACGTGATTTCTTCAATGATTGCTGCCCGTTATGCAGAGAAGGCTTTGGAGCCAGACTGTCCATATCTCCAGGCAAATGCCAGTGATGGTTCATACCTGATTTCAAGCACTAAGGATGCTTTCACCCTTACCGGTGTAGCTAAGCCAGGAAAGATTAAGGAGGCTTATGCTGCTGTTCTCCGCGAGGCACAGCGTATGCATGAGTTCGGTTTCACAGCTACTGAGTATCAGCGTGCCAAGGATGAATTCATGAGCCAGGTTGACAAGGCGCTTGCCAACAAGGATAAGATGAAAAACGAGCAGTTTACCACCCAGTATGTGGATAACTTCACTTCTAACGAGCCTATTCCGTCAGTAGAAGAGGAGAGCCAGATCTGGAAGATGGTAGTTCCAAACTTGCCTCTTGAGGTTATCAACAGCTATGCCAAGCAGTTGGTTTGCCAGAGCGATACTAACCTTGTATCATTGGTTATGATGCGCGAGCAGGCTGGTGCCGTTTATCCTACAGAGCAGGAACTCTCTGCCATCGTAAAGCAGGTACGTGCTGAGAAGCTCGAGGCTTATGTGGATAATGTTAAGCAGGAACCTCTCATCGCTCAGGCTCCTAAGGCTGGTAAGATTAAGAAGACTGTTGAGAACAAGATGCTGGGCTTCAAGGAGTTGACTCTTTCTAATGGCGCTAAGGTGGTATTGAAGAAGACCGATTTCAAGGACAATGAGATTGCTTTCGCAGCTTCAGCCAATGTGGGTTATTCTACTTTCGGCAAGGAAGACTTCCTGAATGCTGCATTTGCAGCAGATGTGCTCAATGCTAGTGGTCTTGGCGATTTCTCAAGCAATGAGCTTGATAAGGCTTTGGCAGGTAAGCAGGCTGGTGTTTCGTTCACCTTGAGTCCTTTCAATCATGGTTTGAAGGGTAATTCTACTCCTAAGGACATCGAAACCCTGATGCAGCTCATCTATCTCAAGATGACCGCAGTAAGCAAGGACCAGAAGAGCTTCGACAATATGAAGAGTATGATGGCTACTGTTCTTGCCAACAAGAGCAACAACCCAAGCCTCGTATATCAGGATTCTGTTCAGAGCACCCTCTATTTGGGTAGCAAACTTGCCCGTGTGCCAGAGGCAAGCGATATAAAAGATATCAACTACGACCGTATCCTGGAGATTGGTAAGCAGTTCTACGGCAATGCCAAGGACTTCACCTTCTATTTCGTAGGTAACTATGATGAGAAGACTCTCCTCCCACTCATCGAGCAGTATATCGCCAGTCTGCCAAACAATGGCTTCAAGCTTAAGAACAAGCAAATTCCTTATGCTAAGGGTAAGGTAAGCAATGTCTTTACCAAGGCAATGGAGAATCCACAGAACCAGGCAACAGAAATCTGGTATACCAAGGCTCCATTCACCTTGCAGTATATGGTTCTTGCTGATGTTTCAGCCCGCCTTTTGGAGATGAAGTATTTGCGTACTATCCGTGAGGAACTCAGCGCTGCTTATCATGCAGGAGCAAACTATGGTTTGCTTCGCGATTATGATAACAAGGCTGCCATCTCTATTTCTGCCGTGGCTCAGTTGAACCCAGAGAAGTCGGATATCGCTATTCCTTACTTCTTCAAGGGTATGGAAGAGACCGTGGCCCAGCCAAATGCAGAAGACCTTCAGAAGGTGAAGGAGATCCTCCTGAAGCAGGCTGCTGTTAGCGTAAAAAACCAATGGTTATTGGCTTGGTGCGTTGAGACACATACGAGCGTATGGGTGTTGATACTCATAGCGATTACAAGGAGATGGTGAAGAATCTGAAGGCATCTGAGATTTCAGACTTCCTGAAGAATGTCATCTTGAAGAGTGGTAATCATTTCGAGATTATCATGAAGGCAGTGAAGAACGAGAAGTAAATCTCGGACTTGATATAATAAACTTGAATAATAAACGCAAAAATCCCGTTGTACAAGCCAGATGGCTGACAACGGATTTTACGCTTTTTTTTCTTTTCCCAAAATTTTTGAAACTCATCATTTAAGAGTCGTTTCGAAAAATCTCTCTTTAAAAAGAAAGGATGCGTCTTTATATTATATAAGAGCATCATCTTTCCTCCTTTACGTCATGTTTCTGAAGAGTATTAACCTCTTCTCTTTGCCTTAGAGGCAAGAGCCTCGCGGCGATCCTGAAGAATCTGTTGGCATCTATCGATAGCCTGATTCTGATTTTCTGAATTTACTTTAATTAAATCATTCATAACCTATTGATATTTGTTAACCGCTTGCAAAGATAGGGGTTTCTACCTATTTCTAGGTATAAAATGCATGAAAATACGTGTTTTATTCGTTATTTTTTGATGTATGTCAAAAAAAGTGCAAACGATTGAACAGTTTCCCCTCCTTTAGACCGATAATTATCATTTCCTGAACGATATTTTCATAGTCTTTTAAACGAATTGTCATAGTATTCGTCTATAATAGCGTAGAAAGAGCAGAAATGCTGAGTTTTTAGGGAGATTCATACCGCGAAATAGGGATTTTTCTTATCGTATTTCCGATTTTTTTTGCGAACTTTGCACCCGAAAGAACAATAGGAAGTATTGGGTATATATCAATAAGAGTGATAAAAATAAATATATAGAAAGCAATGAAAAAGGTATTTCTTTTGGCTGCCCTCGTGCTCGCATGCACAGCTGGCAGCAACGCAAGCGCTATGAACGAGGCAGCGCTCAATGCCTCAATGTCTGAGATGATGCCGGTTAAGAAAACGACTAAGAAGACAACAAAGAAAACTTCGAAGAAAACTTCGACCAAGAAGACTTCTACAAAGAAAACAACTTCTGCTGCATCTAACACAACAGCTGCGACAACAACAACTGCAACAACAACTGCAACAACAACTGCAGCAACAACCGCAGCAACAACCAGCAATACCGCTACATCTACCAGTACAACCAGCAATGCAGGCTCAGCCGTTGCAGGTATCTTGGGTGCTGTACTGGGCGGAAACTCTAACAGCAGCAGCTCTGCAGGTAGCAGCATTATCAATGGCATTCTGAATAATGTAATCGGTTCAGGTACCTTCAGCAAGCAGGATCTCTGTGCCCATACCTGGAAGTACAGCAAGCCGGGATGCGCCTTTACCTCTGAGAATCTCCTGGCAAAGGCTGGCGGTGAGATTGCTGCCAACAAGGTAGAGGAGAAGTTGGGTGAGTATTACAGCAAGTTTGGTTTCAGCAGTTCAAATACTTATTTCACCTTCAAAACTGATGGAACTTTCGCTGCCAAGATAGATGGCAAGTCATGGCAGGGCAATTATACTTTTGATGAGAAGACTCATGCCATTCAGATGAAGGGCTTGCTCTTGAGTATGTCGGGCTATGCTACGAAGACTACCAACGGCATCAGCCTGCTTTTCGACCAGACAAAGTTGCTCAACCTCATCAAGACCATGGGTGCCCTCAAGGGCAGTTCTACGCTCAGCGCTATCGGTACTATCGCCAATAATTACGATGGTATGCGTGTAGGTTTCGAGATGAGTAAGTAATTTAAGTTTCGTAAGTTCAGGAGTTAAAGAAGTTAAAGGAGTTATCGCTCCCTACGGTCGCTGAGGAGTTAAGACAATAGTCTTTTTGGCGTAGTTTTTAAGCAGCAAGACATACGTCTTAACTCCTTAACTCCTTTAACTTCCTGATATGCGAAAGTTCAGTTGTTTATTTCACGTTCAGTTTCAATGTCTTTACATCTTTACTGTTGGTTCCTATCATAATCTGGAAGTCGCCAGGTTCTATCACGTGCTTTAGATCTGCGTTGTAGAACTTGAGCATATCTGGGGTGATATCAAAGCTTACCTCTTTACTCTCACCTGCTGCCAGATGGATGCGCTGGAAACCTTTCAGTTCCTTTACAGGGCGGGAGATGCTGGCTACCATGTCACGGATGTAGAGCTGCACAATCTCATCGGCATCGCGGGAGCCATTGTTCTTAACGGTAACGCTAGCTGTAATCTTCTTGCCATCCTGCCATTCGGTAGCCTCCTCATTGCTGATGCCGGCCTCCTGGCTGCTCAGGCGGAAGTTGCTGTATGAAAAGTAGGTGTAGCTCAAGCCGTAACCGAAAGGATAGAGCGGACCATTGCTTACATCCAGACAGTTGCTGGCAAACTTGGCAAACTTCTCATTATCGTCTGCTACAGGGCGGCCGGTGTTCTGATGGTTGTAGTAGAGAGGCTCCTGACCGGTAGTCTTAGGCATCGAAGTGGTGAGTTTACCCGATGGCGATTTGTCGCCAAAGATGACATCGCAGAGTGCATCGCCCATCTCTGAACCTCCAAACCATACATTCATGATGGCTGGTACATGGGCTTTTTCCCAAGTAAGGACCGTAGGACGGCCCGCAAAGTTGAGGAGCACTACAGGCTTGCCCGTCTTCAGAAGTTCGGCAAGCAGTTCGCGCTGTACGTCCGGCATCTCCAGGTTGGTACGGCTACCGCATTCGCCGCTCATCTCGGCACTTTCGCCCATAGCACATACTATCACATCCGCCTCTTTCGCAACCTTCAGCGCTTCAGCCTTCATCTCAGCCTCGTTGCCCCAGTTGATCGGTTTACCGGATTCGCCGTTTTGCTGCAGTTCCTGATTGCGCCAGATATTGCTTCCCTGGGCATATAATAAGGTGGCTTTTCCGGCAAGTGCATGCTCCATTGCCTCCTTGATGGTGGTATATTTAGATGGTACCTGAGCCACGCTCCATGTACCGGCTATGTTATTTCGGGTGTCGGCAAGCGGACCTATCAGGGCTATCTTTCCTTCCTTTTTCAGTGGCAGGATATTTCCTTCGTTCTTCAGGAGCACGAAGGTCTCTGCTGCTACATCGCGGGCTGCCTGACGGTTCTCTGCGGTATAAATCTCGCTCTTGCTGCGCTTGGTGTTGCAGTAGCGGTAAGGGTCGCTGAACAGGCCCAGTTTATATTTCGCTTCCAGGATGCGGCGGCAGGCGATGTTCACATCCTCCTCGCTCACCTTTCCTTCTGCTATGCTCTTAGCCAGATGCTTTACGAAGGCGTTGGAACACATATCCATGTCGGTACCCGCCTTCAGCGCCTGTTCTGAAGCCTCCTGGATGTCTTTTGCCGTTCCGTGCTGCAGAATCTCGGCGATAGAAGCGTAATCGGTAACCACGAAACCGTTGAATCCCCACTGCTTTCTCAAGACATCGGTCATCATCCATTTGTTGGCTGTAGCAGGTATGTAGTCGATGAGATTGAATGAAGACATCACGCTGCCCACGCCAGCCTTCACCACTGCCTCGTAAGGTGGCAGATACTGGTTCATCATGCGCACGCGGCTCATATCTACCGTGTTATATTCCTTTCCGCTCTCAACGCCTCCGTACAGGGCAAAATGTTTCAGACAGGCCATGATGCGGTTGGCTCTCAGAATCTCTTCTGTGCGCATATCCACGCCCTGGTAGCCCTGAGTCATCGCTGCTCCCATCACGCCGCTCAGATAAGGATCCTCGCCATTTCCTTCGCTTATTCGTCCCCAGCGGGCATCGAGTGCAATGTCTACCATAGGAGAGAATGTCCAGTTGATGCCGTCGGCGCTTGCTTCCTTGGCCGATACTTCGCCTACCTTCTTCATCGCCTCGGTATCCCATGAGCAGGAGAGGGCGAGAGGGATAGGAAACATCGTTTCGTAACCATGAATCACGTCCATGCCTACGAGCAGCGGGATGCCCAGACGGCTGTTCTTGATGGCGATTTCCTGCAGAGCCTTGATCTTGTCGAGCCCTTTGATATTGAAAACTCCGCCCATGTTGCCCTGGGCGATATCGCCGCCTACCTGAGTATCAAGTGCGCCGCCGGTGGTGATGTCGCCAGCTACCATCAGGTTCAGCTGACCAATCTTCTCCTGTAGTGTCATCTTCGCCATCAGTTGGTCGATATACTCCTTCATGGGTAGAATCTTGCCTTTCTTGGTTGTGGCAGTTACTTTTTTTCTTAGGGGCTGCGGTATGGGCGAAAGCAGGTGCTGCCATAGAACCAGCCAAAAGAAATGTGAGTGATAAAAGTGCTGTTCTCATTGTTTATTATGTTAATTGTTATTTTTATGCTTATTTTTTGCAAAGATAATGCAAATGAGCGCAATGAAAGCTTGCTTTCAAATTGCCGAGTGCAGCTTATCTTATGCAAAGATAATAAAAAAGATGATACGATGCGCGATAGGAATGTTAAAATGTGGATGAATTTTTCTTTTTCAGATAGGAATGTATCTGATAATGAGATGGATAAGAAAAATGGAGGATATACAAAAAGTGGATGCGGTATAGACGAAAAATGCGAAGAAATCTACATTTCTTCTATATCAGATTTTGTTGTTTCCGATTTTTTATTACTTTTGCACATGAAACCTCATGAAAATAAATCGATCTTAAACGGAATCAAGTTGATGTATCGCGTAAATGAATTATGGAGAAAGGCATTCTTCTTCCTGCTCTTTGTCTTGATGCCTCTTTCTCTTGCAGCAAAAACAACAGATAATATAGAGCAGCTTCTTCATAGTCTGGACAATGCCATTGCCCATTCGGCTGATTATGTGAAGGTACGTGAAGCCCGAATTCGCGATTGGGAGCAGAAACTGAAGACCGCCAGGCGCCTAAGCAGTAAGTATGATGCCTGCTTTGCGCTCTTTGAGGAATATCGCTCCTACAAGAATGACATGGCGCTGAAATACATCAACCAGTGTATGGAACTTGCCTTCAGAATGGGCGATAAAAAGAAGGTGGGGAATGCCAAGGCGCTGCTGGCTTTCCAGGAATCTACCACGGGCGATTATGCCGAATCGTACGATCTGCTGAAGTCTGTCAATATCGCTGATCTTGATGCTGAGGGCAAACGCAACTACCTCTGGGCTTGCCAGCACCTGTATGGCGAGATGGCATATTATTCCAACGTTCCTTCCTTGAAGAAATATTATGCCGGCAAGCATAATGCCTATCAGGCTGCAATAGACAGCACATTCAGCCATGATGATGACCTTTATCTGCAGATGCAGGAGGTGAGGACACGCGATGCAGGCAATATGAAGGAGGCTTTGCGATTGAGCGATAAGCGGCTGTCGATGACGAAACCGGGCACCCATCAGTATGCCATCGTTCAGTTTTATCGCGGCATGACCTACAATCAGTTTGGCGATAAAGAACAGTTCCTCCGCTGCCTCTTGCGTTCTGCTATCTGCGATGTCCAGTTGGCTGTGATGGACCAGGGTTCTCTCTGGGAAGTTGCCAATCTGCTCAACGCTGAACTGGGTGAGCAGAAGCGCTCTCACGAGTATATCAAGTTTGCCTGGAAGTCGGCTACCGTTTTCAATACGCCTATCCGCAGTCGCCAGATTATGCCTGTGCTCACGCATATTGAGGAGGGATATCAGAAAGAGCTTTCTTCGAGCAACCAGCATCTGCGGCTCATGGTAGCGTGTTCAGCCTTGCTTCTCTTTGTGGTTATGCTCTTGCTCTACTATGTCAACAAGCAGCGCAAGCGCATTGCTGCGGCCCATCATAAGCTGAAGGAAACCAACCATGCCTTGCAGTTGGCAAATGAGCGTCTTAACGAGATGAACCAGTCGCTCAATGAGATGAACCAGTCACTCAACGAGAGTAACAAGATGAAGGAAGTATATATTGGTCGATTCCTGCGCCTTTGTGCCATCTATGTCGACAAGATAGAGACCATGCGCAAGCGAGTAGTGAAACTGGTGAAGGCAAGAGAACTCAACAAGTTGTTGGAGCAGATGCAGGCTGGCGAGGCCTACATGGGCGAGCTGTATGAGTATTTCGATTCCGCCTTCCTGAAGCTCTTCCCTGACTTTGTTGAGGAGTTCAATGCTCTCTTGAAGCCTGAAGAGCGTATCGTGCTCGAAGATGACAGCCGTCTTTCTACCACCCTCCGCATCTTTGCCCTTATCCGTCTGGGCATCGAGGACAGTTCTAAGATTGCCGAGTTCCTTCACTATTCTGTGAACACTATCTATAATTATCGCGCCAAAATCAAGAATAGTGCCATCTGTGACAGGGAAGAGTTCGAGCAGCGCGTGAAGCAGATTGGCATGAAATAAGCCTTTCTGGGCGTGATGGGTGAAATGTGCTGCAAAGGTACAACATATTTCTGTTACTGCCAAAAAACGCGCTGCAGAGTTCTGTTAAACGGATTTAACACTCGCGTTTTCCCGAGCCAATAAAGCCTACTCATAGTTTTAGCAGGAGAGAAACTATGAGTAGGCGAGCATATATCAATAAATTTTACCGGAAGAGAAGATAGGTTTGCTGATGGACGTATTGGGTTTCATCAGGTAGACCTAAGCGTTACAGTGTGACAGTTGTGACAGTTGTGACAGTT
>ENA-OQEL01000210-OQEL01000210.1-human-gut-metagenome-genome-assembly--contig:-NODE-210-length-22341-cov-3.323040_pt1 | contig 22341 bp, 24 predicted proteins | sample MGYA00242796_ERZ504637 | MGnify/ENA primary metagenome ERZ504637 (study PRJEB26092, sample SAMD00036306) | human gut metagenome | host: Homo sapiens | study: EMG produced TPA metagenomics assembly of... | reverse complement strand
ACTTTAAAATTGAAATACTTAACATTTTTTCCACAATTTTCACAAGTTCATAATTACTTTGTTTTGAATTATCAATTATAATAGAGAGCTCTGTTTTCCTAGATTGTGTTTCAAATTAGAAATTTCACCATCTGTTGGATTATATAAAACAACAATTGTACCGCACCTCATAATCACATTTCCTTTTCACTTTCTAGAGCTCTTTTAATTAAAGTACATTTATACTCATCTGGCAAATCATTAAAATATGCACTAAATCCCCAAACTCTAACTATAAGTCCCGGGTATTTTTCTGGATTGTCTCGTGCATCAATCAAAGTTTTACTGTCCATTATATTCATTTGCATTTGAAAGAAACCAGCCTCAATTGCTTTCTCCAAAAATAAAGTAAATTTATCTGTATTATCAATGATAAAAGAAGGAGAAACTAAAAAAATCAACGACATTTCCATTAAATGCATGTCCTGAATAATCTAATTTTGATGAAAAATTAACAATTTCCGTATATGGTGCATCTGTACATGAAATATGTGTACCATATGGATCACCATTTTTTTCTGCCAGCTATATCAGCTGGTGCATTTTTTGCGTCACGTATATAAAATGGTGAGCTCAGTCCAAATTTTACTTTTCCTCCTAAAGGATTTTCATAATTTTTTACCACCATATTGCTAATTCGGATAATTCTATTAACAAGCTCTATTATATCCTTATCATCATGTGCATAATGATGTTTTAATTGACTAATATCCATAAACACACTTTCGGCATCCTTATAGTCATTTTTTCTATGCTTATTCAATTCTTCTAAAGTATATTTTTACTATCAAAAACTAAAATTTAATATTTAATAATGTGTCACATGTACTTCCCATTCCAATACTAGTAACCCCATAATTATTATAAATTGCCCCCCTGAAGAAATATCACTAGCTTTTCATTACATCCTTCTGTCAATCATTGAAACAAACGGATCACATGCCCATCTATATTCATTTAGCTCATTTAAAAATTTAGCCCATTCATTTTTTAAATTATATTCATATTTTAGCATTAATGTTTCAAATCTTTGATATCATTTAAGTTACATTCATTTAGCATAACATCCAACGGTTTAAAAAAATCAAAAGCCTTAATATTATTCTGATCTAATGATTTCCTGGAATAAATGGTTCCCAACAAGCAGATACACAATATGAATATGCATCGATTTTGGCAAATCCAAACTGTAGTAAATTGGGGATTACAACATCATCATTAGAAAAAATCGGACTTCCTGTTTTTAGTCATTAATGACTCTATAGAAACTCCAAGTAAATTCTTTGGCATTTTCTTGCTTACTCTTATCAAAGTCTTCGGATCAGGTTTTCCCAGTTCTGCTTGCGCTTTTAAGAACATATATGTAAGATCATTGCAAAAATATGAACCATCTGTTTCCATACCACCTAATACTATAATTTGCCCAACGTCTCCCAAAATAGAAGAACTCTTGTAAACATACCATTGACTTAAAGTATTTAAAAAATCAATAATCATCCCATAAGCTTCCTGTTTAGAAATCACATTGTTTTCCAAGTCCTTCTGATATAAGCTTCCTAAAATTTTATCTAATCTTCCTAGTCCATTTAATCCATGACGTGTTTGCCACATATATTGATTAAAAAATAATATCCTTTGAAGTCCCTCATGAAAATGTACCGCTGGTTTTTCCAAAATAACAGATAATTCTTTATTCAAACGAATTCTATCTTTATCATTATGACATTTAATATTTACCGCTTCTATTTCTCGTTTTCTTAAAATATCCAATGCCTCTTGAATTTTTTTGCTCTTTCTCCATATTTTCCTCCAACATTAATTGCTTGGTCTGCAAAAAAGCTAAAGTAACTATTAATCACCTTATTATAATCAATACAAAAATTTCCTAAAACATTCCCCTTTACTGCAATAGTCTTATGTTCATCTATCCAATAGATGAACGAAGAATTATGTATCATGTCTAATTCAACACAATTCATTAACTTAAGAATATCAGTTGAAATATCTCGTTTTCCCTTTTCCTTTACAACTTTAAGATTTGTAATAATAGGTAAAGATTTCTTTATATATCCAACTTTTCCATATTGTAAATATTTTGCCGTAAATGGAATAATATAATTGATATGCCACATATCATTTTTTATTTTTGCTTTTAATCCCATTATTTTCACCTCTATAAAGAATCATAAAATTTCACAAATTTATTTTTCATTATCTCAGTATTATATATATTTAAAACATCTTGATATGCATTTTCGGTAAGTTCAAACGGAAATTTTTCATTGCAGCTTTAATTTTATGGCATAATCATCTGAACACGCACACACATATCCATTTATTCCATCTTTTATGACACTCTTGTTTCCCATAGTATTACTTACTAAAATCAGTTTTTTCAAATACATATTTTCTATTAAGCTCATTGCAATAGCTTCGCCTAAAGAACAAAGTATGAAAGCATCTGCTCCTTTTGCAATCGCCAATGCTTCTTTTCTTGTTTTCCAGCCTGTAACTTCAATATTCTTTGCATTCAATTGTTTTTCCAACTCACCATTTCCAACCCAAATAAATTTTGCCTCTGGAACCTTACTAGCAATTTCATTAAATATATGTGGCTGTTTTTGAACACAAGCACGCCCTAAAGTAAATACAGTAAATTTTCCATTTTTCTCTGGTTCAATTCTATCTAACGACTTAGATAAATCTGTTAAATTAACACCAGTCTCAATATACGCAGTTTCCTTACTAAATTTCTTCGCCTCTTCATCTTCGCTTTCACAACATGTAAGTGTAATAGCTCTATTTCCAAGAATCTTTTCAATCAATTTATACATCTTACTTTTTATTCCCTGTCCCATAAGAATATGAGCGTATCCATGCGGTGTATATACTACACTAATTTTTTTCTCCCTTATATGCAATTCTCCCCAACCCACTGCAACAGAAGAATGTAGATGAATTATATCTGGTCTTACACTTTTTTTCTATTTCTCTCAATTCCCTTATTGCATTAAAATCAGATTTTAAAACTAAAAAGAGTTTTTTTACCCCAACACACTTCATCTCTATCAAATGAATATTATCATTTAAAAACTCCTTATAAGTTTTTTGGTGTTTGCGGTCTTAATGAATACGCTAAATAAACATCAAAATACTCTGTCATGTCGTTGCATAACTGTGACACATATGTAAAGACTCCTCCACCAAATGCTTCGCAAACCATTAAAATTTTCTTTTTCATTTTCTAACTACCTCAACTCTGTCTCACACATATCAAGTACAGATGCAATCGTTGTATCCATATCATAATATTTGTACTCACCAAGACGTCCACCAAATATTACGTTCAATTCCTTATCTGCCAGTTCTTTGTATTTAGCATAAAGCTGTCCATTTTTCTCATCATTCACCGGATAATATGGCTCATCCCCAGCTTTCCATTCTGATGAATACTCACGACTAATAATCGTCTTTGGCAGATCATTTCCGTTCTCATCCTTACCGAATTCAAACCATTTATGCTCAATAATTCTAGTCCATGGTGTTTCTCTATCTGTATAGTTAACAGCAGCATTTCCTTGATAATTTGGCATATCCAGCAGTTCATTTTCAAAACGTACTGATCGATATTCGAGGGTTCCGAGTTCAAATCCAAAGTATGCATCAATAGGACCTGTATACACTATTTTGTTGGCTAAAGCATCAAGTTCTTTTTTATTCTCTAAATAGTCTGTATTGAGTCTTACCTCTATACCATCAAAGAATGTTTTCAACCATTTTTGTATATCCACCAATCGGTATTCCCTGATAAAGTGCATTGAAATAGTTATTATCAAACGTAAGCCTTACCGGAAGACGTTTAATAATAAAAGCCGGAAGTTACCTTGCAATCACGTCCCCATTGTTTTTCTGTAATCCTTTACAAGTTTTTCGTATATACACGTCCTACCAGTGATATAGCCTGTTCTTCAAGATTCTGTGGCTCACCTATGATTTCTTTTCTTCTGCTCCTCAATCTTTGCAGCAGCTTCTTCCGGCGTAACAACACCCCACATCTTATTAAATGTGTACATATTAAAAGGCATAGAATATAATTCACCTTTATAATTAGCTACAGGACTATTGGTAAATCTGTTAAATTCAGCAAACTGTGTGATATAGTTCCATACCTTTTTATTGTTTGTATGGAAAATATGTTGCACCATACATATGTACGTTGATGCCTTCCTGGTTTTTCTGTATAAACATTTCCAGCAATATTAGGTCGCTTATCTACTACAAGTACTGATTTTCCTCTTGCTTTTGCTTCATGTGCAAATACAGCTCCATATAATCCTGAGCCAACAACTAAATAATCATATTTTTTCATTTTCTACATTGCTCCATCTTTCTTCATAATTGAAATAGCTGTTTGAAAAATAATCCTCAAATCATTCTTCACACTCCACTCCCCAATATACTGAGTATCCAATCTCACCACTTCCTCAAAGTCCGTGATATTACTCCTGCCACTCACCTGCCACAGTCCGGTCAGTCCCGGTCTGAATGACATTCTGGCTCTGTGGTGAGGTTCATACTTCTCCCACTCATCGAGTGTTGGTGGTCGTGTTCCTACCAGACTCATATCACCTTTGAGGATGTTCCAAAACTGCGGCAGCTCATCTATTGATGTCTTCCTGATAAACTGTCCTATGCCTGTTTTCTTTGTTCCATCCGGCAGTATCTTATTGCCTATGATTCTTGGGTCGAAGTCCATCTTGAACATCATTCCGTCGCTCACCTTGTTTTGTGCCATGAGTTCCTTCTTTCGCTCCTCGGCATCCATGTACATGCTTCTGAATTTCGTACATCTTGAACTTTCTTCCGTTTCTACCGATTCGCTCCTGTGCGAAGAAAATTCCGGTCCGGGTTGATGCGATATATATTGCCGGTCCCACAATATCGTCACTATCAAAGTGATGATGCATCCGACCAGTCCTCCGAGTATGTCCATGCCTCTTTTTGCAAGAAGCTGTGTGGTGCTCGCATAATTCATGCTGGCTGTGATGACTGTGTAGTCACCGATTTTTTCTATCTGATTAAAGCTGCCTGCCATGGCTTTGTTTTTGGTGATGCCTCTGTGAACAGCTATTCCCATCTCCAGGAATATGTCTGCCATTTCGTAGGGATATTTGCTCTCCGCACATGGTGGGATAAGCACCTCATCCACCCATTCCTCACAGGCGTAGTCCACTATCCCGTCATGGTTTGCTACGATTGGTATTTCGCATATTATTTTGCCCTTCAGGTCGGCATCTGTTGCCGCTGCCACTATCTGTGTGTATCCAAAGCCATTTTTCTTTAGTCCGTGAAGTGTCTCCTCAAGGAGCTTTTCCGGTGCTATGACAAAGAGTGATTTTTTCGATGAAGCGAAGTTTCTTTTTTTGATAATTTTCTTTAATACTACTCTGCCTAAGTACGACACGAGAATATATATTGGAATCATGATGTAGTAAGACATACGCGAATATATCTCGCCCATCTGTGTGGTAAACAGGAAGAAGGTTGTTATTATTTCTACAAGTGCCACATGCTTACATGTAGCTATGAGCTCATCGAGATAGCCGCGCTTCAATACATTTTTGAAGGCATCGGATACTATTTCCACGAAGAAATCTATGAGCAGAAATGCAGCTGCCAGTATCCTGTAGTCTTTATCTATGTATGGATTGCCAAGTCCAAAGCGCCATATGTATGAAACTATGAATGCTATCTGCATACACAGGACATCTAAGAGCATAAAGTCTATATGCTTGGTCCAGCCTCTTCCTTTCTTTCTGTACATTTTTTCTGTGTCTCCCTGTATTTCTTGATTACCCTATTTCCAGTTCATCCCTATGCTGTCAAGCCTTGCTATGCGCTCTGTGTCGAGCACCATGCCGCTGGCCTTCGGGTTTTTTCTTTTACATCTGATATTTGATATCCAGCGCCCCAGCTTCACTCCGTCTGTGGAGTATGATACCGGTACGTCCAGATTGCCGTTTTTCTCGTAATATGTTTTTGCAAGCTCAAACTTTCTGTTCCACTGTATGGCCGTCTTGCTTTCTGACCTGTAGCCTATGCTCTGCAGGCGCTTTAGCTGCTCGTCTGTCATTGAGCTGCTATTGGTCTGGTTGGACAGCCACCGTCCAAGCGGTATGCCGTCTGCTGTGACATACTTTGCAGGTACTTCGAGGTTTCCATGCTCCTTGTAGTAGGCCCTGGCTGCGCTGTAGTACTCTTCCCACTTCTGCTTGTTGTGGTCCCATATCATGCCAAGCTCATCGAGCGCTTTTCTCTGCTCATCGCCAAGTGCCTGCTCTAATCCATACTTTTTCACCTTGAAACGCATGTTGTTGATCCATGAGCCGAGCCTAAAGCCTGTAGGCGATACGTATTTGGCCTTGATGTCCAGATTGCCGTAGGTATTGCGGTAGCATTTCAGCTCTTCAAGTACCTCCTGCCAGCTTGAGTCCGTGACATCCCATATCATGCCTATGTCGTTTAGCTTTTGTATCTTTTCCCAGGTGAGGTTTCCGGATATATTGCCTGACTTCACACGCCTTTGGGTGTTTATCCATGCTCCCAGTGTGAGGCCTGACTCAGTGACATAGCTCTTTGGTATCTTCAGATTTCCATTTTCCTCATACCACTGCTTTGCTGCCTCATAGTATGTGTCCCAGGCACTTCCCAGATTTTCCTGCAGGCGCATGAATATCTCCCTGCTGTCCTTAGTCTCGTCTATGATGCGGAATCTGTCGTCAAAGTGCTCTCTTTTGGAATGAGTGTCCGGATACAGTAAAAATGCTTCCTGCATCTCGTTTTTCAGGCAGTCTATGCAGTAGAGGCTATCGAAGTTGTTGACCAGATCAAATATGACCGGCTGGTTTTTGCTTCCTGCCGACAGAGCTCTGCCTATCTGCTGCAGATAGATGATTGGCGACACTGTGGGACGAAGCAGTATTACTCCGTCCACATCGTCCACATGTATGCCCTCGTTCAGCATGTCTATGCAGTAGAGGAGCTTTAAGTGGCTTCCTGTGTCCTTTTTGAATTCAGCAAAGGCTTTGCTGGTCGACGCATCGTTATAGTAAGCTGTGTATATGTGTGGCTTTTTGTCCACCTTGCTAAACCAGTCGGCAGCCTGTGCCTTCATCTCATCCATGTGCTCTCTGCCGGAGCAGAATACTATGTATTTGCCATCTGTCTTTGTCATCTGTCTGGCAAAGACCTCTGTGAGGCCGTCTGCCTGCTCGAGTGCACGCTTTAGCTGCTCCAGGAGCTTTTCGTTTTCCGATACAAGTCCCGGGTTCGATAAGCCCTCGATTCGTTTTTCAGTTGTTCTAGCTCTTTCTTGTATGAATACATGGCTATGACATATTTGGGCTCCGGAAGTATTTCCCTCACGATTGCTTCTCCGAGTGTCATCTCTGAGGCTATATTGCCCTCAAAGAGCTCCTCTGCCATATTGCGCTGGTTGTCCAGATAGCGTATGTTTGTCGCTGAGAGTCCCAGGCGCTTTGCCTTCGGATATGCTTCCAGAAGCTTTCTCACACTCTTGCCCCACTCTGCGGCTCCACAGCGGTGGAACTCATCGAGTATGATATAGTCAGGGTGCAGGGTGTCTATGCTATCCTCATGCTTCATGAGCCTGCTGTATGACATGTATTCTATGTTTGAGAACTGTGTATCTATGTTCTCAAGCTGTGTCTTGTAGATGTACTCACTTGGCGATAGCCATAAAAAGTGATTGTGCGGATGCTGTTCCACGAGCTTGAACGCAATCATCGACTTGCCTGTGCCGGTTGGATGGATGACGGCTGCCATCTGCTTTTCCTCCAGCATGGTCTCGACTGCTCTGTATGCATCTTCGTTGTGCTTGTAAAGATGTATGCTCATTTGCTGCCTCCGGGTGAAACACTACATTAAAAGGGAGGTTGGATTTCGCAGATTATTACAATCTGCGAAATCCAACCTCCCTTATGTATAAAATAAGCATTTTATATAAATATGACCATTTTTCTGACCATTTATGGGATAACTATAGAATTGATTGCGGAGCGCTTGGTCTCCAGATTTGGATGCACATAGCGATTCAATGTAATATTTACATTGGAATGTCCAAGAATCTCACTTACACTCTTAGCGTCAGCCCCACTGCTTATACAGTTTGTGGCAAAGGTGTGGCGCAATGCATGAAAGTGAGTATTCCCGATACCTGCTTCTTTTATATAGATATGAAATCTATTCTGATAAGTGCGGGGATCCATAGGCTGATTTTTCTTTAGAAAATAAGAGTCACTTTTTATTGAGGTGTTATAATAATCTGACAGTTTGTCATAAATAAAGTCTGGGATAGGAATTTCACGAAGTGAATTTGAAGTCTTTGGTGAATCTATATATAAAGAAGTCTTTCTCGTGGCTGTGTGGTTATTTTGTGATGAACCGGATGTGTGTACCGTATCTACCGGAAGTCGCTGCACTGTGCGATTGACATGCAGAGTGCGGCTAATCATGTCGATATCTTCCCATTTCAGGGCACAAATTTCTCCTAAACGCAGCCCCATAAAAAGGCACAATAAAATACCGAGCTTATAGATATCAAGCTCGGTAAGAAGATACTCTGTTAGCTTTTGCTGGTCTGTTGTATTGATTGTATTTATGTTGTTTGAGGATGTGACGGATGAACGTTTTGTCCTGTACGACAGATGAATTTCTCCGGTGCCATATGTGGCAGCTCCATATGCAAGGATTGAGTTGAATATACAAAGTATGCTCTTTGTAACGCTCTCACCGGCTGTCTCAGGCAGTAGCTTGAGTATTTCATTCTGATTTAACTGATCTATGACACTTTCTCCCCAGTTTGGTTTGATATATTTATTGTATATAGTAGAATACTTTTGAATGGTAGAGCACTTTCGGCTGGATGCTATACTTTCAAGCCATTTCTCCGCGACTGCTTTTACGGTGATAGCGGACTGCTTTGTGGCTATAGTTTGATTAAGTGAAGCTGCTTTTGCTGAAAGCAGCCTTTCTGTTACTTCCTTATAGCTGTGGCCGTATACCGATTTGCACTTTTTACTGCCGGCTGTGTCTACTATGTAGTAGCGCCCCTCCCAGCGTCCGTCGGCTCTCTTTCTGATGTTGTTTCCTCTTCTTGACATAATGTATGCCTCCTTGTGATTATTTATTTCAATAGAAGAGGAATGAAATACTTAATATTTATCTGTTTTCCATATGTCTTTACCATTTTGGAATGCTCTCAGCTTTGTGAGTTTCTTTTCATATAATGCTTGTAGCCTTTGGATACGCATATGACGTTCGATTAAATCTTTTTTTATACAAACTAAAATCCATTTCTGCTTTATCAATATTTACAATATTTCTATCCTTTACATATGATAAAAGCCGTACTTCTTTAGAAATAAAAGAATGTGTCTTTATCTCATCAATACGAATTGAACCAAGATGCTCGTATGGAATATTATAGAACATAGAATTACCGGAATCATATATAGGTGCAAATCCAAGTATTTCTAATGTGTCAGGATTTCTGACTATAGAAATATTATTCATGTGTCTGTCGGTATTTGAAATGAGATAGTCAGTCATTATTTCATAATCCATAAAATAATCAAACTCTTCTTCTTTTATTCCCAAACCAAGACAGACCTTTTTCAATGGATAATAATATGATTCATTTTGCTTAAGCTTGACTGATTGCAATAATTCCCATGCACTGATACATTCCAGATTTTCTGAGCAAAAATCATATGAAAGACATCCAAGTCCTTCAATTCCACCTTCTACTGTTAACAATGTGGGAGTGTATACTGTGAAATTTTCAAATTTTTGTTTTCTATGAAGTTCTGTTGCAAATAGTTCGTTTATACTTTGCTGGTATGATTCTCCATAATTACCTTTAATCATATATCTGCGGCCTGAAGTGTCAATACACCATTTTTTCTGAAGTTCTCCCTGTGAAGCAGCGCAGTTAAATTTTGTTTTCTTCCTTAAATCAAGTAAATTGTCCTTGTTTAATGTTATTTCACCAAATGTATCTACGAAATCATTTGTAAACAGATTTACATCTTTCCATTCGATATCTTCACCACGAGGTTTAATCCAATAACAATCCGACAAACTTAAGGCCAAATTATCTACCAAAGCACTGTTTGTTGAAGAATATCCAAGTCTTTGCAGGGCAGTCTTAGCTCCGTGCCTCGTCTTAGGAATAGCTCTGTCCTTCCACCAATCATGAAATTTCATATCATTCATCTGTCCACCTATAGGAAAGTGGGCAAGAGCTGCTTCATTTTTTCTGTAATTTCCGAGAGATCCACCTTCTGTCAGCTCCATCAGGCAAACAGGTATATCTTTATGCATTAAATAGTATTCTTTAGCTATTTTCTTCGCCATATATTAACTCCATATAATATCTTCAGTTTTATCAAGTCTACAGTCACGATTAAATTTATCAACTATTTCATAATAGGATTCAAATAAATCAGCCACATATAATGAAAGATTTTTTTCCTTAACACCATTGAGATCTTCACCGATTTGAATTTTTGTACCTATTGAATCAATTAAATACCCAGCGTCTCTGTTATAATAATAAATCTTACCGTTATTATCTTCAATTTTACACATATTATCATTATCTATCGGTAACTGGTTGGCAATTAATTTTATAATATAAGGAGTAGGCGAGCTTTCTCCCTGCTCCCATTTTTGCAATGTACTTATTGGTATATTGAACATTTTTGAAAAACTACGTTGCGAAAGGCCGGTAGTATTTCGTATTTCCTTAATGTTCATAATAACAAACCTCCCATAAAAATATATCCAATTTGGTTACTCTTTTTGTTATTATACCCAAATCGGATATATAATGTCAATATAATTTAATTTATTTCTGACCACAATTTGACCATCTAAAACTAAAAAATATATAAAATACATCCCAATATTCCCTTAAAAATGTAAAAAGATACAAAAAAAGATACGATAGTTGACATAAAACGACTTAAGTTTTATTATATATCTAGTGTTTTTTAACAGAGGTGATTTTCGCAGATTGTAATAATCTGCGAAATTTTTTATTATATTCTTTCTGATTAGACATTAGCAAAATATCATGAAAAAAGAGAGCGGGCCGGCGAATGGGAAGTTCGCCGGCCCAGATTTACACTAGGAGCAAAGTTTATACTTTGCGGAGATAAAATATGTTTTTCGTGGCCTTTCATGTTGTCGCGGCCACGCTATAGTTCTGATTTGCTTATACCGCTGCAAGCTTCTTTCCAAGCTCCTCGCAGGCTGTCTTTGCATCATCGTCCGGTGCATCCTGGCAGATAACACCCTCGCCGCCTACCACTGTAGCTCCGGCTGCTGTCATCCGCTCTACCCAGTCGCGCATCCACTCGCCATCGCCCCATCCGTATGAACCGAACAGACCGATTGTCTTGCCTGCCACGCAGCCCTCAAGCTCTGTGACAAACGGCTCCATCTCGCCCTCCTCAAGTACCTCTGCACCCATTGCAGGGCATCCGAGTGCGAATGCTGTCTCTGATTTAAGCTCATCTATTGAAGCACTGCTTACGAATACGATTTCTGCTTCCTTTCCGGCGTCTGTGACGCCCTTTGCCACTGCCTCTGCCATTGCTGCTGTATTGCCTGACTGTGACCAATAAACTACACTGATTTTGCTCATTTTAAATCCTCCTATACCGCAATCTGCTGCGGTTCTTCTTTATATATTTCCAGTATCAGCCTCATATCTATATCCTCGGCCAATAGCTGTATGACACTTTCCTTCGCCTTTTCAAAATCCTCAAACATCTTCTTTTTGAGTGGTACGTTGCGGTACACCTTCCAGTATCCTGAATACAGGCAGCCGCATCCGTTATGCTCTATAAAGCCTCTCACATCCTCTATCGGATATCCAAGCAAAAGCCCCATCTCATGCGGAAACTGCTTGTGTTCGTCATTCAGATACGCTTCGTAGTGTTTTTTGAATCTAAGTAATATCTTGCCGAATGAAAAATCCTCATATCCCGCTTTCTTTAGTATGTCCAAAGCCTCTGAATTATTCAGATATGCTTCTAAGAGGCTCCTGCGGAATAAGAGGAAGGCGGTTTTCTCATTCCTTGCTGCGAGCCTGAAATGCGATATCCCGGAAGCTCTCAGAATCACTCTCATGGCACTCTCATCAGCGCTGTCTATCATGAGCATATTTGAAATTCTCGCTCCTGTAATTAGCGGGGCACACTGGAGTGCAAGCTGCATTTCCACACTCTTTAAATCCATGCTCATAGCAATCTGAAATACTTCCTGGCACATTTTGGCTCCTTTCGTGTTAGTTATCTCTAACCTGAGTTAAATATATCTTACTTGCACCTATATGTCAAGTATTTTTTTGCCATTTTTACACTTTTTATTTTCAATTAATTGCAACAAAAAACACACTAAGAATCTTTAATTCTCAGTGTGCTTTCCTTATTACCGTTCTTCTTTTTATACAATTCCTATAAAACCAGGCTTATGACACCTGCACTCTATACATATTTTTGCGGTCAATCGCTCCAATCTCTTCGAGCGTATTGATCATCCGATACACCGTAGCAGTCCCGATAGAGCGGTCTATCTTCGATGCCCGGTAATAAATCTCTTTGCAGCTTCCGCACTCGCCCTCGAGGATTACATCAAGTAAAATAAGTCTCTGCTTTGTAATCCTGCATCCGCTGTCCTTTAGCTTGCCAACGATTACCTCTTTTTGCTCTATTGCTTCTTTCGACATACATCCTCCTATCGTTACCGATGCCGGCAGATGCAGCTTAAGCGGCAGATGAGTTCTTTTCATGAAATGCCCATCCTGTGCTTCATACACACCATGCCGTGGATTAATGACAGCCCTTGCAATGGCTGCAGTCCATTCCACACTGCAGGCTCTTGCCTGCTTTCTTTGATTTGATTATTGTCCTGATTACAAGTGCAACTATCACTAAGAGAATTGCAATTACAATGATATCAGCCAGCATGTCATCATCTCCTATTCACTACAAATGCTACTAAATATACTACTGCATTATTTCTTTTCCTTGAAAAATCCTATTATTATCTTTACGGCAAGCCCCAGCAGGCATAGAAGAACTATGACTGCTATGAGGTCTGCTGTGTTAAATTCCAGATTGATTCTCATTTAAACATCTATTACACGTTTGATGCCGCAAATGAAGTGCTCTTTACTGTTGCCTTATTAGGGTCTTTTCTGAACAATAAGTATAATACACCTGCAAGGAGTACAAATGCAACTACTGTCCAGAAGTTGAAGGCTACCTCACCTATGCAAAGTCCCACAATCTGGTAGAACATAAGTGTTACACAGTAAGCTGATACGTTTTGGAATATGATTGTAAACCAGAAGAACTTACGGTTGTTAAGCTCTTTAGCGGTTGTTGAGATAGCTGCAAGACATGGTGAGTCAAACAGGTTGAACAGCAAGAATGATACTGCTACCATTGTTGTTGGGAAGAATGCTGCAAACTGATCATGCATGCTTACTGCATACTCTTCTACCTCTCCAAGTCCTGAGAGTACACCCATTGTTGAAACGATACCCTCTTTTGCTACAAAGCCTGAGAGTGATGATGCTACTGCCTGCCATGTATCGAATCCAAGTGGTGCAAAGATAACTGCGATTGCAGATCCGATTACTGCAAGTAAACTGTTTTCTTTGTCAACAAGTCCGAATGCGCCATCCTGAATGCCGAAGCTTGAAAGGAACCACATAACTGCACAGCAGAGGAAGAGGATTGTTCCGGCCTTCTTGAGGAATGCCCATACTCTCTCCCATACGTGTAACAGCACACCCTTTACTGAAGGGATATGATACTGTGGGAGCTCCATTACGAACGGTGCAGGCTCTCCTGCAAATGCTCTTGTCTTCTTTAAAATGATACAGTAGATGATTGTGAGGCCGATTCCTGCAAAGTACATAAGAGGTGCCATCCACCAGCAGCCGTCACCCATGATAAAGCCTGCGATAAGTGCGATAACAGGAAGCTTTGCTCCACATGGGATATTTGTTACTGTCATCATTGTCATACGACGGTCTTTTTCGTTCTCGATAGTACGTGTTGCCATGATTCCAGGTACACCACATCCTGATCCGATGAGGAATGGGATGAAGGACTTTCCTGAGAGACCGAATCTACGGAAGATTCTGTCCATGATGAAGGCTACTCGTGCCATGTATCCGCAGTCCTCAAGGATTGAGAGGAATAAGAATACGATAGCCATCTGTGGTGCAAATCCGATAGGTGCACCAAGACCTCCGATGATACCTTCAACTACAAGTGATACAAGCCATTCAGAGCAGCCTACATTTTCCATAAATGTCTGTACTGCCGGCTGAATCCACTCACCAAAGAGTGTGTCGTTTGTCCAGTCTGTTACAATTCCACCAAGTGATGATACTGCAACATAATATACAGCCCACATGATGAGTGCGAAAATAGGCAGTGCCAAAAATCTGTTTGTAACAATCTTATCAATTTTGTCTGATACTGTCTCTTTTCCGGCGCGTGCCTTCTTTACACATGAGCCGATGATTGAAGATATGTACTGATATCTCTCGTTTGTGATGATACTCTCTGTATCATCATCGTATTTGTCCTCGAGAGCTTTAATCTCTGCATCTACGTTTGGAGCACTCTTTAGCACCTCAGAAATCTTTGAGTCACGCTCTAAAAGCTTGATTGCAAAGAATCTCTTCTGGTTCTCTGATACTGCAAGACCAAGCTTATCCTCGATGCCTGCGATTGTACTCTCCACATCATCTGCGAAGTGATGTACCCTCTGAACGGATTTACCTGACTTTGCAATCTGGATTGCCTTCTCTGCAGTCTCCTTGATTCCTGTCTTCTTTAAAGCTGAAATCTCAACAACCTCACAGCCGAGCTTCTCTCCAAGTGCTTTGATATTGATTGTGTCTCCGTTTTTCTTTACAATGTCCATCATATTGACAGCCATAAGCACCGGAATGCCAAGCTCGATAATCTGTGTTGTCAGATACAGATTACGCTCGATATTTGTTCCGTCCACGATATTGATAATCGCATCAGGCTGCTCTCCGATTAAGTAATTTCTTGCAACAACCTCCTCGAGAGTATATGGAGAAAGTGAGTAGATACCCGGTAAATCCACCAGGTCTACATCCTTGTGACCGATAAGCTTTCCCTCTTTTTTCTCAACTGTAACACCAGGCCAGTTACCAACATACTGATTGGCACCTGTTAAGGCATTGAACAGTGTTGTTTTTCCGCAGTTCGGGTTTCCTGCGAGAGCAATTTTTACTGCCATGTTTTAATCTCCTTATTTTTGTTTGCTCATTCTGCCTATAGTTTGTATTTACTAACCTATAGTCAAAAAAATTTTACTCTACTTCTATCATAGAGGCATCGTCCTTACGAAGTGATAGCTCATAGCCTCTCACTGTCACCTCTACCGGATCGCCAAGCGGTGCCACCTTGCGGATAAATATCTCAACACCCTTAGTAATTCCCATATCCATGATACGTCTCTTGACTGCGCCCTGGCCTGTGAGCTTGACAACCTTGACTGTCTCGCCTACTTTGGCTTGCTTTAATGTCTTCATGCTGACTACTCCTTTTTTAATTTTATTGTTGTTTAAAAAATTTATATAAACGTTTGCATAATATCTTATACAAAGTCGTTTAAATCTTAAATGATTACAGCTTATACAGCACATTGCTGCATGTGTTATATATGTTATATTATATCATACATGCTATATCCATGCCTGTTACATATGTTATATCAAACCATGATCTTATTTGCCATGTCCTTGCCGATTGCTACTCTGGCGCCCTTTACATTGACTCATATTGCCGGCTATCTCTGAGATGACAGTCACCTCTGTGCCTACTACAAGCCCCAGCTTCTCAAGGAAAAGATCTCACCTCTTCCTTTCCGCCGATTTTCTTGATTATCTGTGCCTCCCCAGCACCACTCATTGATAATGGCATCATATTTACCTCTTTTCACGTCTTTTCTTCACGTCTTTAATGATAAAAAACATCATTTGGTACCTCTTACGGGTGTTAGTATACTCTAACGTTACTTAGATGTCAATAATATTTTTTAGATTTTTTCTTACTTTTTTCAGTTGTGGCTAATATGGTGGGTCCCAAGTGAGCACCGGGAAACCTGTGCAATACGACCTTATAATCATTTTCACCACAACGTAAGGTACGCGCGCCCCGGACACCGGTGGCGCACATGTACTCTCCTTCAGGCGCATAGCGAAACAGTTTAGATACTGTTAGAATTATGCCCACGAAACGCTCCTGCAAGGACGCAGGAGCGAGGAGAACCGCGCCATGGACGGCGCGTTTCGACTGTTTCGTCAAACATAGAAACCCTAAAAAGCATAATTCATACAGTATCTTAACTGTAAAGCGTAGCCTGCAGGAGAGTACGTGTGCGACACCTAGTGCCCGGGGCACGCGTACCGACCTCAGTCAAAAAATGTATATTATAATATTATATTACGTAAAACCAGCTCGAATCCGTCTCCATCTCGCTGGCCACAAGCTCCTTTCGCTCTCCTGTTCTGATGGAAAGCTCCTGGTTTTTGATGCTCACACGGGCCCCCGGCTCGATAGATGAGGTAATAAATGCATTACTTCCGATGACAGCACCTCTTCCGATGACAGTCTCACCACCAAGTATAGAAGCTCCGGCATAGATGATGACATTATCCTCAATAGTAGGATGTCTCTTCACGCCCTTTAGCTTCTGACCGCCTCTGGTAGAAAGTGCTCCGATAGTCACACCCTGATATACCTTGACATTGTCACCGATAATAGTGGTCTCACCTACCACGATGCCCGTTCCGTGGTCTATAAAGAAATTCTTGCCAATAGTGGCACCCGGATGGATATCAATACCGGTTTTGCTGTGTGCATGCTCTGTCATCATACGCGGGATGAGTGGTACTCCAAGCAGATGCAGCTCGTGGGCTATACGGTTTGTAGTGATTGCAAGCAGTCCCGGATAGCAAAGGATAATCTCATTGTAATTGTAGGCTGCAGGGTCTCCGTCAAAAAACGCAGCCACATCAGTCTCCACCAAAGCCCTGATTTTTGGAATCCTTTTAAAGAAATCATTGCTGATTTTCTCAGACATATTGACGAGCTCGTGATGTGATAAGCTCCTGTATTTAGGATTCTGCGGCAGGGCAAGCACCACCTGCTTGCGCAGATTGTACATGATATCCTCCAAAAGAACGGCAATCTGGCTGTCCAGGTTGTAATATCTGAAGCTCGTGCCCTTAAAATAGCCCGGATACATTATCTTAATAAGCTTTGAGAGCAGATCACAAACAGCCTCCTTGTCTGGCTGTGAAAAAAGTGCCTGCTGATTTATGATTTTGTCATCATGATAATCGTCAAGTATCTGTGATACAAGCCCTTCTATCATTTCTTTATTATTATCCATATATTCGAAGCCTCCGAATTTACTATTTATTTATAATATTTTTTTGCCTCCATACGCTCCTCCCATGTGCGGTTTATTATACCGCCTATGAAAAGCACATACATGCAGCCATATAACCATACCATTATAAGCGCAATAGTGGTCATTGTGCCATAAAATGAAGAATAATTATTGTATTTATCCACGTACACAGAAAAGATTCCCGAAAAAATCATCCATGCAGCCGCCGCAAATACCGCTCCCGGCAGCTGGTACTTTGCCCTCTGCTTCTTGTTTGGCAGAAACACATAAATCACCCAGAAAAATAAAATAAGCACCGGCAGGCAGATTACCAGACGATAATCGACCACACTGCCTATTATACTTCCAATTATATGATGAACATTCGAAAAATACATCTTCCTGAGCATATTTCCAAACACCATGATACCAAGTAAAAAAATTGAGCGCCAGTGCAAAAACGATACTGTAAAGCACCGAATATATACGCCGCAAAATAAAATTTACTGTTTTCCTTCACATGGACATATCATCAAGCCCAAGCTGAAATGAAATAAAAGCCTTTGAGCTTAAGTACACGGCTGTAATCATCGTGATAGAAAGCCTGCCTGTGCCGCTGGCATACACCTCACTTGCCAGATCCTTCATGATGTCACCAAACGACTCCGGAATAAACGAGCTCGCCCACATCAAAAAATCAGCCTCTGTAAGCGGTGTCCAGCTTAACAGCGAAAAGAAAAACAATAAAAACGGGAAAAACGACAGCATCAAAAAGAAGGCTGCCTGCCCTGCGTATGCAGAAATAGAGCTCTCTGAAAAATTGGTCACAAAATCAAAGGCTGTCACAATGATATCCCATCTTCGGCTGTATTTCCTCGCACTTTTTCCTTCGATGTTAGATTCTTTACAATCACCACCTACTGCCTTACGTTTCTCCGTTTTGATTTCCGGTGTTTTACTTTTTTCTGTGTTTATTTTTTCAGCCGCTTTATTATGTGTTTCACTATCTAAATCCGGTCTACTTTGCTTTGTCATCTGCCTTCTTCTGGAATTTCTCCTCAAATACTATAAAACGCTCATGAGTACCCTCACCAATGAGTCCTGCCTCATCAAAAGCCTTTACAGAAAAAGTGAGCGCTCTACCATCCACCTTCACAAGCTCCGACTCACAGGTCACCTTCATGCCAACCGGTGTAGCCGAAACATGCTTAATATCAAGCGCAGTACCGACAGTACCACTTCCCTCCTCAAGCTCAGACGCAACACTCTCAAAAGCTGTATTTTCCATCAGCGCAATCATAGCCGGAGTAGCAAACACATCCATCGTGCCGCTTCCCATAGCCTTCGCTGTCTTATCCAAAGTCACTGTAATCTCTTTCTTACCTTTAATACCTGCCTGTAACATATCAGTCTCCTTATATATATATTAATTATAAAATAAATCCTAGCATTTTTACGCCACAATGTCCAGTGGAAAATAAGTTTATAAACTTTTCACAATTCCAAAAATGCCCAATTCATGGGGTTTTCTGTTATTTTGTTAGCACTCACTATTTTTGAGTGCTAATTTTCTATTGACTTTTCCGATAATGCGAACTATTATTTTATTATGCTTATATAACAAGCTGGTTTATAACAAATAATAAATGACCTACACTCGCGGAAACAAGCTAAATTGCGGGTAACAGACAGTTGTTCCGAAGATAAAATATGAACTGCCGCAGGGTTCCATTACCGGACAAGGCGGCACAACCAGAATTATGCCACAAACTATCCATACAAAATCCTGTGGCTGACTTCATATTTTCTCTGAGGAATTATTGGCTGCTACACCGCAACTTCACAGCTCATAACCGCGGCGTAAATGTAAAATAAAAAACAAGGAGTGTGTAAAAATGACAGAAAAACACGGCAATCTTTCAATTGACAGCGACAACCTGTTTCCTATTATAAAGAAATGGTTATATTCAGACCACGATATCTTCTATCGTGAGCTCATCTCAAACGGCTGCGATGCCATCACTAAGCTCAAAAAGCTCGACATGATGGGTGAATATTCCCTTCCTGCAGACTACAAGGGCAAGATTCAGGTGCTCGTAAACCCTGACGAAAAAACAATAAAGATTATAGATAACGGTCTTGGTATGACAGCTGATGAGGTTGAGGAATACATAAGCCGTATCGCTTTTTCAGGTGCTACAGACTTCATCGAGAAATACAAGGACAAGTCAAACGATGACCAGATTATCGGTCATTTCGGTCTCGGCTTCTACTCAGCATTCATGGTAGCCGACGAGGTAACAATCGATACTCTCTCTTATAAAGAAGGCTCTACACCTGTACACTGGTCATGTGACGGTGGCACAGAGTACAACATGGAGGATGGCGACATGGACGACGTCGGAACAGAGATTACTCTCTACTTAAACGACGACTGTCTTGAGTTCGCAAACGAGTACCGCGCACGTGAGGTCATCGAGAAGTACTGTTCTTTCATGCCTACTGAGATTTACCTTGCAAAGGAAAATGCTCCTGAGGAGTACGAGACAATAGACAAGGCCGACAAGCGTGACACTGACACTGTCATCGAGGAAATCCATGAAGACGCCAAGTACGAGGAAAAAGAAAATGACAAGGGCGAGAAGGAGCAGGTAGAGGTATCTCCTGCAAAGGATCAGCTCAAAATCGTTAAGCGCCCTGTTCCGCTCAATGATACAACCCCTCTCTGGACCAAGAGCCCGAATGAGTGTACCGACGAGGAATACAAGGAGTTTTACAGAAAGGTATTCTTAGACTACAAGGAGCCTCTTTTCTGGATTCACCTGAATATGGACTATCCTTTCAACTTAAAGGGTATCCTCTACTTCCCTAAGATCAACACAGAGTACGACTCAATCGAGGGAACTATTAAGCTTTACAACAACCAGGTATTTATCGCAGACAATATCAAAGAGGTCATTCCTGAGTTTTTGATGCTCCTTAAGGGTGTTATCGATTGTCCTGATTTACCGCTTAACGTATCACGTTCTGCTCTCCAGAATGATGGCTTCGTAAAGAAGATTTCTGAGTACATCACCAAGAAAGTAGCTGACAAGCTCATCGGTATGTGCAAGACAGATAAGGAAGCCTATGAGAAATACTGGGATGACATCAGCCCATTCATCAAGTTTGGCTGCTTAAAGGACGAGAAGTTCTGTGACAAGATAAACGACTATATTCTTTTCAAGGACATCAATGACAAGTATCAGACTCTTCCGGAGCTGCTCGCACCTGTTGCGGAAGATGAAAAAATCAGATGCAGAAAGTGCCGATGCTTCTGATGATACAAAGAAAGCTGACAATACTGATGCAAATGCCTCTGATGAAAACAAGGAGCCTGAGAAGAATACAGTTTACTATGTCACAGATGTAGTACAGCAGGGTCAGTATATCAAGCTGTTCAAGGAGCAGGGAATGAACGCTGTTATCCTTGACCACAATATCGATACCTCATTCATCACACAGCTTGAGCAGAGAAATGACCACTACAAGTTCATGAGAATAGATGCAGACCTCACAGAGTCTCTCAAGGATGAATCCGGTGCAGACCTCACAGAGGCAACCACTACTCTCTCAGAGGTATTCAAAAAGGCTTTGAACAACGATAAGCTTACTGTAAAGGTAGAAAACCTTAAGAACGCAGATGTAGCATCCGTGCTCACACTCTCAGAGCAGGGCAGACGTATGCAGGATATGATGAAGATGTACGCAGCCGGAGGCATGGGTGGAATGGATCCAAGCATGTTTGCCGCTGACCAGACACTCACATTAAATGCCAACAACGAGCTTGTAAAGTACATCTTAGACAATAAGGATTCTGAGCACGTTCCAATGTTTGCTGAGCAGCTTTACGACCTTGCAATGCTTTCTAATCAGCCGCTTTCAGTTGACCAGATGACTAAATTTGTAAAGAGAAGTAATGATATCATGCTTCTTCTCACAAAGTAATCTAACAAAGTAATTTTACTGTTAACATCACATAAAAAAGCTGTACACTATGCAGGTTTCATAGACCTGCATGTGTACAGCTTTTATTAATTACCGGCTCTCTTAAACAAAAAGTTCACAAACACAGCCGATACCACCCCAAGCACTGCTCCTGCCAGGACATCCGTTGGGAAATGCATGAAGTTGTACATACGTGAAAACGCTATAAGTACCGCAAGTACAATCGCCGGTATTCCCATTCTTTTGTCTATAAACATAAGTGTCACTGCCGCTGTTATGCCGTTTAACGTGTGTCCCGAAGGAAATGATGAGTCAAACGGTATCTTTACAATAAGACTGACAGTCTCATCTATCTGACATGGTCTCAATCTGTCGACCATATTTTTTATTATCAGATTGCCCACTATAAAGCTCAAAAGCTCTGCCGAAAGCATCTGCATGCCTCCACGGCGGTATTTTTTTGAAACACAAAGCACTACACCTATCACAATCCACAATACGCCTGCATTTCCGATGGTGGATAAAAACGCCATTAGCTTGTCTAAAAACGGTGTTCTGATGCTCTGAATTGCATATAGGATGTCAAATTCCCAGTCCATATTATATGCTCCTGTCTATTATTAATTATTATCTGCCTGTTCAATTGTCGGTCTGAAAGTATTTATTGTACACAGTAAAAAAATGAGCTTGTTTTCACATCCTTTTCATCCTTTATACTGATTGAATCCCACAGGTCACTGTTTAAACTAAAGCCTGCTTTTTTTACAAAGTGCT
>ENA-OQEL01000206-OQEL01000206.1-human-gut-metagenome-genome-assembly--contig:-NODE-206-length-22509-cov-4.526003_pt1 | contig 22509 bp, 10 predicted proteins | sample MGYA00242796_ERZ504637 | MGnify/ENA primary metagenome ERZ504637 (study PRJEB26092, sample SAMD00036306) | human gut metagenome | host: Homo sapiens | study: EMG produced TPA metagenomics assembly of... | reverse complement strand
TTTTATATTATTTGTATTACTATAAGATTTTTCTGCAAAGTTACGATATTTTTGCTTACCGCATGCATGATAGTGGGCGAAAAACTACGAAAACGATTACGTATACCTTGCCGATAGAACCAAAAGAAAGACCGTATCCATCAGGAATTATCTCCCTAGAATACGGTCTTAACCTAATGATTAACGTATGTCCTGATAAGTTTTCTTATCAACATAATGACTTTGATTAGTAACCAGGATTCTGGTCGGCTAATGTCAGTTGGTCATTGGCATCAATAGCAGCCTGTGGGATAGGGCGAAGAAGCTTCTTGCCGATATACTGGCAGCCTTGTCTCCCATCTCATGGTTATATTTGGTGCAACGTGTTACCAGGGTCTGGGTTCTGCGAAGATCCATCCAGCGTGCCTCATTACCGAAGTTCTCGCATGCATTCTCATCAAGGATGTCATCGATAGTGATAGTTCCTGTAAGTGCAGAAAGACCAGCGCGCTGGTGAACCTCATTGAGTCGTGCCAATGCCTTAGGATTATCACCAGCCTTCAGATAAGCCTCAGCTGCTACGAGATACATCTCTGGCAAAGTGATGATATGGATGTCGCGATAGCAGGTGTTCTTCTGGTTAGAAGCAGTATGGCTGTCATCAAACTTCTTGCAAGGACTTGAAGCATATACCAACTGCTGGTTGTCGTAATATTCCATATCCTTGCCATCCATATTCTGTGCTTCCTTGCTCTGTGAATCCATCGGAATGCGATAGGTGTTTGCTCTGTTTGCAGGATCTATAGCCTTCCATGCTTCAAAGTCGGCATCTGTTTCATACCATGCAGAATAGTATCGCGTTACTGGCTTACCTACCAGACTCTCACTATTCTTGTACCAGGTCCAGTAACCGGTATTTGCAGCATTTCCCTTGTTTATATCTGGCAATTCCTTCATGAAGGTAGCATCGTAACGCTGGTCTCCCTTCTTGAAACAATGCAAGGCATAGAGGGTTGGTACATAGCTGGAGGTTGTAGCCTTGATGTTATCCTCGTTTCCACCCAGATAGTTGCAGTAGTAACCGCTCCATTCTGTACCGCCTGATGTGGTGTTGTTGGCTGTAGCCAAATCATATTCCACATCCCAAAGGAACTCTTCGTTGTCATCGCCCGATCCGTCTGCCTTCCAGAGCTCGGCAAATGGGGTAGTCAGTTTTCTGCCTGCAATCACCTCATCGGCAAGAGCTGCTGCCTTGGAGAAGTAGTCTTGTTTGTTGAGGTCCCATGCTGCAGAAAGGTAGGTTTTGGCAAGGATCGCCTTGGCTGTTTCCTGGCTGATTCTGCCGCCCCCCCCTTGGTAGCTGTAGAAGCCTGAAGCACATTCTTGCTGATAACATCTTCGAGTTCGCTGATGATATAGGTATATACATCTGCAGCAGAAGACTTCGGATATCCTGTGTCTGCTGTGGTGAGGAAGTCCTTCATGATAGGGACACCACCGAAGTTGTTTACCAGGAGATAATACTCGTAAGCAGCCAATACACGGGCTTCGCCTACAAGCTGCCCCTTAGTCATTTTCATCAACTTGGGCTGTCTGTGCATAATATGACACAGAGTTGGCTGCACGTATACCTGAATAGAGGTAAGTATAGAGATTCTTGATATCCGTATTTTCTGGAGTCAAGGTCTCGTAAGTGTTCAATGCCTCGTTCATCTTGTTACGGGCATCGGCATACATGTCTGTACCTGCTGAGAAACAGCTAGTGAACAGAGGAGCTGCATAAACGTTTTGCAGATGCTGATAGGCATTATTGACGAGGTTGTTTAATCCCTCTTTTGGTTGCAAAACTCTGTTTAGCAGTTACATTCGACTTGTTGCTGGCATCCAGGAAGTCGCTGCAACTTGTCATGGTTCCCATGCAGCAGGCCGCCAATGCTACGCTATATAATATCTTTTTCATAATTGTTTACTTCATTTAATGAGATTAGAACTTAAGATTTACACCAAACTGGTAGGTTACAGATGATGGACCGCCATTCTGCAGATTCTGTGATGCCCACTCTGGGTCGAAGCCCTTGTAGTTGGTGAAGCAGAATGGGTTCAGAACGTTTACATAAACACGGAGATTTCTGATACCTACCTTGTTTACTACGCTCTTAGGCAATGTGTAACCCAGGGTAATGTTCTTAACCTTGGTGAAAGAGGTCTTCTGATACTGGAAGCCTTCTCCCTTGGCTGAACCCTTGTCGCCGAAGTAACCACCAAAGGAAGTATCGCTGTTGTTTGGATAAGGATACTTTCCATAGTGGGTCTCTGTGGCGGTTGTAATCTCACCTGTTGCATGATCGATGATTGGTGCTCCCTTTGGTATGTAGTAATCCAGTTGCATGTGGGCATTACCACGGTCGCTAAACTTCATATACTTCTCATGGAAGTAGCTGCGTGACCAGAATCCGCTCTTTGTATAGAACATGATGGAGAAGTCGAAGCCCTTGAAGTAAACATTGGTAGTGAAACTACCTGTCCAGCGAGGGTCTGTGCAGCCATAAATCTGCTTATCGTTGTCGTCAATCTTACCGTCATCGTTCCAGTCGTTTACTGCCATCTGACCTTCATACCACTTATACTTAGTGCCATACTTCTCGTAGAATTCCTTCAGGGTATAGTGCTTGTCACCATTCATGGTGTGCATGGTTACACCCTTGTCGGTGATGACATCGGTATGGGTATAGTCACGGAGTACGTTCAGTGGTTCGCCGATAAACCAGTTGTTGGCTACCTCATCAACCTTACCGTTACTCAACTCCTTAATCTTGTTCCAGTTGCGGGCGAAGTTTACGTTCGCACTCCAGGAGAAGTCTTTCTTGTTGATGATGTTAAAGTTCAAACCGAGTTCAATACCTCTGTTCTGGACAGAACCTACATTAAAGGTTGAAGTTTTCTCACCAGTTTCGATAGGCACTGAACGTGACATAATCTGACCATCAGAAAGACGGTTGTAGAAGTCGGCTGTTACATTGATGCGGTTTTTCAGGAAACTCAGGTCGAGACCTACATCAAATTCCTTCACCTTCTCCCAGATGAGTTCTGTATTTACCAATCCGTTAGGATAATAACCTTGTACCTCTTTGCCATCTATGGTTACATAAGATGGACCTGAAGCAGAAGCGATGGTTACATAGTCGCCCACATTGTTGTTACCGGTAACACCATATGACAGACGGAGTTTAGCATTGTCTAACCAGTTGTTGAACTGCTTCATCAAAGCTTCATCAGAGATACGCCATGCTGCAGCTACAGAAGGGAACCAGCCCCATCGGTTGCCGTCTGCGAAACGTGAACTGCCATCGGTACGGAGTGTAGCTGTAGCCATGTAACGACCCTTGTAGGAATAGTTGGCACGGAAAGCAAATGACTCCAATGATGACTCAGTATAAGAAGAGGAGAGCGTTTTGTCGCCGCTGGCTGTTCCCAGGTTGTGGAATGTAGTATGGTCGCTGGCGATACCCTTGCCTTCTTCATACTGGTATTCTGTATTGCTCTTGTAGAGTGAGAACAGTGCCATAGCACCAACAGTGTGGTCGCCAAATGTGCGGTTGTAGTCAAACTGGTTGTCCCACGTCCAGTCTACACGGGTAGTATTGGCTACTGAACTGAAGTTGGTCTTGTTCTTCTGGTAGTAAGTAGAACCTACATCGTTACCCTCGTTCAGACCTGTTGCGTAGAAGATTCCCTGACGCTTGTGAGAGTAGTTAGGAGAGAAGGTGGTTGTAAACTTCAATCCCTTGATGATGTTGGCACGCAGGTAGAAGTTACCCATCAGTCGGTACATCTTGGTCTCGTTGGTGTAGTTGCCGTCATTCAAATCGATGAGGGGGTTATATGTAGATGTAAACTGTGCATCTGAACCAAAGGCTGCCTTTGCTCCCGGGTTAGGAATCAGGTTGCCATCTGCATCTGTTGGAGATACGAATGGGTTAAAATAGAATGCATTCACGTATGGAGAATAAGTACCATCAGTACATACATCCTGGGTGCGGCTCATTGACATGTTGGTAGAGAAACCTGCCTCGAATATCTTGGAGAGCTTGGCATCCATTGCTCCCTTGAAGTTGAAACGCTCATAGTCGTTGCCTTTGAATACGTTCTCTTCTCCCTGATAACCCATACCTACACGGTAGTTGATCTTGTCTGTAGCACCGGCAGCACTGATGAAGTGGTTTTGCTGGGCGGCTGTGCGGGTAACCATCTTCTTCCAGTCGTAACCGTCGAAACTTGGATCCATCATCAGGTCATAAAGTTTGGAGTCTTTGTAGCTGGTTGCTCCCTTGCGGGTCAGGAAGGCAGAATTCAAGTCGGTATTCTTGATGATGTAGTGTGGATGTCCTTCGGCATCAACACCCTTGCGGCTAGAGCCATCGTAGCTCTTACCATCGAGCGTGGTATATCTGGCAAAACGATAATCCATGAACTCGTTGGCATCCATAAACTCAGGCATGCGCGCCAACTTCTTGATGCCATAATATCCGTCATAAGAGATGGTTGCCTTCTGTGCCTTGTCTGCACCCTTGCTGCCCTTGGTGGTAATCATGATGACACCGGCAGAGGCACGGGAACCATAGATGGCGGTAGAAGATGCATCTTTCAATACGTCGATGCGGTCGATATCATCAGGATTGAGGAAGTCCATGTTGTCGCAAACTACACCATCGATAACATACAATGGCTGTGCCTGCTTGTTGATAGAAGCCTGTCCACGAACCTGAATGTTGAAGCCTGCACCTGCGCGGCTACCAGACTGGGTGATGTTGACACCTGGAACAGAACCCTGCAAAGACTCTGCAAGATTGGTAGTACCACGAGCGGCTATCTTTTCTGAGTTGACAGATGCGATAGAACCAGTTACGTCGCGTTTACGCATAGTACCATAACCAACGACAACGACCTCGTTAAGGGCTGCATTGTCATCTTCAAGTACGATGTTCCATGTTTTCTGACTTCCTACTTTTACTTTCTTAGGCTTGCAGCCGATGTAGCTGAAAGTCAAGACCGCATTAGGGTCTGCGTTCTGAATGGTAAACTTACCGTCAAGGTCGGTGATGCCACCTGCTTTACCATTCTGGTCAGTAATGGTTACACCAATCATTGGGTCGCCATTAGCATCCTTAACGGTACCTTGGATTGTTTTCTGCGCAAAAGCGAGGAAACAAACCGAACTCAAGGTCAGTGCCATGCTGGCACGTTTCAGTTGTTGATACATAACGATGTTTGTTTTGTAGGTTATTATTATATCTTGTTAAGTTTCTCTGGTCTAATTGAACTTACTAGCGATTAGTTGTTGTCGTGTTTGATTCTCAATAGATCATAAGGAATCTTTGATTTTTGGTTATAATCTTAGATTTCTGCTACAAGGGTAATTAAAATTTTTAAATGTTGAATAAAATAAATGAAAAATCTAACGTAAACGTTTTCGGAAGTGTTGTTTCTACAATATTGTCTTTTCGTCGTATTGATTCAGGCGGGTAAGTGAGCCCTACGTAACGTTTACTGAGGCTTTTTTGAAGTTCAGATGAGGCTTACTTGATGGGGCAGGAGTTAGCAGAAATTACATCACGACGTATCTGTTGCTGCGTCGTGACGCACTGATTGCTACGTCGTGACGTATCAGAAGCTGCGTCGTGACGTAATTTCAGCAGCCTCAGGGCAAGCGGAGCAGCTTACCAGGGGCGTGGTAACAGGTGGCAATAAGGTGACAATAAGAATACCCCTTATTGCCACGCGTTATTCGCTTATAATCAGATGGTTAAGTCTAATTGTGATATTAGTGGCATTAGATTTGAGAAAAAAACTTCTGCAGAAGTCTTTCACCACAAGAAAACAAGTTAGAAATAGCATAAAGAGGATTGACTAATCAGTTATTTATAAAAAGTCAGAGGCTTCAGCTGGCTTGTAGATTCGACTGCGCTGGCTTAAAGATTCGACTGCGCTGGCTTGAAGATTCGACTGCGCTGGCTTGAAGATCCGACTGCGCTGGCTTGAAGATTCGACTGCGCTGGCTTGAAGATTCGATTGTGCTGGCTTGAAGATATGACTTCGTTGTCTCGAAGATTCGAATTCGTAAGCAGAATGAGACGGATTTGTTTGCAGAATGAAGTGGCTGAGTTGGCTGAATGAAGTGGTTGCGTTAGCAGAATGAAGTGGTTGAAATAGCAAAAAAGAGGGTATGTCATCTCACTTATGACACACCCTCTTGTTCGTATAGTATTATTGTTTCAATTTTTTAATCTCTTCAACAGTTAATCCAGTGGATTGGGAAATGATGTCGATTGGTGTGTTGAAAGCAAGAAGTTTGAGAGCGACGTTTAGGGCTTTTTCTTTTTCTCCTTCAGCTCTTCCTTCAGCTCTTCCTTCAGCTCTTCCTTCCTCTCTTCCTTCCATTAAGCCATCTTGATATCCCTCGTCACGGCTAGTGTCGAATAGGCTTTTCATATGTCTAACAGCTTCTAGATGTCGGTAATAAGCTTGCTTGTCTTCTAGTGAGAGTGAATCCACACGAAGTCGCTCACGCGCTTCTGGTAATCCTGCAGCAGTGGCTTCGGAGCTGATAGAGCCTGTTTTCAGAAATTCTATCCATTCGTCAAGAGGGGTGGTTGCTACCTTGTCAAAATCATTGACACGTAGTATGTAGTACTCAGGGAACAAGTCGCCAGGACTCTTCCTAAGTTTTAGATCTTTATCCTTGATGCCAAAGAATTTCTCGTTCTGTCGGATGGAGAGCTTAAGAGTATCATGTGGTTCGTGCTCGCCGATGAATTCGGTTTTACCATGGTACACATAATCTTTTCCTTGTCCTAGTTCGAAATAGACGATGTTAATGGAATACACCTTGCGAACCGCTTCGTATGGTTTCCCAAGACCAATATACTCTGTTATTGCCTTAGATACGCCATAGAGCATGCGATGGAAATAAGTATGCTCACGACTATTTTGTACTTCAATGATGCACAACTGTTCATCCTCGCTTTCTGCCAGAATATCTACTCGGTTATATTTGTCGTCTTCGTCTTCTTGGTTACTTTCGCTCTCCAGGAAGCGGTGAATCTTAAATTTCTTTCCAAGTAATGAAGACAGGAAACCCTCGAGCACAACATAGTTAGCCTTGTTGCGCAGCAGGCGTTTCATCGCCCAGTCAAATCTTATATAGTTTTCTCCGTTCATTCTCTTTTCTTATATTTCTTAATATTACGCTGCAAAGATACGCTTTTCTTTCGTAACTTCCAAGAAATTAACAAAAAAATGTTTTTCGTGAGTGGTGGGGGTAGAGGGAGAGAAACAAAAAGTGCAACGCCCGGATGTGGGCATTGCACTTTAATATGATTGATAATAGGATTACTTCCACTTAGAAGCACCTGCTTCACTGTCAAGATTTGCGTTGAACTTGAATTCACCCTTTGCTGGAGCAGTCCAAAGTTCAGTCTCAGAGCCCTTGAAGTCGATGAGACCTTCAATACCGTATGTAACAGCGTCTGCACCGATAGGTGTGTAAGCAAAGTTAGTCTTGTATGAACCTGCTACAGAAAGCACCGTGCTTGCACCATTCAGAAGAACACTTCCCTTAGCGCCTGGTGTGTAAAGCTGAAGTTTTGCTCCTGCACTTCCGTCTGTAGCCATTGAAGGACCAAAGATGCTGTTGGTGATGTTCAAGTTTGCAGCGTTTGTTGCAAAACGGAACAATGGTGTGTTAGCATTTGCTGTAGTTTCCATTGGAGCATAGCAGAATGTACAGTTGTTTACATTTACAGTAGGAGCCTGGGCAGTCTTACGTAAGTCGCAAAGCATAATAATGTTTGTAATAGTACAATCATCGAATGTTACGTTGCGGAAATCTCCACCCTTATCTGCGATGGTTACAACACCCTGATCGCCGACGCCATCAATTGTACAACCCTTGAAGGTAATGTTCAGGAAGTTGTCGTTGTTCTTCTGACCTCTTACTACACCACGGAAACCACGGATATAGCAATCGTTGAAGATGAGCTCACTGATGGTAGAACCAGTACCGCTAACATTGATGACCTGACGGCCACCGAAGCCTTTGTCTGTACCAGCGAGGAACGCATCCTTATCAGCTTGCTTATCGCTAATCATATCGATGCTTTCGAACTTTACCTTATCAATGTTTACACCCTTCTTGACGTTCATACCACCAGAGAATGTAAACTGAGCGTTACCGCCCAATGTCATACCGGTTATGAAGGTTACATTGCGGTCGAGACTGATAGCGTTGCTAATCTTGTATTCCTGTTCACCACGGAGGATGACAGTCATACCGTCTTTAACCATATCCCAAAATTCAGCAGTCTTCAATGTATCTTTAGCTTCCTTAGCATCCCAGTTACGGGTATCAAGCCACATGCCTTCTCCATACTTCTCGTCGAAGTTGACGCTAGCTTCAGTTGTTGCGGCTGTTTTACCTGCGTATGTGGTATTATTGAAGTCTGTAGAACTGTCGTATGTCTTGAATGTGTATGATGTTTCTGGCTGCAAGCCGTAAATATCTACATATCCCTGAGCATAGTCAGCATCGCTTACTTTAACTGAGATTGTATCATGGTTTTCTGCGTCTTCGGCAGGGCAAGCCATAACATATTTGATTTTCTGGCCACCTTCTGCCCAAGATACACGAGCTGCGTTATCAATAGCCTTGGCACCAGAAACCTTTGTTGGGTAGTTGATGCTCTGAGCCTTTACCTCATAATACTCAGATTCCTTGTTGTTGCCAATACACTTGATTCTTACACCATACTTCTCGTCCCATCCTAAGTCGTCGAAAGTATAGGTGTCTTCTTCTGTTGTGGCTTTTTTGATAACTTTCAAGTGATTTGTGCCATCCTCATCTGTAGATGTCACAAGACCCAATTCCAACTCATAACTGGTGGCACCCTGGATTTTATCCCATTCTACCTTCAAGTTATTTGAGTTGACCGTTGCGCTTGCAATTGGACGGAACAAACGAGGTGCATCGCCCAAGTTGTCATCGTCGCTACAGCTTACCATTGTGGTACCAACTGTAGCAGCGAAAAGCATAGACAATATATATTTATTGTATTTCATAATTACTTACTTTTATTTGTTATGGACTACATAACCCGATTTACTTGTTGCGAATAGCATAACCTTCGTTAGACAATACGCCGTTTGAAGAAGCAATGTTGTCCTTAGGGATAGGCAAGATATATGGAGTTACCTTTTTGCGGAGAGGCTCCATATCTTCAGCACCTGTTGTAACAACTCCGTCTGTCAGACCAAACCATGAGTATAAGAAAGCCTCATTCATGACACCCTTCTTGATAGTGTTGCCATCTGCGTCGGTTCCATACTTTGTGTTTGTTGTTGGATCAGTATCACTGACTGACATGTATGTATCCAAGAACTTGATATATTTCAAACCATCGAAAGAAGCTCCCGCAGTCTTGATGTCATCATCTGCAAGTGTTGTTGCCTCTTTGTATGGGCTTGCGCTGTTATCACGATAAGTGAAATAGTTGTTCTCGAACTGAATCTCGCCATTTACATAGTTGTAGTAGAGGCGTGGTGCTATGCCCATATCAACAATTTCTTTAGTCTTGTCGTAGATGAATTCTCCATTCTCCAGACGGAGCTGGTTATAGTTCATAGTTACGTCGCGGACCCACTCCAAAGTATTAACGATGGCATCTGAGTAGTAGTTCCAACGAACGAGGTCGAACTTACGGATGCACTCGCCACCAAACTCCCAAGCACGTTCGTTGATGATAGCTTTCTTGAAAGAGTCGTGATCGTTGAGATTATCAACATATTCATTCACCATCTCGTTCTTGTTGGTTGCATTTACAAAGGCACGGTTACGAACTCGCTTCAACATTTCCTTTGCCTCAGCAGTAGGACCATTGTTGATTTCGTTATCAGCTTCAGCGAGGAGCAACAATACGTCAGCATATCGCAGGATAGGGAAGTTTATACCTGTACCCTTAGATTCAACGTTGTTGACACTCAAATCCATGCGGCACCATTTAGCTGGCTGGATGTTGACGCCATCCACTGCTGCCTGCTTGTTGTCGTACAACCAACGGTAGTTAGCACATGTAGCCTTCAGACGCTGGTCTTGTGCATTGAATGAGCATGCATAGCTTGGAGTCAGGTTGGTATAAGTAGTACCAGCACCCTTAGAACTTGAAACTACGCTCAAGCCAAGACACCAACCGATGTCACCACCTGAGTTTGGAACATAACCCATCTCGAACAATACATCGCCATTAGCTGGGTTGCAGCCGTTGATTTCATTATCAAAAATCTGCTTGAAGTTGTTGTTGAGCTGACGGTCCTTCAAGGAAATCAACTTCTTGGCATAAGCCTTAGCAACCTTGTAGTAATCGTCTGCAGAAGTAGCTGTAGCCTCGTTACCATTCTCATCTACATAATGTACAGTATATTCTTCACCTGTACCAGTGCTGCGAGCCATGGTACCATCAGCCTGCATAGAGTAACCTGCGCGGAACATAGCCAACTTGGTGATGAAACCGAGAGCGAACTCACGGTTCATACGCTCTACTGTAGCTTTGCTGCTCCACTGCATCTCACCCTCATTGTTGATGAGGTCCTGAATCAAGTGAGTATAGATGATGTTCTTGTCTGTACGTGGATCATTGTGCATATCGTCCTTTGATGTAGGAGTTGTTGCAAATGGCACGTCACCCCAGAAGTTACACATCAGGAAATACCAGTAGGCACGAAGACAGATAGCCTCACCATGAAGCTGCTTCATATCAGCATCTCCGTTCTTGTAAGCATCGCTAGCCTCAATACCTTCGATACACTGGTTGGCGAAATCAATGGCTTTCTGGGTGTTGTTCCAGCAGTTCTTGATATCACCGAAGTATGATGGGTTAAGGGCCCAGATACCGCGACGTGTTGTTTCTGTAGCTTGAGCCTTCTTTACGAAACCGATCTCTACGTCAGTATTCTGCATCCAGTTGGTGTTCATACGTGATGTATAAGTGTCCTCGCAGAAGTAGGCATATACGTGGTCTACCATCTTGCGGGCATCAGTTGCGTTTGAACACAGGTAGTTCAAATTGTCTGTAGACAATGTCTCTGTGTCCAATAAGTCACTACAAGAGTTAAAACTTGCTCCTGCAATGAACATTGATATATATAGAAATATACGTTTCATAATTTGTATCTTGTTTTCTATTAGAATGAAATGTTTACACCTGCTGTCCAAGAGAATGACTTAGGATATGATGAGAAGTCGGCACCTGGAGTCAAACCGCTGGTCTTGCTGCCACGGATTGATGAGTTAACCTCTGGGTCATAACCTGAGTAGTTGGTCAAGCAGAACAAGTTTGTCAATGTGCAGTACATGCGCAGTGAGTTGCAAGCGAACTTCTTGGTCCACTCCTTAGGGAATGTGAAACCTACTGTCAAGTTCTGCAAACGGAGGAATGAACCATCCTCAACAGCCCATGATGAAGGTACAGGGTTGTTATCTGACAAAGTTGCTGCGCTCCAAATAGAAGCATTTGCATTCATATTCTTCAATGTCTCGTAATCTGTTACGATTTCACCTGTAGTCTGATCCATGTAAGTCCATGCCTTACCGCCCAAAGTTACAGGAGTCATTTCCTGACGGAGACTTGCGTATGTATTACGGTATGACTGTGATGTAACCATCTTGTCGAGGTTGTAAACGTCATTACCTACTACGAAGTTGAAGTTGGCAGTCAGGTCAAACCACTTGTATGTAGCGTTAAGACCAAAACCTCCCTGGAACTTAGGCTGAGTCTTACCGATGATGGTACGGTCTGACTCTGAAATCTTATTGTCACCATCAAGGTCTCTTACCTTCATTGCACCTGGGCGAAGACCTGCCTTAGAACCTGCAGTGATGAATGAACCATCCACTACACCTTCCTTCAGAATATAGTTACCGCTCTTGTCAAATACAAACTGTGTCTTGCCGTTCTCATCGGTTGTGGTCTGGAAGTCGTCAACAGTGTAGAAACCGTCGCAAACGAAACCATATACCAATCCGAGAGGCTGACCTACAACAACTCGGTAGTCGTCGTAACCGCGCATGTCGGTAGAGAAGGCACCAGAGTTGTAAGACTGGTAAGTCTGACCACCAGCCAACTTGTCAACCTTGTTCTTGTTGAAACCAACGTTGAAGTTGAAGTTCAAAGAGTAATCCTTCTTGCGGAGGATAGCTGCATTCAAGTTCAACTCAACACCACGGTTAGATGTCTGACCGATGTTCTGCTGCATAGAAGTATAGCCGATTGCTGTTACAGGAGCATCGAGGAGCAGGTCCTTTGTGGTGTTCCAGTAGTAATCCAAGCTACCTGAGATACGCTCATCGAAGAAACCAAAGTCCAAACCAACGTTACGTGTAATGGTGGTTTCCCACTTCAACTCTGGGTTAGCCAACTGAGAATTGTTCAATGTATAGTGAGGGTTCTGCTGGTTGCCTGCACCATAATATTTACCGCTGCCATATGCCTTGTATGTTGTCTCATACATGGAAGAACTGATACGGTTGTTACCTGCTGTACCATAAGAGAAACGGAGTTTCAGGTTAGACAACCAGTCCTTTGTGCTCTTCATCCATGGTTCCTCTGCAATACGCCAACCCAATGCGGCAGCAGGGAAGTAGCCCCAACGGTTGTCCTTCACGAATTTAGACGAACCATCGGCACGCATGGTGAATGTCAGCAAATAACGGTCTGCATAAGAGTAGTTCAAACGGCCGAAGAAAGAAAGTGTGCGATCTTCCTGACCCAATGAAGAGTTGATGGTACGAGAACCTGTTGCACCTGAGTTTGATGCAAGACTTGCAAACATCTTCTCTGGAGCAATATCCTTCTGGAAGTATTTAGCGATAACGCTGAGGCTCTCATTGTTTGTTGCTACATACTCCTGGCCAATCATGGCATTCAGATTGTGTACCTTGTTAAATGTCTTGTTGTAAGTCAAGGTGTGGGTCAGACGGAGTTTCCAAGTATCTTTCTTGGTCCATTCACCCATAGGAAGGCTACCGCCATCCTTTACAGCCTTGTCACTCAAAGCTGCATAGTAATCTTTCTGCTGGAAGAAGGTGTAGTCGTAACCTGCCTCTGCACGGTATGTGAAGTTCTTGAGGAACTTCCATGTGATGGCACCATTATAGTTGTAACGGCGCTCATTCTTTCTTCTCCAGTAGTCATTTACCTTATCCTGCAGACTGCGGGTAATAGAGATGTACTCATCATACTCATCGTCTGGAAGAGTAGAAGGATCGATGTCGAGCTGATCGTAGAGACCGTTTACAGGACCCTTGGTAATAGCCTCATAAGAACGGATCTTATAAGTACCACCACCTGTACCAACACCCTTGGTTGTAACATCAGCCAGACGCATACCGAAGTCGAGCTTCAAGTTCTTGCAAATCTCATGATTCAACTTGAAGTTTACATTGAAACGGTCGTAACCGTTGGTCTTCATCAAACTGTTGTCGTTGGTGTAAGTACCACTGAGGTTGAACTTAGTCTTTTCAGAACCACCGCTAACACTTACGTTGTGAGACTGTGAAAGATCGTGATTACCGAACATCTCGTTCTGCCAGTCATGTCCCTGCTGATACTGATACAAGTCGAGGTCTCCGAAAGAACCGAAACGCTTTTCGAAGCTGCTGATATCAGATGTGCCGCGGAGAGCAGCACGCTCATAGTTGTACTTAACGTACTGATAAGGAGTCATGGTGTCAAGAGTCTTGGCAATGCTCTTTCCCTGAACGTAGCCATTGTAAGAAACTACGGTCTTACCAGACTTAGCGCCCTTGGTAGTAACCAGGATTACACCATTTGCACCCTGAGAACCATAGATAGCTGTTGAAGCTGCATCCTTCAATACGGTAATGTCCTCAATATCAGAAGGAGCTATGTCACCGATGCTGGATACAGGGAATCCGTCTACGATGTAGAGAGGAGAGTTGTCACCAGTGATAGAACCGCCACCACGCACCTTGATGATCATTTCTGCATCAGGTGAACCGTCGGTAGTTGTAATCTGCACACCAGGCAACTTTCCTGTCAAAGCTTCTGCTGCATTTGTAACAGGAACCTTGGTAAGGTCTTCACCCTTTACAGTAGCAACGGCACCAGTCAAATCCTTCTTTCTTACAGTGCCGTAACCGATGACAACGACATCGTTGAGGGAGTTAGCTTCGTCCTCGAGCTTTACTGTAATAGTTGTTTTACCTGCAACATTAATCTCCTTCGCTTTCATACCGATGTATGAAATCTTCAGTTTCTTACTGCTGCCTTTCAAATTAACGGTGAAGTTACCATCAATATCAGTGATACCACCATTACCTGCTTGACCAACCTCCATGACAGAGGCGCCGATAATAGGCTCGCCCGTATTGTCAGTAACAACGCCTTTTACTGTTTGTGCAGATACACTTGTTACTACGAACATCAGTGCGCCTGCCAAAGCAATTTTCTTTTTTCTAAAATTACCAGACATACACTTTAGGTTTAGATAAAACTTATTCTAAATTACTAATATTCTAATGTTTTTTATTTAATGTTTTTAAGTAGAATTCCAGTTCTGAGCAGATGCTTGCTGAAGGGATGTTCCTCTTGGAACCCGAAGGCTCCGATGGGGCAACCTAGATGCGTAGCAATAGCTAAGTCTTGGTTTTCTTGATGAAAAAGTATATAAAAAATATGAGAATATAGGTATATTGGGGGGTAAAAAAATTACGTAAACGTTTACAGAATTTTTGAGTAAATACTCTGTTTTTTACATTTTGACGGTCTGTTTTCTCAGTTCCCGTTTCTGCTGTTTCAGAAGCTGAGGGAACAAAAAAAAGTGCAATATCCGGCACCCTTCTGAAAGAGGATGGGGATATTGCACTCCGAATGTTATCTGTTAATCTAATTACTTATGGTCTCTGCTTCTTTACTTTACGATGACCTTGCTTGTCTTCTTGCTGCCATCTGCCAGGGTCTTCACAATGATGTTGATACCCTTCTGAAGATTTGAGAGCTGGGTGCCGTCGGCTGCATAGATGGCGGTCTTGATGACTGCTGCATCTGTAGCTGAGGCGATGTTGTGGATGCCGGTGCCCTGACCAACAACTGTAGCTTCGCTCAAACCGCCCATCTCGTTGGCTGCACGTACGCTCCATGTTGCAGAGGCGTCATCAACGATATAGCTAGGAGTGATGGTGAAGTCTACTACCTTGCCGTTCTTGCATACTGCCCAGAGAAGCGCGTAGTCGTTGTTGTCCCAAACGAGGGTTGTACCGTTCAGCTTAACGTTGCTAGGTGCTGATGCCTGCTCGGTAGCTGCAGTTGGATCCCAGTCATCATCCTGACCCATTACTGTTTCAATGGTGTAGGTTGCAGCTTCCTCTGCTGTGAGGATAGGGTCTCCTGCTGTTTCATTACGACGGTTTACATAATTGTCACCATCCTTTGAATCGTAGGCATCGTAAACTTTCTTTCTGTCCTTGAGGTCTACTACGCTACCTGTTGATGTGTATGAGTTGTATTCAGCGAAACGCTTAGGGTAACCGCCACTCATCTCGTTCCATCCTGCTGCTGATGGGATAGCTTCCATCTTGGTGTCGATGTAGAGTGCAATAGGTGTGCCTTTGCCCCATGGACGTCCCAAGGTGTAGTTACCATTCAGGTCTTTTGCCTCAGTAGCATCCTTGATAGTACAGTCTTTGAAGATGTAGCCATACTTCTTAGGCTGAGAAGGAACTGCGAGATAGCCTCCCTTTTCACAGATCCAGAGTTCTACATTATTATAATATACATCACCCTTACCGCAAAGGTAGTCGGTACGACCACGGAGAATTCCGTCTTCGAAGTAGAATTTACCGTTCTGGTTGTTTGATACGTAGGTATCCTGGTAAGCCCAGAGGTTTACGTTCTTGCAGATGGTCTTGTTGCTCTGGTCGTTGAGTACGATGTCGCGACCTTTGGCATCACCCATACTGCTGTACATCTTTAGATCCTGGAAATAGGTGTTTGTTGCTCCCTTCTGCAAGCAGAGTACGTCACCCTTGCCGATACCTTCCAATACGTTGGCTGATTGGCCTGAGTTTGGAACGGTGTTGGTCAGTGAGGTGTTGTCCATGCCTTCACCAATGATTGATACGTTTGGCGTATTCATATAGGTGGTTGGGTTGGCATAACTCTTGCCGTCGCTACCTGTTACCTTACTCTTCTCGTCTGCAGGAATCTTGTAGTCGCCCTGCTTGATGAAGATGCGGAAACGCTTGCTAGTATCTGTACGCTTAGCTGCTGCATCAAGTGCTGCCTTGAAGTCTCCGTCGGTTGGTACGATGAAGTCGTAGAGTGCTTTGGTTACTGCTGGCTTGGTCTTGGTAGTGAAGTTCAGAACAATTGCCTGGTCTGTGGCATTGTCTGTCAAATCGGCTACCGAACCTGCAGCGAGTGTGAAGGTATAAGCTGTAGCGTAGTTCAAGCCTTTGTATGCAAAGGTGATGGTCTTGCCTGATACGGCTCCTTCAATCTTTTGTGTGCCGAGTGTAGCGGCTGCGTTGCCGGTGAGTTTTACCTTCTCATCGAAAGTCAGTACAATCTTGCCGTTGGCAGATGCGTTGGTTGCGCCTTCTGCTGGTACGGTGTTTACGAGTACAGGTGCCTTGCCGTCGTTTACGAGCTGGGCAGTACCTGTGATGTAGATACCTGCTATTGCAATTCCGTCGTTGTTGCCTGTTGCTCCCTTGATAGAAGAAGTCTTGTCGGCAATCCAGCGGATGTATACTTCTGCCTTGTTGTTGGCATCGGATGGGAGAGTGAACTCTCCGTCTGTCCAGGCTTTGGCTCCTGGCATTTTGATGGCACCTACTTTGGTCCAGTCGGTTCCGTTGAGAGAGTATTCTACATTATATGTTTCGTATGCGTTATAATTGTAGAGCATGCTGCTCTTTACCTTGATGTCGGTAAAGGCTGTTGCGTTGACCTTGGTCTGCCAGTAGGTCTCACCCAGTGGCTTGGTTTTCTTGGAGGTCCAGTTTACAGCTGCATTCTTTCCTTCGTAGCCGCCAGCACTGTTGCTCTTGTCGAGCCATGTGTATGTATTTCCGTCTGCATCGCGCAGGATGAGCTGGTCTACATCGTTGTCTTCTGCAGCGAAGTCTGCTGTACGACCTTCTCTTGCTGACTTATAGAAGTCCCAGCCTGCGATGAAGTCTTTTGAAGAATATGCTGCTGTGAATGACTGGTCGGCGTTCATGTTTATTTTGCGTTCTGCTCCTGTTTCACCATCATTCCAGTTGGTGAAGGTGAGGATGTCGTTGCTGTTGGCTGTGAGAGTTACCTCTGTTCCCTCTTCATACATGTTCTTTCCTTCAACAACGGTTGGAACAGGAGAGGCACTTATCATATAGTCTTTTGCTCCACCTTCAACCTTGTAATTCAAAGCGTAGGTGTTTATCTTCTCAAAGTTTGCCTTCAATGCTGTGTTGGTTGAGATAGAGAAGGTGTATGCTTCATCTGTAGATACCACCTGGTTGTTGGCATCTGTCCAGTTGACAAACTTGTAGCCGAAATTCTTTGTTGCTGTTACGGTGATTGATGTCTCTGCATCAAATACGGTTCCTGCAGGAGATACTTTGACTGTTCCTGCTCCTACGGTTGAAACGGCAGCCGACAGGGTGTACTGTTCAACCTGCTGAACGGTTCCGTTCAAGAGACCATTGATGTGTACATCGGCAAAGCCTTGCTGCTTAGTAGAGCCAACGCCAACGGTGCAGCTCAGCGTGAAGCCTTCAGCTGATGTCAGTTTGGCTTGCTGGTCGGCAGTGAGCTGGATGACGATGTGGTTGGTCAGGTTTTCATTTTTCGAAAACTTGTCAGTCTCTGTTGTATTGTTATCTCTTAATGCGGTGAAATTACCCAAGTCTACAGAAGTTCCGTCGCTAAGTTTGGCGGTTACGGTTACTCCATTTTCTGAATCTGTACCGAATCGGTTTACGTAGGTACTGATAGAGGTTGGGGTAAATGTAAGTCCCTTGCTAGGTTTAACGGTCCATTCTACGGCTTTTGTTGTACCAACAGGACCGAAACCAGCCATGACCATCCCGTTTCCGTCTTTGTCTTTTGTAGTCTGTGATGTCTTGAGAGAATACTTCAAGTCACCGGTGTTTACGGAAACCAGACTGAAACCATTTTCTGGTGATTTAGTGTACTGCGTAGCGTAGTTGTCGTCATTAAACGGCCATGAAACGCTAGCTTCTTCGTTCTGGTAGGTTTGCGCATTTGCCACTACCATAACAAACAGGGCAATGAGTGAGAGCCCAAATCTGAGTAGATTCTTTTTCATTTGTTTGCCTTTTTAGGTTGTTGTACTTATTATTTTTATTCACTACCGTCCCGTTAAAGTGGACTAATCGTTCTTTGAAATCATTGAAATAAGTCTTTTATGAGCAGTTTCCATTGACGGACAAAACACCGCTCAGGGAACTGCTCATAAAAGACTTATTCCAATGATGTCAAAGAGCAATTTGGTCCCCTCATTCCGGGGCTATTTGATTAATATTAAACTCGTCCCAATTTTAACGGGACTCTAATGATTTAACATATTTCTTTCCCTTAACGACAACTACGCCATGATAACCTTCTCCAACACGCTGACCGTTAAGATTATATATAGCATTATCTTTTTCAGATTCTCTGGAAAGACCTAATACCGGAACAATAGTAGCAAGGCCTCCAACAAGCGTTATCTCCTCACCTGCATTAGTTGGAATATCATAGAGATAAGTATCCGGAAGCGTAGTGGCAGGAATCTTACTTGCATCCTTGACTATAGGCTCCGGCATGCCGTAAGGCTGCATCAAAGAATTGGTATTATTGCCTTCTGCTACAGAAAGAGCTGTACCATCGGCATTTGTCAATGGTGTTGCAGTACGCAGACGTAAGTTTCCGCCGACAGTAGACTTCACTGCAAGCTTCTCTATCTTGCCGTCAACCCATTTCATATCTGTCACCACAAATCCGCCACGGGCACACAGTCCTTTCACTTCGCCACCGGCTTTCCATTCCGTAGGCAATGCAGGAAGAACATGCAAGAAGCCGGCATGTGACTGCACAAGCATCTCTGCTATAGCTGCAGTAGCTCCGAAGTTTCCGTCAATCTGGAATGGAGGATGGGCATCAAACATATTTGCATACGAGCCGCCGTCGGAAGAAGCGATTGTCACATTAGGGTCGAGCAGGACAAGCTGGTTCTTAAGAATCTTCATGGCATGGTCTCCATCAAGCATACGTGCCCACATGGCTTCCTTCCATCCCATCGACCATCCGCGGGCAGCATCGCCACGTCCGACAAGACTCTTGTGTACTGCCTGATAAAGTGTAGCGTTTTCGTATGGAGAAACCTGATTGCCAGGATAAGCGCCCCAGAGATGAGACAGATGACGATGAGACGAATTCTCTTTATCCCAGTCTTCCTGCCATTCCTGTACCTGTCCGTATTGACCAATCTTCCATGGAGTAATCTGTGCCTTCAGAGCATCAAGAGCATCTGCGAAATCCGCATCCTTATCAAGAGCACGAGCTGCAAGAGCTGTATTCTTCAACAAGTCATAGACCATCTCGTTATCCATGGCAACTCCTCCGAAAAGGGCAATGTTTGCAGTTTTACCGTCAGGCTTGGTATAAGAGCCTATACCAGGATGATTCTCCGGTGAGTTGCTCGGACAAACAACCATATACCCTGTATTCGGATCCTTCACAAGAAAATCCTGGAAGAATTCTGCCGCTCCCTTCATTATAGGATAGACCTCTGCAAGATATGTCTTGTCGCCAGAGAAGAGATAACGCTCCCAAAGGTGAGAGCAGAACCATGCGTTACATGTAGGCCATACTCCTACGGTGCCATTGTCTACCGCACCTGTCGTACGCCAAATATCTGTATTATGATGTAAAGCCCATCCACGTGCGCCATACATCTTCTTAGCTGTTTCCGCACCTGTAACACTTACATCCTTGACCATCTCGACAAACGGCTCATGGCATTCTGCAAGATTTGTGACTTCTGCAGGCCAGTAGTTCATCTCAACATTGATATTTGATGTGTATTTCGAATCCCAAGCCGGATACTGACGCGCATCAGGATTCCAGATGCCCTGCAGATTAGCTGGCTGTGTGCCTGGTTGTGAAGAAGATATGAGCAGGTAACGTCCAAACTGGAAGTAGTTGGCTGCCAACTGAGGATCAGAAGTCTTATGGAACTCCTTTATACGCTGTTCCGTGTTCTTGGACTCCTGTGTAGCATTACCTGCAAGAGTCAGGTCCACACGGTCAAACTGTGCCCTGTAGACAGATTCATGATCCGAAAGCGTTGTAACATAATCTTTCTTGCTGTTCTCGTAAGCTTCCAGATAGGCAAGAGCTGATGCACTTGCATCACCGCTTACATCATCATATTTCTTGAAATTAGTGGCTTGCGAAATAATGATTGTAGCGTATGTAGCACCTGTCACATTAAGACGCGGAGCATTTGTAGCGGCTCCCACTGTTCCCTGAGCATAGATATTGACATTGTCGTTTGTAATAGTGCCGTCAGTGTCCACAATACGCAGATAAGTACAAAGGTTGAGCTTGTTTTCCACATTCTCACACTTGTCACGTGCCGGTCCCATCGTTGCCTTGACAGTATGCTCGTCATAGAGGACGTTAGACGTGAGCTTCTCTATATTCGACTTATTACAACCGGCATAAGCCACATTGAAGTCGAGTTTACCTTTCTGGTCCGCTTCAAGACGCACCACTGTGACATTATCCTTGAAAGAAGTGAATACTGTACGCTTATACCCTACACCTTTCACATGATACTCCACATTGCTTGTTGCAGTATTCATATCAAGATAGCGAACATAGCCTTGTGCATCAACAGCATCCGAAGTCTGTGCACTTTCCATATCATCGAAACGCTGTCCCGGGAAGCCAAGCAAGACAACACCTGCTGCACGATAACTTGCTCCATGCGAGCCTTGCGACATCCAGTTCGTAACTGCAAGATTCTGTACCGAAGCATAATCTTTATTGAAGATGCCTTGCTGTACTTCTCTGAGTACTCCAAAAGCATTTGCATTATAGTTCGTGTTCGGTCCCTGGTCCCAGAATGTATCTTCGTTGAGCTGGAGCGTATCGCATGCGACACTACCGGAGTGCATAACACCAAGACGACCGTTTCCCAACGGTAGAGCTTCTTCCCAATAGCCTGCTGGCTTGTTGTACCACAAATGATTCTTGCTTTCTATTGTAGGAGCAGGTATCGGATTGGTATCGGCGGTGATGAAACTGAACGTCAAGGCTTTCGCAAGCACATTTCCAGAAAGGTCACTTACTGTATTTGCCGGTAGCTCAAAGTTATACTTCGCACTTTTGTCAAGAGCAGAATAGCTGAAACGAATTACATTGCCGTTTACTGTTGGAGCAAGCTTGACAACACTGTTTGTATTTGCATTCGTAAGCGTTGCCTCTGCCCCATCCGCCACATGCACACTCTCGTCAAAGTTCAAAGCAATGGTTCCTGTTGTCACGACATTATCCTCATTATCCTTTGGACGGCTTGATACGAATGCCGGTGCTTCATTGTCGTCAGCAAGCACCTTTACATATTTCAGATTGTAATTGCTATTCTTCGTGGCACTGACAATAAAGAGTCTCACTATGACATTCTCCTTATTGTCGGCATCAAGAGAGTAAACAGCATCATTATATTTATTCCAATGACTGCCGCTGACATAGTCATCAAGTGTTGTCCATGTCGTCCCTCCATCAACGGAATACGCCACACCAAAATGTGTGGAGCTACTTGAGCCGTCGCCTATAGCGAAATTAAGTTTCACGTTGTTCAGGTTTACAGTAGGGAAATTCACTTCGAAATATTGGTCATGTGTTGAGGCATCACCATAGTTTTCCTTTTGTGTAAATTTATCTATCGAAGCTGTGTTCAGACGCAAGACATAGCTGTCCTTACTTTGCTTTACCTCCCACTTGCCGTCACTTGTCTTCAGCGAAAGCTTATAGTTGGTCCGTACTCCAGAACATGTGTTCGGCAGAAATACCGGTTGTTTACTTTTCCATGCGGTATTGCTTATCGCCTGCCATCCGCTGCCATCCGGAGTGTAGGTCACAACAGTTCCGCTGCTTGAGCTTTCCCATCCCTCCGAGAACACCCATGACGCAACAGCTGTCTGTTGCGCATGGCTGATAACAGGATTCGCAAAGGTAAAAGCCAAAAGCATCAGAGCCACATGGAATAAAATGACTCATCATTCTTTTCATAATTTTACTTTTTAATTGTTTTTAGATACACACCGTCCCGTTAAAGTATCGCCGGGGGCCTGAAGCAGACCATCGACTGGTACGTCGCCAACGAGTCCTGGTGGCGCCCCGCCAAGGAGGCCACCGAGGCCCGCTACCGCGCGCAGGGCCAGTAAGACCGCATCCCGGCGAACCG
>ENA-OQEL01000202-OQEL01000202.1-human-gut-metagenome-genome-assembly--contig:-NODE-202-length-22679-cov-3.335403_pt1 | contig 22679 bp, 26 predicted proteins | sample MGYA00242796_ERZ504637 | MGnify/ENA primary metagenome ERZ504637 (study PRJEB26092, sample SAMD00036306) | human gut metagenome | host: Homo sapiens | study: EMG produced TPA metagenomics assembly of... | reverse complement strand
TTGAGTAAAACTTAATTGGAAAAAGAGAAAAAGGAGAAAACATTATGTTAGTAGCAATCGGAGCAGCAGTAGCAGTATTAACAGGTATCGGAGCAGGACTGGGAATCGGTCTGGCAACAGGTAAAGCAGTAGATGCAATCGCAAGACAGCCGGAAGCAGAAGCAAAATCAGCAAATCCCTTCTTCTTGGTTGTGCACTGGCAGAGGCAACCGCTATTTACGGTTTCGTTATCGGTCTGCTGATCATCTTCTTCCTTGGCTAATCACCATTACCGAAACATGAGAAAAACGAGAAAGGCAGGTGAGTAAAGGGTGTTACGGATAGACTTAAATCTGGTTTGGACCATTATCAACGTCATCATTCTCTACCTTTTACTGAAAAGTTCCTGATCAAACCGGTAACTGCGATCATGGATAAGAGAGAGCAGATGGTGAAACAGGGTCTGGAAGGTGCCAGAGCCCAGGAGAGCCAGGCGAAGGAACTGAAGGTTAAATATGAAGAAGCCCTTGCATCTGCGAAGGAAGAATCTCTCCAGCTGGTTGAGAAAGCCAGAGGAAATGCCCAGGTGGAATATGACCGTATTCTGGGTGAAGCGGATGAACAGGCGAAAAAGATAAAAGAAGCGGCCAGAAAGGATGTGGAACTGGATCGGGAAAAAGCAATGAAAGAGATGCAGTCCGAAGTTGCAGGACTTGCTCTTACCGCAGTATCCCGTATCCTGCAGGAAGGTACTGATCCACAGAGTGACGGTGCGCTGTAGACAATTTTTGAAAAAAGCAGGTGAGGCCAATGACACAGACCGCTGATCGTTATGGAAAAGTGCTTTATGATCTGAGAGTTCCCGCAGAAGATGTGGAACAGATGAAAGCGGCTTTGTGTGCGGCGCCTCAGCTGGTGAAAATTCTCAATGATCCGACTCTTACCAAAGAGGTAAAGCATGAGATTATAGAAACAATATTCCCGAAGAGCTTACACAACTTTTTAAAGACAGTCAGTGACCGGCGAAGATGTGATCAGATCGATGACATGCTGGAAAGCTACAGGGCCTGTGTGAGAAAGGAAAAGGGAATTGTGGCCGCTACGCTGTACTGTGTCCATGAGCCGGATGAGAATCAGAAAGCTCAGATGGAACAGTTCGTCAGGAGAACCTATGGCGTCAATGGCGTGGAAATGACTGTTGAACAGCAGCCGGACCTGATCGGAGGATTTGTTCTTCGTGTGGGGGACCGGGAATTTGACTGGAGTCTGCGCGGCAGAGTCCGTCAGCTGCAACAACGATTGATCCGGAGGTGAAAGAAATGAGCACAATCAGCTCAGAAGAAATTATTTCCATTCTGAAAGAGAAAATCGAAAATTACGATGCCATGTGTCAGGAACAGGAAACCGGTAAGGTTATCAGTGTCGGTGACGGAATCGCAACGATCTATGGAATCGATCATGCGATGTACGGCGAGATCGTAACTTTTGAAAACGGCGAAAAAGGAATGGTTCAGGATATCCGTCAGGATACCATCGGATGTATCCTGTTCGGTAAAGATACAGGAATCAAAGAAGGTACCCGTGTGGTACGTACGAAAAAGAAAGCCGGAATCCCGGTCGGTGAAGGATTTGTCGGCAGAGTTATCAACGCGCTGGGCGAGCCGATCGACGGAAAGGGAGCTGTAGAAGAAGACGACTACTATCCGGTAGAAAGAGAAGCACCTGGTATTATTGAGAGAAAATCTGTCAGTGTTCCTATGGAGACCGGTATCTTGTCTATCGACTCCATGTTCCCGATCGGACGTGGACAGCGTGAGTTGATCATCGGTGACCGTCAGACCGGTAAGACAGCGATCGCAACCGATACCATCTTAAACCAGAAAGGCAAAGACGTAATCTGCGTCTACGTTGCCATCGGTCAGAAAGCATCTACGATTGCAAAACTGGTAAATACACTGACCAAACATGATGCTATGGATTACACCATCATCGTTTCTGCTACAGCCAGTGACTGTGCACCGTTACAGTACATTGCACCTTATTCGGGAACCGCTATGGCAGAATATTTTATGCACAAAGGAAAAGACGTACTGATCGTATACGATGATCTGTCCAAACATGCGGTAGCCTACCGTGCACTGTCTCTGCTTCTTGGACGTTCTCCGGGACGTGAGGCATATCCTGGAGACGTATTCTATCTTCACTCAAGACTGCTCGAGAGATCAAGCCGTCTGAGCGATGAGCTTGGCGGAGGCTCAATCACAGCACTCCCAATCATCGAGACACAGGCAGGAGACGTATCAGCATATATCCCTACCAACGTAATATCTATCACAGACGGACAGATATTCTTAGAGAGCAACCTCTTCAACGCAGGTATGAGACCGGCCGTAAACGTAGGTCTTTCAGTATCCCGAGTTGGTGGAGCTGCCCAGACAAAGGCCATGAAGAAGGCATCAGGAAGCATCCGTATCGACCTGGCACAGTACAGGGAGATGGAGGTATTCACACAGTTTGCATCAGACCTTGATGATGCCACAAAAGCACAGCTTGCACATGGAAAAGCACTTATGGAGCTTTTAAAACAGCCGCTTTGTCATCCGCTGTCACTGCATGAGCAGGTAATGACACTTATCATGGCAAACCACGGTGTGTTTGACACAATTGAGACAAAAGATGTCAAGAAATATCAGGGCGATATCCTCTCATACATGGATCTTTCTTATCCGGAAATCGGACAGAAGATCGAAGAGAACAGAGCCATTGATGAAGAGCTCGTAAATAAAATCATGGATGCAGTAAAAGAGTATAAAGGGTAACAGGTAGTATTATGGCAAACACGAAGGAAATACAGGATCGAATAAAAAGTATCAATGATACGCTTAAAATCACAAATGCCATGTATATGATTTCTTCTTCGAAGCTGAAAAAGTCCAAAAAGATGCTGGCAGATACAGAGCCGTATTTCTTCACACTGCAATCAGAGATGAGCCGAATACTCAGGCATCTGCCTGATATGGAGGACATCTATTTCAAGACCAACGAGGATAAGCTGCCTGAGGACAGAAAGGTCGGATATATCGTAATCACAGCCGATAAAGGACTTGCGGGCTCATACAACCACAATATCCTGAAAATGGCTGAGGAGCACTTAAAGAATCATCCGAACCATTCACTTTTCGTACTCGGAGAGCTGGGACGTCATTATTTTGAACAGCGTGGAATTGAGATTGAAAAACAGTTCCACTACACAGTTCAGAATCCGACACTCAACCGTGCCAGAAATATTGCAGAAGAAATTTTGGAGCTATATCTACATAACGAGCTGGACGAAGTTTATATTATCTATACCAGCATGATAAATGCGATTCAGGAGGAAACACAGATGTCACAGCTTCTGCCACTGAAAAAGGCAGACTTCACTGTGCAGATTCCTATAGACATACCGAGGGAGGAGCTGGCACTCAAGCCATCGCCTGAGGCAGTCATGGATCGTATCGTACCAAACTACGTTGTTGGATTTGTCTACGGTGCTCTTGTAGAGTCATTTTCATGTGAGCAGAACGCCAGAATGATGGCGATGCAGTCCGCATCAAACAGTGCGAGGGACATGCTTGCAGAGCTTGACATTCTTTACAACCGTGCCAGACAGGCAGCGATTACACAGGAGATTACAGAGGTAATAGCCGGTGCTAAATCGCAGAAGAAAAAGAGAAAGTAGGCTTTTTGATGAAAACAGGAAAAATTATCCAGGTTATGGGTCCTGTTGTCGATGTAGAGTTCGAGGATGAGAACCTGCCGGCAATCAGAGACGCACTAGAAGTTTTAAATGGTGACAAAAAAAGTGTGATGGAAGTCGCACAGCATATTGGAAATAATACAGTACGCTGTATCATGCTTGCTTCCAGTGAGGGACTTCACAGAGATATGGAAGTAACAGCCACAGGCGCCGGCATCAAGACACCTGTCGGAGAGCAGACTCTCGGCAGACTGTTCAACGTGCTCGGTGAAGCTATTGACGGCGGAGCACAGCCTGATACAGAAGAAAAGTGGGAAATCCACAGAGAACCACCAACATTTGAGGAGCAGAACCCTGCAGAGGAAATCCTCGAGACAGGTATCAAGGTCATCGACCTCCTTGCCCCATATGCAAAGGGTGGAAAAATCGGACTCTTCGGAGGAGCCGGAGTAGGAAAAACAGTCCTCATCCAGGAGCTCATCAGCAATATCGCAACAGAGCACGGCGGCTACTCAATCTTTACAGGAGTCGGAGAGCGTTCCAGAGAGGGAAATGATCTCTGGACAGAAATGAAGGAATCAGGAGTTCTGGAAAAAACAGCCTTAGTGTTCGGACAGATGAACGAGCCACCAGGAGCACGTATGCGTGTAGCTGAGACAGGACTTACAATGGCAGAGTATTTCAGGGATGAGAAGCACCAGAACGTGCTGCTTTTCATCGACAATATATTCCGTTTCACACAGGCAGGTTCAGAGGTTTCAGCACTTTTAGGACGTATGCCTTCAGCCGTAGGTTATCAGCCTACACTGGCTACTGAGATGGGTGAGCTGCAGGAGAGAATCGCATCTACAAAGAACGGTTCGGTAACATCGGTACAGGCCGTATACGTACCAGCCGATGATCTCACAGACCCGGCTCCGGCTACAACCTTCGCACATCTGGATGCCACAACAGTTCTTTCAAGAAAGATTGTTGAACAGGGTATTTACCCGGCAGTAGACCCGCTTGAGTCTACATCACGTATCCTCGAGCCTGATATCGTAGGCGAGGAGCATTATCAGGTAGCACGAAAGGTACAGGAGATTCTCCAGAAGTACAAGGAGCTGCAGGATATCATTGCAATCCTCGGTATGGAGGAGCTGGCAGATGAGGACAAGGTGCTTGTATACAGAGCAAGAAAAATCCAGAAGTTCCTCTCACAGCCATTCCACGTAGCCGAGAACTTCACAGGTATCCAGGGTGTCTATGTGCCTGTAGAGGAGACTATCAAGGGCTTCAAGGCCATCATAGATGGTGAGATGGACGAGTATCCTGAGAACGCATTTTTCAATGTCGGAACGATCGAGGACGTCAAGGAAAAAGCAAAGACTATGCAGCAGTAAAAGCATAAGGAAGGACAAATCGTATGGCAACAAATACATTTTATCTAAAGGTAATAGCTGCTAACAGAGTGTTTTACTCAGGAAGATGTCGTTCCATAATAGTCCCTGAGTTCGATGGCCAGAAGGAAATCCTCGCCTACCACGAGGATATGGTCATAGCCGTCGATGAGGGCGAGATGAGATTTCAGCCGGAGGGCAGTGACAACTGGGAGTACGCGGTAGTGGGAATGGGCTTCGTAGAGATAGTCAACAACCGTGTGACACTGCTTGTCGAGACAGCCGAGCATCCGGAGGAAATCGATATAGCAAGGGCAAGAGAGGCAAAGGAGAGAGCTGAGGAGCAGCTTCGCCAGAAGCAGAGTATTCAGGAGTATTATCACTCAAGAGCTTCGCTGGCCCGTGCCATGACACGACTGAAAGCAACTTCAGGAAAATAATAAATGTTAATAAATTACAAAAAAGAGGTTGTGACAACCTCTTTTTTGTTTACATTACACATGAAATGAGTTACAATGGCTATATAGGTTAGTAATATGGTCATAGAAGACAGGTGGGAATATGAGGATAGTATATGGACTGGGAGTATTGCTGGAAGCAATACTGATTGCACATTGCGCAATCTGTTCCTTTAAAAAAACATGACAGACTCGGTAAAAGTGTGTGTATATATGAGACGTTGACATTTGCCTGCGCTATAGTCTTTTTTGTTTTTACATTTGTGCCGGGGCACACTGTTACAGTACTTGCGAAAGGGCTTACTATGGCTCTGTTTGACTGGATGCTCATCGCTCTTATGTTTTATACACAGTATTATACAGGTGCTGTAAAGACCTTCAAGGGAGTGCAGGCTGCTTCCATGATATTTGCGGTGCTGGACACATATATGCTTATAGAGAACACCTGGACTAATAAGATTTTTGATATAGAATCCATAAAAGCTGAGAATATTAAGGTGGTATTCAATAATGACAGCCTATGGTACAGGCTGCATTTTATATTCACATATGCGTTTGTGATTCTGATTATTTTTACATATCTGTATATGATTATCAAATCATCGCGCATGTACAGGGAGGCATATGGGGCTATAGCGGTAGTTATCTTTATCGGCTTTTCGTTTGACATTGCTACTATAGGTTCGGACTCCATATATGACCTCACCATGATTATATATGGTGCTATAGCTATTATCATATATTACCTGACATACAGATATGTGCCGAATGAGCTTATAGAAAATATGCTCTCTCTTGTGGTCCGCGATATGAACAATGGTATCATCTGCTATGACAGAAAGGGCAGGTGCATATATTACAATGACCTGATGGAGGCTATTTACAGGCATGGCGGCAATATGTCTGTTTATGAAAGTAAATATAGTCAGTGGATTGAAAAGCTGGGAGACGACAGAAGGGACAGTATGACCTTCCAGACAACAGATATTGAAATAAACGGTGAAAAGCACTACTTTGAGATTGCCTACAAGCGCATATATGATGAGAGCAATCGCGTTATATGTGATTATTTTGTATACAATGACCGTACACAGATGTATGAGTCGTGGGAGCAGGAAAAGTACAAGGCATCGCATGACAGTCTGACCGGACTTTTGAACCGTGACCAGTTCTATGAGGATGTGCACGATATGGTGAACAAGTATCATGACACAACCTTCTACCTGATTTGCAGCAATATAAAGGATTTCAAATTCATCAATGAGATATTTGGAATGGAGAAGGGCAATCAGGTGCTCATAAAGCAGGCGAAGCTCATGGCATCGAATCCATCTGAGAGGACCATTTGTGCAAGGCTTATGAATGACCGCTTTGCGCTGTGTCTGCCAAGAGAAGAGTTTGATGAAAAAAGAGTGGCAGATTCAATAAAAGAGCTGCAGCGTGAGTTTTCGGGCAATTCTTTCCATCTGCATACATACATGGGTGTGTATGAGATAAGAGACAGGGATGAGGCTGTCAGCATTATGGTAGACAAGGCTAATATAGCGGCAGACACCATAAAGAATAATTACGACTGCTGTGTGGCGTACTATGATGAGCATCTGCTTGAGATATCAATAGAGCAGAGACGTCTGCTCGGTGAATTTGAGCCGGCATTGCAAAATGATGAGTTTGTCATGTACTTACAGCCACAGGTGAAACGTGATGGTGCTGCAAAGGGCGCAGAAGCGCTTGTACGCTGGGTTCATCCGTCAAGAGGCATCCTGACACCGTATGCTTTTATTGATATTTTAGAGAACGCAGGTCTCATTTACAAGCTTGACCTCTATATATGGGAAAAAGCAGCACAAAAGCTTGCAGAGTGGAAGGAAAAAGGCTATGGAAGCTATCATATATCTGTAAATATATCTACAAAGGACTTTTACATTATAGATATATATGAGACCTTTACAGGGCTGATTAATAAATATGGCATAGCAGCGTCCAATCTGCATCTGGAGATTACAGAGACAACGCTGATGACCGATTTTGAGAAGAATATGAATATTATCCACAAGCTTCAGGGCGTAGGCTTCAGGGTGGAGATTGATGATTTCGGAAGCGGTTACTCATCACTCAACATGCTAAAGGACATCAGTGCTGATGTACTGAAAATCGATATGGGCTTTCTTCGCAAATCTGAGAACGAGGTCAAGGGACAGGATATATTAGAGAGTATCATCACGCTTGCAGGCAAGATAGGCATGGACGTCATCACAGAGGGTGTGGAGACGAAAAAGCAGCTTGATATGCTTACAATGATGGGATGTCATGAGTTCCAGGGATATTATTTCTCAAAACCGGTACCGGTATCTGAGTTTGAAGAAAAGTATCTGGTATAGCTATCATGTATATCTATTATGTATATCCAATATATATTTTAGGTATTGTGCAAAATTTAATACACTGTATATTTGGGGCGGGTATTGAAATATCCGCCCTTTTTTTCTATAATAATAAACCGTGTGGATTGCTGTAAATATGTAATTGCTGTGGGTCACACGAGGGTGTGGCAGATAACAGCGAATATGAGAAAAAGAGGCGCAAAAAAATGACTGAAAAAAGTAAAAAATAAGGATTCAGACATCAGAGACATTTTTGCTGAGTGCGATTCTGGCACTTTCCGGAGGCTTTCAGGATGCCTACACCTACAACGTGAGAAACAAGGTGTTCTCGAATGCGCAGACAGGAAACGTGGTGCTGATGAGCCAGCATCTGATGGTAGGTGAATGGATGAAGGGACTATCGTATCTTTTTCCAATCCTTTCATTTGCACTCGGTGTGCTTGTGGCAGAGAGAATCGGGCATAGATATAAGAAGGCAAAGCGCATCCACTGGCGTCAGATAGTGGTGGCGATAGAGATAATCATACTGTTTGTGGTGGGCTTCATACCACACAGGTACGACATGATAGCGACCATGCTTGTATCATTCAGCTGTTCTATGCAGGTGCAGTCCTTCAGAAAGGTAAACGGCTACGGCTATGCCAGCACCATGTGCATCGGCAATTTAAGAAGCGGCACAGAGAGCCTGTCAATATATCTGCGTGACAGAAATATCGGGGCACTGAAAAAGACTGCGCACTACTATGGAATCATTCTGATATTTGCAATAGGAGCAGGTATAGGCGGAGTGTGCTCACTGCACATAGGAATACGCGCTATATGGGCTTCAAGCGTGCTGCTTGCCATTGTATGTACAATGATGGTCAGGGAACACAGATAAACAGTTACAAATAGTCACGAAATATATATAACGGAGATACAATATAAAATGAAATTATTAAAGCAATTTCTCATCATACTTGCGATTTCGTTTTTAGGTGAGATACTCAAATATTTACTGCCATTGCCTGTTCCGGCGAGCATATATGGCATGGTTATACTTTTCATAGGTCTGCTGACAGGCCTGATACCGCTAAACTCTGTAAGGAGTGCAGGCAAATTCATGATAGAGATAATGCCTGTCATGTTTATCCCTGCGGGAGTGGGGCTTATGTCATCCTGGGGCAATCTTAAGCCGGTGCTCGTACCGGTGATTGTAATCACGGTTGTGGCACTTCTTACTGTAATGATTGCTACAGGACATGTTTCACAGCTCGTAATCCGTATGCAGAAGCGCAAGAGGGCTGATGCTGGACAAAATAAATAAGATAGAGGATAATCATAATGGATAATTTGTTTCAGACATCGCTTTTTGCCGGTGTCACAGTAAGTCTGGTTGCATATCTGCTAGGTATGCTTTTAAAGAAGAAGTTTAAGCTTGCAATACTCAATCCGCTTCTCATTTCAATAGTACTGACCATCATAGTGCTTGTTGTGGCAGATGTGGATTATGACACATACAATAAGGGGGCATCGTACCTTAGCTGGTTTCTGACACCGGCCACGGTATGCCTTGCGATACCGCTCTATGAGCAGTGGACACTGCTCAAGAAAAATATAGCAGCAGTCGCGCTCGGACTCACGGCAGGCGTCATAACAAGTCTTGTGACAGTGCTTGTGTTGTCAGTGCTTATGGGGCTTTCACACGAGGACTATGTCACACTGCTTCCAAAGTCCATCACGACAGCTATCGGTATGGGCGTATCAGAGGAGCTCGGCGGATATGTGACCATTACTGTCGCAGTTATCGTCGTGACAGGTGTGCTTGGAAATATACTCGGAGAGTTTGTTTGCAAAATATTCAGAATCACTGAGCCTATATCGAAGGGACTGGCGCTTGGCGCTTCATCACATGCCATCGGAACAGCGAAGGCTATCGAGATTGGCGAGATAGAGGGCGCCATGAGCTCTCTTGCTATCGCGGTGGCAGGAATACTTACTGTGGTGTTTGCATCGGTGTTTGCAAACTTTTATTGATTTGTCTGAGCGCTTCCTGCGCGTTGGCTTTTTTACAGAAAGGAGCTATATTTATATGATAATTACAATTGCTAGAAAGTGCGGTTGCGATGCAGATACTATCGGTAGAGCAGTCGCTGAGAAATATCATTTACATTTCATGGACAGAGAGGCTATTGCGGCCGGTGCCAAAGAGGCAGGCTGCTACGATGAGTATGAGGAGTTTTACGTGAGAGACCGGTTAATTCCCTGCTTTACTCTATTGTGATGGAGACGGAGGAGGATAATGTGCTGCATGATACTCCGGCTATGGCTCTTACATTTATTGACAGGCTGCCGCTTGAGGACGGCTGTGAGGGATATGTGATTCAGGGACGATGTGCAAACTTTGCCTTTCAGGGAAGAGATGATGTTGTCTCAGTTTTCCTGACAGCGAATGATGCATTCTGCGTTGATACTGTGGCTGATACACATGGAGTCTCAGTGAGAAAGGCAAAGACTGTTGTGCGTGAGACAAATGACAACAGAAAGACCTATCACAAATACTATACCGGACAGGAGTGGGGGCAGGCAGAAAACTATGACCTGTGCCTGAATGTGGCAAAGCTCGGTGTAGATGGTGTGATTGCGATGATTGACAGCTTCATACAAAATAGAAAATAGAAGATGTATATACAAAAGCCGAATCCGTGGAGTGTGGTGCTTTTGGGGTTATTTTATGTGTTTTTGAAAATAAAAATTCAATGTTGGAAAAATCATATTTTATCATTGGTTGACTTTCAGAAAAAATTTATCTATTATTAAAATAAGATAAAATTGTTAACTGTTCAGTATAACTTTACAGTGGCGTGGAAAGAGGTAAAACAGGAGTAGGGAAACTGGTATGAGAAGGAAAAACAGAGGGAAACAAACGCTTAAAAGAAGATGCTGAGTATTCTTCTGCTCAGTGCAATGTCAAGTATTCTTGCAGTAGTAATCGTGTCGTATATGACGATCCGAATGATACAGAATGACGGTATCAAGGAGAGTATGCAGATATATCTGGAGCAGATTACACGAGAGATGGACAGTGATTACTATGACATGATCGGTATTGTCAATCAGATGAGTCCCGATGGACTTATTGGAAGTGCGACAGAAAGATATTTGAGTTCAAATGATAACTATGATCGATATTTGGAGCAGAAATTTCTCAGAGAAGAACTGATAAAGCTTGGATATGTGAATACAAAGCTTCTTGGCATCACTTATTACGATCCGAAAGAGCAAAAAGAATTGATCGGAAATTTTAACGTCAGGGTGCTGGACCCGACATATCAGACAATCTCTAAAGTGGTAGTAGGTGCCGATAATACCATTCAGGCCATGCATGATTCCTATCTGGGAATTAAGGAGACACCGGTAGTATCCGTGATGCGAAGAGTTTCTTTTGGTAACCAAAAGATGCTGGATATTTATGCAGAAATTGAGCCTGATATGAGTGTTTCAGATCAGCTTAATAAAGAAAAATGGCCATATACCTATATGGAGATGGATGAAAATGGCATTGTGCAGTACAGCAATAATCCGGTGATTGTCCGGGGCCAAAAGATTTTGTCGGAATTACCGAAAAAAGAAGGATATGCTGTAACAAATCAGGAAGGATATAAAATCATGGTGTATCGCAGTACCATTGGATATGCCAATGCCATTGCACTGCCGGAAAATATCTATCAGAAAGAAATGAATATGTGGAGATTGAAGCTGGTGGTTATCATTCTGGCAACATTCGGTATTTTTTCCTGTTCTGTTATTTACCTGTACAGGTTGATATGCAAACCACTTAATCAGTTACAAAAACAGATTATCCAGGTAGGAAATGGGGCATTACATGGAGAAAGGCAGGAATATGAGATCAAGGAATTTGATGACTTGATGCACGAAGTGGAGCAGATGAAGGAACAAATCAGAAATCTGATTGATGATGTTGTGGAAAAAGAAAAAAATATTCAGCGGACGGAATATGAGAAGCTTCTGTATCAGATCAATCCTCATTTTCTGCTCAATACACTAAATTCTGTTCAGTGGATGGCCAGAATGAGCAAACAGAATAATATTATGGAATTTGTGCAGCGATTAAAAAGACTGTTGTCCTACAATCTGGGAAAAGAGGGAATGCAGACAACACTTCGAACAGAAATCGATATTGTGAAAGATTACATAGCATTGGAACAGATGCGTTACGATTTTGTGATTGAGATGAATGTGGAAGAGGGACGTTATCTGGAACAGCCGACGGTAAGGATGCTACTGCAGCCACTGGTAGAAAATGCCATACGATATGGACTTGGAGATGATGAAAAGATCACAATTCAGGTCTTTGAGGATAATATCAGGGGACTGGCGGGCATCACAATATTAGACAGCGGTAATGGTCTGACCCAGGAGGAAATTTATCAGATCAATGAACCATTTGACTACGATGTAAAAAAAATGCAACATGGAAACAGAGGAATCGGTCTGCGATATGTAAAAGCAATGTTGGACTCTTTTTATGAAGGAGAAACGACTCTGTTTGTAAATTGCAAAAAAGGATATGGAACCAAAATTACAATTTTGATTCCGATTCAGGAAGAACTTCGGAACAAAATAAAAATTACAGGAGTTGAGACAGAAAAAGAAGGTAAGGAGAAATGAAAGTATTAGTTGTTGACGATGATAAACTGGCAAGAAAAGGTTTGATCTCCATAATGGATTGGAAGAAATACGGATTTGAAGTTGTGGGGGATGTTCAGAACGGTCGTAAAGCGCTGGAATTTCTGAAGGATAATGAAGTGGATATTGTATTCACGGATATAGACATGCCGGAGATCGATGGAATTGAATTGATGAAAATGTGTAAAAAGGAATATCCGGAGGTGAAATTTGTAGTCTTTTCCATGTATGAAGATTTCCGTTATGCGCAGAGTGCTCTGAGACTGGGAGCTTTGGACTATATATCCAAGATAAGTTTTGAAGGGGATGAGTGTGACCGGATACTGGAACTTGTGGAAAGAAAATATAAGGAAAATCATTCCCAAAAAGAAACCAGGAATGAGGATTCCGAACTCATAAAAAGGTTGGAAAAAGCGTGGATGAACACCAGATGGATCTTCAATGACAGCGAGTTCAACAGACTGTATGAGTTAACCAGGGGAGTGGAGTTACGGACTGCTGAAAGGGTTTTCATAAAAAGCTTCCACAGCCTCCAGAAACTCACAGGAGAAGAACTGGAATTTCCATCCTTATCTTCCGTGGATTCCATGCTGGAATGGGTGAAACAATGGAAAGAAAACCTGTATCAGACATGTCTGCAGACAGATAAAACAAAGGATATCTATATGTTTGCAAGAGTGATCCTGTATACAGATGAACATATAGAAGAAAATCTGAAGTCGGAAGAGGCAGCAGCACAGATCGGAATGAGCAGAAGTTATTTCAGTACGAGATTTAAGGAGATGACCGGTGATACCTTTCATAATTATGTGATCAGCAGAAAAATGTATGCAGCTGCCCAAAAGATGGCAAAAGGAACAGAAAATATAACACAGATTGCCTCGAATCTGGGCTATGACAATTTTTATTATTTTACAAAGGTATTTTCGAAGGAATACGGATGCATGCCAACAGAATATGTAGGAAGAATAAAAAATGTTCGATTTAATTCGGACATTTTTTTTGAATTAAAAAAAAGCTGTGAAATCAGGAACAATATCGTCTAGTGAAAAATATGGTTACAGGATAAACTATCTATAAAAGAAGGGAGGTTTACTCATGTACATCAAAAGATTTGTGAAACACTATTACATTATGCTGATCCCTGCATTACTGTGGCTGTTCTTTTTCAGCATTGTTCCAATGTTCGGAATTGTTATGGCTTTTCAGGATTACAATCCTGGACAGGGCATTCTCCATTCAAAATTTGTTGGCCTGGCTAATTTTGAGTATATGTTTCAGATGAGTGACATTACACAGGTTTTACGTAACACAGTTGTCATTGCCGTTGGCAAGATTATCGGAAATATTATTATCCCGCTGGTCTTTGCTTTGTTATTGAATGAACTGGCAGTGAAGAAACTGAAACGTCCGATCCAGACAATCGTATATTTACCGTATTTTCTGTCATGGGTTATTCTCGCGAAGATCGTGCTGAATATTTTCGGGTATACAGGACCGGTGAATCAGATCATAGGATTGTTCGGAGGCGATGCGGTCAACTTCTTTGGCGAAGCAAAGCTTTTCCAGCCTCTGGTAATCGGTACGGATATCTGGAAAGGATTCGGTTATAACACAGTCGTTTATCTTGCGGCGATCCTTGGCGTGGATGGATCGTTGTACGAAGCTGCGGCAGTAGACGGCTGCGGACGATTCAAAAGAATCTGGCATGTAACTTTACCGGGTATCAAAACAACAGTAGCACTTCTGGCTATCCTGTCTCTTGGAAATGTCCTGAATGCAGGATTCGACCAGATTTATAACCTGTATAACCCGCTGGTTTACTCAACAGGTGATATTATTGACACTTGGGTATACAGAGCCGGTTTGCAAAATCTCCAGTATTCTCTGGCAACGGCCGTTGGTTTATTCAAATCTGTAATCAGTCTTGTATTGATTACGGTTGGCTACTGGCTGGCAGATAAATTTACCGGTTATAAACTGTTTTAGGAGGTGACAAACTATGATTGAGAATAAAAGCCTGAGATCAAAGATTTTTGATATTTTAAATATTGTGATTCTCATTGCGATTACTTTAATCTGTATTGTGCCGGTATGGTACGTTCTCTGCGTGTCATTGAGCAGCAGGGAAGCAGTCAATGCGGGAAAAGTTGCACTTTGGCCGGTTGGCTTCAACCTGCTCTCCTATAAAAAAATCATGGGAGAGACCGCATTTTTCGGTTCGTTTTTGGTATCTATTAAGAGAGTTTTGCTGGGAACCGGAATCAGTATGGTATGTATCCTTATGGCAGCATATCCATTATCCAGAACAAAAAAATCAGTTCCCGAAAAGAGATATCTTTATGTGGATATTCGTGTTCTGCATGTTATTTAACGGAGGAACGGTTCCGTGGTATATCACCATGAAAAATTATCATCTGATGGATAACATTTTTGGACTGGTACTGGGAACAGGCCTTCAGGTATTTAATGTGATACTTGCAGTGAATTTCTTTAAAAATCTTCCAACAGAACTGGAAGAGGCGTGTTTTGTCGATGGCGGCGGACCTTGGAGAACTCTGATATCTATCTACATACCATTGGCAAAACCTATGGTCGCAACAGTTGCACTGTTCACCATGGTTATGTACTGGAATGAATTCTTCCAGGGAATGGTTTTAAGTACAAGACAGAGCAGTTATCCACTGCAGACCTACATCCAGCAGATGGTAGTAACCCTGGATTATTCTACAATGAATGTGGATCAGATTGCGCAGGCGATGAAATTAAACAATCTTTCATTAGATTCTGCGAAAATATTTATAGCTATGATACCGATACTGATTGTTTACCCATTCCTGCAAAGATTTTTTGTAGAAGGTATTACACTGGGATCAGTAAAAGGATAAAGGAGGAAGAAAATATGAAGAAAAAACAGTGGATTGCATTTGCATGTGCGATGGCATTAGGTGTGACATCACTGGCAGGATGCGGAAAATCAGAAGAGAACACACAGAAAAAGGCAGTAGGGGAGGCAGAAGGAACAGCAAAAGAAGATCTCCCGCTGTCAAAATATCCGGAAACCGTAACGGTTCATCTGGGCGGTTCAATGAATTCAAATGCCAAGATTCCTGACGGAATGAGCTATGATGACAATGCCTATACACGACTTTTGAAAGAAGACCTTAATATTGAGGTTGCATACGACTGGGTCGCATCATCTACAGACTATGATGAAAAAATGAATTTGTGTATCGGAAGTAACACAATTCCGGAATTGATGAACGTAAATGCAACACAGTACAGGGCACTTCTGAAATATGATATGATCCAGCCGCTTGATCAGTATTTTGATGACTATGCTTCTGATGCACTGAAAGCATATGTGGAATCAGGTGGAGAAGAGCTGAAAAAATGTATCTCAAATGATAAGGGAGAGATAATGGCAATCCCGGCTCCGAGTATGATGGGAGGAGAAGTGAACGAAATGTGGATCCGTCAGGACTGGCTGGATAATCTTGGACTGGAGGTTCCAAGAACCTGGGATGAAATGGCAGCAGTAGCAGAGGCATTCGTAACCCAGGATCCGGATGGTAACGGAGAAGCTGATACCATTGGAATTCTTGGACCGAGCAATTCAGATCACATGAATGCAATTGGAGCAAACCAGTTTGGACTGGATCCATTGTTTAGCAGCTTCCAGTCTTATCCACAGTACTGGCTGCAGGATGAGGATGGAACTGTAGAATATGGTTCTATTCAGCCGGAAACCAGAGAGGCACTTGAAAAAATCTCAAAACTGTATACAAATAAGCTGATCGATCCGGAAATGCTTGTAAGAAGCGACAGCAAGGAACCTCTTTTGTCCGGAAAAGTTGGTATCTTCTTTGGACCATGGTGGTCTGGTTATACGGTGTCAGATACTACACTTGCAGGCGAAGCGGATTGGAGAGCATATTTTACACCACTGTCTGAGGACGGGAATTACTACGCTCATATGCCAAATCCTACAAGTAAATATGTAGTAGCAAGCAAAAGCTGCAAGAACCCGGAGGCTGCATTTAAGATTGTTAACTATCTGATCAAAAATGAGCAGCAGTGGGTAGTAGATGGTATTACCTCCACAGAAATGGGTACTGCGGATTTTTATCCTTTGTATAATGGCTACGATAATGCAGATGAGATTGAAGTATCCACTGAGACTCTGGAAAAATATCTTGCAGGTGAGATTACAATGGATGATGTTGATTTCTCAAAACATAAACTGTTAAAGAATGATATGGAAGCAGTTAAGGAACTGAAAAAAGAACCTTATGATGATTTCAGCCTGGACAAATGGAATCTGGACAGTGACATTGCCAAAACTAATCTTCCAAGACTTGTGTCACTTTTGGTTGGTGGATCTCCGTTAGTAAATGATAAATATGTACCGGTTTACAATGCATATAACGGTCAGACAAAAACCATGGAGGCCAAATGGGCAAACCTTAAAAAAATGGAAGAAGAAACATTCTCAAAGATCATTATGGGAAAAGCAGATATCAGCGAATTCGATACTTTCGTTGAAAACTGGAAGAATCAGGGTGGCGACCAGATTCTCAAAGAAATCAACGATGAATTAAGTAAGTAAAAAAGACAGCGGCTGATGGTGTTCATTCAGCCGCTGTTTTTACGATGGAGGTATAAAATGAGAGAAAACAAAGTAGTTTACGGACTAATCGGGATATGGCGGTATGGGCAGATGCATACCGAAGATTCTTTTCAAAATGTTCCAGAAGCTGTAATTGGTGGTATCTATGACATCAAGGAAGAAAAAGAGAGAAGAAGCGAAAGAGAAGGGGTTTTTCTGTATATGAAACAGAAGAAGCCATGCTGGCAGATTCGGACATCGATGTGGTTCTGATTGCCACTCCAAATGACTGCCACAAGCCTATCGCTATCCGTGCAATGCATGCAGGAAAAAACGTGATATCGGAAAAACCGGTGACATTATCTTCCGCTGACCTGCTGGAAATGGAAAAGGTAGCCAAAGAGACAGGAAAACTTTTCACCGTGCACCAGAATAGACGTTGGGATGATGATTTCCTGATCATCAAAAAACTGGTAGAGGAGCAGAAACTGGGGCATGTTTTCCGGATCGAGAGCCGTGTCCATGGTTCAAGAGGAATCCCTGGGGACTGGAGAAAAGAAAAGGTACATGGGGGCGGAATGGTCCTGGACTGGGGTGTACACCTGCTGGATCAGATTTTATATATGTACGGAGATAGAAAGATCGAGACGGTATACGCGTCACTTACCAATATCACAAACCAGGAAGTGGACGATGGGTTCACTGCTATTCTGACCTTTGAAGGCGGAACAGAAGTCCTGGTGGAAGTCGGCACCAACAATTATATATCACTGCCAAGATGGTATGTACTGGGTAAAGACGGTACCGCAGTAATCAGGGACTGGCAGTTAACCGGTGAGATTATACGTAAGACCGGTAAGACAGAAGAGACGGTAATACCGGTTAAGACAGCAGCTGGCCTGACAAAGACCATGGCACCGAGACGGGAAGATACTATTGTAAAAGAGGATTTACCAAAGGTGTCCGGAGATATCGCTGATTTCCACAGAAATGTGGTTGCAGTAATCCGAGATGGAGCAGAGCCGGAGATCAAGCTGTTCCAGGTGATGCGTGTCATGAAGTTGATGGAGGCAATCTTCCAGGCGGCAGAGACAAAACAGGTAATCGAATTTCAGGACCAGGTGTAACAGGAAAGGCATTGAGTAGTTATAACATAAAAATAAAAGACAGTTGTACATGTTCTTTGAGAGTGCATGTAACAGAACAGGAGGAAATAAGTATGAAACAGATCAAAATCGGAACCTGCGTACCAGGCCCCGTAGCAGAAGAATGGTTGAAAGGATTTGTTGGAAAAGGTTTCGAAACATTTTCCCTCAATTTCCATATGTCACTGGAAGGAACAGATCTTGATAAACTGGCCCTGAGCACAGAACAGATTCTTGCCGGTACAGATTCAAAGATCACTACACTCGGATACTACTGTAATCCAATCCAGTATCCAGAGCACAGAAAGACATTGGAAAAGGTAATTTGCACTGCTGAAAAATTCGGAGCTACCCATGTAAGCACCTTTGCAGGAGCCTGGGAAGGAAAACCGGTAGAATCCGCATACGAAGAGTTCGGAAAAGTGTTCCGTGAACTGGCAGAACTTGCAGAAGAAAAGGGCGTAAAGCTGGGTATCGAAAACTGTCTTATGGATGGAACCTGGGAACATGCCACCTGCAACATCGGTTTCAACCCGAAAGCCTGGGAAGTGATGTTTGAGGAAGTAAAGAATGACAACTTCGGTCTGGAATGGGAGCCGACCCACCAGATGGTACAGCTGATCGACCCTGTGACAGAGCTGAGAAAATGGTGCAAAAAGATAGTCCATGTACATGGAAAAGATGCGACCATCGACTGGGATGCAGTAAGACACGGCGGTATCTCCGGAGCAGTTCCATTCGTATGGCACCGTATGCCTGGATTTGGTGACACAAACTGGAGAGATATCATTTCTATCTTAAGAAGCAACGGATATGAGGACGATATCTGTATCGAGGGATATCATGATCCGGTATACAACGGAGAACTGGAGATGACCGGACAGCTCCACGCACTGAACTATCTGAAATGGTGCAGAGGCGGAGAGTTCACACCAACTCCATGGGAGAAATAACACAGATAATAGCTGTTCGGTACCTTCACAATGGTGCTGAACAGCATACAGAAAAATTAAAAGATACAGGAGGGCATTCCTATGAAGCTTGGGTTTGTTACAGCAATCCTTGACAGCTGGAACTATGAAGAAATGATGGATTTTGCGTCTGAGCAGGGATTCGAGTGTGTGGAAGTGGCATGCTGGCCACAGGAAAAAGCAGAAAGAAGATATGCCGGTGTAAGCCATATCGATGCAGAACGGGTCAACCAGGATGATACATATGCAGAGCATATCGTGGAATATGCAAAAAATCAGGAGTGGAGATATCGGCACTGGCCTATTATCCAAACGTGATGGTGGCAGATAAAGAGAAAAGCGCAGCCGCTGTGGAACACCTGAAACAGGTGATTCTTGCAAGTAAAAAATTAGGTGTGGGCATGGTCACCACATTTATCGGAAGGGACCAGACCAAAAATGTACAGGAGAACCTGGAACTGGTAAAGAGATCTGGCCGCCGATCATAAAACTGGCTGAGGAATGTGACGTGAAGGTTGCCATCGAAAACTGCCGATGCTTTTCGGCGAGGACCAGTGGCCGGGAGGACAGAACCTGATGACAACACCGCCGATCTGGAGAGAGGTATTCCGGGATCCTGGACAGTGACCATCTGGGCATCAACTACGATCCATCCCACTTTATCTGGCAGATGATCGACTATATCCGCCCGCTTTATGAATTTAGGATAAAATATTCCATGTTCATTACAAGGATATCAAGATATACAGGGATGAAATTAGAGTCCTGTGGCATCATGGCTTATCCGCTGGAATATATGTCACCTAAGATTCCGGACTTGGCGATGTGGACTTGGGGAAAATACGTGTCAGACTTACTGATATAGGATATGATGGCTGTACATGTATCGAAATAGAAGATAAAGCATTTTGAGGATTCCAAGGTAAAAGGTGGAGAAGTCTTTAATTCTCAGTAAAAGATATCTGGAGAAATATGTTATATAACACAGGAAAAGTGCAAATAAGGAGGAAATACCATGAGAAAATTAAGAGCAGGAATCGTAGGCTGTGGAGGGATTGCTAACGGAAAACATCTCCCGGCTATGCAGAAAAGTGGTCTCTATGAGGTGGTGGCATTTTTGTGACATCATCATAGAGCGTGCGCAGGAGACAAAAGAAAAAATTTGGCACAGAAGATGCAAAAGTATTTGAAGATTACCGTGAACTTCTAAAAGAAGATCTGGATGTTGTATACTGTAACTACCCCAAACCGTTCCCATGCAGAAATCTCTATAGCAGCAATGGAGGCAGGAAGAGATGTCATGTGTGAGAAGCCAATGGCAAAAAATTATGCAGAAGCACAGAAGATGGTCGAAACTGCTGAAAGAACACACAGAGTTCTCAACATAGCATATCAGAACCGTTATCGTACAGATTCATTGTATCTGAAGGAAATGTGCAAAATGTGATGAATTGGGAGAAATCTATTTTGCCAAAAGCACATGCACTCAGAAGAAGAGCTGTTCCGACCTGGGGTGTGTTCCTGAATGAAGAAGAACAGGGCGGCGGTCCTCTGATTGATATTGGTACACATGCACTGGATCTGACATTATGGATGATGGATAATTATGAAGTGCAGTCTGTTACGGGAGCTTCCTTCCACAAGCTGTCTGATCAGACAGACCAGGGAAATGCATTTGGTAACTGGGATCCGGATAAGTTCTGTGTAGAAGATTCTGCTTTTGGCTTTATCCGTATGAAAAATGGGGCAGTGATCGAACTGGAATCAGCCTGGGCACTGAACACACTGGAGGTTGATGAGGCAAAAACAAGCCTGTGTGGTACCAAAGCCGGAGCTGATATGAAAGATGGCCTTAGGATCAATTACATCCACCATAATGCACAGGTAGTAGAGAAACCGGAATTATCAAGCGGTGGAGTAGCATTTTTCTCAGGAAAAGAAAAGTCAGCAGCAGACTATGAACAGGAATTGTTTTACCACATCGTTGTTGATGGGGCAGAACAGGTTGTGAAGCCTGCACAGGCTGCAGTTGTCACACGTATTCTGGAAGCGGTGTACCGTTCAGCAGAGAGTGGAGAAACCATTTATTTTGATTGAGGGAAAAGAAGATTATGGAACAAAGAAAATTAAAACAGTTGTTGTCTGAGATGTCATTGCGTGAAAAGATTGGGCAGATGATACAGCTGACTGGAATTTACTTTGATGATGATGCGGTACTTACCGGGGAGGTGGGGGAAGACCAGCCACCTCAGTGGGTGACTCAGTATGCTGGTTCTGTACTAGGTATGATCGGGGCAGAAAAGCTCAGGGGAATTCAGAAAAAATATGTGGAAGCGCATCCGCATCATATTCCATTGCTGTTTATGGCAGATGTCATACATGGGTGCAGGACCATAGCTCCGATTCCTTTGGGACAGGCTTGTTCGTTTCATCCGGAACTGGTTAGAAAGATGGCGGGACATGCCGCAGCAGAGTCTGCTTCTGAGGGGATCAGGGCTACGTTTTCTCCAATGATTGATGTATCCAGAGACCCGAGGTGGGGGCGGATAATGGAGTCTTTCGGAGAGGATCCTTTTCTGAACGGAGTTATGGGAACCGCAATGCTTAGAGGATATCAGGGCGAAAGAAGGAAAAGACCTGGCAGGGAACAAAAAAATACCGGAGTCCGGTATCGCAGGCTGTTTAAAGCATTTTGCAGGTTATGGTGCAGTGAATGCGGGAAGAGAATACAATGATGTGGAAATATCACAGAGAACCTTCCGGGAACAGTATCTCAAACCATTCCGTATGGCAATGCATGCAGATCCGGCAATGGTGATGACAGCGTTTAATGCAGTTGACCGCAGACCGGTCAGTGGAAACAAGGAACTGCTTGAAGGCACTCTCAGGGAAGAAATGGGTTTCAGTGGCACTGTGGATTTCAGATTGGGGATCCATAGGGCAGTTGGAGGAACAGAATGTAGTGTCAAGCCAGAAAGAGGCCGCAGAGGCCGCAGTCCGTGCGGGAGTTGACATTGACATGATGAGTCCGGCATATATGTTCCATCTGGAAGTAACGTGGTTAAAGAAAGGGAGTATTCCCAACTTCGTTGATAGACAAAAGTGCATGGAATGTGCTGGTGATGAAGAATCGGCTTGGCTTGTTTGAAAATCCATTTGCAGGAATGCAGGGAGAAGAACCGTTGTCTGCTGAGGCAAAGAAAACCGCGCTTGCGCTGGCATGTGAGAGTTCGGTTCTTCTGAAAAATGATGATATGCTTCCTCTGAAACCGGAGAGGAAGGTATTTTGGGGCGGACCTTATGTGGAGTCAAGGGGAATTTGCATG
>ENA-OQEL01000201-OQEL01000201.1-human-gut-metagenome-genome-assembly--contig:-NODE-201-length-22681-cov-3.299769_pt1 | contig 22681 bp, 22 predicted proteins | sample MGYA00242796_ERZ504637 | MGnify/ENA primary metagenome ERZ504637 (study PRJEB26092, sample SAMD00036306) | human gut metagenome | host: Homo sapiens | study: EMG produced TPA metagenomics assembly of... | reverse complement strand
TGGATGGCCGCACCATTACCCAGCGCAAGCCACGGCAACGCCATTGCGGACGAGAATGCCACCACCTTTGCAGCCAAGGATGGGCTCCAATCTGGTGCTTTCGCTGGATGTGAATGTGCAGGAGATCGTGGAACGGTATCTGACGAAGCCATTGCAGCCAACACGGTGGGAAAACCGCGGCTGCGCCATCGTGATGAACGTCAGACGGTGCCATCCTGCCATGGCTTCCAAGCCGGATTTTGACCCCAACGACCCGCTGGACTACAGCGCAAATCTGGATTACCTCAACGAGCTGGTGCGCGCTGAGCCGGAGCTGTACGGCATCTACAAAAAGGATGAGAACGGCAACGAGCTGAAGGACGCAAACGGCAACCGCATTCTGGACGAGGAGGGCGATTACTCCGGCTACTTCCGCGATATCCAGTGGAAAAACAAGGCCATCACCGAGTTGTACTACCCCGGCAGTGTGTTCAAGGTGATCACCTCGGCCATGGGCGTGGACTCCGGCCTTGCAAACATCAACACCACCTTTACCTGCGCCGGTGCTTACGGCGTGGCAAAGGAGACCTACCACTGCGCAGGCCACAAAGCCCACGGCACCATCACACTGGCCGAAGCTCTGCGCCAGAGCTGCAATATCTACTATATCCAGCTGGGCCAGCGCGTTGGCTCCCAGACCTTCTATAACTACTTCGATGCCTTTGGCTTTACCAGCCGCACCGGCGTGGACCTGCCCAGTGAGACGGGCTTCATGCAGTATTATAAGGCCAACCAGCTGGGCGAAGTGCAGCTGGCTTCCTCGGCCTTTGGTCAGGCAATGGCCATCACCCCGCTGCAGATGTGCACCGCTGTGGCTGCAGCCGTCAACGGCGGCTATCTGGTCACGCCCCATGTGGTGGATAAGATCACCGATGCAAATGGCAACGTGATCGAGGAGATCGGTGCCAATGTGCGCCGTCAGGTCATCAGCGAGAGCACCAGCAATGTGATCCGCCAGATCATGGAATATGAGGTGGGTGCCGGTACCGGCGGCGGCAAGTATGCCTATGTGTCCGGCTACCGTATCGGCGGCAAGTCCGGCACTTCCGAACAGCTGAACATGGACCGCCGCGCCGACGGTGACTACAAGAAAGTGGCATCCTTTGCCGCTGTCCTGCCCGCCGACGACCCGGAGATCATCGTCTATGTGATGCTGGATGACCCCAACAACGCCAGAACGGACTACTCGTCCCTGCTGGCAGCGCCCGTTGTGGGCAACATCATCAGCGAGATCGCACCCTACCTTGGCATTGCCGCCGACGGCGAGGATCGCAGCCAGACTGTGGTCACTGTGCCGAATCTGGTGGGCACCGAGTGGAGCAGTGCGCAGGTGCAGCTGAACATCAAGGGCCTCAGGCATCAGCTGGCCGAAAGCACCACCAGTCAGGCGGCAGCAGCTGTCACCTACCAGTATCCGCACGCGGGTGCAAAGGTGGCCTACGGCACCACCGTGTACCTGTATACCGATACCTATGAGGGCAGCCATACCGATGTGCCGGATGTGACCGGCAAGAGCGCGGACTTTGCCCGCCAGATGCTGTCTGCCGCCGGATTGAACTGTGTGGTGGAGGGCAATGCGAACGGCACCGTGCAGGCCCAGAGTGCAGACCCCGGTTCCAGTGTGCAGCGCGGCACCGTCGTGACCATTACCTGTGGGTAACAAGAACCCTCTCAGGCGCTTGCGCGCCAGTTCTCCCGAAGGGCGAGCTTTATGAGTGGGCACGGTAAAGTGAATCTTCTGAAGAACTGCACTTTATCGTAAGATGCAAAAGAGCTCCCCTTTCGGGGGAGCTGGCAATGCCGCAGGCATTGACTGAGAGGGTTTTACAAGATAAAAGAGAGGGGACATGAACAATGGAAAAAATTTCTGCAAGTAAGCTTCTGGCAGGGCTGGTGCCCGCAGACTTCATCCGGGAAGAGGTGCAGGTGGAACTGGTGACCACCGACAGCCGCGAGGTGCGGCCCGGCTGCATTTTTGTAGCGTTCCCGGGTGAAAAATTTGACGGCCACGATTTTGCGGCCAAAGCACTGGAGAACGGTGCTGTTTATGTGGTGGTGAACCACCCGGTGGAGGACGTGCCTGCGGAAAAGGCCATCCTTTGCCCGGACAGCTACCACGCCATGATGGTGATGGGTGCGAACTACCGCAGCCAGTATCACCCCAAGATGGTGGGTGTGACCGGCAGCGTGGGCAAGACCACCACCAAGCAGATGACCTACGCCGCCCTTGCAGGCTTTGGCGAGACCATCAAGACCGAGGGCAACCAGAACAATGAACTGGGCATGCCCCGCACCCTGATGCGGCTGGAAAGCAGCACTGAGTATGCCGTGATCGAGATGGGCATGAGCCATGCGGGCGAGATCGACCGTCTGGCCCGGGCCGCACGCCCGGATGTGGGCATCATTACCTGCATCGGTGTGTCCCACATCGGCAATCTGGGCAGTCAGGAGAACATCTGCAAGGCAAAGCTGGAGATCTGCAACGGCCTGCCGGAGGGTGCACCGCTGGTGCTGAACTATGATGATAAGTTCCTGCGCGCCGCAAAGCTGCCCGCCCACGTGAAGCCGGTATGGTTCAGTCTGGCAGATGAGAACGCTGATGTGTGTGCACTGTCCATCCGGCAGGAAGAGGACGGCATGAGCTTTGTGCTGGAAGATCAGGAAGAGGGCACCTTTGTGGTCAAGATCCCGGCCATGGGCAAGCACAATGTGGCAAACGCTCTGGCTGCCTACTGCGCCGCCACCCGCTTGGGCTGCGACCCACGCGGTGTCATCAAGGGGCTTTCCAATTTTGAGCAGACCGGCCGCCGCCAGAAGGTGGTGCACAGCAAGGGCGTTACCGTCATTGAGGATTGCTACAATGCAAACCCCGACAGCATGAAGGCCGCGCTTGCCATGTTCAAGGAATTCCCCTGCAAGCGCCGCTTTGCCCTGCTGGGCGATATGCTGGAGCTGGGCGAGCTGTCCCGCGAAGCCCACGAGGAGCTGGGCCGTCTGGCTGCGGAGATTGATCTGTACTGCCTTGTGACCTACGGCGAAAACGCAAAGCGCACGGCTGTGGTGGCTGCGGCCAAGGGGGTCAAGACCCTCCATGCCAACAACTACCGCGAGGCAGCGGATGCTCTGCTGAACCGGATAGAGCCGGGCGATGCCCTGCTGGTGAAGGCAAGCCGCGGCATGGCGCTGGAAAAAGTGCTGGAAATTTTCTACGCAGAGCAGAAAGATGCCGAAGAATAACCCTTTGGCATGAATTTGGAGATTGAAAAATGATTCGTTTCGCCTTGGTCGTCGCGTCGGTGCTGGGTTTTGTACTGACTGCGGCGCTCGGCAATATGATGGTGCCGCTGCTGCGGGAGCTGCAGCGTGCGGCACGCGGCACACAGCCGGACAGCGATGCCCCGGACAGCCCGGTGCCTACCATGGGCGGGCTGTGCCTGATGGTGGGCACCCTTGCCGCTGTGGGCGTGGGCTGGCTGGCCGCATGTGCTGCACAGCCTTCCCTGCTTGGCAGCGACCGGCAGATGACCTCCCGCCTGCTCATTGCACTGCTGGGGTCGCTGGCCTTTGGCGCAGTGGGGCTGGCCGATGATCTGGCCCGCATCCGCGGCCGCTACCCGAACGGTTTGGGCCTTGGCCTGCGCCGCACACAGCGCCTTGCACTGGAATGCATCGCTGCAGCGCTGGTGCTGGGCCTGCTGGCACTGAACGGGTGCCTGCCCACAGGGCTGATCCTGCCGGGAGCAGGCTATGTGGAATGTGCGCTGGCACCGCTGCTGTGGGCTGTGCTGCTGGTGGCGATGGCCGAGGCGGCCCGCGTGGCCGACGGTGCCGACGGCACGGTGTGCGGCGCGGCCTTTGCGGCCATGCTGGGCCTGATGATGCTGGAAACACAGCTGGGCTGGTTTCCGCTGGCAGTATTCCCGGCGGCACTGGCCGGTGCACTGATGGCCTTTCTGCTGTGGGATTTTCCACCGGCAAAGCTGCACCCCGGCCGGTGCGGCTGCTTGTATGCAGCGGGAGCCATTGGCTGCATTCCGCTGTGCATTGGCTACGCAGAGCTGAGCATCCCGCTGGCACTGCCCTTCTGGGTGGAGGGCGGCATGGTGGTGCTGCAGGTCCTGTTCTGCCGCTGGAAGGGCAGGCCGCTGTTTGCGGCGGCACCGCTGCACCGCTGGCTGGAAAGCGCGGCATGAGTGCAGTGAAATTTTTTACAGCCTGTGCGCACTGAGCGTGTGCGGGCTGGCGCTGGCCGTGCGTCTGGCACGCTGGGTCTGAGCGCCTGATTCTGAAAATAAGGGGGCGTGGCAATGGCAGCCACCCGCAGACAACATAAAACCAAAAGAAAGTGCATGGGCGCCGCCGCTGCAGCGGGACCCGGGACCGTGGAACCGGCTGCTGCTCAACTGGCTGGCAACGCTGGCCATTATCATGGTGTTCGGCCTTGTAATGCTGTACAGCGCAAGCTACACCACCGGCTACCTGCGCATGGGCGACAGCCTGCACTACATCAAGCAGCAGGCTATCTGCATGGCCATTGGCATTGGCTGTATGGTAGTCATGAGCTATGTGGATCACCGCTTCCTGCGCTGGGCGAGCAAGCCGCTGTACTGGGTGGTGCTGGCCATGCTGGCCGTCACGCTGACCTTTGCACCGCTGAACGGCTGCCGCCGCTGGATCCGTCTGGGCGGCCTGACTCTGCAGACCTCTGAGGTGGCAAAGTTTGAGATGATCCTGCTCTCGTCCCATCTGGCGGCAAGTGCGCCGCAGATCGGCCGGTTCAGCCCGTCGCTGAGAGAAAAAGTCAAGCCAAAGGATTGGCTGTTCATCCGCATCGTAAGGCAGCTGATCGTGCCGGTGCTGCCGCTGGTGCCGGTGGTGCTGCTGCTGTTTTTAGAGCCGCACATGTCCGGCATCCTGCTGACCACCGCCATCGTGGGCACCATCCTCATGCTGACCGGCTGCGGCGGTGTATTGACATGGTGCGGGGCCGCAGCGGCGGCTCTGCTGCTGAAACCGGCCCTGACGCTGGTGGAATCCATTGGCTATCTGCAGGACCGCCTGAACACATGGTCCGATGATCTGGAAGCGCTGAACGACCAGACCAAGCAGAGCTTGTACGCCATCGGCTCCGGCGGACTGAAGGGCCTTGGCCTTGGCAACAGCGTGGAAAAGCAGCTCTGGCTGCCGGAAAGCACCAACGACTTCATCTTCAGTGTGGTGTGCGAAGAATTGGGCTTCATCGGTGCGGTGCTCATCATCGTGCTGTTCATACTGCTCATAGCGCAGGGCCTGATGATCGCCTATAAGGCCGAGAACCAGTTCTGCACCATGGTGGGGATTGGCATTATGGCGCAGATCGCCTGGCAGGTGTTCTGCAACATCGCCGTGGTCACCAACACCATCCCGAATACCGGCATCAGCCTGCCGTTTTTCTCGTCCGGCGGCACCAGTCTGATCTTGCTGCTGGCAGAAATGGGCGTGATGGTGAACATTGGGCGCAACGGAGAGCGGGCGGCGCAGCAGAGGGCGGCGGCCCACGCACAGCGGCAGGCTGCAAAGGCTCAGCGTGATGCGGAGCTGAAGGACCGTACCATCAATCTGGACGATGCCCGCCGTGCGCGCAATGAACTGTAACGACTGTTTTGAGGGCGCAGGCCAGTGGGGAGCTCCCCGATGACCTGCCCAGATGCACTAATAATAGAGGAGGAATCGTCATGCGAGTTCTGATCGCTGCCGGCGGCACTGCCGGCCATATCAACCCGGCACTTGCCATTGCAGGTGCTATCAAAAAGGCAGACCCTTCTGCCGAGATCCACTTTGCCGGCCGCAAGGAGGGCATGGAGTACCGTCTGGTAGGACAGGCGGGCTATCCCTTTCACCATATCGAGATCACCGGTTTCCAGCGCAGGCTGTCGCTGAACAACATCAAGCGCAACATCGTTACGCTGTGGAATCTGGCCCTCTCTGGCCCCAAGGCAAAGGCCATTATGAAGGAGGTCAAACCCGATCTTGTGATCGGCTGCGGCGGCTATGTGTCCGGCCCGGTGGTGCGCTGTGCCGCCAAAATGGGCATCCACACCGCCATTCATGAGCAGAACGCCTTCCCCGGCGTGACCAACAAGCTGCTGGCACCGGATGTGGATCTCGTGTTTGCCGCCGTGCCTGCTGCTGTGGAAAAGCTGGGCGCACCTGATAAGACCATCGTGGTGGGCAATCCGGTGCGCCCGGAGGTGTTCACCAAGGCAAAGGACCGCGATGCCATCCGCGCTGAGCTGGGCGCGGGCGACCGCACGGTGATCCTTTCCTTCGGCGGCAGCCTTGGCGCACGCCGCGTTAACGAGGTGGTGGCTGATCTGTGTGCATGGGAACAGCACGAGAAGAAGCCGGTGCTGCATCTCCACGCTACCGGCCAGTACGGTGTGCAGCTGTTCAAGGATCTGGAAAAGGAAAAGAACTTCGCGGAGGGCGATGGCCTTGTGGTGAAGGAATACATCAACAATATGCCGGAACTGCTGGCTGCGGCAGACCTTGTCATCAGCCGCGCCGGTGCGCTGACGCTGGCCGAGCTGGAAGCTGTTGGCCGTGCAGCCGTGCTCATCCCCAGCCCCAATGTGGCTGAGAACCACCAGTACTTCAATGCCATGGAACTGCAGAAGGCCGATGCCGCTGTGGTGATCGAGGAAAAAGACCTGACCGGCGAAAAGCTGGTGAGCACGGTGTCCGACATGCTGGCACAGCCCGGCAAGCTGGCTGAGATGGGCAAAAATGCCCGCAGCCTGTCGGTGGATGACAGCCTTGACCGTATTGCAGACGCTCTGATGAAACTGGTGCAGAAGTAAAACAAAACCTAAACCGGAAAGGAGGTGTGCGCCATGCAGCAATACCGCAATAACAGAAACAACGGCAATATCTACGACCTGCGGAAAGACCTGCAGCATACTCCGCCGCCTTCACAACAAAAAGAATCTTCCGGCAGTGCGGACGGGCGCTATGGCTTCAACGGGGAACCGCTGAGCTTTGCGCCGGACCGCACCGCCAATGGTACGGTGCGCCGCACCCGTACCGATAATAGCATCGAGTTCCCTTCGCAGCCGCGCCGCACCGAACAGAGCGGCACCCGGCGCACCAGCGGCCAGAACCGGAACCGTACCGCGCAGCGAAGCCGCACGGCCCAGCCGGAACAGCGTGCATCCGGCACGGCCCGCAAGCCGCAGCAGCGCCGTTCACAGGGGCAGAAGCCGCGCAAGACAGCGGCTCAGGCAGCGCAGCAGCGCTACAAAAACCAGCGCCTGCGCCCGGCGCAGCAACAGCAGGTCCGGGACCCGGTACAGCGGGAAAAACGCAAGAAGCGCCGCCTGACCCGCGCTGCACTGAAGCGGCGGCGGATGCTGCGGCGGCTGATGGCCTTTGTGACCCTGCTGGCCGTGATCGCCGCCGGTGTTTACCTGACCATGACCATGCTGTTTAAGATCGGCACCATTCAGGTGCAGACGGCGGATGGCACCGTGGTGCAGGAGGTGGGCGGCTATTCTAGCAGCCAGATTCTGCAGGCACTGGGTGTGCAGACCGAAGAGAACATTTTCAGCTTTGACCCCGCCGCCAAGGAAGCGGAACTGGAAAAGCAGTTCCCGCTGCTGGAATCCATCAGGGTGGTTCGGGATTACCCCAACACGGTGGTGGTGCAGGTGACCGAGGCGGTGCCTACCTATGCCATGCAGACGAAGAGCGGCTGGCTGACCCTCTCGAATCAGTTCAAGATCCTGGCCTGCGAGTCTGCCCAGCCGGAAGAACTCAAGACCCTATACGGCGGCGAGCCGGTGTCGGTGACACCCGGCGACCAGCTGACCTTTGCAGCGCAGGCAGACCCGGCGGCATCGGATGCATCCGGTTCGGCAGCAGCTTCGGCAGCGGTGCAGACGGACGACCGTCTGGATGCGCTGAATGAGCTGCAGGCAAAGCTGGAAGAGTATGGGATGCTGGACGATGTGACCCGCATGGAATTTGCGGACACCGACCAGATGGCATTTTTGTATCAGGATCGTGTCAGTGTGCTTCTGGGTACACGGAACGATCTGGATTATAAGCTGGACCGCGCACGCTATGTGCTGACCAATGCCGACGGCAAGGGTTGTGCCCCTACCGACACCGGCAGACTGGATTTCAGCCATGTCAGCGCGGGCAGCACCCGTAAAATTTACTTTGCACAGGGCCAGCCGACCCTGCCCTCCGGTTATGTTGTGCCGGAAAAGACCGTGCCGGAAGAGCCTGACACCTCTGCTGCCGAGGATACTGCGGCAGACGGTGCAGAGGATGCCGCTGCGGCCCAGCCTGCGGACGATACGGCGGCAGCTGCGAAAGAAACACCGCTGACCGAGCCCGCCCGCATGACCGCAAATAACGAAGAAAACCCCATGTGACAAAATGTTTTGAGGAGCGTGTGCAGTATGAAACTGGAACAGTTATTGGAAGGCGTGCCCTTTACCCTTGCGCAGGGCAGTCTGGACACCGAGATCTCGGATATCATCTACGACAGCCGCAAGGCGGCACCGGGCCTTTTGTTCGTGTGCATCGTGGGTACCCAGCGTGACAGCCATGAGTTTGCCGCCGACTGCGCGGCAAAGGGTGTCAGCGCACTGGTCATCCAGCACGACATCGACCTTTCCGCCATGCCGGGCGTGACCGTGGTCAAGGTGGAAAGCAGCCGCTATGCCATGGCTCTGATGAGTGCGAACCTCTTCGGCAACCCGTCCCGCAAGATGACCATGATCGGTGTGACCGGCACCAAGGGCAAGACCACTACCACCCACATGATCAAGAGCGTGCTGGAAGCTGCAGGCCGCAAGGTGGGCATGATCGGCACCAACGGCATTTATTATATGGGCCGCCACAAGGATACTGCCAACACCACTCCGGAAAGCTACGAACTGCAAAAGACCTTTCGGGAATTTCTGGATGCAGGCTGCGACACCGCGCTGATGGAGGTTTCCAGCCAGGGCCTGATGATGGACCGCGTGGCCGGTGTGCACTACAATGTGGGCGTGTTCACCAACCTTTCGCCGGATCACATCGGCCCTGGTGAGCACAAGACCTTTGAGGAGTACCGCAGCTGGAAGGGCCAGCTGTTCAAGCGCTGCGACGTGGGCGTGGTGAACATTGACGATGAGAATACCGAAGCACTGTTGGAAGGCCACACCTGCCGCCTTGTCACCTATGGCCGCGCTGAGCAGGCGGACTACCGCGAGACCGGCTTTGAACTGCTGCGCACCCACGATTTTCTGGGCGTGAAGTTCCATGTGACCGGCAAGGACGAGATGGATGTGAAGGTGAATATGCCCGGTGAGTTCAGCGTGTACAACGCGCTGGCAGCTCTGGCGGTGGGCAAGGTGCTGGGGCTGCCGGATCAGGCGATCCACGACGGCCTTGGCAAGTGCGTGGTCAAGGGCCGCGTGGAGCTGGTGCCCATCAGCAAGAAGTTCACCATCCTGCTGGACTACGCCCACAACGAGGTGTCCACCGAAAGCCTGCTCACCACTCTGCGGGCCTACAAGCCCCACCGTCTGGTGGTGGTGTTCGGCTGCGGCGGCAACCGCTCCAAGCTGCGCCGCTACGGCATGGGCGAGATCTGCGCCAAGATGGCGGATCTCTCCATCCTTACCGAGGACAACAACCGCTTTGAAAAGGTGGAGGACATCCTTGCTGATATCCGCGTGGGCATGAACAAGGGCAACCCGGACGCAAAGTTCGTGGAGATCCCCGACCGTCTGGATGCGCTGCACTACGCAGTGGATCACGCGCAGGAGGGCGACCTGATCGCCGTCATTGGCAAGGGCCACGAGACCTACCGTGACCGCGAGGGTGTCAAGACCCCTGTTCCTGGAGCGGGAGCTGCTGGAAGAGTATGCACAGCCAGATCGGGCTGGAATAACAGATAAAAATAACGCGTGTCGAATGTTCAGACACGGACGTTCATTTTTTTGCGGTAATTTATGCTTTTCAGCTGCGGAGCCTTGTTCTCCGGCAGGAGATTGGTCATGCTCTTCAGGCTGATGCCGATGGTGGAGAGATTATGCAGCATGGCAGAGGAGGCCGGCTGCAGGATGCCAGAGCACCCAGCGCGATGAGGGCCGAGTTGAAGGTGAGCACGAAGCGGTAGTTTGCGTGCACGCGCTTTTGCAGAGAGTTGGCGATGGCCTTGAGGGCCACCAGCTCCTCCAGACTGTCGGCTTTGATGGTCACGTCTGCGATCTCGCGGGCGATGGCAGCACCGGAGTTGATGGCAATGCCGATGTCGGCAGCGGACAGGGCGGGGGAGTCGTTGATGCCGTCGCCGATCATCACCACGGTGTGGCCCTCGGCCTTGGCCTGCTGGACGAAGTTTGCCTTATCCTCGGGCAGCACCTCGGCAAAGAAGCGGTCCACGCCTACCTGCTTTGCAATGGCGGCGGCGGTGCGCTCGCTGTCGCCGGTCATCATGACGGTGTTCCGGATGCCCAGCGCACGCAGGCCGTTCAGCACAGCGGCAGCTTCCGGGCGCAGCGGGTCGGAGATGCAGATGACGCCCACCAGCTGCCCGCTGGCTGCCATGTACAGGTGCGAATACGCGGGCTTGAGGGCATCGAACTTCTGCTGCTCGGCTGTGGGGATGGTACACTTTTCATCCTCAAAGACGAAGTGGTGACTGCCAATGACCACGCGCTGGCCGCCCACGCGGCTTGCAATGCCGTGGGCCACGATGTACTCCACCTCGGAGTGCATCTCCTCATGGGAAATGCCGCGCTCTTTGGCGGCACGCACCACGGCGTTGGCCATGGAATGGGGGAAGTGCTCTTCCAGACATGCGGCCAGCTGCAGAACTTCGCGCTCGTTGCAGCCGGAGAAGGGCACGACCTCCACTACCTGCGGGGTGGCACGGGTGAGGGTGCCGGTCTTGTCGAACACGATAGTGTCGGCCTGAGACAGCGCTTCCAGATACTTGCCGCCCTTGACGGTGATGTGGTAGCTGCCGCACTCGCGCATGGCGGAAAGCACGGCCAGCGGCATGGAGAGCTTGAGCGCGCAGGAGAAATCCACCATCAGGCAGGAGATGGCGCGGGTGGCGTTGCGGGTGAGCAGATAGGTGACCACCGTTGCGCCCAAACACCATGGCACCAGCTTGTCGGCCAGCACCAGCGCACGGTTCTCGGTGCTGGACTTGAGCTTTTCGGATTCCTCGATCATGGCCACGATCTTGTCGTAGCGGTTGGAACCGCCCTCGGCCTTGGCGATAAAGACGCACTCGCCCTCCTCCACAACGGTGCCGGATAGAGGGTGGACCCCTCTGTCTTGCGCACCGGCATGGCTTCGCCGGTCAGGGCCAGCCTGATTCACCATGGCTTCGCCTTCCAGCACGGTGCCGTCCAGCGGGATCATGTTGCCGCTGCGCACGACCACCTCATCGCCGGAGCGTACTTTGGTCAGAGGCACCAGCACTTCGGTGCCTTGGCTGCGCACCCACACCTTGTCCACGTTCAGGGCCATGCTGCGGGCCAGATCGTCCAGACTCTTCTTGCGGGTCCACTCTTCCAGCAGAGAGCCCAGATTCAGCAGGAACATGACAGAACCTGCGGTGCCAAAGTCGCCGCGCAGCAGCGAGACGCCGATGGACAAAGCGTCCAGCACCTCCACTTCCAGCCTGCGGCTCAGCACGCAGCGCACACCCTTCCAGAGAAAGCGGATGGAACGGAAGGCGGTGTAGGCAGCGTCAAGGGGTGCGGGCAGGAACAGCTTGCGCAGGCAGCGGCCTGCCACCAGATCGAACATTTTATCCTGATATTCCCGGTTCAGCCTGCGGCTGTCGGCGGAGGTGACCAGAGCGTCATACTCGGGCACATCGAACTTGTAACCGGCCAGAACAGCGATGGCAGCGGAACGTCTGCCGGTATAGGTAATGACTACATCGCCGGTGCGCTCGTAAACGGCGGCATGGACAATGGCGTCATGGTGGTTCAGATAAGCTTCCAGCACATCGGCACGGTGCAGGGTCATGCGGACTTTTTCCACATGCACGCGCATCCGGCCCTTGCCTTCATGCAGAATGGTACATTTCATATATCAAATATCCTTCTCTATCTTTTTGCCGCAGCGTCAGGCTGCTATACCCTGCACACCTGCGGCCCCACTCTCACAAAAAAGAGCCGCCCGAAGGCGGCTCGAAAGCCACGTTGGGGCTTTCAGTGCTTTACGAACCGAAAATTACTCAGCGGTCTCTTCGGTGGTCTCCTCAGCGGCATCTTCGATCACATCAGCCTCGGCTTCAACAGCACGAGCCTCGTTGATGGCCTTTGCATCGGCCAGAATGTCACCGGCCTGCTCCTGGACCTTGCTGACGGTCTCCATGGTGGAGTCCTTCATGCGCAGCACGGCAGCAGTGGTCTGGGTGTAGACCTTCTTGGCGTCCTTGCTGGACAGCAGCTTGAAACCGGCAGAACCGAACAGAGTACCGGCGGCGAACAGTGCGATCTTCTTGATATCCATAGTAACTTCCCACCTTTTCTATTTTCCTGTCAGAGGCCTGCACCGCAGGACCTGTAAGATGAATATACCGGCCCAAAAGCCGGAGAACAGGGTGGACATTTCCCTTGTTTTTGAGCCTATTGTAACACAGAATTTTCCATTTTCAAGGTTTTCCCTTGAATGTTAATACATGTAAACTTTTTACGATGTGTAGTTAGAAAAAAGCTATCTCTAACGCGTTTTTTAAGACAAACTACAGTTTGTAAATTGAAACTAACCGGCAGATGGGACGAGAAAGAATTTCCAGCTTGTAAAAAATCCTGGTTTGGAAATGCAGGTTGCCGCCACGGCCCTTCTCTGTGAAAAAGCAACCCGGAAAAAATCCGCAGACTTTTCCGGGTTGCTAAAATAAAAATCGTTTTCCGCTGAAGATGCCAAGAACGACGCGGCGGGCATTTTAAACCGTTTTGCTTTACAGGATGCGTACCCGGATCACGGCGGGGATGGCAGCCAGCTTTTCGGCCAGCTTCTTGTCCACAGCACCGGTAGCATCCAGCATGGTGTAGGCCATGTTCTTTTTGCTCTTGTTCACCATGTTCTCGATGTTCAGACCGGCTTCGGTGGTCAGAGCGGTGATCTGGCTGATCATGCCCGGCTCGTTTTTGTGGATGATGCAGATGCGCTTGCCGCCGGCGCGGGGCTGATGCACCTCGGGCATATTCACCGAGTGGGTGATGTTGCCGTTCTTGAGGTAGTCGCTGATCTCCTGTGCGGCCATGACCGCGCAGTTGTCCTCGGCCTCCGGGGTGGAAGCGCCCAGATGAGGCGTGCAGATGACGCCCGGACGGCCCAGCAGAGCTTCCGTGGGGAAGTCGGTCATGTAGCCGGACACTTTGCCGGTGTCAAGGGCTTCCAGCAGGGCGTCGGTGTTCACCAGCTCACCGCGGGCGTAGTTCAGCAGCCTGACACCGTCCTTGCAGAGGGCCAGCGTCTGGGCATTGATGGTATCCTTGGTGGTGGGCAGATACGGCACATGGATGGTGATGTAGTCGCAGAGGGGCAGCATATCATTCAGGTTGACGCAGTGGTGGACCTGACTGCTCAGGTTCCACGCAGCATCAATGGAGATATAGGGGTCATAGCCGTAGACCTCCATCCCCAGCTCGATGGCGCAGTTGGCAACGCGGGAACCGATGGCGCCCAGGCCGATGACGCCGAGGGTCTTGCCCTTGATCTCGTTGCCCACGAACTGCTTTTTGCCCTTCTCCACCCTCTTTGCCATGGCGGGGGTCACTCGGCAAGGCCCTGAGTCCACTGGGCGGCAGCAGCCACATTGCGGCTGCCCGCGATGAGCATACCGATGACCAGTTCCGCCCACAGCGTTGGCGTTGGCACCGGGCGTGTTGAACACCACGATGCCCTGCTCACTGCAGCGGTCCAGCGGGATGTTGTTCACGCCGGCACCGGCGCGGGCGATGGCCAGAAGATTGTCGTTGAAGGCGGTATTCAGCATGTCGGCGCTGCGAACGAGGATGCCGTCCGGGGCATCGGTGTCCACAGCCACGTCAAACTGCTTGTTGTTCAGCTTTGCCAGACCCACCCGGGCTGATGGCGTTCAAAGTTTTGATCGTACTACATATCTGAATTCCCCTCTTATGCATTTGCCTTGCGGAACTTCTCCATGAAGTCCACCAGCTTATCCACGCCCTCGGCAGGCATGGCGTTGTAGATGGAAGCGCGCATGCCGCCTACCAGACGGTGGCCCTTCAGGTTCACGAAGCCTGCTTCTGCAGCTTCGGCGCAGAATTTCTTGTCCAGATCTGCATTGGGGCTGGTGAAGGTGACATTCATGGTGCTGCGGTAGCGGTGCTCCACAGGATTCGTGAAGAAGCCCTGACCGTCCAGATAGTCGTACAGCACTTTGGCCTTGGCTTCGTTGATCTTCTGCATGTTGGCAAGACCGCCGATGTCGTTTTCCAGATACTTGAGCACCAGACCGGTCATATAGATGCACCAGCAGGGGGGCGTGTTGTACATGCTGTCCTTGCCCAGCAGGGTGGTGTAGTTCATCATGGTGGGCACATTGTCGGCGGCATGGCCCAGCAGGTCGTCGCGGACGATGGCAATGGCCATACCGGCGGGGGCCACATTCTTCTGCACGCCGAAGTAGATGCAGCCGTACTTGGTCACATCCACGGGCTTGGAGAGGATCATGGAGCTCATGTCGGCTACCAGAGGCACACCCTCCACCTGCGGTACCTCGACAAACTGAGTGCCGAAGATGGTGTTGTTCTGGCAGATGTGGATGTAGCTGGCATCCTTATCATAGTTGATGGCGTTCACGTCCGGGATGTAGGTGAAGTTCTTGTCCTTGCTGGAAGCAACGATGTTCACCTCACCGAACTTGGCGGCTTCCTTGGCGGCAAGGTTCGAGAAATTGCCGGTGACAAGGTAATCTGCTTTGCCGGTGGTCATGAAATTCAGCGGGACCATGGCGAACTGCTGGGTGGCACCGCCCTGAAAGAAACCGACCTTGTAGTTGTCGGGAATGTTCATTACCCGGCGCAGGGTGGCCTCGGTGTCCTTGATGATGGCATCGAACCACTTGCTGCGGTGGCTCATCTCCATCACGCTCTGACCGCTGTCGCCATACTCGAGCAGCTCTGCCTGTGCCTGCTTGAGCACCTTCTCGGGCAGCATGCTGGGGCCTGCGCTGAAGTTGTAAACTCGTGCCATAATGAACTCTCCCTTTCCTGTATCGCACAGCACCGCGGTTTTCTGCGGTGCGTTCTGTTGATTGCTGTAGCCGTAGTATACCGGTTTTGCAGGGATGAAAACAAGAGCATCTTTGCACAAAGATACGGCGCAAAAGCCCCTGTGCGGGCACAAAGCACACAAGGTGTCATGGATAGAAAACAAAACAAAGACAAATATAAAATAGAGCTAAAAAAAGCCTGATTTCATCGGCGTTTTCGGCTCTTGCACTTTGGAGCAGAAATTGGTATAATAATAAAACAAAGACAAACGTAAAAGAAAAAAGATGCCAAAAGGAGGGAGAACAGCAGGATGTATGGCATCCCGGACAGTGTAAAGCCGCTTTCGGCGGCAGAGGAGCAGGTGATGCTGGCGGTGTGGGCCTGCCGTGCGCCCGTCACCCGACGGGACATCGACGCAAAGCTGCGCGCAAAGGGCTGGGCACCGGCTACCGTTCTCAACTTTCTTTACCGGCTGGAAGAAAAGGGTTGGGTGAAAAGCGGCAAGGATGGCAACCGCAATACCTACACTCCGGCCATCACCCAGCGCGCCTATAATGTGTGGAGTATGCGGGAACGGCTGAATACCCTCTTTGGCGGCGACCTTGCGGCGGCGGTGCGCGCGCTGGTCAGCGAAAGCGGCTGCGGCCAGAGCGAGCTGGAACAGGCCATAAAGGTGCTGGAGGAAAAGCATCTGGAAGCGGAAGAATATGATCTGTATGACCCTTATGGGTAAAAAGGAGAGCAGAAGATGGATTGCAAACTGCGTGCCAAAAACTGCGGCGGCTGCCCGATGCTGGGCATGGACTACGCCGCACAGCTGAAACAGAAAGAGGAGACCGTGAAAAAGCTGCTGGGGAAGTACGGCCCGGTGGAGCACATCCGGGGCATGGAAACGCCGTACCACTATCGGAACAAGGTGATCTCCACCTTTACCACCGGCTGGGGTGGAAAACTTACCTCCGGCATCTACGCGGCAAACAGCCACAAGGTGCTGCCGGTGGAAAGCTGCCTTTTGCAGGACGAAGTGCTGGACAAGACCATGCTGGCCGTGCGTGCGGCAGCGGGCGCCTGCCATTACCAGCCTTTCAATGAGGATAAGGGCACCGGCCTTCTGCGTCACTGCCTGCTGCGGCGTGGCGTCATGACCGGGCAGGTGATGGTGGTGCTGGTGACGGCTCAGCCGGTGCTGCCGGGTGCCAAGAACTTTGTCAAAGCCCTGCTGACCGAAGCCGGAAAGCAGGGCGTGGCCATCACCACCATCGTCCAGAACGTGAACGACCGCAAAACCAGCGTGGTGCTGGGCGATATGGAAAAAGGTGCTGTACGGCAAGGGCTTCATTCTGGATACCCTCTGCGGCAAGACCTATGCCATCAGCCCACGCAGCTTTTATCAGATCAATCATACCCAGACCGAAGTGCTGTACGGCCTTGCGGTGGACGCGGCGCATCTCACCGGCAAAGAAGTGGTGCTGGATGCCTACTGCGGCATCGGAACCATCGGCCTGACCGCCGCCGACCATGCAAAGCAGGTAGTGGGCGTGGAGGTGAACCGCGAAGCGGTGCACGATGCCATAGGCAATGCAAAGCACAATGGCGTGAAGAACGCCCGCTTCTTTGCCGCAGATGCCACCCGGTGGATCGGCGAAGCCGCTGCGGCTGGTGAACGCGCAGACGTGATCTTTATGGACCCGCCGCGGGAGGGCTCTACGCCGCAGTTTATCGAAAGCGTGGCCCGTATGGCCCCGAAACGTGTGGTCTACGTGAGCTGCAACCCGGTCACGCTGGCCCGGGATCTGGAGCTGCTGACCCGGAAGGGATACAAAGTGGAGAGCAGCACGCCGGTGGATATGTTCCCCCATAGTGAGCATATCGAGACGGTATGCGCTTTGTCCAAACTAGATGTCTACCAGAAGAACACGGTGAATCTGAAAATGGATGAACTGGACGTGACTGCTACGGAGACCAAGGCTACTTATGAAGAGATCCGGGAGTACGTCAAGGAGCACACCGGTCTGAACGTGAGCGACCTCTATATTGCACAGGTCAAGCGCAAGTGCGGCATCAAGGAGCGGCAGAACTACAACAAGCCTAAGGCTGAGAACCCCAAGCGGCTCAAGTGCCCGGCGGAGAAGGAAAGAGCCATCCGGGAGGCGCTGAAGTATTTTAAGATGATTTGAAATAAAAAAATAGACGGATGTCTGTCAACTGGCAGACATCCGTCCGTTTTTATGATAATCTGTTATGATCGCAGTTCCTCAAGCAATGCCGTGCATCCTTCCAGTATATCCTGCCATGTGGCTTCAAAATCTCCCGTGAACCATGGGTCTGCCACTTCACGGGGATGATCCGTATGCGCCATCAGCAGCGAGACTTTATGCTGTGGGTCTCCGCCGACAAGCCGCAGGATGTCGCACAGATTACTTTCGTCCATGCCAATCAGATGATCATACCGTGCATAATCCAGCCGGGTCATCTGCCGGGCGGTCTTGCCGTTGCAGTCGATGCCATGTTCTGCCAGCTTCTGCCGTGCAGGAGGATAGACCGGATTTCCGATTTCCCATGCACTGGTGGCGGCTGATGCGATTTCAAATTGCTCGGAAAGACCTGCCTTGGACGCAAGGTCTTTCATCACATATTCCGCCATCGGGCTTCGGCAGATATTTCCGAGACAAACAAATAAGATCCTGGTCATGCCGGGTCGTTCTCCTTTTGGCTCACAAAAGCATAGCCGCCGTGGGTAGTGCGGATAAAGCTACCGCAGCCGGCCAGCTTCTTTCGCAGATTGGAAACGGTATTTGCCACGACCTTTAAGGTGTCGTCACAGTTTTGTCCCCACACGGCACGGAAAAGCTCTTCTTTTGAGAAGATTTGTCCTTCGTGGGAGGCAAGCATCAGCGAGCGAAATCGAACTCCAGTCGTGTAAGGGAGACTTTTCTGCCGTTGCACGACACTTCGTGGGTCATTCCATCCAGTGTAAGCCCCGGAAGAACCAACTTCTCCCATGAATCAATGGATATTTGCTCTGCCTCGATGTGCTCTCGTTCCAGAAGCATCCGGATCTTCTGCTCCAATTCCGGGTCAGGCTGTCGGGTTTTTATAACAATCATGGCAAACTCCTGCGTGTATTTTACTCTGCGGCGGTATCCATTTCCCGGAGCAGGTTTACCATCTCGATGGCACTGACTGCGCAGTCATAGCCTTTATTACCTGCTTTGGTGCCTGCCCTCTCGATGGCCTGCTCGATGTTTTCGGTGGTCAGAACACCAAAGAGGACGGGAACCCCGCTTTCCAGCGAGACCGTGGCAATGCCTTTGGAAACCTCATTGCACACATAGTCGTAATGGCTGGTAGAACCGCGAATCACTGCACCAAGGCAGATCACAGCATCATACTTTCCGCATTTTTGCCATTTTAGAGGCAACCAGTGGGATCTCAAAAGCACCCGGAACCCATGCAACATGAATATCAGCGTCCTGCACATCGTGCCGGAACAGACCATCCATTGCTCCGCTCAGAAGTTTGGACGTGATAAATTCGTTGAAGCGGGCAGCTACGATACCGACCTTGATGTTCTGAGAAACCAGCTTGCCTTCAAATGTTTTCATTTTTAAATACCTCTTTCGTTGTTAATATTCCAGAAGATGTCCCATCCGTGCCTGCTTCGTTTTCAGGTAAAACAGGTCATACGGGGTCGCCGTCATCTGAATGGGTACGCGCTCGGAGATCTCCAGCCCAAACTCGGAGAGCTGATATACTTTGTCCGGGTTATTGGTAAGCAGGCGCAGGCTTTTTACGCCAAGTTCCCGGAGGATCTGTGCGCCGAGATAATACTCCCGTTCATCTCCATGGAACCCCAGAGCGAGATTGGCTTCCAGCGTATCCATGCCCTGCTCCTGAAGTTCATAGGCACGCAGTTTGTTGATCAGACCGATGCCCCGGCCTTCCTGCCGCATATAGAGCAGGATACCCCGGTCTTCTTTTTCGATCTGCGTCATGGCAGCGGCCAGCTGCTGGCCGCAGTCACAACGCAAAGAGCCAAATGTATCTCCTGTCAGGCATTCCGAGTGGACGCGGCACAGAATATCCTTTCCATCGCCAATGTCACCTTTTACCAGTGCAATGTGATGCTCTCCGTTCAGGCGGCTCACAAAACCATAAGCTCTGAAGGTGCCATACTTGGTGGGCAGGTTCACTGCCGTCACCTGATCGACCAGTTTATCGTGACACTTGCGGTACTCCTGTAAATCACGGATGGTGATGAATTTGATCTGGAAACGCTCTGCCAGCTTTGCCAGTTCAGCGGTGCGCATCATCGTGCCATCCTCCCGCATGATCTCGCAGCACAGGCCGCATTCTTTCAGCCCTGCCAGACGGCACAGGTCAACGGTTGCTTCCGTGTGACCGTTGCGCTCCAACACACCGTTCTTTTTGCCAGAAGGGGAACATATGGCCCGGTCTGCGGAAATCTTCTGCTTTGAGTGGTCGTCCACACAAGCCATCGCCGTAATGGAACGCTCTGCGGCAGAAATGCCCGTAGAAGTAGAAACGTGGTCGATGGACACCGTAAATGCCGTTTCATGGTTGTCGGTGTTATGCTGCACCATCTGCGGAAATTGCAGCTTCTGGACGAAAGCCTCGGACATCGGCATACAGATCAGACCTTTGCCGTGGGTCGCCATAAAGTTGACGTTCTCGGTGGTGGCAAATTCGGCAGCACAGATGAAGTCCCCCTCGTTTTCACGGTCGGGGTCATCCGTTACCAGAATGATTTTTCCTTGCTTCAGGTCTTGCAAAGCTTCGGGAATGGTATTGAAGTTCATCGTAAACTCTCCTTAAAAGCCGCAGCGCAGCAGCATTTCTTTTGTGAGCGTGTTTTGCTTCGGTGTTTCTGATGGAAGCAGCTTCTCGATATATTTTCCGATAACATCGGTTTCCAGATTGACAAAATCCCCTTTGTGCCGTTGGTTCAGGTTCGTCTGACAGACGGTGTGCGGTATCGTGGACACGGAAAAGCCCGTAGGTTCCACCGCAGCCACGGTCAGGCTGATACCGTCTATTGTGATAGAGCCTTTTTCAACGACATAGCGAAGGATCGCAGAATCTGCATGAATGGTGTACCAGATGGCCGTATCGTCTTTTCGGATATTAGCAATGCGTCCGACGCCATCCACATGGCCTGCTACGATGTGTCCGCCAAAACGTCCGTTGGCCGGCATGGCACGTTCCAGATTGACAGCACTTCCAACGGTGAGCTGTGCAAGTGCAGAGCGGTTCAAGGTCTCGTGCATGACATCCGCAGCAAAGCTATCCGGCAAGAGCTGCCTGACGGTCAGGCAGATGCCGTTGACGGCGATGCTGTCGCCGATCCTGGTTCCTTCCAGAACCGTTTTTGTACGAACCGTCAGTACGGCGGAATGCTGTCCCCGATTGATGGATTTTATTGTTCCGACTTCTTCCACGATTCCGGTAAACACGGGTACTCCACCTCACTTTCGATCAGGAAATCTTCGCCAAGCTGTTCCAATCGGCTGTTCTTCAGGCGGAATGCAGCATCCGGAAGCGGGACACCTGCACCCTCAATGGGTGCTTTGGCATCCCTTCCTCCGAACAGCTTCGGGGCAATGTAAGCCTGTACCTGCTGCACGATGCCGCTTTCCAGTGCAGACCAGTTCAAGGTTCCGCCGCCTTCCAGCAGAATGCTGTCGATCTGCTCCTGCCCCAGCTGTTCCATCAGTTGCAGAAGATTCACATGACCGCAATGCGCTTCCAGACAAAGGACCCGGCACCCGGCCTGTTGATATGCCGCCTGCTTCTCCGGGTCGCCGCAGCAGGTCGCAAGAATGGTCGGAACCTGTTTGGCGGTCATGACCACCTGGGATTGCAGCGGTGTCCGCAAATGTGTATCACAGATGATCCGGACGGGATCACGGCCACCCTCTATCCGGCAGGTCAGCAGCGGGTCATCTGCTAGGATGGTTCCGACTCCCACCATAATGCCGCGGAATCGGTGTCGCTGCCGTTGAACATGATTCCGGGCAATTTCCCCGGTGATCCATTTGGAAGCGCCTGTGTATGTGGCGATTTTTCCGTCCATCGTCATGGCGTATTTCATGGAAACGAAGGGGCGTTTTGTGGTGATATAGTGGAAGAACACCTTGTTCAGCGCATCGCATTCCTCTTGCAGAACATTTTCGGTCACATCTATGCCGTGTGCGCGCAGGATTGCAATTCCTTTTCCAGCCACCAGCGGATTCGGGTCAGCAGAACCCACGACCACCCGGTGAATGCCCGCGTCCAGAATCGCATCCACGCAGGGCGGCTGCTTTCCGTAATGGCAGCACGGCTCCAATGTCACATACAGGGTCGCTCCCTGCGGCTCTTCGGTGCAGGATGCCAGCGCATTGCGCTCCGCATGAGCCTGACCGTATCTCTGGTGCCAGCCCTGTCCGATGATCCTGCCCTCTTTTACGACCACGGCACCCACCATCGGGTTGGGAGATGTCCATCCGCAACCCTTTTTTGCAAGCTGCAAAGCCAGACGCATATACTCTTTGTCGTTCATCGTGTCGCCTCCAAAAGAAAAAGCCCTGAACAAAACCGTTCAGGGCAAGCCGAAAAGACACAAGGGACCCTTGTGCAAAAAAGAAAGCTCCAGAATGCAAACGCATCCCAGAGCAGCCTCCACAAGCGCAGAACCGTGCGGGCTCTGCGCTTGGTATCTTCTTTCATCCAGACTGTACTGTCGGCTTCGGAGTTTCACCGAATCATGCCTTACGGCTCGTGGGCTGTACCACCGGTAGGGAATCGCACCCTGCCCTGAAGATTTCTGATTCAATTACAGCGGCATTATAGCACGGCTCCTTTCGGATTGCAAGGGCATTCTGCAAACCGGGACGAAACCGGGATGAAGCGAATCGCTACAACAATAAAATCACATCGTCCGTAGGACAATGTGAACGGAGAATCCAAAGGGGCGCGGGTCGCCAGTGGCAACCTCAAAATGCGTTGCATTTTGAAGCGCTTGACCGAGCCGACAGGCGAGAGCAGCGCCCTTTGGCACACGACTTTGCTTGCAAAGTCTATTCCGAACAAGACGGTACGAACGGGAGGTGCTGGAAATGGCAGCAGAAAAGACCAAGGTCTACACATGAAGGTGGATACTACTGCCATTGAGCAGGAGATCGCCGCCTATGAGAAGCAGCTGCGGCAGCACTACTCCACAAAATCCCGGCTTATGGAGGAGATCGGCAGCCTTGACCCGGACGACCGGCACTTTTATCGCCCGAAAATCCGACCTTGACGACCGCCTTTATAAGATGTACGATAAAATCGAAGAGGTGGAAATGAACTGATGGATGCCGGCTAAGAATTGCTACGTCCATGAAGTCGACAAA
>ENA-OQEL01000199-OQEL01000199.1-human-gut-metagenome-genome-assembly--contig:-NODE-199-length-22790-cov-4.401756_pt1 | contig 22790 bp, 20 predicted proteins | sample MGYA00242796_ERZ504637 | MGnify/ENA primary metagenome ERZ504637 (study PRJEB26092, sample SAMD00036306) | human gut metagenome | host: Homo sapiens | study: EMG produced TPA metagenomics assembly of... | reverse complement strand
TGAAGTTGTAGAAGTGATTTATGACGGCAAAGATGATCCGGCCTATTCACTGGCTATTATTAAATGGGAAAATACCTATAAATTAGGTATTCGTTGGAACATCGCTTATAGTGAATGGGACGATTACCGCAAACAGAACGGGCAAGATGAATGTATAGGTAATCCACAGTCGAGAGGTATTCCCACCTGGTTTGTTTTGCCCGATGATATGATGTTTAGTGAGAAGTTCAGCGGTGCGATGCAGAGGCTTGATGAATTAAGAAAAGGTAAATAAGTAATGGAACAGGGAGAAATCATATTATACCAGCCGGATGAAGCGGTCAAGTTGGAAGTGAGGCTGGAAGATGAAACCGTTTGGCTGACACAGGCGCAAATTGTGGATCTTTTTCAATCCAGCAAAGCAAATATAAGCGAGCATATAAAAAACATATATGATCAGAAAGAATTAGAGGAAAGTTCAACTGTTCGGGATTTCCGAACAGTTCGACAGGAAGGCAAACGGCAAGTGATGCGCAATCTGACTTATTACAATTTGGATGCGATCATATCCATTGGGTTTCGTGTCAATAGTAAAAGAGGTATTTTATTTAGGCAATGGGCGAATAAGGTTTTAAAGGACTATCTTTTAAAAGGGTATTCCATTAATAAACGTTTGTCAGAACTTGAAAGGACTGTCGCTCAACATACCGAGAAGATAGATTTTTTGTGCGTACTGCCTTGCCCCCGGTCGAAGGCATTTTTTATAACGGCCAGATTTTCGATGCGTACAAGTTCGCTACCGATCTGGTAAAGTCGGCCAGGCGTTCGATCGTGCTTATCGACAACTATGTGGACGAAACGGTCTTGCTCATGTTGAGTAAACGCAGCGTCGGTGTCTCGGCCACCATTTACACCCAGCGTATCACGCAGCAACTCCAACTTGATCTTGACAGGCATAACAGCCAGTACACACCTATCGACATCAGGACGTACCGGGACAGTCACGACCGTTTCCTGATCGTTGATGAAACGGACGTGTACCATATCGGAGCCTCGTTAAAGGATCTGGGGAAAAAGATGTTCGCTTTCTCAAAGCTGGATATTCCGGCGGCTGTGATTACTGACCTGTTATAATATCCTTTGTCTTATGAATGGGCTGTCGCAAAAGAAAAACCCGTTCTTGATGAACGGGTATATCCTTGACTTGGTTACGTGTTTTGATAACAGAGGCTTTACCAAGCATTACAATGCAAAGATAGTAATTATAGGTTAATTAGCGAATTTCTTTTTTGGATAGATCCGGAAATAATGCCTCCTTGAAAGAGGTGGATAAGGTGATTAAAACAATAGATAAGGAAGAACAAAAGCAAAAGGGATGAATGTGGTTATTTATTCACGTGTAAGCTCGCAGTCGGCCAGGCAATCGACCGAACGGCAGGTTGTCGATCTGGAGAGGTTCGCAGCCGGACGGGGGTACGAGGTGACGGCGGTCTTTGAGGAAAAGATAAGCGGACGAAAGGCCAATATCGAACGCCCGATTTTAAGCCGTTGCCTGGAATACTGCACAGATCCGCAGAACCGGGTGGATATGTTGTTGCTGACCGAGATCTCACGCCTGGGGCGTTCAACCCTGGAGATCCTAAAGTCACTCGATACGCTGCACACGCATAAAATATGCGTGTATATTCAAAACCTGAACCTGGAAACATTACGGCCGGACAAGACGGTAAACCCCTTGTCCTCTCTGATTACTACCCTATTGGGGGAACTGGCCGCAATCGAACGCCAGGGGATCATTGACCGCCTTAATAGCGGACGGGAGTTGTACATCCAGAAAGGGGGCAGGCTGGGACGGAAGCCGGGAAGTCGGAAAACGGCCGAACAGAGGAAAGAGGAATACCGGGAGGCGATCGCCTTGTTAAAGAAAGGCTACTCGATCCGGAACGTGGCGAAGCTCACGGGAAAGGCCGTTTCAACGATACAACAAGTAAAAAAAGACTTCATTAGTAGCTGATTATCGGAACAAATATTGTATTTTTGCAACAAATACGAGTAAATGCACATAATTAAAAACGAGTATTTACACGTGTCTAAAAACGAGTATTTGCACGAAAATAATCAGAATCTAAATAAAAACGGTTATGGCAACAATGGCGGAGAAAATGGCGGCTTCACTGGAGGAATTAAGAAAGCTCCAGGAGAAAGACCGCTGTGTCGTCCTGCAAGGGACGGCCGAGATAGGGAGGACGCATTTAACCCGGCTGTTGGATAACGGCTGGTTGCAGGAAGTAATGAAAGGCTGGTATATTGCGGCCAGGCCGGGAACAGAGGGGGACACGACGGTCTGGTACACCTCATTCTGGTATTTTATCGCGAAATACGCGGCCGTCCGGCTGGGGGAACAATGGTGCTTGACGGCCGACCAGTCGCTGGATCTGTATTCGGGGAAAACGACCGTGCCCGTGCAGGTGATTATCAAGTCGCCGAAAGGCCATAACAACACGCAAAAGCTGATGTATGATACCTCGCTTTTGGTGTTTCAAAGCGAGATTCCGGATCAGGTATATAAAGAGCCGGAATACGGCCTTAATCTCTATCCGCTTGCCGAAGCCCTGGTATATGCCACGCCGAGATATTTCCAAGTGGAGAAGATCGCAGCCCGCACCTGCCTGGCCATGATACGGGACGCTGCCGATATATTAAAGGTACTGACGAAAAACGGGCTTCGCTTCGTGCCGGAAGAATAGCCGGGGCGTTCCGGAACATCGGGAACAGCGAAATCGCCGACAGCATCGTTTCCACGATGCGGGGGTTCGGGTATGACGTGAGAGAAGAAGATCCGTTCGAGGATCAGCCACGAACGCCCCTTGTTTATGAAGTGTCGCCTTACGTCACACGCTTGCGCCTGATGTGGGAGAACATGAGGGATAAGGTTGTAGAACTGTTTCCCGAAGCCCCTGGAAAGATTGATGACGTGGAGGGGTATTTGAGATCCGTCGATGAAAAGTATTCGGAGGACGCTTATCATTCTCTCTCGATCGAGGGATATAGGGTTTCCCCGGAACTGATCGAGAAAGTGCGTGTCGGGAACTGGAAGCCGGAGAAAGAAGATAAGGAGCATAAAAACGCACTGGTGGCACGTGGGTATTACCAGGCGTTCCAGGCTGTCAGGGGGACGATCTCCGATATACTGAAAGGAAAGAACGCAGGGGAAGCGGTAAGGGCGGATCATCTGGTCTGGTATATGCAGATGTGGATGCCGTTCGTTACGGTGGGGATCTTGCAAAGGGAGGATATTGTGGGTTATCGTACCGGGCAGGTCTATATACGGGGATCGCAACATATCCCGTTGAACCCGAAAGCGGTCAGGGACGCTATGCCCGTCCTTTTCGATCTCTTGAAGAATGAGCCGCACCCGGCGGTAAGGGCTGTCCTGGGACACTTCTTTTTCGTGTATATTCACCCCTATATGGACGGGAACGGGAGAATGGGACGGTTCGTCTTGAACGCCATGCTTGCGTCTGGAGGCTATAACTGGACGGTTGTTCCGGTGGAGCGTAGAAAAGAATATATGAAAGCGTTGGAAAAGGCCAGCGTGGAGGGGGATATTTCCGAATTTGCCAAAGTGATAGCCTCGCTGGTCAAGTAATGATATTTATAATAATGACAATATGAAATCAACGGAATATATCGAATGGGATAAACTGGAGCAGATCCCGTTCTGCCTTTGCCGGATCGCGGAGGATGAAGAAAACCAGGAAATAGATGTTTATTATCTGGATAAACAGGTTTGCCATGATTACGATCATGTGGGGCATTATTTTCGTACTGCGATAATCATGTTTAGAAGGATCAGGAACATAACGGCCGATTGGGTGAACCTCAAAAACCTTTGGTTGCTAAGGGACTGTATCAGGGAGAATTTTAATCATGGCCTGGAGGTGGACGATCTGATCTTCGGGGAAACATTCGACGGTGAGGATCCGGAAACTATAAGCCGCTAACCAAAGAACGGCTGTTCAAGATTAAAAAGGTGATTCAGGAAAAAGATCCATACGCTACCGTATAGGGGGGTAGTATATAAAAACAAAACCCTGGAGTTTGTCTTGCGACAGGGACAACAGGGGATTACTACGCGAATATAGGGAGTATATCTCGTTTAATTTGTATCTTCACCATGTCATATCAGAGTTTTGCTTGATTTTTTTGCAACACTAGGATAAGTAAAAATTCTGACATGGCAAAATCATGGGCAACTTTTTGTTGCTCAGGTACTTTAAAAGTTTAATTTGTAATAGTGTTGCGGAATTAAGGGTATTTACTACTTTTAGTATTTTAGTGTATTAGTACGCTTTTCTTTTGGAGGATTTGGGCGTTCCCGTAAACGGTCGGGCTTTCCGCCTCCAAGTCCTCGCCTGAAGGCTGTGGGCTTTCCACTGCAATCCCTAACGCATAAATACACCCCCCCCCACCCACCCGGCTAAGGTAGGCTATTTCCGGATAGATTCGTTCGGTGAAGCCAGCCGGATAAAAGCGCCTGACTTTTCACTGATCGGCACAATCCGGAAAGGAGTACCCGGAATGATCCTTGCCCGGCTGATGAGCGCAGGCACTCGTCGGCGGGGCAAGGAACATTCCTTGTCGGGAACTCCGGTAGCCGATTGTCGAACCCGGTTTTAACCCCCCTTTCAGGGGAGAGAGGTATTTTAGTTTTTCCGGCGTGGCCGCCTTGCGTTTACCTTGACCGGGGGTTTTGTCTGCAAAGGTCAAACGGCTTTTTCCATATCCCAAGTTGAGCCGCAAGCGGCTTTTAGAAAAAATCTCCAGCCTGGCTAAAGCCAGGTAGTATTTTTCCTAAAAAACTTGTGCTATGGAAAAAAACGTTTGGGGTGTTCTCATACAAAAACCTCTCGGAACTCAAGGTAAACGCAAAGACGACCACACCGACAGCCCCGAAAAACCAAAATGAGGTTGTCTTGATACAAAAACATCGGAATCTTAGGCATCCGCAAGGTTTGGTGGGGGAGGGTGCGAGGTGGGGAGTTTACTATCGGAAAAAATCAGGTAGTAAATACTAAATTTAGTATATACTAAAATACTACTTTTGCATATAATTATCTTATAAATAGTTAGTTAAACGTTGTTTAAATACTTGCATCTCTCAAATAAAAGTGCTATCTTAGAGGTATAGAAAAAGAGATAACAACCTTTAGAACTGGCTCACCCACCAGGATAAAGAACGGGGGACGTAGTTATGAAAACTGATTATTTCGACAAGGCAGCGCAACAGTTTGCAAATTTGATGTCAGACATAAATGATCGAGAAGATCCAGCAAGTAGAGGACAATTGGCAAAAGCCCTGGATCACCATTGCGGCGAATACACGCAATTTCTTTCCGCAGAACCTCACAGGACGCAGGTACACCGGAGGCAACGCCTTTTTACTCCTTTTCCTTTGCGAGAAATTCCAGTACCAGACACCCGTATTTATGACATTCAACCAGGCGAAAGAGGCCGGGATCTCCGTGCTGAAAGGATCGAAATCGTTTCCGGTCTATTACTTCCTTTTCTACGTGTACCACAAGGAAACACGCAAGAAAATAACCTTTGAGGAATACAAGGCGTTAAGCCGGGAGCAGCAACAGGAATACAACGTTATACCGACCTATAAATATTACTCGGTCTTTAACTTGGATCAGACCAATTTTTCGGACGTGAGGCCGGAAGAATGGGAAGCGTTAAGGAGAAGTTCAGAGGGGACAGGCAGAGCAGCCCGAAATAGACGCCATGCTGGAGGCGAAAAGCTGGTTTTGCCCGATACGGGAGCAGCAAGGCGACAGGGCTTTCTATTCTCCTTTAGCCGATTATATCGTAGTGCCGCTTCGCTCGCAGTTCGTCGATATGCAGAGCTTTTACGAAACGCTTCTGCATGAAATGGGACATTCCACGGGACACCCCACCCGATTGAACCGGGATCTTGCGCACCCGTTCGGATCAGAGGAATACGGCAAGGAGGAATTAACGGCCGAGTTCGCCGCAGCCCTGGCAGGAATGTTTTTCGGGATAGCCGAACATATACGCACTGAAAACGCAGCTTATCTGAAAAGCTGGATATACGTCGGCTGTTCGCAAAACCACCCGTACTGTGGAGAATGGCTGCCAAACCAAGTTTTCCGAAAGCGGGGCCTGCGGCCTATACGTGGTGCGGGGCACTCAAACAGTCTATTCCAACGTGAAACTGACAGCCGAGAGGGATGCCGACACGGGCGGTCTCGTATGGAAAACTGAAAGTCCGACACCGCTCGCAGGCGGGCTGTTGGACGAACACTATTATTTCTACTATCCCTATCAGGCACGAGCCTCAATACTGGGGCAGGGCGGCTGTTCGCCTTCATCATTACGGTGAACGAGTTAACCGTGCCCGGCTTGTCGGTGCGGAGCGAAACATACACCATCTCCGACAATAAGGCCTGCCATATCCTGGAGTCTGTCTGCCCGTGATGTTATCCTCTCATCGAATTCCTGTACTCACTCGGGCTCATTCCATAGTACTTCCTGAACACCTCCCTGAAATATCTGACATCGGAGAACCCCGAGTCATCCGAGATTTCCGTTATCGAACAGTCTTTTTCCCTGAGCAGTTGTGCCGCATATTGCAGCCGCATGGAGCGGATATAGTCAGCCGGGGCATGGCCGGTGAGCGCCTTCAACTTGTTGAAAAATCCGGTGCGGCTCATGTTCTGCATGCCACAGAGCATGTCCACACAGAAACCGGGGTTGTCGATATTCTTCATGACGCATTCCCTTACGGAGGCCATGAATTTCCAGTCCCGGGTATTGTGGCAGTCCGGCGGAACCTGTCCGACTCCGTCCTCAAGACCGGCGTATGCCCGTCTGAGCAGTGCCCGGTTTGCCAGTATGTTCCTGATATTCGCCCTGAGCACGTTTATGCTAAACGGTTTGGTGATATAGGCGTCAGCTCCGTTTTCCAGCCCCTCCAGCATGTCCTTCTCATCTCCCAAGGCGGTCAGCAGCATGACCGGGATATGGGATGTCTCAATATCGGATTTGACGGACGCGCAAAGTTCGTCCCCTCCCATTTCAGGCATCATAACGTCCGAAAGTATCAGGTCCGGATTGTATTCTCTCGCCACAAGCAGCGCGTCCCGTCCGTTGGAACAGGTTTGGACCAGGTATTCCTCTTTCAGCAGCCCCTCAAGGTAGGTCCGCAAATCGTCATTGTCCTCCACAATAAGAATACGCTGCCGGTCCCCGCCGGTCATTGTTGGAAGGATCTCACGCATGGGGCCGCAATCCGGTCCCATGCGGGTTTCCCCGGTATCCTGTTTCCTGGGCGAAGCAACGGGGCATGCCTTGTCAAGGCGTCTGCTCCTCAGGGGAAAAATAACACATACCCATGGTCCCCTTCCCCTCGGTACTGGTAACGCGGACCCTGCCTCCGTGCAGCCTTACCAGCCTATGTACCATCATCAGTCCGACACCGTTTCCCGCCACTTGCAGATTGACGGCATTACTGCCCCTGAAATGGTTCCTGAACAGTTTCTTCCGTTCCTCAGGTGGAATGCCAATCCCCGTGTCTTCCACTTCCACACCCCATACATGCCGGTCCGCGAAGGCACGGACCTGGATACTCCCGCCCCGTGGAGTGTACTTCAGTGCGTTGGACAGTATATTCTTCAATATAGAGTCCATTTTGTCCTTGTCAAACCGGACATTCAGGTAAGGGAAGCCGCTCTCACGGGTGATATCGATGTCCCTGATGGAGGCATATGTGCGGAATGCCTCACAGGTCGTCTCCAGATAACTGTTGAGCTCATATTCCGAGACATGAAGTCTCAAGGTGTAGTTGTCCGTACTCTCGAAATCTATCAGGCTGGTGACCAATCCCAGAAGTCCGTCCACGCTTTTCAGGGCCATCCGTACATTGTCCATCCCCTCCGCCTTCACCATGTCTTTCTCCACCACCTCTTCCAGCGGAGCCTTGATCAGCGTAAGCGGAGTACGGACATCATGGGCAGTATGTATGAAGAAGCACGTCTTTTCGTCTGATATCCTTTTCTGCCTGCGCAACATGGCAACGCGAAAAGACACCACCCCAGCCAACACACACAATGACGCATATCCGGCAATGGCCCATGTACCCGCCCACAGCGGCCGGGCGACACTCAGACCGAGGCTTCTTTCCTCATACACCTTGTATTTCTCCTCATTGGAGACGGCACGGATACGCAGGGTGTAGTTGCCTGGGGGCAGGCTCGTGAACTGTATCCGCCCGCTCTGGACCGGATGGCTCCAGCCCTCGTAGAGCCCCTCCAATTTCCATGAATATAGGATGTTCGAGGGATAGTCGTAGTTGATGGAGACAGCTTCCAGGGAGAAGGTATTCTGGTCATATGCAAGTTCCAGCCTGACGGTATTGTCAATATCCTCCCTCAAGGGGGATCCCTTGTCCCCGGGATAGACGGGGCGGTAGGAGATCATGAAATCCCGCAGGAGCATCCGAGAAAAATGCGGGGCGGGTATCCTCATGTCGGAGGGGAACATGACGGCTCCGGTGTTACTCCCGAACACGAAGCTTTCCCCGTGCCGGAAAGTGGATACCCCGGCATTGAGGCATACGCTTGCCAGCCCTTGTTCTGCCGTCCAGTTTCTGAAAGTGCCGCTCTCACGCCGGAACAGGGCCACGCTGTTTTCGGTCCCCAGTAGCAGGGTGCCGTCCGCACGGGGGACAATGGTATGGATGTTATTGGATATCAGGGCGCAGTTCTCGGTCTGGTATTGGCGGACGAACCTGTCCTCCACGCTGTCATAGACGAGAAGTCCCGCCCCGCCGGTGCCGATATACAGGAGCCCGTCCGGTGCCTGGTACAGTGCATAGACATGAACCGCCTCGACTGGAAAGGCGATATGTCTGCAGGTCCCCCCGTGCCCGTCAAGCAGGTACAACCCCATGCCGGTACCGATCCACATCCATTCCGGAGCCTTCTCCAGTATGGCGGTGATGGGGCCCGGGACCGGGTACAGGCGTACTGTGCCGTCATGGGGATCGAAACGTTTGAGATTGTGGCAGCCCCCTGTCCATATACATCCTCCGGAATCTTTTCCGATGTCATTGATATACTGGTCTGGACGCCCCTCTGCTGCAAAGGAGGGGGGAAAGTATTCCACCCTCCCGGTTTTCTTTTCGATCCTGTACAGGCCCGAAGCGTACCCGCCGGCGCAGATGACACCCGGCGAGACCTCGCAGAGCGTCAGGAAGATATGGTTCCCGCCATCCTGTATCCCATCGGACCGGCTGAGAAAGGAGCGCCACCGTCCTACCGCAGGCTGCAGCAGGCTGATCCCGTTGCTGGTGGCGAACCACAAGTCGCCTTCGCTGTCTTCGATGACATCATGCACCTGATCGTTAACCAGCGACCGGCTGTTGCCCGGTGAGTGCCGGAACCATTCATAGCTCTGGTAGCGGTTATTCCGGATTGTGACTCCGGCGGGGTAGTTGGCAAGCCAGATACGGTCCCCGCCATCCACATAAATGTCATTGATATTGTCTCCGTTCATGCCGTTGTGGCTGGCGTAGTCGGCGGTTATATAGGGTTTGGGCACTAGCGAGTCCATATCCATCCTGTATACCCCCCTTCCGCCCGTGGCTATCAGCAGCTCCCGGTCATTGAGAGGGGTGATCCGGTTGACGGCCACATTCCGCAGCGTACTGCCTGCGGACACTCCGTATACAAGTATGCCCTTCCTGAAGGTTCCCACGAACAGTTTCTTCGAACCGGGGTGGTAGTAGAGTTCGCTGACCGGCGTCCGGATGCTGTCCGTGTCCGCAAGCGCCTCAAGGACACCGTCCCTTTCCCGTACCGGAAAAAGTCCGTTCACGGTACCGATGAAAAGGTTTGTACCGTCCGTCTCGCTGATAGCGGTTATATCACCTCTTAAACGGGAGACCAGCCGCTGCGCAATGCCTGTGCGGGTGTCATAGCGGATGATATGGTCACCCTGACAGAGCCATATGCGGTCCCCACGGTCCATATAGGCGTAACAGAGCATGCCCGTGGCGAAGTCATCCTGAAGACCGGGTATCCTGTATACCATCCGGAAACGGTCATGGAGGGTGTCGTAATGGAAAATACGGCCTTTCCTTCCCACAACCCACAGCGTGTTCTCCGTGTCGGTGTAGAGCCAGTTCAGATTAACTTGCGGGGCCACCTTCAGATTGCCGTCAAGAACAGTGTAATGCCTGATCCGCTTGCCGTCATAACGGTCCATCCCCTCCTGGGTGAGGAACCACATGTATCCCCTCCCGTCTTTTTGGATACGGTAAATCCTCCGGTTACTCAATCCGTCCTCTATTCCCAAGTATTTATATATCTGGGCTCCGCACATGGAGGAAATTCCCAGCATGAGGAATGCGGACAGTATTCTTCCCATATTCCGAACACGTGTCATTCTGATGTAAATTAGACAACAACTGTTGCAAATATATAAAAATATAAATTAATATACAAATTTAAACATAACCTCGGATGTCGGCATCAGGCGGTATGTCCTCAATGTCATGTACCCCGGAAAATAGCTGCATACGGGACCGGCCCATGATATGAACATATTCCGAGAGGCGGTTGTTCAATTGACCCGACGGAATTATGGCTTGCCGGGCTCGGGACTGTCCGCAAGGGTACGTTGGTCCGGTGTGCGGAATACCATCCATACCTCCGGTCCGAATTTATATCCGTGGGTGGTACAGGTGCCGGTCGAGGTTTGGCAGCCCCCAATAAAGCGGGCCGAATTGTTTGTAAGCACTCTTACCCTCATGCCCGATTTATAGATAATCTTCCAACAGTAAGAAGTTATAATTCGCATTTAAGAACAATGGCGGGCATTTCTTGTTAATATTATAATCATATAAAAGAGGCGCATCCGTTAGTGCCAGATTTGTTCACCACTTTCATCGTTGCGTATCGTATTGCGAGTTGTCCGTATCAGATGTTTATCCCCTCTTTCTTAAGACTTCCTGAGAACTGCCTGGGAAAGGACGGCTTTCCGCATTGCGACTTCATCCACAGCCCTTGGCGGTATAGCCATGCCTTTCACGGGGACTACGGTTGATTCATGCGACACAGCAGATTCCGGTGCTATAACAGGGTTGCCTACATACTTGTGCCTCTTTTCAGCTTGCTGTCCAGGTCCGAGTTGCGCACTTTACCCGCAGGTTGGACGGTTGTACATAACAATATTGATCTTTGGGGGGCTAAAAGTCGAATATCCCCTTAAAAACAAGGAGCTGACGCATGTGTACAGCCCCTTATTTTTTTCGTATAGCCCGGCCTCCTCTGGCATATTGCCGTTGCTTCCATCTGTAACAAGCAAAAGTCAGAATCTATATGCGGAACTTTTTGTTCCCGTAGCTGAGAAATTCCTTCGTGGCGTATTTCACACTGAATGGTCCGTAGTCACCGAGAGCCGAATGCGCAATTTGCTTGTCCGGTTCTGTCACATGCTCGACAGGTTCTCCCGTAGTATCAGTATCCTTGTATGACATAGGCTGCATGTTGGCGATGGCTGACCCGGTAGCCGCCGCACGCAATTTCCTGAACGCATAGGAGAGGATTCCGTCCATCATTGACCAGTACAAGGCGAAGAACGAGGTGCAGGAAAAGGAGGTCCCACAGTTGTAGGAGATAGCCGGGAAGGTATGGAAGAAGGAGGACGAACTGAAACAGTTGAAGTCCGAACTTGCAGCACTCGACCGAAAGATACAGTTGGAGCTTGAGCCGCCTACGCCCGAAGTCGCCGAAAAGGAGAATGACGGACAGGAGGTCAAACCGGATGCGGAAGGTGTACGAAACGTAGCTCCACAACACACCGAAGATGTGCCGCAGATACGCAGCCCGGTGAATGAACGCAGTCCGTCTGGCAATTTTATTGCCGACCATATCATCATCGGGCGGCCGGGATTCAACGTCCGTGACGAGTGCAAACCGAAAGGTATAAAAATGTGAACGAGTGTGCGGATATATATGGCAGGATTGGGAACATACCATTCCTTTTCCTGCCTTTTTCCATCAATATGACATAATGGCAAGGATACCATACAACAAGCCCTCGATTATATCAAAATAGGGTGTTGAAAGTAAATCGTCATGGCAAATCCGCCATATATTCAGTATTTTCGCTAATTCTGGAAGATTTTTATAACCACTTTATTAGCAAGCAGTTCTGAGGATAAGGTAAAAATGAGGTAATGATTTGGCAACCCTGTCTATTTCTACGTTCTGCTGTGAGTTGCTGTCAATGTCTCTCGTCTTGGTACAAAAGTAGCAATAAAAATCGGATACACATCAAAATGTCCCATGATTTTTATCACAGGACGTTTTTTATCTTCGCTGAATAATCCGGTTTAACCGTTACTTCTATTTTCGGCAAGTTGCGGGCTATGATTGCTGAAATTTATACTTTAATCCATACTCTTCCAACTTGCTATACAGCGTTGTACGTCCGATTCCGAGCAATTCGGCGGCAACCTTGCGGTTTCCGTTTGCCTGCTTCAACGCGCGTAAGATGCGTTCCTTGTCCTCCGCATCGTTTCGCAAGGCGAAGCTGACAGGTGAGGTCGGTTTCGTTACGGCAAGTTCCAGATGCTCTTTCATGACAACTCCCGTCTGTGCCTGCAACACCGCGCCCATTATCTTCTGCCGAAGCTCACGGACATTACCCGGCCACGGATGGGTCAGCAATGTCTTACGGGCTTCCGCATCGAACCCAGTCACGCTACATTCCAATTCATTGTTGGCAATCTCACGGAAGAACTCCGCCAACGGCATGATGTCCTCCTGACAGTCACGCAAGGGCGGAACAGTTATCTCGAAGTCGTGCAAACGGTACAGCAAATCCTGTCGGAAACGTTTTTCAATGACCGCTTTCTCCAGATCCTCGTTGGTGGCGGCGATGATGCGGACATTGAAGCTCTTGTCCGTCTTGTCACCTATAGGGCGGTATCTCCGTTCCTGTATGGCACGGAGTAACATCTGCTGGGTTTCCAATGCGAGATTGCCTACCTCATCCAAGAACAATGTGCCACCCTCTGCCTCATTGAAGTATCCTTTCTTTGTGCTGTCCGCACCCGTAAACGCGCCTTTGACATGTCCGAAGAATGCCGAGGGCGCAAGGTCTTTGGAGAGTGAACCGCAGTCCACAGGCACAAACGGTTTCCCTGCCCTTTTGCTCTTATCATGCAGATGGTGGGCGATATGCTCCTTGCCCGTGCCGTTCTCTCCGAATATCAGCACGCTCATATCAGTAGGGGCAACTAATCTTATCTGTTGCATGATTTTCTGAAAGGCGGAACTGTCACGGGCAAAAACGGGCATACGATTTCGTCCGATACTCCGTTCTTTCAGGATGGTATGAAGCAGAGGCATAAGTTTATCCTCCACAAGCTGCTTGGGGATATAGTCCAGCGAGCCGAGTTTCATACTTTCGACTGCCGTATGCACTTCGGCATAGTTGGTCATGATGATTAACGGTTGTGTCATGCCTTCCTTGCGCATCCATCGTAATAGGTCGATGCCGTCACCGTCGGGTAGTCGTAGGTCAGAAACCACGATGTCCCCGTCTGAGGCTTGTTGCAGAAGTTTCTTCGCGGTCGAGAGGTGGTAAGCCTGCACGGTACGGAATCCTTCCCGTGCCAGCAGGTTGCAGACAAACTCGCAATACACGATATTGTCCTCCACCACGATGATTCTTGTTTTATCCATTTTCGTATTTTTCCTTTCTTCTTTTGCCTGCCGGATAATTTCAGCACCTTTATCCAGCACAGCCGGTCACCGCTTTGCATATCGCTTCGTCATCTGGAGTGGCACTTCCATGAAGTTGGGCGTAAAGTTCCCTCAATGGCTGGTCGGCACGGAGAATCTGCCATGAACTTCGCAGATGGTGTGTAAGTGTGTCCAGTTCTTGGAGGTCTTTACGCTGTTCTGCATCCTTGACCGCCTGCATTTCCTTTTCGGTTTCCGCTATCAGTTTGTCCAGCATGACGGATTCATTGCCATAAGATAGCAGAGTGGAAAAATCCGGCTTTTCATCCAATATGCTGCTTAATGCGCATTTATCCGTAATCTCCATCAGTTCGGATATGGAGAACGGCTTGAACAGGCATCCGGCAAATCCACGCCCTATAAGTTCCTCCTTGCTGCAACTGCCCGAAGCGGTTGTCACGACTATGGGAATACTCTTCGAGTTGCCTACATTGGATGAGCGCAACAGTTCCAGCAGTTCAAAACCGCTTATCTCAGGCATATTCAGATCCGTCAGAAGCAGGCTGTATTCCTTTTTTCGTATCAGCTCCATCAGTACCGAAACATTGGTACAGGTATCGCAGTGCATCCCTTCATGGGCATACATTTCTTTCAACATAAGGAGAAGTACCTCGTCATTGTCGATGGCAATCACATCATGGCAGATATGATTATGGCGCATTTGCGCTTGAATTGTCTGTTCCGGCAGTTCCTCGGCTGTCTGCATGGGAATTTCCACCGTGAAGCGGCTCCCTTTGCCTTTCTCGCTTTCCAAGCGTATAGTTCCACCGAGCATCGCCACAATACGCTGCACGATGGACAATCCTAATCCGAAGCCGTCTTTTGCGGCGGCATTTGAAAGACGTTCAAATGCACCGAATACTCGTTGTTGCTCATCTTCGGTCATGCCCGTACCGGTATCTTCAACGATAAGTTTCAGCAAACCGTTATCATAATCCGCTGCCAATGATACACTACCGTTATCCGTGAACTTGATGGCGTTTGACAACAAGTTGTTGCCGATTTGCAGGATACGTTCCTTGTCGGTCAAAACCACCGCATCGGTGTGGCTCTCCACTATCAAAGTCAGCCCCTTGTTCATGGCAATGGGCATGAACTCCGTTTCAAGAATATGCGTGATTGCGGAAATCCTGCAAGGGGAAAGGTTGGGTTGCTCCTTGCCGTTGTCCAGACGGAAGAAATCCAGCAGCGTGTTGAGCATCTCCCGCATACGCTCGGAAGATTGCCGGATATTATCCACATACATGGTGCTTTTATCCGCGCTACAACTTTTCTGCATCAGTCCGGCATAGCCTCATTTTGTCAATCGTATTTTTTCGTGGTAGAAGTAGTTTACGATGACAGGTTTGCCTTTTTCCGAGCGTCCGTATGGCAGATCGTTTATACGATACGGGAAGCCCTGCTCCTTGGCGTAATTTGAAATGTCCTGCTCCAATGCCTGCCAGTATTCAAGCCTTTTTTTATTGTAAATTTCCTCGTAAAGCGGTATGAGGTCAGGATACTTCTCACGGATATACGTCATTATCCCGCCTTTGAACTGCCCGCGTAAATTCAGGTTTTCAAGCCAGATTAAATCAGCATAATCTTTTACCTCCTCTATTATTGCCTTTACGTCTGTTATTCTGGGGAATATGGGCGAGACGAAGCATACGGTGCGGATACCTGCCTCGTATGTCTGACGCATCGCTTTCAGACGGCGTTCAATGCTTACGGCGTTGTCCATATCTGCGCAGAACTGCTCGTCGAGCGTATTGACAGACCATGACACAGTCACTTTGGGAAAACTCTTCAACAGGTCGAGATCGCGAAGGACAAGATCGGACTTTGTGCATATCATAATCTCGGCATCGCTTCCTCGCAGCTCTTCGAGCAGCCTTCGGGTACGGTGGAATTCTTCTTCATACGGATTGTAACCGTCCGTCACAGACCCTATTACAACACGTTCACCGTCGTATTTATGAGGATTCGTTATCGGCTTCCAGTTTTTTACATCTAAAAACGTACCCCACGGCTCGGTGTGCCCGGTGAACCGTTTCATGAACGATGCGTAGCAATACCTGCAGGCGTGGGGACACCCTACATAAGGGTTGACCGAATATCCTCCCACCGGCAGAGAGGATTTGGTCATTACACTCTTTACATCTATTTCCTTTATTGTATCCATATTCATTGTATTCGTCTGGTAAATTGTTCCGGCAATTCCTGAATCATTCTTTCGTCGCCCATAATCGGCAGCAAATCCTCTTTCATGAACACCGGTATGCCATGAGCCTTTGCCTGTTCTGCAATGCTAAGCACCCATTCGGGGCGCGAATATGACTTTCCTTTTCGGTTTCCGGTCTCTGTGCCTATGACAATCCAGTCAATTCCCTCGAAATCAATCTCGCCGATATCATCGAAGAGAGGTTCAAACGTGACATGGTAGTGTCGTGCTTTGATATTCTTTTTCAAATCATCAATCCTCCTTTTCTCGGAACTGCGCGTAACGGTCACGCCCATCCATACGTTCTCGTCGTCAGAGGAGAAACTTATTTTGTCAGGGCGCTTCGTCAGAAAGATATAGGCGTGCTGGGGATTGCTGCTGATCCGCTCGAAAATTTCTGCGTTCCATTCAGGCTTCCAATCGGAGAAATCGCTCATTCCTGTCATGAGCCACACATGAGGACGGGACGTATCGATGATGCGCAGTTTTCGTTCCATGTATTCAGGCACGGAAAAGTCGTCGGTAATGTGGAAACGGCGGCAGTTGTTACGGGCATAGCAGTAAGGGCATCCTATAGTGCACCCTACCACTATGTTCATGTTTTTTATCAGGGATTTAATGCAGACACTCATAACACAACTGTTTCTCCGTCCTCCGGGATAATCAGCCGGCTCATGTCGGCTTCGTGATGCGTTGCCTCATTGCGCAGAATTGCACGGGTGGTCTGGCAATGGTCGATGGCATCCATGTGTACGGCTATCAGCTTGATATGCGAAGGCAATTCGTCAAGTATCTGCATCACTTCGTTCTCGTCGGGGATGATAGGACCGTCCGTTTTGGAAAATTCGGGAAAGATTGCACCTCCGGAGTTTACCACGATATAGTCAGGATTGAACCGTTCCACGGTGTCTCGGATACATGCTTCCCATCGGCAGTCACCCATTATATAAACGGTCGGGAAGCCCTCGGCTTTTAGCACATAACCTGATACAGGTCCCATCATCTGCCCGATCTGCCCGAAACCATGATGTCCGGTCGTGCGGTAAATGGATATGCCGTCTATTGTTTTTATTTCTTCGATGGGTATCACATTTGTAAATCCGTCGTTTCTGATGGCGTCCGCGTCCTGGGGCTGAACGTAGAAAGGAATTTCTTTGGGCAAATGTGTGGGGACACTCGGCTCGTAATGGTCGATGTGATTGTGGGTCAGGAGCACCATGTCCACGCCTCCGATAATATCCTGAATAGGAATGGTGAGGTGTACCCTCGGTGTTTTATTCACACCGAGGGCCGATATCAAAGTGCCTTTGTCGGCTAAAACGGGGTCAATTAGCATGGTGTGTCCCGCATACCTGATTTTTCAAGGTGGCATTGCGCACCAATTGTACTGTAGATGTCTTTTTCATGACTATATGTCTTGTTATTGATTACGGGTGCAAAGTTCGGAAGAATCCGGCGAAACATCTATGCCTGAAAAAACGGTAATTATGCCATTTTGATAAATGAAATTATTATCTTTGCAAAAACGACAAGGATATGGACGAGATAATCAACCCTGATCGACTGGTCAGCGTACCGTTCAACAAGACACGCTGCGGCGTGGATTTTTACATCAATACTGCCATAAACAAGGACATCGGACTTGTGCTGACAGAAAACAAGCGGTTTAAGACAGACTTCTTCAGCTTCTACTTTTTCCGTAAGGCAAACGGATATTTGCTACTGAACTTCCGCAAGATTGAACTGCGCGACGGCATGGTTCTCCTGCTTTCACCCCATCAGCAACAAGAGTGGCATGTAGATGAGACGGCGTTGGATTACACGTTCCTTATATTCCGCGAAGATTTCATGCGTACTTTTATCGCCGACAAGTTCTTCGTTTTTCGCCTTTTGTATTGTTACCAGACAGATACGCCGCCTTACATCAATGCCACACATGACGAAATGAAGGAATATATGCGGCTGCTCGGAAAGATTAAGTATGAGCTGATGAATCCAGTGTCCGATACGTACAATATCATTGTTTCCTTACTATATTATCTTTTGCTGATTATCAATCGTACATACGCTGCCGCCTATTGCTTGCCCGCTGAAATTGCTAAAAACAATTTCGCTTTTCGGTTCAAGGACTTGTTGGAACAGAATATCCGCACCCACCAGCGGGTGCAGGAATATGCAGACATGCTTCATGTCAGTCGCATCACACTCAATAACTCAGTAAAAGCCCAATTCGGAGTATCAGCTACCCATTTGATAAAACAACGTCTGCTTGAGGAACTGAAGAACGAATTGCTATTCTCCAACCGCACTGTCAGTGAAATGGCGGATGATTTCAATTTCTCTGATCCGAGCCATCTCATGCGCTTCTTCAAACAGCAAACAGGCAAAACATTTACTCAGTACATGACGGATTACAATAAAGGCATATACGAATAACTTCTTAATATAGTCGATAGCGGCTATCGAAATATGGTTGTTGATGTTCAGGCGTTTTTGTACTGCATGAACCATTTTACGATTTCTGGATCTTCGTGCGAGCCGAGTAAGAAAGGCTTGTCGGTATCCAGCGTCTTTATCCGTGCCATGTCGTCGGCCGACAGGGTGAAGTCTAATATGTCGAGATTCTGCTTCATGCGTTCCGGTTTCACAGACTTAGGAATAATTATGCACACTGATATTTATCGCGCCCGGACAGGTGTTCGGTGCGGAAGATGACGGCATGCAGTTCCAACCAGATGGCTACCTGCTTATGTTCCATCCCGACCTGCTGCGGAATACACCTCTCGGGCGGATAATGCGTGAATATTCGTTCTTTTCCTACGAGACAAACGAGGCATTGCACCTTAGTGTGGAAGAACGGCAAATCATCATGGATTGCTTCCACAAGATTCAATATGAATTGAACCATCCGATACACCGTCACAGCAAGAACCTCATCACAGACAGCATCAAGACGTTCCTTGATTACTGCACACGTTTCTATGACCGTCAGTTCATCACACGCGACAACCAAAACCGAGACATCCTCGCAAGATTTGAGCGGTTGCTTGACGAATACTTCCATGATGGGGCTGCTAAACGGATAGGCTTGCCCACTGTACAGTATTGTGCAGACAAGCTCTGCCTCTCGCCCAACTATTTCAGTGATTTATTGAAAAAAGAAACAGGTTCAACCGCCCTGCATTTCATTCATGACAAGTCTATTGAAATAGCCAAGACGGAACTTGCATCTACAGACGACACCGTTAATGAAATCGCCTATAATCTCGGTTTTCAGTACCCGCAACATTTTACCCGACTGTTCAAGAAAGAGGTAGGTTACACTCCGAATGAATATAGAGCGCAAGTGTCGTGAGAATTGGATTAGTACAGAATATTAGAACCCAACACCTCTCTTGCGCTTAACTTTCTTCCTTCTGCGAAGTATATCCACCATTTCCTGATTGGCTTCCGCATCAGCAGCGTTATAAGATGAGCCACTGCTTTTTAGCAATCCCCAAGAGCCGTTGAACAACTCGCTTTGTGCCGTGCCGGACGGTGCGCTTGGTGTAGCCGTTTCATATATTCCGGCTGTTATTCCCATACGTTCCCTGCATCTGTTGTGCTGCAAAGCCGCGTCAATCTTGGAATAACTGAAACGCCTGTCCACTTTGGAGCCGTTGAAATGGTAGCCATTCATGGAGAATACAACACCCTGCACCTCGCTGGTCTGCCCCTTATGCTTGAAATGTACTTCCACTCCCTGCCGTTTCAGGTTGGCGATAAGCACGTTCCAGTTGCCGCATCTGCCGACTTCCATTTTGATGATGTCGTAAAGCGCATATTTCGTCCTGTCTGGCTCTTTCAGGCGGTTGCGTTTGACATTGTCCTTTCCGCCAGCCATATGCAAGCCGTATTTCAAGGTCAATTCCTTGCAGATGCGGGTACTGCGCAGACGCTCGTGCCTGTCCGATATGGTATTGCCGTTGTTGTCTATGCGGTTGAAAGCAATATGCACGTGCGGATGCTCCTTGTCGAAATGCTGGGCGATGAAGAACTGCGTATTCTTGATTCCCATCCGTTCCATATATTCAAGCGCGATGCCTGCCATGATACGGTTCGTCAGCCGTAACTCATCCTCTTTGGAAAAACTCAACGCGATATGTCCGACAGGTTTTGTCACCTTATCGTTCATCCGTGACTGGGCATTGAAACTCATGGCGATAGTTTCCAGATTTTCCATAAACAAGCCTTCGCTTGCTACTATCTGCGTATCCTTCTTCTTGTCGATGATGTAATCCACCGCACCCTTGAAGTCGCTTCCTTTTACGATTTTCGCCATCATATCCCTATCTTGGTTATAAGTTCATGAATCCTTGCCACTGCCACCTTGCAGTCCCACCGTTCATCGTGGAAGCCTCCGGCGTTTGCCTTACGCGCAAGCTGGTTGAGATTGTTAGCCATGCCGCAGAGTTGGCGGATGTATCCGGCATGTTCCTCCGACAGCCGTTCTTTCACATGACCGTTACGGAAACATTCCCTCATGTACTCGCTTGGTGATACGCCCGCCTCATGCGATCGTGTCAGCAGGCGGAAGTAGTCGGCTGCCGTCATTTTCACTGCGATACGGTATTTCAGTTTCTCGGTTGCTGTTAATTCTTTGTATTTTCTTACCTGCCTCAAATCCGCAACTAAGCCCTTCAACGTCCTTCTTGCGTGTACACGTCCTCTCATTACTGAATTATCAGATAAATTGAGGCAGAAACACCCACTTCTGCCTACAACATCCCCTTACCCCACAATGCGACTTGAGACAATACGCAGTATCATACCCATAAGTTGTAGGCGTTATCCAAAATCAGTCTGAAAAATATCTGCGTAAGCATTGTTACAGGTATAGATATTCAGCACATACCGCCTTGATGTCCTGATCCACTTGGCTGGTACAGAGATAAACCTGAAGACAAACGCTTTTATGCGACTTGTTGCATTGAGTCCGAACCTCTTTACGTCAAGTCTTTGGATAATGGCCTTGTAGAAGTTACGGATAAGTGCTGTAAGAAGAAGGAACACAGTGTTCTCGGCCATGAAGGATTTGGGCAATCTGTCCCACCCGAAACCATTGTTCATATCATCAAAGATACGTTCCTTTCCTCCACGAAGGTTATAGAACTCGACAATTTCTCTTACGGAAGATTCATAGTCGTTAGTCAGGATACAACGGTATGTGTATTCTCCTTCCCAAAGATCCTGCACACCATCCATCCGTTTCTGTCTTTGAATCACAAGTCGGTATGCTTTACCCTTCCACTTCTCAACAAGGATAGAGTTCAATTCAAACTCAATGCCATTGATTTCCTCAGTCTTCCAGCCTCTGAGAGCAAATATGTCATTGTAGAGCGAACTGCAGCGGTTAGTGCGGATATAGAAGGACTTGCAGTGTTTCTCTATTTCCTCCACGATTTCCTCGGAACATGATCCGCAATCAGCTCTGAAACGATTGATAGTGAGCCTGTTCTGTTCAAATCTCTCAAAGAACCTCTTCAGCGTGTCCTTCTGATGAAAACGAAGGTTTTCGTTAAGCCAGATGAGCAGAGCTAAGTTTACTTAAGCTCTGCCATGGCGAGAAAACGTGCCATGAAATGGAACTTTTGTGTTACCATCGCTATTCTCAATGCCAACAATCAAGTCACCAATAACCGCCACGCCAGGGCGATAACCAGAGAACTTCTTGTATGTAGGCTTTGCATCATACTTCTCACCCTCTTTCAGTTGGTCAGATGCAAACATACAATTGAGCAGTAAAGTATTGAGAGTGTCAGCCGTGTTGAAATCGTAGTTCTTACCCGTATCTGATGTGTATGAGATGTTTTCTTGCGTCAGTTCCTTTATCGCTCTGAGGATAGTATCAGAACTACAAGTATGAAGTGTCGGATGAAGCGAGAGATGGTTCATCAAATGAGTAGTGACATCCTCAATACATGAGCCACCACAGAAGTAGATACTCATGAGAGAACGGATGATTTCGCTGTACTGATAACCTAACGATCTACACCTTAGACCGAGGGTTGAGTCGATTACAGATGACAATGTGGAGTCAAATTGCTCATCAGGTAGGGCGGAAGGATTTCGAGGAATTTGGACGACGCATAGGGTTGGGCAATAAATTGATAAAGCGTGAGCTTGATGAGTTTGTCAAAGAGAAACCATTGGTGCAAGTATTGATAGACCGTTCCTTTTTATCGGAAGAACTGAAAAAGTAATATAGGATGTCTATGGGGTACAGGTGTAAGATGCTTTCTTTCTGATGAAGGGCGGATAAAGCATTCTTCAGGAAAGTACTTCTCCTTTTCCCATACCGGTCATACCGTTAAAACTGATTGATAATTATGACGCGTATGTTGGCCGGTATGCCTATCTTTGTGGCAATGAAAACAGAGAAAGGATTGATTTTGTAAGTATTATCATGGCAAAAGAACTGATTCGTGTCCCTAGGGTGCTTGGGGAAAGCTATAATTCCGTGCTGATTGAACGGTTGTATGAGGCAGGTGGAAATGTCATGCTCGATCTGATCATATACCTGGGCAGCTATCACCTCAAAGACTTGTTCGGGACTTCCTGGTTCTCCGTAGAAGACTTCTGCCGTAAGATGGGGTATGACCGTACCAACTTGCAGCGCAAGCTGGATAGCCGGCAGCTCGCGGCCATGTTCGGAAAGAATATGCAGCCGGAATATGTATGTACCGACACGGCAGGACAGAGAATCAGTTCTTTTGCCATGATAATACTTA
>ENA-OQEL01000198-OQEL01000198.1-human-gut-metagenome-genome-assembly--contig:-NODE-198-length-22841-cov-4.090077_pt1 | contig 22841 bp, 26 predicted proteins | sample MGYA00242796_ERZ504637 | MGnify/ENA primary metagenome ERZ504637 (study PRJEB26092, sample SAMD00036306) | human gut metagenome | host: Homo sapiens | study: EMG produced TPA metagenomics assembly of... | reverse complement strand
GCCAGAGGACTACTCACAAGAAGATGATGCAGGGCTTGATTTGATTGATTTCTATGTTCTTCCGCATTATCTTACAGCACCATTTAAGAAAAGTTACCGAGAAAATAATGACTGAGTTTTCGGATTTGAATCTATGCCCAATTAACAACCGTCAGGGAATTGTAATTGATGGTGAAGGTTCAAAGGTTATTTGCAAAGACTAATTTGAAAGTTCGCGTTTGCGCAGCGAAGCGGAGCAATGAAAGCCCCAGTGGGGCTTTTAAGCGACAGAACAGTCTTGCCGCAGGCAAGATGGAGGGGCCTCGCCCCGACAAGTTCCAGTTTGCCGTACAGCGCCAAACAGAGGAAAAGCCCCTGCATTCCAAAACGGATGCAGGGGCTTTCTCTTTGTTTACTTCAAGATGATCTCGCCGTTTTCACCGGCATCCACCACAAGGGTGCCGCCGGATGCCAGCGTGCCGTCGATCAGGCGCTCGGCGGCGGGGTCTTCCACGGCTTTGCGAATGACGCGGCGCAAATCGCGCGCACCAAACTTGCCGCCCTGACTCTTTTGCACCAGAGCTTTGAGAGCTGCCGGGGTGTAGCTGTAGGCGATGCCCTTGGCCTCCATGCCGGGCTTGTACTCGTCCAGCATCAGGGCCGCGATGCCCTCCAGCGTCTGCTGGCTCAGCGGCTTGAAGGCGATCACTTCATCCACGCGGCCAAGGAACTCCGGGCGCAGGAACTGCGCCAGCGCCTTGCGGGTCTTTTCCTCGCTGAGCTGTTCCTCGCTCTTATTGAAGCCAAGCCCACCGGTACTCTGGTCGCTGCTGCCGGCGTTGGAGGTCATGCAGATGACCGTGTTGGAGAAGTCCACCGTGCGGCCCTGCGCATCGTTGATCTTGCCCTCGTCCAGAATCTGCAGCAGAATGTTCATGACATCCGGGTGCGCCTTTTCGATCTCATCGAACAGCACCACGCTGTAGGGACGGCGGCGCACCTTTTCGGTGAGCTGGCCGGCCTCCTCGTAGCCCACATAGCCCGGAGGCGAACCGATCATGCGGGACACCGCGTATTTTTCCATATATTCGCTCATGTCCAGACGGATGAGCGGATCGGGGCCGTCGAACAGCTGATTTGCCAGCTGCTTGACCAGCTCGGTCTTGCCCACGCCGGTGGGGCCCACAAAGATGAAGCTTGCGGGACGGCGGCGGCCGGAAAGGTCGGCGCGGCTGCGCTTGATGGCCTGCGCCACCAGATGCACGGCCTCGTCCTGCCCGATGATCTTCTTTTTCAGCTCACCCTCAAGGTTTGCCAGCTTTGCGAACTCGGTCTCGCGGATTTTCACCGCCGGGATGCCGGTCCACAGCTCGATGACCTTGGCCACATCGTCCATGGTCACCTGGATCTCGCTGGCAGCAGCCTGCTTTGCGGGCAGGTCGGCTTCGAGCTTTGCAATGCGGGTCTTGCGCTCGGCCACGCGCTCGTAGTCGATGGGCTCGTTCACATCCGCATTCTCCATCTCGGCTTCTTCCTGCTTGAGGGCATCCAGCTCCTTCTGGCATCCCAAGATACTCGGAAATGACCGGGTGGGCCAGATTGCAGCAGGCGCAGGCTTCGTCCAGCAGGTCGATGGCCTTATCGGGCAGGAAGCGGTCGGTGATATACCGTTCGCTCAGGGTGACAGTGGCAGAAAGCACATCGGCAGGCACCTGCACATGATGGTGCTGCTCGTAGTAGTGCTTGATGCCGTTCATCACAGCAAGGGTATCGGCCACGCTGGGCTCTTCCACCCGCACGGGCTGGAAACGGCGTTCCAGCGCCTGATCCTTCTCGATATACTTGCGGTACTCGTTGAAGGTGGTGGCACCGATGACCTGAATTTCACCACGGGAGAGGGCGGGCTTCAGGATATTGCCCGCGTTCATGGCACCCTCGCTCTCACCGGCAGAGGTGATGGTGTGGATCTCATCGATGAACAGGATCACATTGCCTGCGGCCTTCACCTCGTTCAGCAGGCCCTTGACCCGCTGCTCGAACTGGCCGCGAAACTGGGTGCCTGCCACAAGGCTGGTGAGGTCCAGCAGATAGATCTCCTTATCCTTCAGGCCGATGGGCACATTCCCCTTGGCAATGCGCTCCGCAATGCCCTCGGCAATGGCGGTCTTGCCCACACCGGCTTCGCCGATGAGGCAGGGGTTGTTCTTCTGGCGGCGGCTCAAGATCTGGATGGTGCGGTAGATCTCGCGGTCGCGGCCCACGATGTCGTCGAGCTTGCCCTCCCGGGCTTTGCGGGTCAGGTTCTCGCAGTAGGTGTCAAGGAATTTGCGGCGGGGCGGCTTCTTGCCGTTCTTCTGGGCCTTTTTGCTGTTTCCGGCATCGCCCTCCGCCTTGACGCCCAGCGGGAAGGTGGCGCTGGAGCCGGGGACAAGGTCGTCGTCTCCTTCGTTCTCCTCGCCGCCCATGGGCTGGCCCATATTCATCATGAGGGAGAGGGGTTCGCGTCCCCCATCTCATCCATCATGCTCTCCATCCGGTTTTCCATGTTATCCATGTCCTCGTCGGACATACCGAACTGCTTCATCAGGTCTTCCACCGGCTTGATGTGCAGCTCACGGGCGCAGTGCAGGCAGTAGCCCTCCTGCTTCATCTGACCATTGTCCATCCGCTGGATGAAGATGATCGCCGGACGTTTCTGGCATCGAATACAGACCATAGTTCCTCCTTTATGCAAAAACCCCTTTACAGGAAAGGGTTGAAGAGATTGAAGATTTTGTAGTAAAGACTGCTGCTCATCACCGTATCGTTGAGCACATTCAGGTTGCCGCCTGTGATGACGATGATGCCCCCACAGGATGCACAGCACCAAATAGATATCCAGCAGCGCCGTGGCACCGCCCACCAGCCAGCCAAGGCCGCGGTTTACCGTGCCAATGACCGGCAGCTTGTTCACAAGGCCCAGCACCGTGACCAGCATACTGACCAGCAGGCGCAAAAGCGCGTAGAACAAGAAGAACAGCACCAGCGTGATCACCGGTGTGAGCAGCGGCTGCAGCACGTTTTCCACAATGGAATCGGCCAGCACCACCGCGTTATCGGCCAGTACAGCGCCAATGGAGCGCTCGCAGGCTGCCACGATGGACGCGCGGAAAGAAGCAGGCAGGAAGCCCGCATACTTTTCCGCAATGCCAGAAAGGTCTACCGCACCGCCCGCAGCAATGTTTGCTGCGATCTGGGTGCGGAAGCCGCCTGCCAGCATGTGTTCGAACACCCAGCCGGCGCAGGCAGCGGAAAGCTCCTTGGCCCCCAGCAGACTGAACAGGTTGCCCACCAGCTGCACAATGGACGAAAGAAAGCCCTTGCGCGCATAGCGCACCACCAGAATGATCCATGCTGCCGTGCATATGATATCAAAAAGAAATGACGGATTCTTGAACATACCTTGTTTTCCCTGTTATTTTTATCACTTTCCCCGCAAGAGTGCTATTTACGCATGATCTTCTCACCCAAAAATCACTGTCCGCTGGAAGCTGTCTGCTCCGGCGGTGTGACCACCTGCACCGTGTTGCCGCTGAGCACCATGATCTTCTTGCCCTCGATCAGTGCCTGCGGCCGGGCCGAAAGCGGCTGGCTCCACTGGAACTCGCCCACACCGTTGAAGCGCTCCACTGTGCTGTCGGTGAGCAGGTAGAAGCCGTCGTTCTTTGCCCGGATGATCTGGCTGGCCGAGAGCACGCTGCCGCTGTAACCCACGGTCAGCTCCCCGTCCAGCAGCACCGCCGTGCTGGTCTGGCCATTGCTCAGCAGCAGGGCCGCACCGTTACTGGTGTTGGACACGCTGACGAGGGTGCCGCCGCCAAAATCGTAGCTGGCGCGTTCGCCTGCGCTGCCGCCGCTCGTGTTGTACAGCACGGCGCGGTTCTCATAAAGCACCAGCAAAAAGCCGTTGGACATCCAGCCCATCCACTGGGGCACACTGTTCTCGGAGCCAAGGCATATCGGGTCGCCCTGCGAGAGGGGCAGTACATAAAGGTTCGTGGTCAGCTGGCCACCCACCGCCGATACAGCGGCCACGGCAAGGCGGCGGCTGTCCGGCGCAAAGGCCATGCGCAGCGGGGTGCCCTGCTCACTGGTCAGGTTCCACACCAGCTGCTGCTGCATACTGGAATTGTAAACGGTCAGCTTTGCCACGCTGTCGGTGCTGTCGGTCACAACAGCCACCTGTCCGGCATCTGCCACGGCGCACAGCGAGATGGTGCTGTCCATGGTTTTGGTATAAAGGTTCTGGGTGCGGCTTTCCACCCGAAGCTCATTGCCGGAGCGGTTGTACAGCACAAAGCGGGTCTTGCCTGCAGCAATGGCCGGGCGGGCATAGCCGCTCTGGATGCTGTTCAGGCGGGTGCCGCCAAGACTGTATACCACGCAGCTGTCGCCGCCCATCTCCACAAAGCTGCCGGACATCTGCGCCACCGCATCCGGGTCGGTGATGCCGGTCTGCTGCGGCCAGCCTGCGGCTGGTGCCAGCGCGATGACGGCAGTATCCACAAGGTCTTTTGCGCGCGCAATGGAAGACCCCACTGCGCCGGTGGCAAACAGGACAAGGATGGTCAGCACCGCTACGATGATGACGGTGCGGCGGATGCGCCGTGTGCGCACCCGGGCCCGGGCGGCTTCCAGATATTCGACGCGCCCGGCAGAAAGCGTCTCCCCTTCGGCGGAATGTCCGCCGCGGCGAATTTTGCTCATGAATGGTTCTCCTTACAGATCATACTCCACACACTTCAAAAACAGGCCCTTGGCGGGCAGGGTCGGCCCGGCGCGGCTGCGGTCACGGCTTTCCAGAATGGCGGGAATTTCCGCCGGGTCCAGCCGGCCTGCGCCCGCTTCGCACAAAGTGCCCGCCAGAATGCGCACCATGTTGTACAGGTAGCCGTCGGCGGTCACTTCAATGTCGATCTCGTCCCCCTTGCGGGTAACATGACAGTCCGTGATGGTGCGCACGGTATCGCCATGGGCTGCAGCGGAAGAGCCCGCCGCGCACAGGGCCAGAAAATCGTGCCTGCCCACGAACTGCTGCGCCGCCGCCTGCATTCTGGCTTCGTCCAGATGCCGGGGCACCCGGGTGTAATAAGCCGCGTCAAAAGGCGAGTCGATGGGGTGGTTGTGGATGCGGTAGAGGTAGGTTTTGGTATGGGCCGCGTACCGGGCGTGGAAATCCTCCGGCACCACCTGCGCGTCCAGCACCCGGATGTCCGGCGGCAGATGTTGGTTGAGCGCCAGCGGGAGCTTTGCCGCCGGGATGCGGGTATCGGCGTGGAAGTTGAGCTTGAAGCCCAGCGCGTGCACCCCTGCATCGGTGCGGCTGCAGCCCTTGATATCGGGGCGGCTGCCCAGCACGGCCTGCAGCGCATCCTGAAAGGTTTGGGCCACGCTGCGGCCATTGGGCTGCACCTGAAAGCCGCAGTAGTTCGTGCCGTCGTAGGCAAGGGTAAGTAAAAAGTTCTGCATGGAACTCCTTCCGTCACGGCTTTGCCGTGCCACCTCCCTCAAAGAGGGAGGCTATAAGGCCCCCTCCTCGAGGGGGGCTGTCGCCGAAGGCGACTGGGGGAGTTTTAAAAATTCGGGAACACCAGCCGGGAAGCAAGGATCACCGCAAAGCAGGCGATGCACACGGCAAGGTCGATATAATCCTGCTTTTCGCAACGCAGCACCTTCAGGCGGGTGCGGCCGTCACCGCCCCGGTAGCAGCGGCATTCCATGGCCATGGCCAGCTCGTCCGCGCGGCGGAAGGCCGAAATGAACAGCGGGATGAGCACCGGCACCAAGGCTTTTACCCGGTCGGTCATCTTGCCGGTATCCAGCTGGGCACCGCGGGCTTTCTGGGCGTTCATAATTTTGTCCGTCTCCTCAATGAGGGTGGGGATGAACCGCAGGGCAATGCTCATCATCATCGCCAGCTCGTGCACCGGGAAGTGCAGTTTGCCCAAGGGCTTGAGCAGCTGCTCGATGGCATCCGTGAGCACGATGGGGCTGGTGGTGTAGGTGAGCAGGCTGGTGCCCGCGATGAGCGCCATGACGCGCACCGCCATCAGCACAGCATAGCGCACGCCCTCGGCATAAATGGTCAAAAACCAGATATGCACCAGCGGTTCGCCCTCGCCTGACACAAAGAACAGGTTCAGCACCGCTGTGAATATCACGATGGGCAGGATGGGCTTTAAGCTCTTGAGGATCATTTTGCCGGGAATTTTTTGCCACCTTGTACATCACTGCCAAAAAACAGGATGGAAAGGGTAAGGCCCAGCGGATTGGAAGCTGCAAACAGCAGCACGATATAGGCGATGGTCAGCACCAGTTTCAGGCGCGGGTCGAACCGGTGCACCAGACTGTCGCCCGGGAAGTGCTGGCCAATGGTGATATCTCTCAGCATCCGGCAGCGCCTCCTTCCTTCTTTGCTTCCCGCGGGAGCACAAGGCTCTCGCCTGCCTCCCGGCGGCGCTTGGCCTCCAGGATCATCTTGACCGCATAGGGGATGGTGTACACATCAGCGGGCACATCCACACCCATCTCCCGCAGCTTGAGGAAGATCTTCGTCACCTGCGGCACGGAAAGCCCCAGCTCCAGCAGCTCCGGAGCGCGGGCAAAGACTTTTTCCACGGTGTCGTACATGGCAATTTTCTTGTTGCTCATCACCAGAACGCGGTTGGCGTACTTGGCAATGTCCTCCATGCTGTGGGACACCAGCAGCACAGTGGTGCCGGTCTTTTTGTGGTACTCCTTCACCTCGCTGAGGATGTCGTCCCGTCCCTCCGGGTCAAGGCCCGCAGCAGGCTCGTCCAGCACCAGAATGCGGGGCTTCATGGCCATAACGCCCGCCACGGCCACCCGGCGCTTCTGGCCGCCGGAAAGCTCAAAGGGACTGCGCTCCAGCAGGGCCGGGTCAAGGCCAACGAAATCGGCGGCTTCATGCACGCGGCGGTCGATCTCGGCTTCGTCCAGACCCATGTTCTTGGGGCCGAACGCGATATCTTTATAACAGGTCTCCTCGAACAGCTGGTACTCCGGGTACTGGAACACCAGACCGGTGAGGAAGCGGAAGTCCCGGATCTTCTCCGGATCTTCCCACAGGTCGCGGCCATCGATATAAATTTTGCCGCTGGTAGGCTTGTTCAGGCCGTTCATGTGGGTAATGAGGGTGCTCTTGCCGGAGCCGGTGGCCCCGATGATGCCCACAAAGTCGCCCTCTTCCACCGTAAAGCTCACATCGTCCAGCGCAGTGACCGCATTGGGCATGCCGGGGTTGTAGACGTAGCTCAGATGTTCTACTTTGATGATATCTGCCATTTGCGTCTGCCCCCCTTACTGCAAAAGCTCGTACAGAGCCTGTGCGCATTCGCCGGTGTCGATGATGCCCTCCGGCATCGGGATGCCGGCCTTCACCAGCTCGTCCCGCAGCTCTGCAGCCTGCGGCACATCCAGATGCAGGGAGCGCACCTTCTCGGTCTGGCTGAACACCTCTTTCGGGGTGCCCTCCATCACCACATGGCCCTTGCTCATCACCAGCACACGGTCTGCCTGCGCAGCTTCCTCCATGTAGTGGGTGATGGACACCACGGTGATGCCCATATTCCTGTTCAGGTAGTGGATGGTCTGCATCACCTGCTCACGGCCCCGGGGGTCCAGCATGGCGGTGGCTTCGTCTAATATCAGGCAGTCCGGCCGCATGGCAACAACGCCTGCAATGGCAACGCGCTGCTTCTGGCCGCCGGAAAGGTTGTGGGGTGCGCGCTCGCGGTACTCATAGATGCCGGCCATCTTCATGGAGTCGTCCACGCGGCGGCGCATCTCTTCGGGCGGCACACCGAGGTTTTCCAGTGCAAAGGCAACGTCTTCCTCCACCACGGTGGCAACGATCTGATTGTCCGGGTTCTGGAACACCATGCCCACGGTCTGGCGGATATCATAGAGCTTGTCGTCGTCTGCGGTGTCCATGTCCTCCACGTAGACCTTGCCGCTCTCCGGCAGCAGGATAGCGTTGAAGTGCTTTGCCAGCGTGGACTTGCCGCAGCCGTTGGCACCCAGCACGGCCACGAATTCGCCGCGCTTTACTTCCGTTGAGACACCGTCCAGTGCGTAAACCGGCTGGTCGCTGTCGTAGCGGAATTTCAGATTTGTGCTGTTAAAATCGTCTCTTCCATTTGTGTTTCTCTTTCTGGTGGTGCGCCCCTCTGAAAGGGGCTGTACCCCAAATCTCAGATTATTTTATAAACTCCCCCAGCCACCTGCGGCGGCAGCCCCCTCAAAGAGGGAGCCTTTTGGTTTTCTGCCGTCAGAAAGCCTCCCTCCCTGAGGGAGGTGGCATCGCGCAGCGATGACGGAAGGAGTATTTATTCTTCCCAGATGGCGGTTGCGCCGCAGGGCACCACGCCGCCGGTGGCAGAGACCGGCAGGCCGATCTCGTCGCAGCTGGTCTCGCCGCCAAAGCGGGGCACCAGCGTGGTCTTGAGCATATATTCCATGACCGCCGGGGACAGGCCTGTGGTGTAGCTGTTCACTGCAAAAAACAGCGGTGTATCGCTCAGCACCTCTTCGCACTGGCTGATGAGGTCGTAGATGCAGTCCTCCAGCTTCCAGATCTCACCGCCGGGGCCGCGCCCGTAGCTGGGCGGATCCATGATGATGCCGTCGTAGGTGTTGCCGCGGCGCTTTTCGCGGGCAACGAACTTGGCACAGTCGTCCACCAGCCAGCGGATGGGCCGGTCGGCAAGGCCGCTTGCCGCAGCATTGTCCTTACCCCACGCCACGATGCCCTTGGAGGCATCCACATGGCAGACGGTGGCACCTGCCGCCGCACAGGCCAGCGTGGCACCGCCGGTGTAGCCGAACAGGTTCAGCACCTTTACCGGGCGGCCTGCGGCACGGATCTTTTTGGCGTACCATGCCCAGTTGACAGCCTGCTCCGGGAACACGCCGGTGTGCTTGAAGCCGGTGGGGCTGACGATGAGGGTGAGCTTATCCTCGCCCTCGCCGCAGCTGATCTTCCACTTTTCGGGCAGACGGCGCTTGTACTCCCACTCGCCGCCGCCCTGATTGGAGCGGTGATAAACAGCATCTGCCTTTGCCCACAGCGGGCTCTGCTTGGGCGTTTTCCACACCACCTGCGGGTCCGGGCGGATGAGGATGGTCTCACCCCAGCGCTCCAGACGGTTGCCGTCGGTGGCATCCAGCAGTTCATAGTCTTTCCAGGTATCTGCAGGGCGCATAGCGTCCTCCCTTCTCTTTTATCCGTTTCTTACTGGCCCAGAATGCGCTTGTTGATCTTATCCACGATGCGGTCGGCGCAGCGGTGGATGGCGTCCAGATCCTGGCCCTCCACCATCACGCGGATCTTCGGCTCGGTGCCGGACACCCGCACCAGCACGCGGCCCATGCCCATGAGCTTCTGCTGCTCGTTCTCAATGAAACCGGCCAGAACTTCGTCCTCTTTGTAAGCCTTTTTTCTGGACGGCGTTGGCGGTCACATTCACCAGCACCTGCGGGTACTGGGCGTAGATGCCGTTCAGCTCGCTCATCTTCTTGCCGCTCTCAGCCAGCAGCTTGAGCAGCTTGCCGGCGGTTAGCTCACCGTCGCCGGTGGTGGCATGGTGCAGCAGGATGACATGGCCGCTCTGCTCGCCGCCGATGGCGAACCCGTTCTCACGCATGTTTTCCAGCACATAGCGGTCGCCCACAGCGGTCTTTTCGGTGTTGATGCCCTGACTCTCCATATATTTGATGAAGCCCAGATTGGACATGACCGTGACCACAGCGGTGTCGCCGTCCAGACGGCCTTTTTCCTTCATGGTCATCGCCAGCAGGGCAATGATCTTGTCGCCGTCCATCTCCTGACCCTTTCGTCGCAGCCAAGGCAGCGGTCGGCGTCGCCGTCAAATGCGATGCCGCAGTCAAAACCGCCTTCCACCACGGCCTTTTCCAGATTTTCCAGATGGGTACTGCCCACGCCCTTGTTGATGTTCTCACCGTCCGGTGCAATACCGATAAAGGTGCACTTTGCGCCCAGACGGGGGAACAGCTTCTGCGCCACAGCGGCAGAAGCACCGTTTGCACAGTCGATGCAGACGTTCAGGCCGGTCAGGTCGCCGTGGATGGACTCATACAGGTGATCCACATAGTCCTGCAGGCCGTCATCGCGGCGGTACACACGGCCCACCTCGGCACCGGTCTTCAGCTCAATGCCCGCGCAGTCGTTGTCAATGTAGACCTCGATCTGGTTCTCCACCTCGTCCGGCAGCTTATAGCCGGTACCGGCAAAGATCTTGATGCCGTTGAACTCCATCGGATTGTGGGAGGCAGAGATCACGATGCCGGCATCGGCATTGTACTTGCCCACCAGATAGGCCACAGCGGGCGTTGGCAGAACGCCCAGACTTTCCACATCCGCACCCACGCTGCACAGACCGGCGGTCAGGGCTGCTTCCAGCATATCGCCGGACTGGCGGGTGTCCTTGCCGATCAGGATGCGCGGACGGTGGCCGGTGCTGCCGGTCAGCACCGCAGCAGCGCCGCGGCCGATCTTCATTGCCAGCTCACAGGTCAGGTCTGCGCCTGCAACACCGCGCACACCATCGGTTCCAAAATATTTTCCCATAATAATACCCCACTTTCTATAGAAAGAAGAACCCTCTCAGTCAATGCCTTGCGGCATTGCCAGCTCCCCCAAAAGGGGGGAGCTTTTTGGCATCTTTTGGTTTTTCGCTCATGAAGCTCTCCCTTCGGGAGAGCTGGACGCGAAGCGGCCTGAGAGGGTCAGAACAAACTCTGCTGCCCGTTGTCCTCGGGCGCAGCGGCCTCCGGCGCTTTCAAGCCCAGATGTTCGTAGGCCAGCCGCGTTGCGCAGCGGCCCCGGGGCGTCCGGGTCAGAAAGCCCATCTGCATCAGATACGGCTCACACAGGTCTTCCAGCGTGACGGATTCCTCGCCGAGGGCCGCCGCCAGCGTTTCCAGACCCACCGGGCCGCCGTTGTACATTTCAATGATCGCACGCAGCATACTGCGGTCCAGTTCGTCCAGACCCAGTGCGTCCACGTCCATCCGCTTGAGGCCCATCAGGGCCACATCCCGGTCAATGATGCCGTCGCCCAGCACGGTGGCAAAGTCGCGGATGCGCTTCAAAAAGCGGTTTGCCACGCGGGGCGTGCCGCGGCTGCGCTTGGCCAGCTCGTAAGCACCTTCCGGCGTGATGGGCTGGTCGAGGATGCCTGCCGAGCGCTGGATGATCTTGCTCAGTTCATCCGGGCTGTACAGCTCCAGCTTGAGCAGCACGCCAAAGCGGTCGCGCAGGGGGCCGGTGATCTGGCCTGCACGGGTGGTGGCACCCACCAGCGTGAACCGCGGCAGGTTGATGCGGATGCTCTGGGCGCTGGGGCCTTTGCCGATCATGATATCCAGCGCATAGTCTTCCAGCGCCGGATACAGCACCTCTTCCACCTGACGGGACAGGCGGTGGATCTCGTCGATGAACAGTACATCGCCCTCCTGCAGATTGGTGAGCAGGGCAGCAAGGTCGCCGGGCTTTTCAATGGCCGGGCCGCTGGTAATACGGATCTGTACGCCCATTTCGTTGGCAATGATGCCTGCCAGTGTGGTCTTGCCAAGGCCCGGCGGGCCGTAGAGCAGGATGTGGTCCATCGGTTCGCCGCGCCGCTTGGCAGCTTCCAAGTAAATTTTCAGGTTCTGCTTGACCTTTTCCGCCCGATATAGTCTTCCAGATGCTGCGGGCGGAGGTTGTTTTCCTCGCTGTCCGCCGCCGTCATGCCGGGCTGCATCATTTTTGCGCCGTACAGCGCAGTTTCGTCCTGCATTCTTTACCTCCTGCCTGCCATGCTGCGCAAGGCCAGTTTGATGATCTCTTCCACGGGCAATGCCGCGTCGATCTTGGAAACGGCAAGCGCTGCTTCGCTCTGGCTGTACCCCAGCGACACCAGCGCCGCAATGGCCTGACTGCTGCCCTGAGAAGCCTGTGTGTCGGCAAAAGCACCTGCCACATCCTCCAGCGAGATGCCGTCCACAAAGCCCTTGGCGACCTTATCCTTCAGCTCCAGCACGATGCGCTGTGCAAGCTTCGGCCCCACGCCGGAAGCCGCCTTGAACGCCTTGTGGTCCCCCGCCGAGATCGCCAGTGCCACGCGGTCCGGCTCCATCACACTCAGGATGGCAAGGCCCACCTTAGGCCCCACGCCGGACACGGCGGTCAGCATCTCAAAGCAGGCCTGCTGCTGCTCGGTGGCAAAGCCGTAAAGGCTCACGTCGTTCTCGGTGACGCTCATCACGGTATAAATGGTGGCTTCCTTGCCCACGCCGGGCAAGGCCCCGGCCACGCTGGCCGGGCACTGGGCGTAGTAGCCTACACCGCCGCAGCTGAGCACCACCGCGCTCATGCTTTTTTTGACGATTTTTCCTGTCAGACAGTAGATCATTTAAAGCCCTCTCAGTTTCTGTGTCGGCCAATTTTCCTCTGTTCAGCTCGCCCTTCAGGAGAGCTCCGGTGCCGCGCCGCTGCAGGCGGACGGAACCGGTGAGAGGGTCAGATCGGCCCGGCCACACGGCGGACAAAGCGGTTGAGCTGGTTGCCGTTGGTGTGGCAGAAAGTGATCGCCATAGCCAGCGCATCGGCGGTATCGTCCGGCTTTGGCACGGCGGGCAGATGCAGCAGCACACGGGTCATCTCCTGCACCTGCTTTTTCACGGCCTTGCCGTAACCGGTAACAGCCTGCTTGACCTGCATGGGGGTGTACTCGTAGATAGGCAGGCCTGCCTGCGCTGCCGCCAGCAGGATCACACCGCGGGCTTCTGCCACGCCGATGACCGTGGTCTGATTGTGCTGGTAGAACAGCTTTTCGATGGCAAGCACCTCGGGCCGGGTGCGCTCGATCACCTCTTTGATGCCTGCATACACCTCGTCCAGACGGCGCTCGAACGGCACGCCCGCGTCGGTGCACACCGCACCGAAGTCCACCGGCGCAAACCGGTTGCCTGCGTAATCCACCACGCCCCAGCCCACGATGGCGTAGCCGGGGTCGATGCCCAAAACTCTCATGCTGCAAATACCTTCCGATACTATTCCTATTATAACTTTATTATTATATCACAACAAAACAGTGTGAGCAACAGAAAACCTTTCGCCTGCCGCCGCCAAATGTGCGCTGGCTCGTAAAAAGGGCAGTCAGCGCCCCTGCCTTTAAAAAAGTTTTACAATTTTTGAAAAAGCACTTGCTTTTTGGCAGAAGGTATGGTAATATAATCAAGCTGATTTCGGCAAAACAGAATATGGACGGTTAGCTCAGCTGGTAGAGCATCTGCTTGACGTGCAGGAGGTCACAGGTTCGAGTCCTGTACCGTCCACCACAAAAATCCTTAGACTTTCGTCTGAGGATTTTTTGTTTGGTGGCGGTACAGGACTCGAACAGGGCGGCTCTGACGACGCCAGTCGGCAGAGTAAGCAATCAGCCCAGTGGGCTGTTGCTTAGCCCGCGGTTCCCAACGGCTAGGAATGTCTACCGGGATGACTGCCGTTTTGTGGTGGGCGGTACAGGACGAGAACCGGAACGAGCAAAGGCAGGGTATCACTATGGTAGTGGTATCCTGCCTTTTGCTATTCTTAATAGAGTATGGTATACTCGGCTCAGTTCAACAAATCTGCATTTGGAGGATTGAATCATGTGGAATGAATTAGGCATAAGCGGAGGAACCGCAATTATTATTTTGATTGCGCTGTATTTCGTTATCAAATGGGCAGTTAAAAATGGCATCAAAGAAGCATATAGTGCTATCACCGGAAAGAAAACCGATGAAGATATCCAAAACGAAAAAGAGCTGAAAGAACTTGGATTGGATTCGGAAGATCAATAACTTCGCGTTTGCGCAGCGATGAAAGAGGCTGTTGCAAAATAGCTCTCTGTAAAAATCATGTACAAAACCCGGAACCTTTTCAGGGCCAAAATGGCTCAAAAGGGTTCCGGGTTTCTGATTTGCGCTATTCCTTTGTGCAAGCTGCTATCGCATTTTTATTTTGCAACAGCCCCTCTTTTTATTTCCGGAGATTTTATTTTCGGGTATAGGCTTCCATGCCGTGCTCGGCGGGGTCGTAATATTCCATCAGGGTGATGTAGTTTTCCGGGTAGTGGCAGAATGCCGCACGCAGAACGCTGTCTGCCGGGCCGTTCACGCTCATCAGGCTGAGGATGTAGTACACCAGCAGCTTCAGCACATCGCTCTCCACCTCGTAGCACAGACCCACCGCCAGCACCGGCACCACCACCTGCTGCGCCCGCAGCGGCACAATGGCCCCCACCTGCTCCAGAATGGGTCTGCTCATGGCCGAAGCCGTCATCACGCAGCGCAGCACCTTCGTCCACGACATTTTGCGGATGTTCTCCATGCTGCGCAGCCGTTCCATCACAGCTTCATCGTCCAGGATCACGCCCTCGGCTGCCTCTTTCTCCGAGAGGGTAAAGGCACACTGCAGCATATCCATAAAGGCAGCTTCATATTTTTCGTGGTAATTTGCGGCGCTTTTGCAGAACGCCAGAGCCGCCGCGATCACCGAATCCACATCTTCCTTTGTGGCCAGCTGGTCGAACCGCAGCGGCACGCCGCCCATCCGGCTCTCGATGATGCTCAGATCATCCAGCTCGTTCTGGTACGCCGTGGAGGGCAGAAAGCGGTCGTTTCCGTTGCGGTGGTAGCCCCACTCTTCCGGCATCACGCGGGCCACGATGTCGCCGCTGGAAATGATGTTGAAGATATTGCTTACATCCCAATCCGTTTTCAGTCCGCCGTCTGCAGTGTGGTCGTTGTCGTAGTCCGCCTGCAGATCCGGGCGGTCTGCTGCCGTCAGTGCCGCCGGTGCGGCAAAGGTGTAAACAAAGGTATTTTCCTGCGCGATCTGCGGCAGCTGCTGCCGGATGCGCGCCGCCGTCAGGTTTGCCACAGCCGCGCCGCGGCTGTAGCCGCCCAGCCAGAGCTTGATGGTGCCCAGCGTTCCCGCTGCAGCCTCGGCTTTTTTCAGGTAGTCCTGCAGATCCTCAAAAAAATGCTCTGCTGCTGTCACAAAGCCATAGTGCCCGCCGCCTTCGCCCACATGCAGGTTGCTGGCCCACTCGGCACCATAGCCGACACCGCGCAGCATGGCTGCAATAATGGTGGTGCGCTGGCCATCCTGTACCAGTGTTTTCTGCGCAAAAGCACAGCCCGCGGTATCCACCGGGGTGTTCAGGCTGCACTGGTAGCCCGCATAGACCGCATTGGCAAAGCCAAGCTTCTGGTAGGCATCCGCAATGCTGTCCTCACGGCCCGCTTCACCCTCCACCCAGTAAAGCGCATCGCTCTGGTAGGTGTTGCCGCTTGCCGCCACAAGGCCCAGCGTCGCCAGTGCCAGCTTGTGGCTGTACTGCAGCGCCGTGTTCTCAAAAAAGGCATCTGTATAATAAAAATCGTGGGAGAGATCTGTTTCGCTGTGGTCGCTGCGGAAAGCAAAGGAGTAGTAATCCTCCGGCACCGCACTGCCCACCACAGCCTGTGCGGCCTGCGGCAGCAAAGCCTCTGCCGCCGCGTGCGGGGCCAGCACGCCTGCCACGGCAGCTGCTGCCGCCTTGCAAAAGGCACGTCGTTTTATGGTCTTCATCTTCCTGCTCCAATCAAGGCTTCTGCATAAAACCAGCCTGTTCTTCTAAGTATAGCGGATTTTGCACGCTGATACAATCGCTCTTTCTTAATAAAAAAACAGTCCATGCTCCACACACAGACTGTTTTATGGTATAGTATAAAGGTGTCCGGCTCACCTCAGCTCGATCTGCCTGCAGTAGTCTACGATATGGTGGAACATCTGTTCCACTGCCGGGGCCATTGCGGCGGGGCGCTGCACAGCCAGGCCCACCACACGGTCTTCCTCTGGCTCGATGGGATAGATCTTGATCGCAGCCTTGCAGTCGCGCAGCAGCATCTGCGGCATGATGGAAATGCCCAGACCTGCTTCCACCATGGCGATGTTGGACTGGTCGTCGATGACATGGCAGCGGCGCTCGGTGCCGATCTTATATTTTTTCAGGAACTGACGCATCTCAGCATCGGTGGCATCGCACTGTACAACGAAGCTTTGGCCGTTCATCAGGGCAGGAGTCATCACGCCGTTTTCCGGTTCGGGCCAGTCCTGCGGCACGATGCACAGCAGCGGCTCGCGGAACAGCTCGGTGAGGTTGAACTCTTCACGGCAGGTGGAGGAAAGGAACGCGATATCCACCTGACCGGTTCGCAGCCATTCCTTCACATCATCGTAGGTGCCCTGATACACCTCGATCTCGATCTGCGGGTAGTGGGTCATAAAGCTTTTGAGCAGGCCCGGCAGCAGCGAAGCACACACCGAGTTGAATACGCCCAGCTTCACCTTGCCCTTTTTCCAGGCCGTTCAGGCGGGCGATGCTCTGCTTGAGGGCCTCGTCGCTGTTGAGCACATCGCGAATAGAGGGGTACAGGGATGCGCCGTAGCTGGTCATGGATACGCCGTTTTTGCCGCGGTTGAACAGAGCAAAGCCCAGTTCCTCCTCCATTACGGCAATGGCGTGACTGATGGCCGATGGGGTCAGGTGCAGCTGCTGTGCCGCCTTGTTGAAGCTGCCCTGCCGGGCCACAGCATCAAAAATCTCGTAGGAAAAAAGCGTCATGCCCAAAGCCTCCTTCCGTTTTTACTGGTTCGGAGACGCCCGATTCTCTGTGAATCTTTTTCATCTTTCATTTGAGATAGTTCAATTATCTTCTTGATTGTACTATCCCGTGCCTTTTCTGTCAAGCATTTTTGCCCGATTTATGCGCCTTTCCGGCGTATTTTGTCAAAGATGACGCAGGAGCCTGCCAGCCTGCGCCGTATCATTAAAAAAGCACAAAAAGTAGATTTTTTATCAAGTGAGGGATTCCTTATGACCGAGACTGCCAAAGCCCCTGTCCGCTGCGGACTCAGCGGCACAGCGCTCAAATACATCGCCTGCATCACCATGCTCATTGATCACATCGGCGCTTCCTGCATCGAAGCCGGTATCCTGCTGCCGGCCCTCGCCGCCGGTGCTGCCAGCTGCGGTGGCATCCCGGTCAGCACCCTGCTGGCGGCAGACCGTGTGCTGCGGTATATCGGGCGGCTGGCCTTTCCCATCTTCTGCTTTCTGGCCGTGGAGGGCTTTCTGCACACCCACAACGTCAAAGGCTACCTTGGGCGGCTTCTGCTGTTCGGCCTTCTGAGCGAGGTGCCTTTTGACCTTGCCTTTTTCCGCACACCGTTCGCCCCGCAGCACCAGAACGTTTACTGGACGCTGGCGCTGGGCGTGCTGGCTATGGCAGGGCTCAAGCGCTTTGAAAAGGAAAACGGCCTGCCCGGCTGGCAGGGGCTTGTGTGGGCGGGCGGCTGCGCCGCGCTGGCGCTGGCTGCCAACACCGACTACCACGCCATCGGCGTGCTCATCATCTGCACCCTGTACCTGACCCGCGCAGACCGCAAGCGGCAGTGCCTTGCAGGTGCGCTGCTGTTTTTGTTCGAGCTGACCGCGCCGCTGGCCTTTGTGCTGGTCTGGTTCTACAACGGGCAGCGCGGCGCGTGCAGTCCGCTGCAGAAAAAAGCCTTTTACTGGTTCTACCCGGTGCACCTGCTGGTGCTAGCAGGTATCACGAACCTTATGCTATAACAGCAGAAAGCCCGCCGTCCAAAGACAGCGGGCTTTTTTACAGCTTCTCACATCGGGAACATAACGCCCGTCAGCAGCAGCATGGCAGGCACTGTGACCAGCATACACACGGTGGAGTGGGCCACCGCCTGACTGGCAAGGGTCGCTTCGGTGCCGGTCTGCTTGGCCAGCACAGCGGCAAGGCTGCCGGCCGGGCAGCAGGCGATGATGGACAGGCCGGTGCGCAGCACATTGTCCAGCGGCAGCAGCCACAGCAGCAGCATGAACAGCAGCGGGAACAGGATGCCGCGCAGCAGGGTGACCCGGTACAGGAAACCGGTGTGCAGCAGCGCACGGATGTCGCTGTCTGCCAGCAGCACACCTACGATCATGAGCGCCAGCGGGGTGGTGCAGCCGCCCACCGCACTGCAGAACTGCTGCACCGGTGCGGGCAGCCGCCAGCCGGTGGCCAGCAGCACCAGCATAGCCACTGTGGCAATGTTGGTGGGGGTGATGAAGGTCTTGAGCCGGATCTTCTCGCCAGGGCGGAACAGGCACACCACATAGGTAAAGAACCATACATTATAAGAGGCCATGGCCATGCCTGCAAACACAGTGCCGCGCGCGGTGCCCAGCAGGGCGCTGCACAGCGGCAGGCCGATGAAGCCGCAGTTGGGCATAGCCGCCGTGCCCACCAGCACCGCATACTTGCCCGGCGTGTCGTGGTGCAGCCAGCTGCTCAACCGGCACAGGCCGGTGGTCACCACAAACAGTGCCAGCAGCAGCACGAACAGCACCCCTGCCTGAGTGAGCAGCTCCGGCTCACCGTCCACGGCTGCACCAGCCAGCATGGTACAGGGCAGCAGAAGCCTCATGATAAAATCCGACAAAAACTTGCTGTCACGATCCTTGATGATGCCGCTGCGTGCACCTACATAGCCCAGCAGCACTTCCAGAAAGATCACCGTGATCTGACCTGCCAAAACGCCAAACGCCATTGGTTTCTCCTTTTTGTTCCACAAGCCGCATTTTTCCTTTATAAAGGAAAAAGCCCATTGATTTCAACGAATCAACGAGCTTTTTCTTGGCGGAGTAGGAGGGATTTGAACCCTCGCGCCGTTGTTTAGACGACCTACGCCCTTAGCAGGGGCGCCTCTTCAGCCTCTTGAGTACTACTCCAGAGCAAAGTGCGTTACACTTATTCAAAAAAAGTGGCGGAGAGAGTGGGATTCGAACCCACGGTACGTTGCCGTACGGCAGTTTTCAAGACTGCTTCCTTAAACCACTCGGACATCTCTCCTCGTGGACACTCGCACACGCCGTACCGAATGCCTATTTAATTTACCAGATTTCCGGCCTTCTGTCAAGCCCAAATTGAAAGTTTTTCCGTCCAGCCCTGCAGATCCCTCTCACGCGACAACCTTTTTTTTGGGCTGGCCGCTCACTTTTTCTCTTTACAAAAACATCTTTTTGGTTGTCAATAAAGCATAAATTATTGACCTCGGAGTAAAGGAGTGTACGACCATGTCGTTTTCAGAGCTTTTGAAGCAGTGCCGCAAGCAGAAGGGGATCAGTCAGGCTGAGCTGGCATCCAAACTGGGGGGTGACCCAGCAGGCCCGTCGGCAAGTGGGGAAAGCGGCAAATCCTCTCCCGACCCCCGCCACGGTGGCCCGCATCGCTGAGATCCTGAGCACCACAGCCGATTTTCCTGCTGGGGCTCTACCGTCCGGTGTCCAACGTGACCACCCCCGAGGAGCGCTTTTTCGGCAACTACGCCGAGAGCCTCATCCCGGTCATCGGCACCGTGAAGGCCGGGTACGGCGCACTGGCCTTTGAGGAGGATTATGGGCAGGAGTATGCCCGCGTCAAGGACCCCTCCAACTACTTCTACCTCGTCGTGCGCGGCGACAGCATGGAGCCCCGCATTCAGGACGGCGACCTTGCCCTTGTGCACAAGCAGGACACACTGGAAAACGGCGACCTTGGCGTGCTGATCTACGGCGATGAGGGCGAGGGCACCCTGAAGCGCTATATCCAGCGCGGCAATTGCGTGGTGCTGCAGCCCTTCAACCCGGCCTACAGCGAAATGGTCATCAAGGGCGAAGACCTGAACCATCTGCACATCGCCGGCCGCGTGGTGGAGACCAAGGCGAAGTGGTAATAACTCCTTCCGTCTGCTCACGCTGTTCGCAGCCACCTCCCTCATGGAGGGAGGCCTTGGCAAAACCAGAAACTTTCCCGTACTGCCAAAGGCTCCTCCTCCGGGGGAGCTGGCACGGCGGCAGCTGTGACTGAAGGAGTTCGGCACAAATTGATGTAAAGCCATCTGCAATTTTGCGCATGGCTTTATTTTTTGACCCTTTTTCCGGTTTTTCCCACTTTGGAGGTGTATTCTGCATGGAACAGACCCTGATGGACAAGCTTACCATTCTGGCCGACAGCGCCAAATATGATGTTGCCTGCACCTCCAGCGGCGCATCCCGCACCGCGCGGGCAGGCATTCTTGGCAGCTGCTATGCACCGGGCTGCTGCCACGCCTTTACCGCTGATGGCCGCTGTGTAAGCCTTTTAAAGGTGCTCATGACCAACTGCTGTGCCTTCGACTGCAGCTATTGTGTCAACCGCAAGTCCAACGATATCCCCCGTGCCACCTTCACGCCCCGGGAATTGGCTGAGCTGACTGTGGAGTTTTACCGCCGCAACTACATTGAAGGGTTGTTCCTTTCCAGCGCGGTGCTGGGCACGCCGGACTACACCACCGAACGGATGCTGGCCGCCCTGCGGCTGCTGCGGGGCGAATACCGCTTTGGGGGCTACATCCACGCCAAGGCCATCCCCGGCACAAGCCCGGAACTGTTGCAGCAGCTGGGATATCTGGCCGACCGCCTGAGCGTGAATGTGGAGCTGCCCAGTGAGCAGAGCCTGAACCTGCTGGCCCCGGACAAAGGGCGGCACTCCATTTTCCGGCCCATGAAGCAGATCGCAGTTTCCGGCGCGCAGAGCAAACAGGAGCTGACCGTCTACCGCCATGCGCCAAAGTTCGCACCCGCCGGGCAGAGCACCCAGATGATCGTAGGCGCTTCGCCGGAGACAGACTACCACATTTTAAAGCTCACTGAGGGCATGTACCAGAAGTACAGTCTGAAACGGGTGTTCTACTCCGCCTACATCCCGGTAGCCGAGGACACCCGCCTGCCTGCGCTGGACACCAAACCCCCGCTCTTGCGGGAGCACCGGCTGTATCAGGCTGACTGGCTGCTGCGGTTTTACCAGTTCAAGGCAGACGAAATTCTGGATGAAGCCAACCAGAGCTTCAACCCCTACCTCGACCCAAAATGCAACTGGGCCGTGCAGCACTACGGGCTTTTTCCGGTAGATGTGAACCGCGCGCCTTTTGAAATGTTGCTGCGTGTGCCGGGCATCGGCCCCAAAAGCGCCCGGCGCATCTGGCACGCGCGCAAGCTTTCCAGCCTTGGGTTGGACGAGCTGAAGCGCATGGGCGTGGTGCTCAAGCGGGCACAGTATTTCATCACCTGCAAGGGTTTTGCGGGTGCGCACCCGGGCCGCGGCACCGCCGGGCGGGAGCGCATCACGCAGGCGCTCATCGACCCCAACGTGTTCGGCGGCAGCTGCGAACAGCTCAGTCTGTTCACGCCGCCTGCGGTGGACGATCTGATCACGCAGGGCGTGGCACCGCGCGCAGCCATGCGCATGGTGCGGGAGGAGGCAGTGCAATGTCTGGCGAAGGCGCTGTAAATGTTCAAGTTCAGAAAGCCCGCAGGCTCCACGATGCGGATGTGGTGTACCTCTACGACAGCAGCTTTGAAGGCTTTCTGTGCTGTGTATTCGAGAGCTTTGCCCAGCACGAGATCCCCTTTGCGGTGTGGACACCCCAGCGGGAAACTTCCACCCTGTACCCGGTCAAGGACATCCCCACCGACCACGCCAAGGCTCAGCGGGTGTTTGCCAGCTTTGGCAGAAAGCTTGGCCCCGAGACAGAGTACCTCGTCAGCCGGGATTTCCTCTCCGGGCGGGAGGACAAAGAGCTGCTGCTCATCCGCTTTCTGCATCTGGCCTTCGCCCTCGGCCCCGGCACCGTGAAGCGCACCGGCCACCCGGACGTGGCCCCGCTGTATGAGATGAAGAAAAGCCTTGACTGGGAAGTGGACAAGTTTCAGGGCTTTGTGCGGTTTGAGGAGCACGACGGGATGCTGGGCACCGTCATCCACCCCAAAAACTACATCCTGCCGCTGCTGCGGCCCCATTTCTGCGGGCGCTTCCCGGAAGAAAACTTTATGATCTACGATGCGGTGCATCAGGCTGTGCTGCTGCAGGAGGACCACAAGGCCCGGCTGCTGGAGCTGGCTGCACCGCTGGAGCTGCCGCCGCCCAGCGAGCGGGAGCAGCAGTTTCAGGCATTGTGGAAGCAGTTCTACCAGACGCTGGAGATCAAGGCCCGCCACAACGAAAAATGCCGCATGACCCACTGCCCCAAGCGCTTTTGGGCCGATATGGTGGAGATGAAAGATGAATTTTAACAAAAACGTTGCATCTGCGGCGTTGCAACCCCCAAAACCTATGGTATACTATAAGAGATATCCGGCAGGCCTTCTGCCGAACACTCCCGCACTGCTGCGGGGCAACACAAAAGGAGTATTGTAGCGTTATGGTTCGCATTACTATGGAAGACGGCGGCATCATCGATATCGAGCTGAACGAAGAAGCCGCTCCTATCACCTGTGAGAATTTCAAGAAGCTGGTCAGCGAGGGCTTTTACAACGGCCTGACCTTCCACCGCGTGATCCCCGGCTTTATGATCCAGGGCGGCTGCCCGCTGGGCAACGGCACCGGCGGCCCCGGCTGGAACATCAAGGGCGAGTTTGCTGCAAACGGCGTGAACAATCCGCTCAAGCACACCCGCGGCGTGATCAGCATGGCACGCGCCATGAACCCCAACAGCGCCGGCAGCCAGTTCTTCATCATGCATCAGGATGCACCCCATCTGGACGGCCAGTACGCCGCCTTCGGCAAGGTAGTTGCAGGCATGGACGTTGTGGATAAGATCGCAGCGGTCCGCACCGACTGGAACGATAAGCCCACCACCCCGGTCAAGATGAAGACTGTGGAGCTCATTGAGGGCTGATCCTCCTCAAATC
>ENA-OQEL01000197-OQEL01000197.1-human-gut-metagenome-genome-assembly--contig:-NODE-197-length-22860-cov-2.757269_pt1 | contig 22860 bp, 22 predicted proteins | sample MGYA00242796_ERZ504637 | MGnify/ENA primary metagenome ERZ504637 (study PRJEB26092, sample SAMD00036306) | human gut metagenome | host: Homo sapiens | study: EMG produced TPA metagenomics assembly of... | reverse complement strand
CCAGAGCTGTGGGCACTACCATCCGGGTAAAGGATCTGTTTTACAACACGCCTGCCCGCATGAAGTTCCTCAAAAAGGACTCATCCGAGGGCACCTTTGTGTCGGATACAGTTACCCATGTAGCGCTCAGCCACCCGGAAGTCAGCGTCAAGTTCATCCGTGAGGGCAAGCTGCAGTATGTCACGCCCGGCGACGGCCAGCTGCGCGGTGCAGCCTATGCGGTGCTGGGCCGGGAGTTCAGCCGGGACCTCATTGAGCTGAAAAATCAGGAGGGCGTGTACCGCATCACCGGTCTGGTCACCCCGCCCAAAAGCTGCCGCGCCAGCCGAAGTATGCAGCATTTTTACATCAATGGCCGCTATGTGCGCAACCGCACCATGATGGCCGGTATGGAGATGGCGTTCAAGGGTACCATGATGCAGGGCAAGTTCCCGGGCGGCATTCTGCTGCTGGAAATGCCGGCCGACCTTGTGGATGTCAATGTGCATCCGGCCAAAATCGAAGCCCGCTTTGCCCGCGAAAATGATGTTTTTGATGTGGTGTATCATGCCGTCAAGCTGGCATTAGCTCAGCCCGGCACCGGTGAACGGCTTTTTACCTTTGAAGCAGACAAAGAAGAAGAAAAAGCTGAAAATTCAAAAAAAGACGCTGATATAATCAAAAATGATGTAAAGAATAATAACTTTACAGGCCTTTCTGCGATCATTCGGGGACAAGCAGACCCGGGCGTTCTGCCACAGCAGCACTGGGAACCGGCAAAACCCGCCGCAGCACCGCAGCAGCCTGCCCCGTCTGCTGCAATGCAAATACCGACAGCACCCAGTGTGCCGCGCTGGAAAGGCAGTGCTCAGAACGAAGATATGCTGGATCCGTTCGTGACCCTTCACAGCCCGAAGCTGGAAACGACAAAGGCACCAGAGCCGTTCCGTGCGGCGGCAAGTGAAACACAGCTGGATGTGGAACCGGAATTTGGTGAGACAAAACTGCATTCGCCTCGGGACCATATGGCAGCGTGGAACCCTGCGCAGGAAGCACCAAAGGAAGAACCTGAGAGTGCACCCTGTGCAGAAACAGAACCGGATGCGCCGGAAGCGGCAGAACAGGAAACTGTACTGGCCGAGCCGGAGCAGATGAACTTTGATCCGACGGCGGATCAGCCGGAGCCGCTGCGCTATGTGGGCGAGGTGTTCAGAACATATATCCTTGCAGAACGCGGCGACGAGCTGTGCCTGATCGATAAACACGCTGCCCACGAGCGCCAGCTGTACGAAAAACTGGCCGCGAACTACGGCATGTGCCCAGCCAGATGCTGCTGGAACCTGCTGCCATCGACCTTGCTGCGGAGGAAAAGCAGGCCCTGCTGGATAACATTCCTCTGCTGGAAAATGCGGGCCTTGAGATCGCGGACTTTGGTGGCAATACCGTGGTGCTGCGCGCGGTGCCTGCAGATGTGGAGCCGCAGAATGCCGAAAGCCTGCTGGTGGAGATCGCAAATAAGCTGCTCAAGGGCGGCCATGATGCGCTGAACGAGCACACCGAGTGGGTGCTGCATTCTATCTCCTGCCGTGCAGCCATCAAGGCGGGGGACAAGTCCTCGCCGCAGGAACTGCTGGCGCTGGCCGAAAAGATCCTTTCCGGCGAGGTGCCGCCGTTCTGCCCGCATGGCCGCCCCTGCGTACTCAAATTGACCCGGAAGGAGCTGGAAAAGCAGTTTGGACGCATCGTATAAACATCCCGTGGTGGCCGTCGTCGGCCCTACCGCAACCGGAAAGACGGCGCTGGGCGTAGAACTTGCAAAACATTTTTCCGGCGAGGTCATCAGCTGTGATTCCATGCAGATCTATAAAGGTCTGGACATAGGCACGGCAAAGGTGACACCGGAGGAGACCTGCGGTATCCCACATCACGGCGTGGATATCCTTATGCCGGACAAGGCTTTCAGCGTGGCAGACTTTACCGCCATGGCCGGAAAGCTGGAAGAGAGATCTCTGCCCGGAAGGAAGCTGCCCATCCTTGTGGGCGGCACAGGGCTGTATGTTCAGAGCTTTCTGATGGGGTGCGCTTTACAGAGGAAAAAGCACCTGCCGGTCTGCGGGAGCAACTGGCGGCGGAACTGGCTGCAAAAGGCGGTGCTGCCATGTACGAAGAACTGAAGCAGGCCGACCCGGAAGCTGCTGCGGCTATCCACCCGAACAATCAGGTGCGGGTGCTGCGCGCACTCGAACATTATCGTGCCACCGGCAAAAAGCTGAGCGAACAGAAGGCGGAGTCTCTCCCACCGGAGCGGCCCTACCGCAGCCTGATCCTCGGTCTGGATTTCCCAGAGCGCGCGGTACTTTACCGCCGCATTGACCTGCGTGTGGACAAAATGCTGGAAGCGGGCCTTATAAAGGAAGCAGAGCATGTCTGGCAGAACCGGGAAAGCTTCCGCACGGCAGCGCAGGCCATCGGATACAAGGAGTTCTTTCCGTATTTTGAGCAGACGGCTCCACTGGAAGCCTGCACGGAAAAGCTCAAGCAGGCGTCCCGCAACTATGCCAAGCGCCAGTTGACCTGGTTCCGCCATATGGACGGTGTGGTCTGGCTGGATGCCGGTGCACCGGATGCAGTGCAGACTGCCATCCGCAAAACTAGCGAATTTTTAGCGAAAGGATGATCGATATGCCGGATGAGACCCAGAAGGAACGCCATGCGCCGCATGTGCTTACCACTCTGGCAGGCGTGCTGATAGCGTTTCTACTGCTGGCAGCAATTTATGTGGTGTATCAGGCCGCACATATCCTGTTCCCGCAGAATGTTTATGAGACTGCGCTGCCTGCGGTCATTTCGGATACGGTGGAAGCCGACGGAGTTCTGCTGTTCGACGAAAGCTATGTGGCAGGCAGCGGAAACCTTGGATATCTTGCTGCCGACGGCGAGCGCGTTTCAGCGGGCACTGCAGTGGCAGAGGTGTACAGCAACGCTTCGCAGGCTTCGCTGCGCCTGCAGCTGAACCAGCTGAATGATCAGATCGACCTGCTGCAGAAATCGCAGAACACTTCTGCGCTGCAGCTGGATACCCTTTTAAAAGAACGTTCTTCTGCGCTGTATGACCTGCTGGATACGCTGGACGACAGCGACTATGAAGCGGTGGATGATGATGCCAATGCCTACCTGCTGGCCCAGAACAAGCTCTGGGTGGTAACGGGCGAAGCTGCAAACTTTACCGATCAGATCACTGCGCTGGTCCAGCAGTCCCAGAGCGTGCAGGCGCAGCTGGGCAGCCCGGCGCAGATCACTGCACCGCAGACCGGCTATTTTGTGCGCTCTTCCAGCAGCGGACGGCTCAATGCCAGTGCCGATGATATCCTTGCACTGAACGCACAGGAGCTGCAGGGCTATCTGCAGTCCGACCCAGTGCTGGCACTGGACGGCTGCGCCGGTAAGATCGTGGCAGGGTTCACATGGCGCTATGTGGGCGTGTGCACTGCAAAGCAGGGCGAAAAGCTGCTGGGTCAGAACGGCAAGCCGCTGAGCACAGCGGTGGAGATCAGCTTCCCGGGTCAGGTAGAGAACAGCCTCAAGGCCACCGTCACCGAGGTGGAGATCGATCAGGACAGCGGCCTTGCCCGCTTTGTGCTTGCCTGCAACTCCATCAACGGCGATGTGCTTTGCCTGAACCGGGCTGCAGCACGCATCTCGGTAGGAGAGCGCAGCGGCCTGCGGGTGCCTGCTGCGGCTGTGCACTATTTAAAAGAGGATGGCACCGAGGCACAAACGCAGGGCGAAAACTACATTCCCGGTGTGTACGTGAAACTTGGCAACATTGCCCGCTTCTGCCCGATCGACCCGGTGGACGCAGACCATCCCATCATCACGGACGGCGATTACATCCTTGTTCTGCCCGAAGGGACCGAGGGCTCGGTCAGCAAGGTGAGGCTTTATGACGAAATAATCGTTTCCGGACAAAATTTGTATGATGGAAAGCTTTTGTAGTTATTGACATCTGAGGCAAAAAATCCGATAATAGATAAAGCTATTATTTGCATCTATTTGCAAAGAACGCCAGGCAGCGCCATGCTGCCCGAATGAAAGGAGCAGATTGTATGTCTTTGCTTGACAGCATTAAGAAAGGTCTGTTTGACCAGGAAGACGATTACGAGGATCAGTACATTGACGATGGCCCCCAGATGGTAAACAATAACAATGGCATCGGCCTTGGTGCTGACGACGAAAATGAAGAGCCTGTTGAGGGTGCCAAGAAGAACGGCAAGGTGGTCAACATCAATGCCACCACTCAGCTCAAGGTCGTTCTGGTCAAGCCTGAGCGTTTTGAGGATGCCAGTACCATTGCTGACCACCTGAATAACAAGCGCACCGTGGTGCTGCAATCTGGAGTCCACCAACAAGGGAAGTGTCCCGCCGTCTGGTGGATTTCCTGTCCGGTGTTGCATATGCAAACAATGGCCAGATCAAGCGCGTGGCCAACAGCACCTTCATCATCACTCCGTACAACGTGGATATCATGGGTGATCTGCTGGACGAGCTGGAGAACAATGGCGCGTTCTATTGATCCGCAGCCCAAGGCGGCACGCGGGTTCATCCCTGCGCGTACCGATGAAGAACGCTATCTCATGCGCCATATCGAGGACTTGGCCCACACGGCCTTTTCCCGGGACATTGCGCGGTATTCGGCTTTCCTGAGTGACCGCGAGCAGGACTTGGCCCGCGCGGCACTGGGCCGTGCCGGTGTGCAGGAGGGCTTCCGGTTTGAGGGCGGCTGGTTGAATGCGGAGCGCAGGGTGCTCTGTATCGAGCCGGAGTACAGCTGCGGCGAAGCACCCATCTGCTGTGTGCGGCTGCAATGCCGTGCACAGGCGGGGGCTGCGCTGCCCGCCCACAAGGATTACCTGGGCAGTCTGATGGGCCTTGAGCTGCGGCGCGAGGCGCTGGGAGATATCGTTCTGCCGGAGGATCAGCTGGGCACAGCTTATGTGTTTGCACTGGAACCGGCAGCACAGCTGATCTGCCGGGAACTGTTTCAGGCTGGACACACGGAGCTGACCACGGAACTGCTGACGCTGGACGAGGTGCCGCAGTTTCCGCAGGCGGAGCGTGAGATGCACAGTGCAACGGTATCGTCCCTGCGGCTGGACGCTGTGCTGGCAGCTATGCTGCACTGCAGCCGAGGACAGGCTTCGGAACTGATCGAGGCGGGCAGGGTGGAGATCAACCACCTGCCGGCGGATAAACCTCATGCGCAGGTATATGAGGGCGATGTGTTCACGGTGCGCGGCAAGGGCCGCTTCAACCTGACTGCACTGCCCGGCAAAAGCAGAAAAGATCGGTCAATCATCGAATTTTTTCAATATTAAAAGCAACGGGAGGAAATGACTATGCTGACTCCGCAGGATGTCCGTTCTGTGCAATTTGAGAAAAACCTCCGCGGCTACCGCACAGAGGACGTAGACCGTTTTCTGGATAAGGTGGAAGAACAGCTGCGGGACGACGATGCGCAGGCGGAACAGCTTCGCAAGCAGATTGCGGACTTGACTGCTGAAAACCAGAAGCTGCACGATGAACTGAAGAGCTTTGAGGCAGATGGTGAAATGCTCAAGAGCGCGCTGATCAATGCACAACGCATGGGCGAAAATGTCATCCGCGAAGCAAACCAGAAAGCAGAAGAGATCATCCATCGTGCAAATCTGCGCGGTGATGATATCATCCGCGATGCCAACGAACTGCTGCAGAAGGCAAACGACCGTGCAGACGAGATCGAGAACGAAGCAAACGAGAAGCGCCTTGCAGAGGAACGCGAGTATGACCGCGTGCGTCTGGAAGTGACCCGCTTCAAGTCTGATGTGCTCAACCTGTACCGCAGCCATGTGGAGTCGCTGAGCCGTCTGCCGGAGTTCCAGAAGGAAACGGCTGCACAGGATGCCGAACAGGCAGAGCCTGCTGCAGAGGAAAGTGAGCCTGCCGCTGCAGCCCAGCCGCAGGCAGCGGACGTGCAGGAGCCGGAAGCAGAGCCTGCACAGCCCGCACAGGAAGATGCAGAACCTGCTGCCGTTGTTGAAGATGACGACGACAAGGCAGCTGACAGCAGCGAGGATTTCTGGGCAAAGGATGAGAGCCAGCTCAAGCTGGACCCGCCGCCCGCGCCTCCTGCTGATTTTAAGCCGGACGAGCCGGACTACGATGCTTTTCAGGGTGTCAAGTTCAGCGAGTAAGGCAACCCCATAAGGAAATATAGAGGAGAGTGTAAACCATTGGCTAAGAACAAATCGCAGTACGATAGTACTCTGAACCTGCCCAAGACCCTGTTTGAAATGCGTGCCGGCCTGCCCAAGAAGGAGCCGGTCATGCTGAAGGATTGGGACGACAACGACCTGTACAATCAGCTCATGAAGCACAACGAGGGCAAGCCGCAGTTCATCCTGCACGATGGCCCTCCGTACGCAAACGGTAATATCCACATGGGTACTGCCCTGAACAAGATCATCAAGGATATCATTATCCGCGATAAGAACATGGAGGGTTTCCAGGCTCCCTATGTGCCCGGCTTTGATACCCACGGCCTGCCCATCGAGCTGAAGGCTCTGTCCTCCGTCGGTGATAAGAAGAAGGACATTTCCAAGCTGGAACTGCGCCAGATCTGCGAAAAGTTTGCTACTGAGCACATCGATATCATGAGCGACCAGTTCAAGCGTCTGGGCGTTATCGGCGATTTCGAGCATCCGTATCTGACCCTGAAGCCTGAGTTCGAGGCACGCCAGATCGAGACTTTTTGGCGAGATGGCAAAGAAGGGCTACATCTACAAGGGCCTGAAGCCCGTGTACTGGTGCCCGGACTGCCGCACGGCTCTGGCAGAGGCCGAGATCGAGTACGGCGAGGACGACTGCGATTCCATCTTCGTGCGTTTCCACGTCTCTCAGGACCCCAACGGTGTGCTGGCAAAGCACGGCATCCCGATGGACAAGACCTACTTCGTCATCTGGACCACCACCACTTGGACTCTGCCCGCTAACGAGGCGATCTGCCTGAACGGCCAGTTCGAGTACTCCTTCGTCAAAATCGGCGATGAGTTCCACATCATGGCCACCGAACTGGTCAAGAGCGTCATGGACGCCTGCCACATCGAGAACTACGAGATCGTGGGTGAGCCGGTCCCCGGTACCGAGTTCGAGCTGATGCGCTACAACCACGTTTACCTGCCCAAGGAGGGCTGGGTTATTCTGGGCGATCACGTCACGCTGGAAAGCGGTTCCGGCTGTGTCCATACCGCAGGCGGCCACGGCGTGGACGACTTCAACGTCTGCCAGAAGTATCCGCAGGTGCCCATCACCGTCCCCGTGGACGATGGCGGCTATCTGACCGAGCTGGCCGGCAAGTATGCGGGTCAGCGCGTGTGGGCTGCCAACAAGACCATTCTGGCCGATTTGACCGAGTCCGGTGCTGTCATGGGTCAGGTGCACATCAAGCATCAGTACCCGCACTGCTGGCGCTGCCATCACCCCATCATCTTCCGTGCAACGGAACAGTGGTTCTGCTCCATCGCAAAGTTCCGCGAGGATGTCTATAAGGCCATCGACACCGTTACCTGGATGCCGGATTGGGGCCATGACCGCATGAAGGGCATGGTGCGCGACCGCAACGACTGGTGCATCAGCCGCCAGCGCACCTGGGGCGTGCCCATTCCCGCATTCTATTGCAAGAAGTGCGGCACCTACCACATCACCGATGCCACCATCAAGGCTGTCAGCGACCTGTTCCGCAAGGAAGGTTCCGATGCATGGTATAAGTACGAAGCCGAGCAGATTATCCCCGCAGGCGAAGTGTGCGAAAAGTGCGGTGCTTCCGAGTGGACCAAGGACACCGACATCATGGATGTCTGGTTCGACTCCGGCTCCACCCACGCCGCTGTGCTGGAGGAGCGCCCCGAGCTGCGCTTCCCGGCTGATATGTATATGGAAGGCGGCGACCAGTTCCGCGGCTGGTTCCAGTCCAGCCTGCTGACCAGCGTTGCAAGCAAGGGCTGCGCACCCTATAAGTCTGTTCTGTGCCACGGCTGGGTCGTGGATGAGCAGGGCAAGCAGATGCACAAGAGCGCCGGCAACGGCGTGGAGCCCAGCGAGATCATCAAGGACTACGGCGCTGATATCATCCGTCTGTGGGTGGCTTCTTCCGACTACACCGTGGATGTGCGTGCCGGCAAGAACATCTTCAAGCAGCTGAGCGAGGCTTACCGCAAGATCCGCAACACCGCCCGCTTCATTCTGGGCAATCTGGACGGCTTTGATCCCAACACCGACTGTGTGGCTGACGATCAGCTGCAGGAGATCGACCGCTGGGCACTGGCTGCTCTGGATGACCTGATGGTCAACACCAGCGCAGGCTACGCTGTGTATGACTTCAACAAGGTCTATCATGCAGTGTACAACTTCTGCGTTGTTGCAATGTCCAACTTCTATCTGGATGTGACCAAGGATCGCCTGTACTGCACCAACGGCACTGGCCGCAAGGCTGCGCAGACCGCGATGTACAAGATCCTCGTCGCTCTGGACAAGATCATCGCTCCCATCCTCTGCTTTACCAGCCAGGAGATCTGGGACTTCCTGCCCAAGACTGAGGCTATGAACAAGTACGTCGTCTTCGAGGATATGCCGAAGGCTGGCCAGTACGCAGCTGACGATGCCTTCAAGGCCAAGTGGGCGCAGCTCATTGCTGTCCGCGACGAGGTCAAGAAGGTCCTCGAGCAGGCCCGTGCAGATAAGCAGATCGGCGCTTCTCTCGAGGCTTCCGTCACCCTGTACTGCAATGACGCCGTCTACGATCTGCTCAACAGCATCCCGATGGACGAGCTGGCCGACCTGATGATCGTCTCTCATGTAGAGCTGGTCAAGGGCGAAGGCGGCGCAGCCAGCGCTGTCGAGGGCCTGGGCGTTGCTGCTGCACATGCCACCGGCGAAAAGTGCGAGCGCTGCTGGAAGTACTCCGCAGACATCGGCACCCACGCTGCTCGATCCCACTCTGTGCGCACGCTGCGCCGCTGTTGTGGAGGGCTAAACCATTTCGATATCTCTGGCGGCGCACCCGGCGCAAAACGGGGGCGCCGCCTTTTTCAAAAAATCAGGAGAAACTATGGCATATGTCATTCTGAATGCTGGTCTGTGTGGCCGCGCTGGTGGGCATCGACCAGGCCATCAAGCTCTGGGCTACCCAGTATCTGGCCCCTGTGGAGGCCATCACCGTCATCCCGCATGTGGTGGAGCTGCGCTTCGTGCTCAATCAGGGCATGGCGTTCAGCCTGCTGAGCGGAAAGCAGCTCTTCCTTATCCTCGCCACCAGCGCCGCGCTGCTGCTCGTAGCCTATCTGCTGTTCTTCCGCAGCCGCGGCAAGCTCCTGCAGCAGATCGCCTTCATCCTCGTGCTGGCCGGTGGCATCGGCAACCTCATCGACCGTGTGCTGAACGGTGAGGTCGTGGACTACATCAACCCGCTGTTCATCGACTTTGCAGTCTTCAACTTCGCCGACATCCTCGTCTGCGTCGGTGTGGCGCTCTGGGTGCTGGTCATCCTGCTGGAAGAAGTGGAAGATAAGCCCTCGAAGGAGCAGTAAACCATGGAACAGCGTGAATTTATCGTGGAAGCGGAGGCCGCAGGCCAGCGCATCGACCGCTTTCTCAGCGGGGAGGACACCGGCCTTTCCCGCAGTGCGCTGCAAGGCCTCGTGGCGGAGGGTCATGTGCTCTGCAACGGCAAAAGCATCGCCAAGAGCCTCAAGCTCAAGGCGGGGGACACCATCCTGCTGGAAATTCCTGACGCAAAGCCTATCGAGGCTGTGCCGCAGGACATCCCGCTGGACATTGTGTACGAGGACGACCACCTTCTGGTGGTGAACAAGCCCAAGGGCATGGTCGTCCACCCGGCCCCGGGCAACCCGGACGGCACGCTGGTGAACGCCCTGCTCTGGCACTGCAAGGGCAGCCTCTCGGGCATCGGCGGCGAGATACGCCCCGGCATCGTCCACCGCATCGACAAGGACACCAGCGGCCTGCTGGTGGTAGCGAAAGATGACGCCACCCACATCGGCCTGTCCCAACAGATGGCGGTTCACAGCGTGGAGCGCGCCTACCAGACCGTCGTCTACGGCGGTTTTTGCGCAGGACGAGGGCTTCGTGGAGGCAAATCTGGGCCGCTCCAAGACCGACCGCAAGAAGATGGCGGTCTACCCGGCCAGCGAGCCCCACACCAAGTATGCCTACACCGGCTATAAGGTGCTGGAGCGCTTCGGCGGCTTCACCCTGCTGGAATGCCGCCTCAAGACGGGCCGCACCCATCAGATCCGCGTCCACATGGCGTCCATCCAGCATCCCGTGGCGGGCGACCCGGTGTATGGCCCGCACAATTGCATCACCAGCCTGCACGGCCAGTGCTGCACGCCTAAAACGCTTGGCTTTGTGCACCCGATCACCGGCGAACATCTGCGGTTCGATTCGGAATTGCCGGAATACTTCACTCGGTTTTCTTGCAACGCTCAGGAGGGGAATCGGTATGAACCATCTTTCTTCGAACGCTTGTACTGTGTGATCTGGGACCATCTGCTTTTGGGTGCCGACGGCAACCTGACGCAGGTGGTGCGGGATGTGCTGCAGCTGTTCGTCCGCCGCGGCGGACGTTTTACGGTGTTTTCCCAGCGCACGCCGCGGGCAGTGCGGTCCATTCTGGGCAGTGTGCGGCTCAGCGCTCCTGCGCTGGTGTGCGGCGGTGCCATGGCCTACCATTTTGCCGATGGCACCCACCAGCCGCTGTGCACCTTTGCCGGGCAGGATGCCGACCTGTTCGCCCGCCTGCCGGTGGCAGAGGGCGTGGGCATTGCCCTGCAGATGACCGACGGTACCACCCGTGTGCTGCGCATGAGCGAGGCATTGGAGCGTCATCTGCGGCAGGAATGGACCCCTTATCTGCTGGCAAACGCGGCAGACATCAAGGGGGAAGAAGTGCTGCGGGTGCTGCTGTATCAGGACAGCAAGGCAGTGCCCATGATCTCGCTGCTGGAAAAATCTCTGGGCGACCGCACAGCGGTGCTGCTGGGCGAGCGTGCCGCAGCGGATACGCTGATCCTGACCCCCAGAACCGTCTCTGGCCGTGAAATGCTGGATGCCGTGTGTATGCCGGTGGGCACCGACCCGGAAGATGTGCTGGTACTTGCCGGAGGGTTGCCTATGCTGGACATGGTGCGCGCTTCCAGCCAGAGCACCGCAGCTGCGGATGCCCCGGCTGAGCTGCGTCTTGCTGCCCAAAAGGTCACTTTGACCGATGCTGCGGCAGGTTCTGCAGTGGAAGTGCTGTACCGTATGGTGCGGGATGCTGAAAATTTGGCGTAAAATTTGTGCAAGGCTTCTGCAAATTCTTTCGCAGAAGCCTTTCTTTTTTGGAGGAAAGTCAGGTACAATGAGAGAAACGCATCTTCTGGTCCTGCAAAAGAAGGAAAAACTCTTTCTTGCGCTGTCGCTGGCGGCGGTGGTTTTGTGCACAGTGCTGGCCTTTTGGCTTTGCCGTGCCGCTGCAGGCTGCCGAAACCGCAGGTCCTGCCGGATACGACCGGGCTGGAACAGTATGTGCTGGTGGATCTGAACACTGCTGATCTCTCTGCGCTGTGCACACTGCCGGGCGTAGGGGAAAAGCGCGCACAGACGATTCTGGATTACCGGACGCAGAATGGCCCGTTTGAACGGGTAGAAGATGCAGCCAATGTTCCGGGCCTGACACAGACCATTGTGGATTCCTGGGCAGGAATGGCAACCGTGAGCTGAGCCGCAGCCAGCGGCCCGGCGCAGCAAAAAGGGGAATGATTATGAGTGACGATACCATTTTATCAACCGGGAACTGAGCTGGCTGGATTTCAACCGGCGCGTTCTTGCGCTGGGCAAAGATAAAAATGTTCCGCTTGCAGAGCGGGTCAAATTTCTTGCGATCTACGGCTCCAATCTGGACGAGTTTTTTATGGTGCGCGTGGGTTCTCTGCAGGAGCGCGCCAATCTGGAACAGGAACAGGGCAAAAAGGTCAAGAGGGAAAACAAGACCAACATGTCCGCGGCGGAACAGCTGACTGCCATCATGCCCAAAACGGCACAGCTGCAGGAGGAGTGCGATAAATACTACGCAAAGGCGCTGGAAGCACTGGCGGAGTGCGGCTGGCGCAAGGTGGATCTTGACCACTTGTCCAAGGAGGACGAGCACTTCTGGAAGAAGTACTTCCAAACGGAGCTGTTCCCCATCCTTAGCCCGCAGATCGTGGATAACCGCCATCCGTTCCCATTCCTGCGCAATAAGGAGATTTACCTTGGCGTTCTGCTCAAGGAAAAACACCCGGCAGGGCAGAGCCTTGGCATCATTCCCATTTCCAGCCAGATGGAACGGATGCACGTTGTAAAAAAAGACGGCGAAACGCAGTTTGCACTTACCGAAGAGCTGGTGCTGCACTTTGCGGCCAGCATCTTTGGCAAAGAGACGATTCAGGAAAAATGTCTCTTCCGCGTTACCCGCAATGCGGATATCGACGTAAAAGAGGGCATGATGGATCATGATATCGACTACCGCGAGATCATGACCGAGCTGCTCAAGCGCCGCCGCAAGCTGGCTGCGGTGCGTCTGCAGATCACGCCTGCCCCGGCCCCGGAGGTAGAACGCCTGCTGTGCAACCGTCTGCTGCTCACCCATAAACGGGTGTTCGAGCAGAAAAGCCCGCTGGATCTGAGCTTTTTCTACAAGCTCACCGGCCGCATGGAAGCGGAGGGGCGGCCGGAACTGTTCTACCCGGCTGCACGGCCCATGCTGCCGCCGCCGGACTACGACCTTGCCGCTGAGGTGCAGAAGCACGATGTGCTGCTCAGCTACCCGTACCAGTCCATCCGGCCCTTCATTGCCATGCTCAAAAAGGCTGCCCATGATCCTGAGGTCATTTCCATCAAAATGACACTGTACCGTATGGCGCGGGAGTCCCAGATCGTGCAGGCGCTGATGGAAGCCGCTGAGAACGGCAAAGAGGTGGTGGCGCTGGTGGAGCTGCGCGCCCGCTTTGACGAGCAGAACAATATCGACTGGTCGAAGCAGCTGGAAAGCGCAGGCTGTACGGTCATTTATGGCTTTGATGATTACAAAGTGCACTCCAAGCTGACCCTTATCACCAAAAAGAGCAAAGAGGGCTACTCTTATATCACCCAGATCGGCACCGGCAACTACAACGAAAAGACCAGTGAGCTTTACACGGACTACTCCCTTCATTACGGCAGACCATGGCATTGGCGAGGAAGCTTCCAATGTGTTCCAGAACCTTGCCGTGCAGAAGCTGACTGAGGAGAGCGACCGGATGCTGGTAGCACCGCTGCGCTTCAAGAGCGTATTGCTGGAAGAGATGGATCGTGTCATTGCCGCCGCCCGCATGGGCCGTCCGGCATCCATGATCCTGAAAAACAATTCCATCAGCGACCGGGATATCATCCTCAAACTGCAGGAAGCCAGCTGTGCCGGTGTGCGCATTGATATGATCGTGCGCGGCATCTGCTGCGTGCGCGCCGGCGTGCCCGGCAAGACGGAGAACCTGCACATCCGCAGCCTTGTGGGTCGTTATCTGGAGCATGGCCGCATTTACAGCTTCTTCGATGGTGCACATACCCGCATCTATATTGCATCCGGCGATTTCCTCACCCGCAACACCGAGTGCCGCGTGGAGGTGGGCGTGCGCGTGGAGGATCCCGTGCTGGTGCGGAAGCTTACCGACATTCTGCAGCTGCAGCTGCGGGATAATGTCAATGCCCGCGAGATGCGCCCGGACGGCAGCTACCAGAAGGTAAAGCCCGCTGAGGGCGAAGCACTGGTGAACGGCCAGATGGGCATGTATGAGCTGTTGAAAATGACTGGACGCAGCCGGAGCCTTGGAAGCTTTCTGCCGCTGCGCAGGAAAACAGCCTGAACCTTCTGCCGAAGCAGAAAAGCCAGAACCTGCGAAAACGGAAGCGGCTCCCGCTGCAAAACAGGCAGAAGCTTCTCACCCGGAATCTGCTGCGGCACCGGAAAGCGGCGACCGCTTTGACCAGCTGGAACAGATGGTCAATCATAAAAAGCGTACAGAGCCGCAGCCTGCCCCTGCAGCCAAGCCGATAAAGCCGGTGGTGGTGGAGACACCCGTCCCCAGAAGCCGTCTGAAACGGATTTTGGATTTTTTCAAGTTACGCAGATAATATTTGCAAGACCCGACAGAGCAAACCCTCTGCCGGGTCTTTTTGCGTGTTTGCCTGCATAAATAAAAAGCAAACGGAAGGCGGGAGGCAGAAGGTGCGGGCAAAGCGATGGGGACGAGCCGGGCGCGGCAGGAAGCAGCCCAGACGGAGGGTGATTTTTCTGGCAGTTTTAGCCGGACTGCTGGTGTGCGTGGTGCTTCCGGTGCGGGCGCAGAAAAAAACGGGGAAGCTTTGTTTCCCGCTGGACACCACACAGTACCGTGTTTCGGACGGATACGGCTGGCGGCAGGATCCTTTTACCGGGGAAAGGACGTTCCATAAGGGCATTGATCTTGCCTGTGCAGAGGGAACAGAAGTGCTTGCTGCGGAAGGCGGTGCGGTGGTGCAGGCATACCGCAGCACAAGCTATGGCACCTGTCTGCGTGTTCTCCATACAGATGGCAGCGAGTCACTTTACGCCCATTTGCAGTACGCCTATGTCCGCCCGGGCGAGGTGGTGGAAGCAGGGCAGCTGCTGGGCGCAGCAGGGCGCAGCGGGCGCGCTACGGGAGCACACCTGCATTTTGAACTGTACCGGAAGGGAACAGCCTGTGACCCGGCGGATGCGCTGGGCCTTTCCTCATGAAGCTGCATGATTCCCGGCAGCTGGGGCCGCTGGTGTTCCGCGACCCGCTGCTTTTGTGTAGCGCACTGTATTTTCTGCTCTACTTTGATGCAAGCGGCTTTCTGCGGCTGGGCCTGCTGGCGGCGTTCCTGCACGAGTGCGGGCACATTCTGGTGTATTGTGTGTTTCTGCGCCGCTTTCCGGTCATTGAGGTGACCATGACTGGCTTTTGTATGCGGATGGACGCTCCGGCCCGGGGCCTTTCACCGGGGCGGCTCTTCTGGCTGGCTGCTGTAGGCCCGGCGGTCAATTTCATGCTGGCAGGCATCTGGGCACTGCGGCTGGAACAGGAACTGACCATCCGCGGCAGTGCCTTCTGGGCGGCAAATCTGCTGACCGGGGGATTCAATCTGTTGCCCGTTCCACCGCTGGATGGGGCGCAGCTGGCATCCTGCCTGTGCGAAATGCGGCGTGCAGGCAAAAAGTTTAAGGGAAATGATTGAAAAAACAGCTCGTTTCGGGTACAATAAAATGACGTGTAAAAATGGACTGTTTATTGGAGGACTCGATGTTTGATCCAAAACTGAAAGAAGCACTGGGACGGGTACAGAAGCCTGGTCGTTATACCGGCGGAGAACCCGGCAGTGTATATAAGGACAAAGAAAAAGTGGATGTCCGCTTTGCGTTCTGCTTTCCGGACACCTATGAGGTGGGTATGTCCTTCCTCGGCGAAAAGATCCTGTATGAGCTGCTCAACAGCCACGAAAACTGGTGGTGCGAGCGTGCTTTTATGCCGTGGCTGGATATGAAGGCCGAGATGGAGCGTCTTGGTCTGCCGCTCTACACCATGGAGAGCAAGGACCCGCTCACCGCTTTTGATGCAGTGGGCTTCACCCTGCAGTACGAGCTTTCCTATACCAATATTCTGGCTATGCTGGATCTGGCGGGCATCCCGTTCTATTCTAAGGATCGCGATGAAAGCTGGCCGCTGATCGTGGCGGGCGGCCCCTGTGCCTGCAATGCGGAGCCGATCGCGGACTTTTTTGATGTGGTCCAGCTGGGTGAGGGCGAAAACCAGCTGCCCGGCATCTGCGCCGAGATCGAAAAGGCCAAGAAGGAGGGCGGCGTTTCCAAAAAGGAACTGCTGCTGCGCATTGCAAAGATCCCCGGCGTCTATATCCCGGCGTTCTACGATGTGGAGTATTACGAAGATGGTCGGGTCAAGGCCATCACCCCCAATGAGCCGGGCATCCCGGCGCGCATCACCAAGGCCATCATCAAGGACCTGAACGAGTTTGCCCCGCCTACGAATTTCGTGGTGCCCATGGTGGGTGCCATTCAGGACCGCGCCAGCATTGAGGTGCTGCGCGGCTGTGTGCGCGGCTGCCGTTTCTGTCAGGCGGGCTTTCTGTACCGTCCCATGCGCCAGCGTGACGCGGGCCTTCTGAACAGGGCGGCGCAGGAGCTGTGCGCTAACACCGGCTATGAAGAATTGAGCCTTTCCAGCCTGTCCACCTCTGACCACGGCCAGCTGGAAGAGCTGCTGGACGATCTGAACGAGTGGGCACCCAAGGAGCATGTGAGTTTGTCGCTGCCTTCGCTGCGCGTGGACAACTTCTCCCAGAGCCTCATTGAAAAGACAACCAAGGTGCGCAAAAGCGGCCTGACCTTCGCCGCCGAAGCCGGCACCCAGCGCCTGCGCAATGTCATCAACAAGAATGTCACATGGGACGAGATCGAAAAGACCTGCACCATTGCATTCAACGCGGGCTATACCTCGGTCAAGCTCTACTTCATGATGGGCCTGCCCACTGAGACCATGGAGGACATTGAGGGCATCGCAGAGACGGCGCAGAAGGTGGTAGACCTCTATTATTCGCTGCCCAAGCGCGGCAAGGGCAAGGGTGTACAGGTGACCATCAGCTGTGCCTGCTTTGTGCCCAAGCCCCATACGCCGTTTGAGTTCGTGCCCATGGACACCGAAGAAATGCTGCGCGCCAAGCAGAAGCACCTGCTGGAAAGTGTGCGCAGCCGCAAGATCAAGGTCAACTACCACGACAGCACCACCAGCTTTCTGGAGGGCGTGTTCGCCAAGGGCGACCGCCGTCTGGCACCGGTCATTGTGGAAGCCTACAAGCGCGGCTGCTACTTTGACGGCTGGGAGGAGTGCTTCAAGTACGATACTTGGCTGCAGACCTTTGCAGATCTGGGCATCGACCCGGCATTTTACTGTCAGCGCCCCATTGGTCTGGACGAGGTAACGCCATGGTCCCACATGGATTACGGCGTCACCCACGAATATCTGGTGCGGGAGTACCAAAAGGCCCTTGCCGCCCAGACCACCCAGCCCTGCAACCGTGCCTGCCACGGCTGCGGTGCAAATCACCTGTTAGGAGGTCCCTGCTTTGATTACAGTAAGAATCTCGTTTGAGAAAAAGAATGAGGCCTCCTACATCTCCCTGCTGGACCTGCAGCGGGTGATGCAGCGGGTGCTCAAGCGCAGCGGCCTGCCGGTGTGGCATACGCTGGGTTTCAATCCCCACATCTATATGACCTTTGCCTGCCCGCTTTCGCTGGGGCAGGAGAGCGAGTGCGAGTGCGTGGACGTCAAGACCGAAGCGGAAGCCCCGGATTTTGAACAGTGGAAAGCGGCCCTCAATGCCATCATGCCCGCAGGCATCGTGATCACGCACGTTGGCCCGGTGCAGATGAAGGCGGACCTCATTGCCTACGCATGCTATCGCATCACCTACCCGGCGGCAGCGGCTGCGGCGCTGGATCAGTACAACGCGCTGGAAAGCGCCCCGGTGGAAAAGCACGGCAAAAAGGGCAACAAGATCATTGAGCTGAAGGAACATCTGCCCAAGGTGGAGTACACCACGGAGGGGGACAGCCTGCACATGGATCTGTGCATGCCGGCCGCACAGGAACTGAACCTGAACCCCTCGCTGCTCACCGGCTTTCTGGAAGAAAAAATTCGGCCTGCCTGCTGTCAGCGCCAACATCCTGCGCAAAAAGTTTTTGACGGCAGATAAGCAGCTGTTTGTCTGATCGGAGCGTGAAAGACCGTCTGTTGGGCAAAACAGAAAATTTTTGCATTTATTTTGGTCAGAACGCTTGCATTCACGCAAGTTTTGTGATATCCTATTTAGGCGTTAGTGTCCGCTGAGACCACAGCGGGGTTAATGACAATATCATTAAACGGGCGGTCCTCTGACGGCAAAGTGCCGTGTATGAACGTCTAAAAACAAATGGAGGATTCAAAAATGGACGCACTGAAGATTATTTCTGAAGGCAGCATCAAGGCTGAAAAGCCCCAGTTCAACGTTGGCGATACCGTCCGCGTTGATGTTCGTATCAAGGAAGGCGACCGTGAGCGCATTCAGGCCTTTGAGGGCACTGTGATCGCAAAGAAGCACGGTGGCGTTGCTGAGACCTTCACCGTTCGCCGCGTTGCTTACGGTGTTGGCATCGAGCGTGTCTTCCCCATCAACAGCCCCTTCGTTGAGAAGGTCACCGTTGTCCGCAAGGGCAAGGTCCGCCGCGCAAAGCTGTTCTACCTGCGTGGTCGTACGGGCAAGGCATGCCAAGGTCAAGACGTCGATAATTTGATCAATCCCGATTTGAAACGGGAGAAAAGGGACAACCTTGTTGTCCCTTTTTTCTTTATCAAAATTTCGGAAAAAATGCGGCTTTTTGCAGGCACCGTTCTTGCGAAGAGCCTGTCGGCTGCGGTATAATCGGGTCAGCAGTGTAAAACCAGAAGGTGAGGTGTACCGGATATGGAAAAACAGGAACAGGCAAAGCCCGTGCGTGGGCAGAACCTGCTGGAATGGTACGAGGCATTGATCTCGGCAGCGCTGGTGCTGGTGCTGATCTTTTCGTTTTTCTTCCGCATCATTCAGGTGGACGGCAGCTCCATGGTGCCCACACTGGTGAACGGTGATAAGCTCATCGTGTGGGGAGCAGGCTATACACCGCAGCGTGGTGACGTGGTCATTGTGGACAGCTATACCTCCTACGGTAAACCGCTGGTCAAGCGTGTCATCGCCAAAGGCGGCGATACGGTCTCCATCGATTATGCGACCGGCACCGTGGCGGTGAACGGCGAGGTCTTGCAGGAGGACTACATTGCAGAGCCTACCTATCTTGGCTATGATGTAACTTTCCCGTATACGGTGCCGGAGGGCACGGTGTTCGTGATGGGCGATAACCGCAACCAATCACTGGACAGCCGTTCCACCTATGTGGGCTGCATTGACGAACGGGACATTCTGGGCAGGGTGCTTTTGTGCTTTATGCCCTTTACAGATTTTGGGGTGGTAAAATGAACGAAATGGATACCCGCTTTGCAAACCAGTACAATATTCAGTGGTTCCCGGGCCACATGACCAAGACTCTGCGCATGATGGAGCAGGAGATCCAGCACGTGGATGCCAGCCTTGTGCTGCTGGATGCCCGCATCCCGCTTTCCAGCCTGAACCCGGAGATCGAGCGCATCACGGCCCGCAAGCCGAAACTATACGCGCTGAACAAGGCCGATCTGGCAGACCCGGCTGTAACGGAAGAATGGATCAAGTATTTCCGTGCGGCAGATGCCGGCTGTGTGGCTATCAGCGCCAAGCAGAAGGGCGGGGCCAATGCGGTAAAGGCTGCCATTGAAAAAGAACTGGCGGGCCTGCTGGAACGCCGCCAGAACCGCGGCATGGGCGGTGCCAAAACACAGGTGATGCTGTGCGGCATCCCCAATGTGGGCAAATCCACCTTCATCAACACCTTTGCAGGCTCTGCCCGCGCCAAGGCGGCAGACCGCCCGGGCGTAACCAAGGGCAAACAGTGGGTCAGCACCGACAAATTTGATCTGCTGGATATGCCCGGCGTACTGTGGAAGAAGTTTGACTCCAAGACCATTGCGTCCAATCTGGCCTTTATCGGCTCCATCAAGGATGATATTCTGGATGTGGAAGAGCTGGCTATGAACCTGCTGGACGAGGTGCGCCGCAACTACCCCGACCTTGTGGCCCAGCGCTACAAGCTGGATGCCGAAACGCTGGCCCTGCCGCCCTACGAGCTGATGGAAGCCATCGGCCGCAAGCGCGGTCTGCTGGTGCGCGGCGGCGAGGTGAACACCGAGCGCTGCGCCATTATGCTGGTGGACGAGTTCCGCGCCTGCAAGTGGGGCCGCATCTCGCTGGAGCGTCCGCCGCAGCGGGATGATCTGGCTGATTTTGCCGAGGAGGATGACGAATGAAGCGCCGTTCCGACGAGGAGATCTCGGCTCCGCTGTATGAATACGATGCCGCTGTACGCAGTCAGTATGGCTGCTTTGCAGGCGTGGGACGAAGCCGGGCGCGGCCCTCTGTGCGGCCCGGTGTGCGTAGCGGCCTGTATTCTGGACCCGGAGAATCCGGTCTTTGGCATCAACGACTCCAAAAAGCTTACCGAGAAAAAGCGGGAAGCTCTGTTTGATGAGATCATTGAAAAGGCGTTGGCCTACAAAATTGTTTTTGTGGGGCCGGAGATCATCGACCGGGACAACATCCTCAACGCCACCATGGGCGGCATGAAGCAGGCTGTGGAAGAGCTGGACATCGTGCCGAACCTTGTTCTCGTGGATGGAAACCGCACCCCGGCAGGGCTGCTGGTCCCGGCACAGCCGGTGGTCAAGGGCGATGCCACCAGTGCCAGCATCGGCGCAGCATCCGTCCTTGCCAAGGTCAGCCGTGACCGCTATATGCTGGAACTGGACAGACAGTATCCGCAGTATCAGCTGGCAAAGCACAAGGGCTACCCGACCAAGCTCCACTATGAGCTGATCGCCCAGTACGGCATCCAGCCATTCTACCGCCGCAGCTTCCTCAAAAAGCAGGGCTACTGGCCGGAGAACGGAAAGTGAACCGCGCCGAGACAGGGCGCAGGGGAGAAGCAGCTGCGGCCCGCTGGTATCAGAAGCAGGGCTGCAGGCTGCTGGCACACAACTTCCACACCCGGATGGGTGAGCTGGATGTTGTGGTGCAGGAGCCGGATCGGGACCATTGTCATCTGTGAGGTCAAGACCCGTGCGGAAGGCTCTCTGGCCAGCCCGGCAGAAGCGGTGGACCGGCCCAAACAGCGCCGCTTGATCCGTGCAGCACAGTATTATCTGCAGCAGAACGGCCTGAGCGATGCACCGGTGCGATTTGACGTGGCAGAAGTGTTCCCTCTTGACAGCGGGCGCTGGATGGTACATATTATAAGGGCGCTTTTCTCACGTAAAGCAACGGCCCCGGTGGGAAAATGTACGGGCAGAGGGCTTCTCTGCCACAGCAGAAGAGCGTGCTTTTGCACGTTCTACGGCGGAAAAAGGAGCGACAACAATGCAGTTTTTTAGTACCAGAGACCAAAACCGCAAAGTGACTTCCTCGGAAGCGATCGCACAGGGCCTGTCCAACGAGGGCGGTCTGTTTGTACCGGAAAGCTTTCCGCAGGTGGATGTGAAGGCACTGTGCGAGCTGGACTACCCGGCCATGGCAGCTGCCGTCATCAAAGAATATCTGACCGACTACTCGCAGGATTTCCTGACCGAAGCTGCCCACAAGACCTACGGAGAGGCCTTTGGCGGCAAGGCAGGCTATCTTGCCCCGGTGGAAGGGGACACCTATGCCTTAGAGCTGTGGCATGGCCCTACCTGTGCATTCAAGGATTATGCTCTGCAGCTGATGCCGAAGCTTCTGGTGGAAGCTAAAAAGAATCTGGGCCGCACGGAAAAGACCCTGATCCTTGTGGCGACCAGCGGCGATACCGGCAAGGCAGCTCTGGACGGCTACCATGATATCCCGGGCGTGGAGATCGCAGTGTTCTATCCCACGGGCGGCACCAGCGAGATCCAGCGCCTGCAGATGGCAACGCAGGAGGGTGCCAACGTGGCAGTGTACGCTGTGCGCGGCAACTTTGATGATGCACAGACCGGTGTGAAGAAGGTCTTTGGTGACACTGCCATTGCAGCAGAGCTTGCCAAGCGGAACATCCGCCTGTCCAGCGCCAACTCCATCAACTGGGGCCGTCTGGTGCCGCAGATCGTCTATTACTTTGCCGCCTATGCCCAGCTGCTCAAGGCGGGCAGGATCACCTTCGGCGATGAAGTGGACTTCTGCGTACCCACCGGCAACTTCGGCGACATTCTGGCAGGCTACTATGCAAAGCGCATGGGTCTGCCCGTGGGCAAGCTGGTCTGCGCTTCCAATGAGAACAACGTGCTGACCGATTTCCTCACCACCGGCACCTACACCGCAAAGCGGGAGTTCTTCAAGACCACCTCGCCCAGCATGGACATTCTTGTGTCCTCGAACCTCGAGCGCCTTCTGTACCATGTCACCGGCAGTGATGCCGAGGTGGCGGGCCTGATGAAGAGCCTTGCCGAGACCGGCAGCTATACTGTGCGTCCGGAGACGCTGGCTGCCATTCAGGAGAACTTCTCCTGCGGCTGGAGCAGTGAGGAAGAAGTGGCAGGGGAGATCCGTGTCCGCTACGAGAAGGACAATTACCTGTGTGATACCCACACCGCCGTTGCGTTCCATGTGGCAGCGCAGAAAAAGCGCGCGGGCGTGCCCATGGTGGTGCTGTCCACCGCGTCTCCCTTCAAGTTCCCGCGCAGTGTGCTGGAAGCACTGGGCCGCACCGCCCCGGAAAATGATTTTGAAGCAATGCAGCAGCTGGAAGCAGCTACCGCGCATACCGCACCGGCAAGCCTTGCCGCGCTGCGCCAGAAGCCGGAGCGCTTTAACACCGTGATCGATCCTGCGCAGATCGCCGAGGTGGCGCTGGGCTATCAGGAATAACACATCCTGCTGCATTTAGAACAGGAGTAAAAACATGGCACTTTTTGTGCTTGGCGATACCCACCTTTCTCTGGGCGCTTCCAAGCCGATGGGAATTTTTCCTGGCTGGAATGATTATGTGGAGCGCCTTGAGAAAAACTGGCGCAAGCTGCATCAAACCAGAGGATACCATTGTATTGGCAGGCGATATCAGCTGGGCCATGCGCCTGACCGATA